>Ga0210003_1004362_pt1 | contig 11231 bp, 11 predicted proteins | sample LantaG_FD_182804 | JGI IMG/M metagenome (GOLD analysis project Ga0210003, IMG submission 182804) | Deep subsurface microbial communities from Baltic Sea to uncover new lineages of life (NeLLi) - Landsort_02402 metaG (SPAdes) (version 2) | ecosystem: Environmental > Aquatic > Marine > Oceanic >...
AGTCTTGCTTTAGCGGCTAGACCCATTTGCTTTTCTTCTAAGTTTTTGGTTCTGCTTTCTGGCGTATCAATTCCAGCAAGTCTGACTCTTTGATTGTGTAATAGTACATCAAATCCTAAGTCTAGTGTGACATCAATCGTATCTCCGTCCACTACCTTGACGAGTGTAGAGTTGTAGACAAATGGTTCTACTCTGCTATGCTGTACATTGATTGGTGTCTTACTTTTAGCCATTATCTTTTTTCTCTATCTACACCTGTTGATGTAGTTGTTTGTTGTTTTTTAAAGATGTCAGTAACATCCTTGCTACCGCCTGTAGTTAGTTTTTTTGCTGTAGTTCTTAATTCTCTTTTATCAGTAGCAGGATCTTTAACTCCTTCTTTGCTACCACTATAACTAAAACTCACACGACCGTTTGTGCCTGTTGCTGAATATACTTTAGTCGCATCTAATCCAACTGTACCTTTAAAGTCTGGTGGATATTTACTTGTAAAACCAGTCACTTTATAATTGTCATCGCCACTCGTACCATTCAAATGTAATTGTATAATAGGAGATGTGTTTAAGAATTTTAAACATGCTTCTCCGAATTTTGGATCAGCATTAATATTTGCTGATACTCTTTTGGCAAGGGCTGATAATGCATGATAACCAGCATTGTATCTTAGATTATCCCGTTTAGCATTAATGTCTGATTGAAGTGTTAGTACACCTGGATGATCTGTGGTAACAGCACCTGAATCTATAAGATTGTTTATTTCAGATGCAGTATTTTCATCAATAATGTCTTGTTCAAGTCCATACTTCAATGGAAAATTTCTGGATGAAATACTACCTATGTCTTCGATAATAGTAACCTGTGATGCATATTGATCTAATAGATCGTCTAAGCCCTTTTCTTTAGCGGCTTTAATACCATCTGCGATATTCTTAACACTAGCACTTGCACCTTTCTCCCCCTTACTAGAAATACCAATTTCTATATCTTTGCCAATGTATAAGTAACTATCTACTAGGCCGTTGTTCTTTGAAGGTGGAAAGTTAATTTGAGCACCAGCATATGTTCCGTTATCACCAAGAATATCTTTTCGGGCCGCCTCTGCGCCATCTGAAGTAATCATACCCTGAACTAGAGCAATTGGGCCGATAGACTCACCTAGATCGTCTCTAATAGAAGTAACCATTTCGCCAATATTTTCAAATGTAGGCAACTCTCCGCCTAATAATTCTTTCATGCCCTCTAAAATTCTTGGTACAGATGGATTATTATTTGCATCTTTAGCAAGTTCTGCATATAAATCAGAAGGCTTTTTAAATGTGGCGTTTGCATGGTACAAATCTGCAGGTTTTAAATTGTAGTAACTATTTTTAAGACTTGTTGTTTTATTAAGTTGCCATGTGCCATCGATATCGTTTTTCCAACCACCTGCCTGCCCTACAACAATATTACGATAATATCTAGCGAAATACATTTTTTTGTTTGGCCCTGCTTCAGGAATTGTAACATCAAATGAAACAACAGCAAATGCTTTAGAAGCATTAGGTCCAGAACCACTTTGAAATTTGTTCATCCAGGTGATATTTGGATATTCTTTTTCAATTTCTTTAACTGCTTCTTCTGTTTCTTCAGTGTTTTCATATGAGCCTGGCATTCCAGGGTAGTATGTTACTGTATCAAATACAATTTCTTCGTCTGGATTGTTTCTATCAGACCCTTTAAAAAACACATCACCTTTATCTCGGTACAATAGCCCACGGCTTTCAGTTAATTCCATGGCTTCTAGTAAGTTTAAAATATTTCTAATATCATTCATATCAGTATTTATCAGCATTTTTTCAAACATTGATGTTTAAACCACTTGTCATTTTTGTGTGTTATCTTTAAATACAATCCATATTTTTCCATAGTGTCTCTATGTTTAAAAAAACTAGGACCATGTGACATAAGAGGTTCGCACCCTTCTTTAATTCGTTCAACACCATCAACGTCCCATTGATATTGGTGTGCCATTTCATGTGCGAGTGTATCAACAAACCATTGTCTACAGAACCATTTGTCACTAAGCATTATCTCACAATTAGATTTTGTTTTTAGTTCTTTCGGTATGCCACAACTACTAACACACATTGCCCACCACCATTTGCGAGAGTGTAGACTAAACTCTGGCATTTTTAATTCGCTGTTGAAACACAATTCATTCAATACTCGCCAGGTTTGTCTGGCCTCGGTTATAGTAGGCCTAAACGGGTGCTTCTTTTGTTTAGAGATTGTAGGCAAGTCTTCATTTAACCAAGTGTGTAATTGCTTTTCTGCCTGACAAACGTTCATGTGTTATCCTCTAGTCTATAATTATTTAGTCAGTGGTATTATATCACACGAAAAGAAATAGTACAAGAAAAAGATGCCCTTCTGAAAAATGGTGCTAAATACTAGTTCAATGTTTCATTAATAGGAGTCAAACATGGAGTTAAATCTACTAATTGGTTTAGTGGTTGTTGTTGTAGTTGCATATGTTGTTTACATGTCACAAAAAGACAAGTCATCAGACGCATCGTTGCTGGCACCTGCTAAAGCACCTGCTAAAGCCAAAGCACCTGCTAAAGCCAAAGCACCTGCTAAAGCCAAAGCACCTGCTAAAGCACCTGCTAAAGCAAAAGCACCAACTAAAGCAAAAGCATCAACTAAAGGAAACAAAAAGAGTCCGAAACTAGAAGTTTTGAAGTAAGGATTGTAGTCAATGATCGACATCGGGTTTGATGTTATAGGTGATCTCAATCTAAAACGAAATGATAGTTTTAATTGGGAAAATAAAGCCACTAGTCTATACTGTATTCTAAGTGGAAACATTAGTTCAGATGTTCGAACTATGACACAAACCCTTATTCATCTATCAAAGTTCTATCAAGGTATTTTTTATTGTCCAGGCTCAGCCGAATATGAGGACACCGATAATACAAATGAAAGAACTGGATTCATAGTTAATCTTTCCCAGCAAATTCCAAATTTAGTTATACTACATCACAATATTGTTATTGTAGATGGTATTGCTATTATAGGATCAAACTGTTGGGAAACTGCTACTACACCTGGACATTCTATCTCAATTGAAAATTTAAAATTCAATCAATATCGACTAGACGATATGGCATTCTTGCACACTACGATTGAAAAACTTCAGCGACATTTGGATGTTAAGAAAATTGTAATTGTAACAAATGCAGTGCCTAATCCTAATTGCTACTTCGGGGAAATCCCTGCATACTCTGAAACACAAATTCCATTAGATACTATTATCAATGCTGATACAGAAAGTAAAGTTACTCATTGGATATACGGATCGTATAATAAACAAGTTGATGCAACCTTACTTCTGCCCCGCAAACATGATCTGCGTTGTATCACGCATCCTATAGGAAATACTGGAATGAAAGAGTTCTTTGCAAGACGTTTAACTATTTCAGTTTAAACTATCCTACCTCTGCTTCGACTTTAATCTGTAAAGGATAGCCTTTAGATCGTGCATCAAGTGTTACTTCGATGCCTTTTTGTTCTGCTATTTCGTATGGCAAAACTGCTACAATAGCACTTCCATTGGCATGAATGTCTGTTGTAATTAGACTAGCAGTATCTGGGTTGTAACTAAAGAATTCACATAAAGAATCCACCACAAATTCCATTGAAGTGACTTCATCATTCATATAGATAACTCTAAACAAAGGTGGTTCTTGTAAAGCCAGATTGGGTTTAATTTTACTTTCTGTGTTTGTATCATCATGTGACATAATAATTACCTATTATTAATAAAGTTAAAAAATGTGCGTAGCGATTAAACTACGCACAACATACCACTATAATACTATTTATCTTAAGAAATGTCAATCTTTCTGGGTTTTAATTCTTCAGGAAGTTTACGTTCTAGGTCAACTCTTAATATGCCATTACGCATATCAGCACCTGTTACAATAACGTGATCAGCAAGTGTGAACGCTCTACTGAACGCTCTATTACTGATACCTTTGTGTAGGTACTCTAGTTCTTTTATCTTATCTTCGAACTTACCTTCGTGTCCAGGTGTCTCTACTTTCTTTGTAGAGATTGTTAATTGGTTTTGATTCAACTCAATGTCGAGTGCTTCTTTATCAATACCAGCAAGTGCTAGTTCGATGGCAAAGTGATCATCGTCAATTTTGATAACATTATAAGGGGGATAATTATCCTTACCTGCTAATGATGATAGTCGATGAATATCCTCAAATATAGAATCGAAGCCGATTCCGAATTTGTGAATTGATGGAATGTCTAAATGGTTTAGACGGAAGGTTGGTATATTGCTTGTCATAGTGTTTCTCCTTTAATAAAGCAAGATTAATTGTTTGGACCCTTTCGGCATCCGTGTGATAAGAAACCTATCTTTTCACACAACTATTTATCATATATAATGATAAATTAGATTTTTTCAAGTCTTTTTGGGTAAAGTTAGTATTTTCTACCGCGTTGTGGTTTTGGCATTGAATCAGCCGTTCTTTTCTGCTCACGTTTTTTCGCCATAGCTTTTTTGACTTTTCGTACCTGAGATGGCTTTTCATAGAATTCACGTTTTCTAATTTCATCCATTAAATTAGAGTTTTGAATTTTCTTTTTTAACTTACGCAGTGCTTGTTCAATGTTACCGTCAACTACATAAACAATGTTTCCAAAATTTGAATGATGTGCTGGTTTTTGTTTATTATATAATTGTCTAGGTTGTTTTTGATATGCCATTTATTTAATTAGTTTTTTAGGGTTAAGTACTAGTTCCTTATCTATATTTATCTGCTTTATACCTTTCTTTTTATATTTACTGATATTATACATATGTGGTAATAAAGTATGTTCTACTTCTGTTTGTAATCCTCTTGCTCCTGTTTTAAGTTTAATACAGTTTAATACTATTTCTTCAATTGCGTCTTCAGTAAATGATAGTTCTATATCGTCAATACTGAATAGATATGTATATTGACTAATAAAATTATTTTTAACTGATGTTAATACTTTTGCTAGTTCATCTTTTGATAATTGGTCAACACATATGATTGAAGAAAATCTACCGATAAATTCTGGAATTATACCAAACTTCATTAAATCATCAGGGCTAACATTCGAAAAATGAGCATCTCCAATTTCTTTTAATTCTGATCCAAATCCAAGTGAGGATCCTGTAGTTCTGGATTTAATAATATCTCCTAAACCACCAAACGCACCACCTGCAATAAAGAGTATGTTCTTGGTATTAATTTCAATAAGGGGTTCTTGCGGATGCTTACGTTTTCCGTTTTCAGCAACTCTACATGTTGTGCCCTCGACTATCTTTAAGAGTGCTTGTTGTACGCCCTCTCCGCTCACGTCACGTGTTATAGAGGCGTTCTCACTCTTTCGTGCTACTTTGTCTATCTCATCGATAAAGATGATGCCATGTTCTGCTTTCTCTACGTCTCCATCGGCCTTTGCCAATAAAGCACCTAACATGCTTTCTACATCATCTCCAACATAACCTGCTTCAGTTAAGGAAGTAGCATCAGCAACAATAAACGGAACATCTAAGTATTTGGCAACTGATTTTGCTAGTAATGTTTTACCGCAACCAGTTGGACCTAATAAAAGTACATTAGATTTGTCTATTGTCAATCCAGATGGTGGCGGATTAAATATTCTTTTATAATGGTTTGTGATTGCAACTGCCAATACTATTTTGGCCTCGTTTTGTCCCACAACGTATTTGTCTAAATGTTCTACAATATTATATGCATCAATGGTTTTTTTCTTTGTAATTTTTAGATTATTTGCTTTAATTGTTTCTTCTGAAATTAAAGTTGAGCATAGTTCTACACATTCAGAACAAATGGCGGCTTGATCGCCCACGATGAGTTTAGTTACGATATCCTTGTCTGTACCACAAAAAGAACACGCATGGATTTTAGGAGATTTAGGAGTATCAGTCATTAAAATACTCTACAACTTGAAGTTGCGTGAAAAATAATTTTGTTTACTTGTGTCATACGTTCAATGTCTCGTTCAGTTAATTGAAATCTTAAAGTTTCTTCTACTACTTCTTGTTGTCTTATAATCCGTAATTTGTCATGCCAAATCCCTTTTGTAATCTCTGGACCTAGCAAATTCATACACTTATTTATGATAATTTCATTACGCAAATTAAGCATACTAACTTGCAACCATACTCCAGAAAGTAAAGATCGTTCAAAAAGTTCCCATCTTGTTCTGTCTGTAATTTGATACCAAGTTCCTACAATATCATAAGCCTGGGGTCGCCAATTGCGGCCGCACTCTTTAGCACCTCGTACAGTACCCCTACTCCAACAGAAAACTTTATAAGGGGTATAACAATCATAGTTATTAGTATCACACGTTATGTCCCTATCTAATGAATCAGCGAAAACAATTGATTGATCGCAAGGGTCAGGGTCATCTGAACCGAAGCAGTATCTTGCATATTGTGGTTCTGAAAAGATGCTGATGAGTTCTTTAAGTGAAGTTATAAATCCAGGATTCCATGACACCTTTATAGGAATCGTCATGTATGTTGATCTATGTTCATCTATTTTTATATCGTAACTTTCCCCTGAGATGTTGTATGCATTATCAGGGTATTTTGTGAAGAAGTTTTCTATTAACGCATCGCCATCAATTCTTTCATTTTGAAATGACTCAATTTGGTCTTGGTGTAATTCACCGTCAAATCGCATCGTGCTATTATTTTGCGTTAGTACGAATTCTTTGAGTTTTATAGAAGCAACTGTGATATCGAGTTTAACAAAGTGTAGATCACCTATAGGGTAATACTCTAAGATTTCATAATCGCTAATGAATCCTGCACTATAAGTTAGGATTTCTCTATATAGAAATTCACGGTTGTAAACAATACTTTCAGTATCGACAATTACTCCGACTTCTATGTCTATTGCCGTCTTAAAGGCTTCTTGCTTTGCTTCTTCTAATGTGAAACCTTCTCCAGTTACTACGATTGCGTATACTGGAGAAGATATGAGTAGGAGTAAGAGAAGGATGCTTCTCATGTTATAACTCCTTTTTAGTTAAAATAAGATGAGATATCGTTTTGAATTTGATCTGCTGTATTTTTATTCCAGATGCCAGTCACTTGAAGTAGTTGATCATCTACTTTGTTATAATTGAATGCTAATCCACGTATGATAGCCTGTGCTTGAGTTTTGATCAGTGTTTGCACTTCTCTTGCAGTTGAATGACTATTTGATGTCACTGCAAAGTTCATATTAGGATTAGGGTCTCGAGGAACACTTGGTCCGCTACTCGACATTCCAACAACTGCTGGTAGTCTTGGAGTATTTGCATTTTGTCCAGTTCCTTCGATTGGGTTCCTATAAGTATCGTCTTGCACTTCATCTGTTAGTCCAACAATCTTAGTAGTTGTTTCTGTTTCTGTCTCACCAGCAATGAATGTAGCAAGTTTTGCTCTTACTTCTTCTTCACCAATACGTTGAGCATTACTTGCTACAAAATTAGTTCCGCCACCAGTAGGAGCAGTCACAGTAATCTCAATAGATTTTAATTCTTTCTTTTCACAAGAAAATCCTAATGAAGGAAACCAATCTCTATCGATACATTCCCAATTAACTTTGATACCATCGTCTTCAAAGAATGTTGAAAACTCTTGGTTGTTTATAGCAGTTCTTTGTGGAACTTCTACTAAATCAGCACCTCCAAACATAGAACAGCCTGTTGACACCAACAATACTAAACTTAAGGTTATTATATTTACATTTTTCATTTTTTCTCCTACTTTAATAAGTAATAATTCATTATACATCATTGTTCACTCTTATACAATTAAATTGGGTAAATATTCTATTCAAAGTCTGGTTCGTATGATTCATATTCACCTGTGTACCAATACTTTAATATTTTTTCTGCAGGTTTCCCTCTAATCGATTGTGAAACGTTTGGAAACCCTTCGATTGATTTTATGTAGCCATTAGAGTATTCATTTTGTGTATCATCATAAGGCATTATACTATCAGTTAGCCAATATGCACACGAAGAAGTGATACCACTTACATCGATGTAAGATTGATTAATTAACGCCCTAAATACCCCTTCATAATAAATGGCTTGAGTTGCAAAATTTATTTCTTTTTCATATTGCACACACTCATAATAAGTATCACCAATAAAACCTGGAGTACAAAATGCATCCTCAATCCAACCAGTAACTGGAAAATCTGTTGTACTTTGAGCAAATATATTAAAAACCCAAGGTACTGATTTATTAAAACTAGAATATTCTGGACAATAACCAGAATGCTGGCAATACCAATTATTATAAAAACTTTCTATATATTTTTCTATTCGTTGTTGAACAATATCAACAGATAGATTTTTATTTTCGTCCTCAGTTAATAAATCGATAGGAAAACTAAAAATTAAATGATCTACTTTGTCTATGATACGAGTATCGTTCCAGTATTGACTTTCTATCCAAATCTTACCAGTGTATACATTTTTTATTTTATCTATAATATCTGAGAGTCTTACTGTATAGTATTCTATCATTTCATAATATTCAGGACTATACCAATCAAATTCTTCATTGCGACCACGAAAATCTAACCACATCGCACTCCAATCAGCCGACAAGGCTTCTATTCCTAGTTCTTCTGCTAATTCAGCCTGCCATAATATATTTTCCTCATGGGCATCCATTATTTTTTCTAGTAATGCCATATTAACATTTACGTCTCCGCCATTGACAAAGTTTTCCCATAAATAAACATTGCGTTTATCCTCTTGAAGGAACTGCCAAACATAACGTACAGATAATCCAAACTCTTTTGCAGTATCAACTATATAAGTCAATTCATCATCATTGATGTGCTTAGTGCTATGATCTAATGTCCATTGTGGTGCATTTGCGTTATTCCAATAGCCAAAATTGTATATTACTACTTGCTCAACACCATGTTCTTTTAGACGGCGCAATGTAGTTCTATTCATCAATTTTACATACTGGTCTTCAGAACATGTAGATATCCATGACTCGTTTGTAAATTGTTTATAGTTATTATAAATCCAACGAATACCAAAATCTTTGAGTCCAATTTCTTTAATGGTGTTTCCAGGTAAAGAATTTTGAGGCATAGGTATATTAAAATTTCCCATGTAATCTTTATCAAATTCTGCGGTATGAGGATTAGTACAAGTACCTTCTTTATCGTTTTCAAGTACTTCTACTGTCACATTTTTTATAGCACTATTTGTTCCACTTGAACCAGCACATGTTAATTGGAAAGTTAAGTTTCCAAAGGAAGAAGTAACAATTTCTTGTGTACCATCTGTTTGTTTAGTTCCATTCCAATCACCAGTTGCTTGACAACCTACTGCATTTGTAGTGGACCAAGTTAAGTAAAAAGGATCGCCTTTAACAACTTCTGTTTTACTGGATTGAAATGTTAAAGTTGGCGAATAGACAGACCCATCGCTTGTGCCACCACTTCCTCCACTACCGATACTAGTACCAGCACTGATCAATGCGATCGGTATACTAGTATCACCACCACCTCCCCCACTACAGGCTACGAGGGTTGTAGTAATTAAGATAATAATTGAATTTTTCATAGTTTATTCTTGCGTAAAATATATGTATATTATAATACATAAGGCAGGAGAAGTCAAGAACTATTAATGGTATTTGGGTAAGTGAGTTACCCTTGATTAGTCAGGTATTCTTCGATTTGGTGACGTTCTGCATCAGAAAGTAAATCAACATCATATTCACCTGATTGTATTTGTGATACTAAATGTTTGATATATTCTTCATTATACAAATAACTATCAGATTGCTCTTTTTGGATTTGCATCCAAGTTCTACCATCAAATTTATAGATTCTGTTTGGGAGGGCATCTACTCTAACGAAGATATCACCTTTTGTGGCTACTTTTGGAAAAATAGTTCCAAACCCTGTACCAATTTGATGTCCAGAATCTGTTGTTAAAAAGAGTTCTGGGTGTAGTGATTTCAATGCATCTTTATGAATTGATCTACCTTGAGGATCTAGCATGTAATCGCTTTCTTCAATAACTTTTTCGACAGTGATACCTTCTGTCTCTATTTCTTTATCGATGATTTTAGGTTTTGTATCAAAATCTATTTCTAATTGTTCTTCTTCAATGACAGGAACCTCAACTTTTTCTTGTTCTACTAAGACTTTTTCTGCTATTTTTTGACTTTCTTCCCATAATGAAAGTGCTTCATATGCCTCATCAATAGTAGGTTGCACCGGAGCAAAAACTACTTCTTCTGACTTGTGGACAATCGGAGTTTCTTTAGGCGGTTCAGGCTTTTTTAATGTTGGTTCTCCATCTGGGAACTTTTCTTTTCTACGTTGTTCAAATGTATACTGACTTGCGATTAGCAATAGAACTGCTAGTGGGTCAAACACAAAGATAATGACCATGATTAACCAAGATACTGCTGTCTCTAATAGACTCGCATCAGCATCTTCAGTACCAGTAAAGAATTCAGCAATGTACCTAATAGGCCCTACTTCACTCTCAACCAATCTAACTGCTTGTTCAGACTCAAACTTCTCATCTTTGAGTCCATCGATTGTAGTATAGATACCATCAATTGTAAGGTTCCATTCATCTATCTGAGAAAGGTCATCGTCTTGTGATAAATTACTTTGTTCTCTTAAACGATTGATCTCTGCTGTAGCGGCATCAACTGTGTCTTGTGTCTGAGAACGATAGTCATTAATGTTGCTTTGTGCTTCTCTAACTGCGACTGAGGCTTCTCTACGTAACTCTGCTTCTCTATCTCTCGCAACTTCGTCTATGCGTTGTATCTCTGCGGCAATAGCATCACGTTCTGGTTTTTGGTCTAGTCTGACCCTTTCAGCCTCACCTCTGTTATCTGTTCTATTGATGAACCCAGTATCTTCTTGTCCACTATAACTTGCTACAAGGTCATCTAAGGATATGACTTTGTTTGTTTGTACTTCGATGTCTGCTGTACGAGAGGTTTCTAATGCTTGTAAGTCTCTATCTAATCTTTCATTGATAGCAGTAATCTGTGTTTGGTTGTAATCAATATCGGCTTGTACTGCGCCTCTAGCACCTGCAATAATCTCTTGTTGCTGTGTAATAGAACCAGATACATCAAATCCATCGCCTGATTGTAGACCATTAATACGATCTTCAAG
>Ga0210003_1004363_pt1 | contig 11225 bp, 14 predicted proteins | sample LantaG_FD_182804 | JGI IMG/M metagenome (GOLD analysis project Ga0210003, IMG submission 182804) | Deep subsurface microbial communities from Baltic Sea to uncover new lineages of life (NeLLi) - Landsort_02402 metaG (SPAdes) (version 2) | ecosystem: Environmental > Aquatic > Marine > Oceanic >...
CCTTTACATTTAGGACATATTGTTTCACCATCTTTTAATTCTATTTTATTATTCATCATTTTTATTTTCTTTTAATATTTCGTCTGATATAAGGGTTTTACCAAACACTTTAAATGTAGGAAAATATAATCTTTCTGAAAGATCTTCTTCTATGATATAGAAGCCACGAGTTGTATTTCTTGATGCATGGTCTTTTTTTCCGACTATATTTTCAATCCAATCAAGTTTACCTTCTCCATTACACTTTTGACATTTTCTAGATCCAGTACATTTAGTATAATTGTCAATTGTACAAATATCACAATAGTGTTTATCAACATACTGATTTGATGTCTTACAGAAAATGGGTATCCCTTCACACTTAGAACATATAATTTCACCATCTTTTAATTCTATTTTCATATATTCACCTAAATCTTTCTGTTTTGTATCACTGTGTTTATTTTCACTATTTCAGCTGTGTTTCGTGGTTTAATTTGAACATCTATACTTAATTCATCAATAGATAAATGATCCAAATCAAATTGATAATCATAAATTTTTCTATGATTTTTTAAATTATCTAATGTTTGTATTATATTATGTTTAGCAACTTCTAATGCGTTTTCATTAAATATAGTTTCTTCTAAATTATCTTCAATTGTTTTTCTAACATAAGATACCATTCGTTCTACATTAATTTGATTTAAATAACTAGTCGATTTTCTTTCTTTCTTTCCTATTACTTTTTCGATCCAATCAAACTTACCCGTACCAAGGCATTTAGGACAGTTGTCATAATCTTTATAACTACCGGTTCCATTACAGTATTCACAATATTCTTCGCCTTCTGATAGAATGACTTTTTTGTAATATTCTTTTTGCATACACTACCTCTTTGAAATGTACCTATTGGTGGTTGTATATTTGGTATATTTGATTTACTATTTGATAAATTAGAATACATACTTAAACCCATAGTACTTGAAGACATATTTGAATATACAGATTGCATAGTAACATAAGATAAGCATGTTGAAGTTAAATTGCCAGTTACTGTTGATTCTTTTTTCTTACCAACAATATTTTCAACCCAATCTAATTTCCCAGTACCATTACATTTATTACAAGTCCATGATGGATGTTGATATATCTGTCCTGTTCCTTTGCAATTTTCACATATTACTTCACCTTCTTTTAGCTCCAATTCTCCCATGTTATATATTTTAATACCCCCATATTAATTAGTTCTTTTAATGATTCAGATGCATTTATATGTTTTTGACAATAGATATCTGATAATTCAATTTGATCTCCAGCTTTTATTGTATAACCTAAATCTTCAATATTAACATCGTAGGTAGTTCGATTTGTAATAATATTTACTTTTATATTTTGTTTTCCTAATACATTCTCTATCCAATCTAACTTACCATCACCGTTACATTTATCACATATAATTCGAAAAGTTCTACATTCTTTTTGATTATTTTCAATGTATCCACTACCGTTACATTTATCACAGCAAACTTCACCTTCATTCAAATTATCAGACATCCATCAGTACCTTTATAATAGTTAGTTAAAATGGTATATCTTATACTGTTAATATCCTTGATTTTACATCTAGATCAATAAATTCATCTTTAGCTAAATGTTTATTAACTAAATGATGACAATATTTTTCATCTATATTTTCTAACATCTTTAGTGAATTTAATACACTATATGACTTAGCTTTTTGTTTTCTAGAGATTTTTCCATAATTTAAATTTCTAGTTACTAATTCAATTTCTTTATTAAACTCTTCATAGTTTTTATTGTTATATAGTTCATATAACTCAATAGCTTTAGTTCTTAAATAAGTTTGAATTTTTGCGAATGTATGTAATATTAAAATTGCTGAATTCATTCTAAGTGTACTAGTAAATGTATTGTTATTCTCATATACAGCATTTAAAGATAATTTTTTAAAATTATGAAAATCAGTCATTTCATCTATAGCGTCAAAGTACATTTGTTGCATTGTCTTTGTTGTACCATTAACTCTTAAATGCAGAGAGTCGGATTTTAAACTAATTTTATGCACTTTATTATTTTCGAAAATTAAAAGAAATCTCCCACGCATTAAGCCTTTAAAAATTCCACTAGAGTCATATGTAATAGTTAATTCAACTCCATGTTTCTCTTGGACTAATTTTTTAAAAATCTCATAAAATAAGATATCTCTAAAATTTGCTCCACCTAGAATATGAAAATTTAATGTTGTTCTTTTATTTTCTACAAAACGTCTTAATATAGGAATTAATGGTAATACATATATAATACATGGGATCGCAGCATCGGAACTTTGGTTGGCGATAATTCCTCCGGTTGCAAAATTTTGAAAAGAATTAAACATATCTTCTGAGTCTAAAATTTTAGTATATATTTCCCATAATTTTGGACTTCTAAAATGATGTATATAAATCATTTTATCTCTTGCTTCTTTAGGTAAATTTTTAGCAAGAGTATATGTCCTTAAATTATAATCATAAATATCTTCAAAAGTATTAAATAGTTTACAACCAGGACCTGGCGGTAAATCTAATACAAAAGCTCTATCAATACATTGATGATGATTAGTTAAAAATTCATGATATAATTCTATTAATAATTCAGTTTCGTTTTTTTTCAGCCGCCCAATCGAAATTTGAAATCCTCCTGAATCTACTATTAAATCAATAGATTGACCATATAATTCTTTAACTTTTTCAAATAAATTAACTTCATTTGAAATATACTTATCATACTTCTTTCTTCCTGTAAAGTTTTGTCCAAATGAATGTAGACCTCCAGTGAATATTGATGACGCACAATCTCTAAATTGATCAATATTAAAATGGTTATCAAAAGAACCATCTTTATTTTCCATTAAACGATCCCAATAACTTCTCATTGTTTCAATACCGGCGAGTACAAAATTAGATTTTATCATTAATATATTCCCTTTTATTCACAAGTTATCTATGGATTTTTTTAATTGTTCTATTGTTATAGTACAATTACTTTGTTTAGTACAATTAATTTTACTTTTTATAATTTCTAAATTTAAATAATGTCCTATTAATTTTGGATCAATGTTATTAACAAAACCTTCATAAATAGAATATTTATGATCTAAATCATATCCGTATTTTCTACCTCTTAAGTTTAGATTTTTAATTTTATCTTTATCTTTATATATTATTAAGGTATGATTTGTTTCTATTTGTACTTTTTTATAATAACATATATATTTTTTCATATCTTCTATAGGTTTTGTGAGTTTCTTAGATATCTTTAAACGAATATCTTTATTTAACATTGGGTGTATTCCCTTTTCTACTGCTTTTAAAGTAGCTATACTTTTTTTATTTCTGGTTTCTTTTGATCTTTGACTTTCTCTATGTCTTTCTAAAGCTCCATCACATGTATGTAGTGGATTATTTTCTCCAATAAATTGTTTCATTTTAAGTTTATGTTTTAATTTAACATCTGGTATATCCATTGGATTATTTAATTTTGTATATTCTCTATACAATGTACATTTAGTATGATGATTTTCACAGCATAATTTATTAGATTTCTTATATTTTGCTATTTGTCCACATCCATAACTACATAAATAATTATTAGGATTTTCAAATAATTTAAATTTTCGTCCTTTATTTTGTTTTTTTATTATAGCTGGGCATTTAGAGTAGTAATTTTCACAACACCATTTACCACTACTCATTTTATATACAGCTTCTCTACCACAGCCATATTCACATATATTCATTTATCTCCTTTCAAATTATACTAAAATAAAGGAGTAGGATCAATACCCTACTCCTTTATAATATGTTACATAAACGTATAATATTTTCTATTTATTCTATTTTAGTAGATACTATATCTTTCTTAATTTCAGCAATTGTTTTTTCTTCTTCTGTATATACTAATCTTTTATGATAAATAGATTCTAACTCTTTAAATAATACTTTCTTCACAATCTTTAATACTCCGATTTTCATTGTGTCTAATTGACCATCATCAATAAGACGATCAATTGTATCATTGATTGCTTTAGTAATAAACTTTTTTGATTCATTTTTGCTATTAAATAAAGCTCTAGCAGTGGCTTCAACACTATCAACAATCATCAGAATTGCAGTTTCTGTTGTCTCAGGTTTTTTGCATTTATATCTATATTTATCTTCAGGTTCTCCCTTTGATTTTTGATAAATACTTTGCAAAATTGTATCACCATGATGTTGACTTATTATTGGAATTATCTCTTTTGGTATTTCAGGTTCTTGTAAAAGATATAAAACACTATCACCAACATGTCTGGTTAATATTTGACATGAGATAAATGGATCAAGACTATCGTGCATATTTGTTCCATTTGTTTGATTTTCTGAAAAATATGCTGGGTTGTTTAACTTTCCCACGTCATGATATAAAGCACTGCATTTTAATAGATCAATATCAAGCTCAAGTTCTGCAGCAATATTCTCACATATATTAGATACATTTTGACAGTGTTTATATGAACCCGGAGCCAGCTCTCTGAATTTATCAAGTAATGGAAAATTAGCTTCCATTACTTTTTTATTAAAATCCATTTCAATTTCCTTTATTTAGATTTAGTTTTTTCAAGAACTTTCTCAATATACTTTTCGAGTTCTATCTTTTCCTTCTCTAATTTTCGATATTCATCTTTAACCGCTTGAGGCATGTCTCTTTCAAATCTATCATCTAATTTCCATAATCTTTCTTGTAATGCATCAACTCTGTCTTGTTGAATCTTTTGTTCTAATCTATATTGTACTTTTTTTAGTTCAGCTGCTTTAGCCCATCTACTATCCAGACTAAATAATAAAGCTACAGCTGAACTAATTGTTAATATAAATGCTAATACAGCACTAGTCGTCTTCAGATCGAATTTCATTAGTTAATTCCCTCGTGTCTCCATCCCCCTTTAGTACCCCTTTCTCTTTTCTAAGATTTAATTTTTCAAGATTTTGACAGGCAACTTCGTCTAACGTAACTCCAATATCAGATGCTAGATTTGCTAAATACCATAATACATCACCTAGCTCTTTAATGATTGATTGTCGTCTTTCTTCCGTTAGAATACCACCATCATCTCTAATCATCTTTTTCACATTTTCCGCAACTTCCCCTGCTTCACCATTGAGACCTATTGTTGGATAAATTATTGGTAAGTTATATATAGCTGTTTCTTTAGCTTTTGCTTGATATTCATTAAATATAAAAGAATCCCCTGTTACCTTTGTTTCTTCTTGATATTCATTTAATTTCAATATTATTCTCCTGTTATTTTTTATCTGAATACTTTTGTAGTATCATATTAATGTCTTTGATAATTTCTTTATTATTTTTAACTTTTATATCAATCCCATGTACTACTGCTTCGCTAAATATAATAGCAACACCACACTCATCCCTGATTGAGATTACTTTTAATTTACCATTATGGATAATAACAAATACAGTATTATAATGACTAGTATTATCCTGATAAATTATTTCACATCCTTCATATGACTCATTAACCAGATTAGATCTGTCTATTGGTTTAGTTGTATTACATCCAATAAAAAATAAAAATATAAAGATCATAAGAATTTTTTTCATATTAATTAACTCCTTCTTTTAATTTCATATCCTCCTTCATTCTGAGGACTTTAGCAAGATCAAAGTTATAGTCATAGATATGGAGTCCTTTTGATGTAGCAATAATTTCTCCATTCTCAACCCCAATACAAGAAGCTACATATTGCTTTAAATTCTCAATAGCAGCCAGGTTAGCAGGAAATCCTCCCCAAAGATCCCACGATCTGAAATTTGGCATAAAGTGTAATTTACCATCTTGAATCCTGGTATCAATAGATCTGAGGCATGGAGAATCTTTGAGTAACATATCAGTAGGGTGAGCTATCTGAAGGACCATTTGGTTATTTCTAAAACCTTTATTCTTATAAGTCCATATAAGAAGCTCAATTTGATTTAGATAAAATTGACCTTTCTTATATATAAGAATACCATTTTCTTGAAGTGTTTCCTGTGTTTCTGGTATTAAAATATTTTCAAAATTTTTATTATTAAGATCATATAATGGAAAATCAACTTTATAATTACAAAGTCGTTGTCCATAAGTATAAGACTCACCATCTTTTAATTCACCTGACATTAAATATTCAATATAAGATTCTTTAAAATCTCCTCTTCCATATAGATAATCTTCATCAACAGGATCAGGTATTCCAAAATGTGCTTCTATTTTAGGAACAATAGGAAGTGTATCAGGATGTGTTATTCTGATTGTAACCCAATCAAATTCTAATCTTTTTTGTCCTGCGTAACTTCCTCTATCAATAGTGAAAGTGCTTCCTTCTTCTAAAATTTTGAATAAAGTACTAAACCATGCATCTGATAAATCTCTAGCTTTTATTTCCACTAAATTCACTATAACCCTCCTTTACTTAGGATTCACAAATTGTTTTCCACATTTCACACAATACATAATTGGTATATTTGCGTACTGATTTTGCCCAGTTGGGTTATTAGGATCTAATGCAGACACTTTTTTCATTGCTATCCCTTGAGCAAATATCTCACCAGCACAACTGCATTTTACAGCTTCAGAGTTTTCAATTAGTTTCTGAGCTTGGATTGGGTCCATCTTTACTTTCATTTGTTTTTGTTGGTTGGTCATTTGTTTCTTCTCCTTTCACTTTATCAGCTTTATTTATTAGTTTCAATGTACTTGGATGAGGAATTTCTAATTTACAATTATTACAACATAAAATAGGAAATTCTAAATATTCACTTTTAGATATTGAAGTTGGTACATGTTTTACTATTAATGATTTCACCCATTTATTATGACCACATACACAAACTACAATAGGAGAATTCTTTATAGTATTTTCAGCTTCTCGTTTAATTTTTTCTATAATAACTGATTCATCTTTATTGTTTTCCATTTGTTATTTCTCCTTTTTAATTCTAACTGCGTAAATTTCATCATCCTTAACAACTTTAATGATTCTCTTTTCAACATACATTGCTAGACCAGCTTGAGGATGACATATAATCTGAGTTGCTCCCTGGATTTCCTCTGCTGCTCCAGGTCCAATTGATAATACATTACATATAATTTGAGGATCCTGAGATTGAGCAGTTTCTGGGATATGAATTCCGCCTTCAGTAATTTTATTTGAAATTGGCTCTACGATTACATTGTTTTTCACTGCTTTAATTTCTTCGATTTTCATTTGTTTATTCCTTTTCGTTTATTGCGATTGATTTATTAGACCACATTATTACTTCTTCAATTAAGTCATGGCTAATGACTTTTACTAATCAACTATTATACAAAATCAAACATTAAATGAGTTCTAGAACTAAAATTAAATTTATACTCTTCACACATATCAAAAACAATTGGAGAATTTTTTATTAATTCTTCTCTTGTTTTTCCTTCAGGCATTAGATACACTCTATCATTTATATTTAAACCTTGGACATAACTAAGATATGTTCTTATTAATTCTATTTCTTCAGCAACAACTTTTATATAAATTCTTTTATCTTTATATATTTGTTTTGTTTTGTTAATTTCTTTACCAAGTTCATCTGAATTAAAAAATTTTGGGGAATATATAACTTTCACATTTTTATTTTTATCTATCTTGTCTATAAGAGTTTTTATATCATATCCATTAGTTTCTATATTTGTAATTGGATAATTTAGATTATTAATTAAAAATAAACAATTATCAATATGCTTTTCATATGTTGGCTCACCCCCAGAAATTAAGATTCCACATTTATTTTCATTTATAATTTTTTGTATATCTTCTAATTTAGATTCACTTTCATTTGTAATCCGCATCTTTAATAAGGTATCACAATATTCGCATGGGTTTTTATTTTCAACTCTATCACAATATTTAAATCTAAGTATTAACATAGATTTACCACAATCCGGACCCTCCCCTTGATAGCTTTTGAAATTCTCAATTATTTTAACGGTTTGCATTATTCACTATTCTCCTTTTTAAATTCATTAATTTATCATTTTAATATATGTTCATTCATATTGTCATAATTTCCTGTTTCTTTTTAACTTCTGTTAATGGTGCTAATAATAAATTATATCTATCTTCAAAAGCAAATTTTAAATTACCTTTCATATCTGGTATATAATAATCTGGTAAAAACTCATATTCATCAGGGACTGCTACGACTTCTATTTTCTTACCAGTAGCCAAATATTTATTATAATTATCGACTACGTCTTTAGGAGCTTTCTCTAAATCTATTCCAGCAACTCTAAACATATATCCCCTTGATCCAACTACATGAGCATTATATGTTATTTCATTAAATGTCATCATTGCTCTAACACCTTGAGGAATTGTTTTATAATCTTTTAAATCTCTACCAAATGATACAGGTCTTGCTACTCTTACATCTCCCTTATTTATTAAAGATCTAAATTGTTTCTCTTTAGCTTCAACAAATTTAAATAATTTTGGTAGTGAAGTATTTTCAGATTTTAATACTAATTCAATTAACTCCTTTAAAAAGTCTTTTGAAGCAGATGGGTAGTCTGAGCGTTTTACTTCTAATCCCATATATTTTATTTTATCTACTGGTTTTCCTTCATTATTTGTTACATGAATTGCATATCTTTTCTTAGCTAAAAATAAACCTCTGGATATAATTAACTCATTTTTTAATTTTAATTTGCTTTCTTCTTTAGATACATTATGTCTTTGTACTACAACTGGTATTATTTTATCATTTAAAAAGTCCTGAACATGATCACATAACTCTTTGATCTGTTCATCAGTATCTATATTATTGAATGATTGAAATAATGTAAAAATAGAATCGGTGTCTCCCGTCACAATGTAATCAAATTTTCTATCTTTCATAATATTGTCAAACATTTCTCTTTTTGTTAAACCAACTGGTGGTATATAATCTTCGCCAGTTTTTAATTTTTTCATTATTGCTTCACCTTCAATAATAGAAGTTTTTAAAGCTTCTTGTCCACCTAAAGTAATTGCTCCAGCACAACTAATATCAAAGAATCTAAATGCTTTATTAGCAATAACACCATATAGAGCATTCGCTAAAACTTTATAAACTAATTGTTTTGTATTATATAGGTCTTCACCATCTTTATCTCTTGCTTGTTCAGAATCAAACATTTTATTTTTATATATTTCTCTAGAATCTAATAATCCTCTTAATACTTCTGAGTAATAAGATACTTCCTCTTTATGATTCTTATAAAAACATCCATTGATAGTATGTATCAAATGCTTTTCTTTTATAATCTTTCGAACATCTTCTTTCTTCAATCTTTCTTCTTTAGCTTCATATGCTGGGTCTACAATAAAATCAATCTCATCTGGCCATTCTTTAAATGGTATATAAGACAAAGTATAACCCATTTCTGAATCTACAGTTTTCATTACAAAATTATTCATACCAATATTATATGTGATAATAAGACTTGGATATAGAGATGTAAAGTCAAAATCAGTTACTTTATTATAAATACCAGGAACAGGTTCTAATACAAATGCTCCAGGATATTTTTCTTTTGCAATATGAGGATTTGCATTTTTAGAAGCTAATCCTTTTTCTCTTAGAAATGAAACTATAATAGAATCAACCTGACCAAATGATGAAGATGCTCCCTCAAAACTTGATCTACATATAACTCTTAACTCATTTAATAAGTTTATATGTTTTAACTTATTTTCTAAGTCTTCTAATAATTCAGTATCCCTAATATTATATCCAATTAATTTATTTAAAGCTTTATAATACATTTCATTGATAGGATATTCAAGTTTAATCTTTTGTTTCTTTAATTCAGTTAATGCTACAAAGTCCAATTTATAAGTTTCTAATTTTGTAAATGTAAACATCTTATATAAATGCATTTGATCTAATGGAATACAACCAGCTAATACACATACAAATCTAAAACCATCAACATAGAATTCATTAAACTTTGAAAATGAAGATGTACTCATTTTAAGTCTTTTCATTCTATTAAATATATATTCCATATCAAAGCTGTTGCTATTCCACCCACTGATGAAATCCGGGTCTACTTCTTTAAAGTCCTTAATAAAGTTAAGAATTAATTGTTTATCAGTATGATAAATTTTTATTTCTACTCCTTCTATAGGGAGTATTGGTTCAGTTTTATTATCAACTACATAACATATTTTCTTCCCATGATAGATTGTAGTTATCATATTAATTGGATATAGAGCATCTTTTGGTTGAGGGAAAGATCTATTATCAATTCCTGTATCAATCTCAATATCAAAGAACATTACATTTGAATTTATTCTATCTGCTTCACCTTGATTAAAGTGATAGTAATCCATAGCATGTTTAACTGATAATTTTATATCTCCTTCATATGTAATATTATTATCTAACTTAGCTTTTTCTTTATATGGAATAACTGCTTGATGTAAGCTATCATAAGGTATAGTTTTCCTGGGTTCAATATTCCATCCTTCAATACTTGGAGGAATTATATAATAATAGTAATCATCATTTTCTTTATGATAAACTTTATTATTATCTTTATCTCTAAATATATATAGAACTTGCTTACCACCTATAACTTGAATATCTACTAATCTATATTCATCTGTGTAAAATTTCTCTGGTATTTTATAATAATGTATTCCTGGTTTGCCAGTTGAAGCCTTATTTGGTTTTATACTATTACTACCATTTTGTTCTTTAATAGCACCAATAGTCTTCCCTGCTAATATTAAATCTTCCTCAAATAATTTCTCATATGTATCATTTCCATGATTAATAAATGAAGGATGAATAGTAACTAATACTTTATGTTTCTCCCATTCAAACATTTGTCCTCTCAAATTTGTAATACCACTATTAGCTATACCAAAAGCTTTCATTGGAGATGCTCCCATTAATACTACCAACTTAGGATCACATTGTTTTATAATTTCAAAACAATTTTCTTTGCATTTTTCTATAGTTTCATCATCTGGGTTTTCAGGTTTTCCATCTTTTATAGTTGCACATAAAACACAATTTGTCAATAAATATTTACAATTCTTTTTTAAATGTTTATCAAAATATTTTCTGAATAATTGACCATCTTTTCCTATTAGTGGGATACCTTTCTTGACTTC
>Ga0210003_1004366_pt1 | contig 11220 bp, 15 predicted proteins | sample LantaG_FD_182804 | JGI IMG/M metagenome (GOLD analysis project Ga0210003, IMG submission 182804) | Deep subsurface microbial communities from Baltic Sea to uncover new lineages of life (NeLLi) - Landsort_02402 metaG (SPAdes) (version 2) | ecosystem: Environmental > Aquatic > Marine > Oceanic >...
AACTTAAAAAAAAATAGAACATCATATTGGGTAAATGCGATGAACGTAATAAATAAAAATTTTACAAAAGAAAAAACAGTTAAAAAAAGATGATTTAACATTACGTTGTAATAGCAACCATAAATCTGTTCATGATGATAAAATACCTGAATGGTATCCATTACCAATATCATAATTGATTTGGAGAATGAAGAAATGAACTTGTGTAACGGTAAAATAAAGATTTCAAAGAAAGAATAGAATGGGCTAATAGGATGGCAGCTATAATTGATGTTAATCATACATAATCGAGGTTAAAGATGAAAGAATATAAAATAGAAATTAGTCAAAATGCTTGGGAATATACGGGACATGTAATAATTACAGCAAATAAAGTAACTAAAATTGGTGATTGTTCTATTCAAGCAGATGATATAACAATAAATTTTGACGAAGAAGTTCGTATAAGGTGAATGATATGCAAGAACTAAAGAACTGCCCTTTCTGTGGCAGTAAAGCAAAGATAAGCCTTAAGGGCAATAACTTCACTAAAGAAAGAAGTGCAATTGCTAAATGCAATAATTGTAGAGCCAATATTGTAATTGGTGCAATTAAGAATGATTGTGATTGGGTGCTTAATAAAACAGAGGAAGCGTGGAACTTGCGGGTTCGGAAAACAAAATGAAGATAACAATGCAAGCAGGGGACAGCATAACTGCTGTATGTAATAAGTCAGAAAAAGCTTTTACAATAATTTGCAGAGAAGATCAATGCGGAATATTTTTTGGTGTTAGGGAGTTTCACAATAGTGCGAAAAAAAGCAAATGACAAAATGCGTTAATAACTAAAAGTCTTATTAACAAAAAGATAATAAAACATTAACAATGATAAGAATAATTCTAGGAGGAGTGGGATCAGGGAAAACATTATCAGTAGTTAGAGAAATGATTCTTAACCCAAGACACCGTAAAGTATACTCTAACATCATAACAAACAAAGTAAAAAATAACGTAGTAATCACCCCGGATATGTTAATTAAAAAAGAAGTAGTAAAACAAATTAAAAAACGTGATGGATCTCTTGAGAATGTGTATGAGAAAAAGTTAAATGTAGATTTCTGGAAAAGTATTAAAGAACCCATCGATGTGGTGATTGACGAAGCGCATAACGTTATGGATTCAAGACGGTCAATGAGTAAAACAAATATTCTTATGAACCAATGGTTATCAATGATAAGGAGAGTACTTGGATCGCAAGGGAGCGGATACGGTGAACTCACCATCATATCACAACTTGATAATAGGATTGATTGTATAGCGCGTGAAATGGCTACTTCAGTACGATACCATAAAATGATTTATCGGAAAACGTGTCAGAAATGCAAATTGGCTTGGCAAGAAACCAACGAAGAACCCGAACCCGTTTATAGTTGTCCTCGTTGTGGATGTATTGATCTTATACAAGATTCACATTGTATTGAAGTTTGGCATTTCCGCAGCATGAAACATTATCAAGAATGGAACGATTTTAAAATGAAAACATATCATATGCATTATATCCTTGATAATGTTAAAGATTATTTTGGTTGTTATGATACGTTTCAATGGAAAGATATGATTTCCGATCAATATTAAGCAAGACCAAATCTGTATCTCATAAGAAAACATACACTGATAAATAAAATAATACAAAATATAATTCTATATACGATATTAAAAACCCAAAACAATTTATGTTTTACAACGAATAAATCAACCGTTTCTTTTTCACTTGCATATAAAAATAAAAATATGGAAAGAAAAATAAGAGCGCTTAATACGTGGTCAAGTTCAGTAAAATGGTATATGATCTGTTTTTCGATACACCAATTAATACACTCAGGACAATACGATATAACAGAATCTTTAAATATTCCTTCTGATTGATTAATGTATAATAAAGTAGGATCAATTTGAAAACCGTTTGATAAATAATTAATAGACGTTTCCAAAGGGAATAATTTTTCTCTCATTTTATATAATAACGTAGAACCCAATTTATAATAAAATTGTTTGTTATTGGAATGTTTTCAAATTCTTTATGATGTTTTAAAAATTCTTCTTTCGCAGTTTCAATTAATTGTTTGGTGTCATCTTTTACTATAATGTGGTTGTAGTTGTATGTCATATGTATGTATATGGTTGTTAATTAAGCTTTATAAATCTATCCATACATATCTACTATTAACACATTAAAATGTGTTGGAGATGATTTATAATGGATTGGAGTTCTGGAGAAAAAATCGTACTTGGTATTATTGGCGCAGTAGTTGCTCTTGGCGTAGCGGCAAAAGGTATTCCATATCTTTTGAATGCTACAACTGAAATCTCTTTGGTTGATGGATTACCATTTGCAGATTTCTTTGCAGCAGACGGTCTTGTATCATTACTTGTCGGTGCAAGTCTCTTAGTGGCTGTTATTGGTATGTTCTATTACCGATCAACACATAAGAGAAAATAAGTCTTTTTTAGGGTTTAACAACCCTTTTTCTTTTCTTTTTTCAATAAACTATATAAACAAGGTTACACGACATATATAATATGAAAAAAATTATTATACTCTTGATGCTTTGCATCTTATCAGCTCTTTCTGTTTCAGCATCAAATGATTGGCGACAATATCAAAATAATTATGAGTCGTATGGAAGTTATGATACTAATTATATAGGAGATTTTGAAAACATAAATAGTACTGATTTTTATGCCAATGGTAAAGATTTCCAGCCTATCGTCGCTGATTTTGATAACGATAACCAAATGGAGATTTTAATACAAGAGGGAAATTATCTTAACATATTTCATTATGATGCGAGTAACGGGTTAGAAATTGAAACACAATTATATATAGGTGCACAGTCACCCTCAACACCATATGTTGATGACATTGACGGGGACGGGTTTATTGAAATCATTATTGCTTATAATCAATCAACACAGTATATTTTTACGTTACAATATAACGGTACACATTTTAATTCTGAACAAAGTGCTATATTAACAGCACATCCCGTTACTGCAATAAAATGTGGTGATAATTCCGGGACATATGAATGTTTCTTTGGTGATACTGCTGGACAATTTGTGGTTTATGATCCAATACTCGGAACAAAAACAGCTTATTCTGTTTCTTCCGGATCAGCCTTTGATACAACAAACAACGAAGTATATCCAAACACTGGGGTGTCGTTGGTTGATTATGATGGTGATGGTAATTTGGAATTTATTGCGCCAACCGATTTTGTTAATAATGATAATGAGGGGATTATTGTTATTGATACCGTTACCCATGCACGCGATACGTTATTTAATGGTGTTGGATATCTTGATAACATTGAAACAGGATCGGGAGAACGTGCAGAGGTGCAAGGATTATTCACAGCAAACTTAAACGGTGTTGGTGATCATGAAATTTGTTTAACGTATATTACAATTGAAAATTTAGGATCGGATTTCCCTCAAGAATGTTGGTTACAATGTTATAATTCTGATGGTACTGCGTATGCTTCAAGAAGAGCAATATCTAATATGAGTATCGAATCCTTCACAACAAATCTTAAATGTTCTAACCCCGTATATGTTGACGTTGACGGAATAGGGAATGATATTTGTGCTATGGCTAACCATGACAGAAGTGGTGCTGATGACGACGAATTTTATATTACGTGTTATAATACTTATGGCGGTACTATTCCTTCATCTCCAGCAAATATCTATAAAGAAGTAGATTTCAGGGAAGGGTATTGGGGAACTGGTAAAATAACAAGTGCGGATATGGATGGAAATGGTTATGCAGATCTTATTGCACCCACAACAGTATTTTTATCAAATGGTGGTACCTCATTCACACGACTTGATACTTGGAAATCTTCTGGAACAGGTAACACTATCCCGGCTGATGTTAATAATGACGGTTATCTTGATCTGGTACACCAATACACCAGCGCCTTATATACAATTTTTTCCGATGACGTAAACACTCCTCCTCAAATGCATAATAATTATACGGGCGGTGGGTATTTGGGATATTATTCAAGCCCCGTATGTGTTGATAGTGCTATCACATATTACGCAAACGAGCAAGGATCAAATTCAAATTATGATAATGATGTCCGTGTTGACGAAGAACGACTACTTACTAATTGCGGATTAAGTTCTGGACTTGACGATAATTTGGAAACGGGTGCGTTCTCACAATTTAATCCATCGTTCACGTGTGTGTATAACGAAACAGGGATATATAACGTAAGGATTTATATGGAAGATAATCCAAATACCGGAGATCGAACACAATATAATACCGATACAATCACTATAAGAGTCATGGATGGTATTGAAGGTGAAACGTGTAACGTTCAGGAAACATATATTAATTCAATAAACGATCTGGAAAAAAGTGGCGATGCTGCGTCAAGTGAGAATGCACAATATGCTGCAGCGACATCATTTTTTGATTTATTAACAGGTGGTCATCCATTATTAAAACTTTTTATTGGTCTTGTACTCTGTGGTGTTGCTATGTTTGCCGGGTGGGAATTATCAAACAATCTAACCATAAGTATCATCGCTATGGAACTTATGATGTTTGGGTTGACACTATTAAAAGTTTTAGATCTTGCTATTTTTATTGTGTTTACAATACTTACTCTGTTATCAATAATCCTTATCAGAATGTTATCCGGTAATGGAGGAGATTAATTTGGACGGTAAATCTTATAGTATTGTTGGGTTGATCCTCCTTAGTATATACTTTTTTGTTTTCTATATTGTAGTATCTACTTCTATTCAAATATCTTATAAATATGATCTTGGATCAGAGAATATTAATGTTAACGATCCGGGTTTTTATAATACTGATTACCCGTTAAATGTTACTTCGGAATGTTCAGGAGGAGGTACTCTTGGAACTATCTTTTGTTCACATACAAATTATGTTGATGAATTGTCATGCGAGTATGTTCCTGGTTGTACTTGGGACGGTGTTAATAATGAGTGTGATGGACTTGTTGACACAGACGTTTTTAACCCAACAGGAGCATTAAATTATAATTGTAACAAAGATATAAACGAGACACTTTGTAAACTTATGGGATGTACCTGGACTATTTACGAACCTACTGGAGGTACTACGGTACAACTTGCACAAACTGATCCTTATAGCTGGTCACAAGTTTGGAAAACCTTATCTTTTATGACATCTTTTGATGCTGATATTGGTCTTGGTGGCTGGAAATATGGGTTTATATTAGCATTTTTTATATTTTGGATACCTTTACTCTTATACATATTATGTATTTATATGCTTGTTCCGTTCCTACATTAGAGATGATACCATGAAACTAAAAAATATATTATTAACATTGACAATTTTTTTATTAATCTTACCTATGACATTTGCAGCTCTTGACAAGTTATCAACCGTTGACGCTAAAACAATAATCACATCGAGCATTACAGAACAAACAAAAGACCAATATTTGGATATTACTGATAAGGATAAATATGAATATGACGGTGGTAAGTTACATACTACTTGTAACAACTGCGACATTGGTTTTAACATATGCAATGTTGACGGCCAGGTTAATTTAGGGCTTGACGTATTCCATGAATCGTATAAAGACCTGTCACAAGTTATTATGAACATTTCATACTATTGGGAACACGAAAAGACATTTTTAAACGGTAGCACTGAAACTGTTAAAGAACCATATACCGTAAAACAATTTACTGATATGTTACAGAACAAACCACTGGGAGCATGTGAAAAGTTTGGAATGTCATTTAAACTTGACGAGGATCCTATTGATATTATCCCTATTATGAACGGTGTTTCTTTTGATGAGTATGCGTGGTTTTACCCGTTTTTAGGCGGGAGTGGTGACGGGTTTCAATGTACTATGCAAGATCCAACTTTTGTTTTTAACAACTCTCTCATTTACTATTGGGAGTTTCCTTGTGAGAGGTTAGACGATAGTACTAATACAATTAAAATAAATGAAATGAGAGCAGTTGGAAACGGTGGCGACCTTATTTTTAATAATGAACCCAATCATAGTCCTTATGTTAACGATACCGCTACAAATCCTTACGGTGCTTATTATATGAACGGTAACGGTGCATCCGATAGTGATACTTCGTTGGGGTCACAAGATCAACTCCATGTACGATATTTAAACGTTTCAAATAATAACATGAGTTTTACAGTAACCAATAATGACGACTTTTTTATGAACTTTTGGGCTTATACTTCAGGTATTGGTAGTACTGTAGTATTGCTTAGGTTCGCAGATAACAACTTTGCAAAAGACACCATACAAATATTTAAAACACCAACAGGTAAATATCAAGCTATTTTTCAAGATACTGTTGGTGCAAGTACACGCATGGAATTAGTAGGTGCTACTGATCACACTAGCGGTTTAAACATGGTAACGTATGTATATAACGCCACTTCCAACTTGTTAAGTTTATATATTGACGGGGTTCTCGAAAATTCTTTATCAAGTACAGGCGTAAACATGGCATTTGACGGTGGTGACACCCCATCTTACTATTTTGCCAATACCTTTTTTGGTTACATGTCACAATTTACATTAAAACAAGGTTCGTTATCCCCTTCAGATATAACAGATTTATACAACGTTGCACACATCAGCAGTTTATTATATAACATGAGCGATAACACGAACATATCACTTATTGAAGGTGAATTTTTTGAATTTGATTATACTGTCGACGATGTTATTGACGGTGGTAACATTACCTATTTCGAAAACAGTCCAGACGCCACCATTTCAAGCACAGGATTTTTCAACTTTTCGACTACTACTCTTGGAACCCATTTTGTCACTGTTAACGCTACTGATGGTTACGGAAACTGGGTATTTGACGATATAGAATTTTTCGTATCACTTGGCGTGAATATTACAGACACATGTCCCAACGTTGACATTTATCATAACCAAGATTTCAGTTGTTCACCCAACGCTACAAACCAAGGCACTGACAACATTCTTTGGTCTGTAAACGATTCCCGTGTAAACATAACTGGTTTAAACACTACTGCATTGTTATTTGACAATCCTAATCCTACCGACTACAACTTACCCGATTGTTGGGACGTTAACGTAACCGCTGAATCTGGTACGTCATCAGACTCATTTACTTTTGTTTACTGTATTAACAACACAGCACCGGTATTAACGGGTGCTTCATTCATTGGAGCTCCTTATACAAATCTTGATACTGCTTTGTTACAAGTTACCGTATCGGATTCTGATGACGTTCTTGTTATAAAAAACGTATCATGGTACGTGAACGGTATCTTTGTATTAAACGATCAAATTGAAACAGCACCGGGAACCTCTTCATTATCTTTTGACTTATCATCATACACAATTGATGACGTTATCCGTGCTGATCTTATAGTTAAAGATTCCACTTTTTCAAATTCAACAACATACACCACAACGATCACTGGAAAGACTGATGGCAGTTTGGTGCAAGGGGTATGCCCGTCTCTTGATGCAGAAATTAAAATATTATATTTAGGTTTCTTTATGTTGATTGCTATGTTTATGCTTGGTGTTTATTTAAACAACTCTTTTATTCTTTTATTTGTAGGTATTGGTATATCAATCTTTGGATATTATATATTTCCATGTATTGGTGTTGTAGGTCACTTAACTATCTTATCTGGTATTTTTATTATTATTGCTTCATTCTTAGGTACTGATATTAGGAAAGATATTAGAAATACATAACAAGAAAAAACAATATGCACCAACACCGTAAACAAGAATTCCATATAGATATTTTAGAGGCTTAGGTTAGTAGGAATAATATGTTGATACATATCTAAAAATATGGATATTTTAACTCATATTTAAAGGTTCTGAATCTTGAATATCATATAAAGAAAATTTCTTTTTCCACAACCTTTTATCATCTTCAACACCGAGCTGTTTCTTTGTTTGCATCATAAGATTATAAGGAAGTGCTCTCCTATTTGATTCCTTCATTTTTGACATACGAGAATAGGTAAGTTTATTTCCTTGCACGAGAGAATTAAACGTATCTTTATTTATATATTTCCCAGGTACTCCTTTAACTTTAAATATTTCCGTGCCATCGTTTTCAACATACTTATAAAATTTAGGTCTTATGAAAACTGAATCTTCAATCACTCCTTCAAGTTTCCATTCTCCAAGACCGTCCCCCGTCCTCATAACAGGTTTACTCATAACACAAGAATCCGTATCTGTGTATATTAAATGTTTATGATGTCGTCGTATATCCTCCCACAACCTCATACGTGTCATGGCAGTTGTCATTGATGCTATGATTGGAAAAGAGTATGCTGGAGGTTTTGATTCTGTTTTATGCACTGCAAAAGGATGATCGCCTTTGCCGATTATACCCGTTATTTTTTCGTTCTCAAATAAACCGTTCCCTTCACTATCAAAAACAATATTATTAAAATCCACTATTTCTTCTGTATCGGTAAAATTAAAACCAAACTTTCCGAAAAGTCCAGAGTTCATAAGTGTTTTAACCATTCCTTTATAGGGATGTTTTTCTTTTGTATATTTTAATTTATATTCATATAATTTCCTCACACAATCACGAAACGGTACAAAGGTTTTCGGGTAATAGATCATTTCCGTTGGATACACATCTCCCCCTAAATCCATAAGTTTTCTTAATTCTATATTCGTAAACCATGCTTCTTTAACATTCCCCGTTGGAAACATTAACTTTTTATTTATTTTAATACCGAGAAATGGTGCATATTGATATGGTATTGTTACCCTTGCTTTAGAGATCCCATCGTAATCTTCAATATGTTCCGTTGTAGATTTCTTGACATAAATAGAAGTACCTGGGAACGGATACGATCCTTTTCCGTCTGTTCCGTTATATAATGTCCATTGATATGCAGAATTATAGTCGTAATAATACGCTTTACCTGGAAAGTGTCCTCTCTTATAACAAACTGTCATTCCACCCCGGAAAGATCCTTCAAAATGTTTCTTTAACATATACGTAGATTCATGCATCATAGGATCTTGTTGATAATTCCTTCTCCAATAATCAAGCCCCGTGCTGCCTATCGTATATTTAACTTTCATGTTCATCATGTTAGCAAATTCCCTGAACTGTTCCATCGCATTACAACTTATTGTGGAATCTCTTAAATTATATTTTAATAATTCCAATTTTTCTTTATTCGTTTCAGGTTTTCGCACCAAGACATCAAAAACCTTATTACCTTTTTGAAATATGTTAGGAGGGTCAAGCTTTGGCATTCCAAGCATTTTGCCCAATTTCTGTACACCCATATTAAGATAATTCAACGTGTCAAGAAATGTAATACTATTTTTTCCGTCTTTATAGATCGCACCTTTTAACCCAGCACGATAGATTAATTTAAATTTATCGTGATCTGCGCCAAACAACGTATTAAAATCGAACTCCAAGTTTGTTGCGAAAATATAACTATTCCGAAACCTTTTATTTAACAAGAAATTTTTCATTTCTTCTTTATCATAAAACGCTTTCTTAAGATCTTTACCCACAACCGAGCCCATATAAAAATCATTTTTATACGCTTTGATAATATTATCTTTACAATCGGTTATGTCGTGGGAATTATGTACTGTTTCAACATCGAACCCGTAATATTTAATAGAATTATTTTTTGTAGGTGTTGTTAACGGTACTAATCTATCACGGATCATCTTAAATTCTTGGCTCTCACGTCATTATAAAAGATGAACCAATAATCATGCACAATTATTTCTTTTGGGCTTCCTTCTGTACGATACGCACCTTTCCTTATTGCATCATTGACAGAATCGTTTTTTCCTTTCTCTGTACCTATCCGGAAACCGAAAGATGACTGTGTTTGGAGTCTTATTCGTCTATTATCATTCATAATATACGTAGCATCAACAACTGCACCGCCATGCATACCTTTTTTAGGTTTATTTGTGAGTGTCTTTGTTCTTATTACGTTTTGTGATTCTATGTACCTGGATTGTGTTATGGTGTTTGGTAGTTGAGTTGTCTTTTTAGGAACTGTTTTTGCATTTAACGTGAAATATTCAACCTTTTGTTTTTGAGTTAATATTCTCTTTATTGCTGCTTCAGGTGTTCCTTTAACCCTTTTTATAGCTTTATAATCACTTTTAGAACGAAATATAGTATATCCTTTCTTTTTATATACAATGTATGTATCAAGTCTCCGTGATCCGTCATAATTCGTTTGTGGTACAGATATTTCTTTTTTCTTGATAGATCTTATTTGTTTATATCGGTTAAAGGTTTGCTGCAATCCTTTTTCTTTGAGGAACGCTTTGTAGTCTTTTTCCGTTGCTCTTGATACCATAATTCAAAATCCCCCAATTTACCTATTTCTTTTAGAAACTTTTTTTCTTTAATCATATTTCTACTAACCCCTTGAAATTTATAAATATGCTTGATTACTTGTGAGGTACGAGTATTACTTGGTACTACCAAAATTCATCGTCACGGAGTCCCATACACCCAGCTATAAACGTACACAGAGTGCACATACTTGTAGTGGCAACTACAAATAGTAAAATCAATGATATTATAGTATCGTTAAAAGCTACAGGATCTTTTGGTATTACATATACACATATACCAGTAAAACCAGTTAATACAATTGTTCCTAGCATACACAATAAAAACATTCCCACGCCTTTCTTTTTTAGACACTCGCTATGATCACAATTTCTTTTGCTCTTCTTCATAATCAACCCACTCCATCCACTCTTCAATAGTCATTATTGTTTCTAATTCTTGAAAAGATTCAGATTTAAAAACAAGTACCTTGTCTTTTACTGCGTTCACGTAGGAACGTTTTACTTTTTCTTTTTGTAGTTTGTGCATTGTTGTTCTAGTTTTGGGTATCGTTTTGTTTTTACAAATGGGGTTCTTTGACTTGGTATACCAAGTTTACATCGTATTATTTCTCTAAAATAATGTGTATTGAGCCCATCAAAATCAAAACCTAATATTTTTAGATCATTCTCGTTAAAAGTTAAAGTTACAAAGTTTGTTTTTGTTTTCTTTTTCATCCCGTTTGGGTTTCTTTTCACATATTTAAATCTTTCCTTGTGTAAAATTTCCCTTTACATATGTAAGATTCCCCAGTTCTCCCGTGCTCAAACTTTAT
>Ga0210003_1004368_pt1 | contig 11216 bp, 12 predicted proteins | sample LantaG_FD_182804 | JGI IMG/M metagenome (GOLD analysis project Ga0210003, IMG submission 182804) | Deep subsurface microbial communities from Baltic Sea to uncover new lineages of life (NeLLi) - Landsort_02402 metaG (SPAdes) (version 2) | ecosystem: Environmental > Aquatic > Marine > Oceanic >...
TTCGGGTCGATAACAATCTTTGCGGACAGACCCTTCCAGATGAATGAGCTTGTAAAGATAGGCGAGCATTTAGGACCCGTTGAAGAAGTCGGCTTCAGAAGCACGCGAATCCGCACCCTCCAGGGCCATCTCGTAACCGTGCCCAACAGCGTGATAGCAAATTCGATGGTCGAAAACGTGGGCCGGCGCCCATTTATTCGCAGAACCTCAAATATCACCATAACTTATGATTCAGGCCATAAAAAGGCAGGAAGGGCGGTCGAGATTATAAAAGAGATTCTTGCCGACGTCCCGGAGGTAAACACAGACCCCGAGAAACCGCCGCGCGTATATTTTAATGAGTTCAACGATTGGTCGCTGAACATTTATATGAGCTACTGGGTCAAGCCGCCCGACTACTGGCTCTACCAGCAAGTCAACGAGCGGGTCAACCTGGAGATTATGAAGCGGTTTGAGGCCGAAAAAATCGAGTTCGCATTCCCCAGCCAGACACTTTACGTAAAGAAAGACTAAGACAAATACCGGATAAGTTCCCCGCTTCCGGCCAGAGATAACCAGCGTCAGAGCCAATTTGAGGCGGTTATTACTTGGCTTTCTCTTTGGCTTCTTCTTCGGCTTTCTCGGCTCTGGTAAAAGTCGGCTTTGGCCCGCTAAACTCGGTTTCTTTATATGCCTGATGCTCGGTCTCTGACATAACCGGAGTTTCCACAAGCCGCGGAGTTATAAAAACGACCAGTTCGCTGTTAATCGTCTTTTCACCTTCGAATCTGAATAGTGCGCCGACCAGTGGTATATCGCCCAGCAGCGGTATTTTGTTAATCTGCTGAGTAACATCCTTTTTACGCAGGCCTCCCAGGACCACCGTTTGGCCGTTCTTGATTAATAGCGTTGTCTTGGCTTCACGCCTGTCAATCACCGGCTGAGGGTACTGGAGATCTCCAGTCACGAATGTTACATCACTTACATGGACACTGAATTTTGGCTGGAGTTGAAGTCTGATCATTCCGTCGCGTGTAAGATGTGGCGTAACTATGAGTTCAACGCCGACCTCTTTAAAGCTCGTTGTCCCGATGCTACCGCCTTCGGATGATTCGGTAAGTTCCTGATAGGGTATTTCGGAGATAATCTTGATTAGAGCACTCTCATTATCAAGCACCAGTATTCTCGGATTGGCAAGAAGTTTAGCATTGGTTTTGTTCTCTTGAGCTCTTAACAGCAGGTCTACATCAATAGCGGCATTAAGCCAACCCACGCGCAAAGCTCCTGTTGTGCCTGAGGTTTTTCCGGTTGCACCGCTAAAGACACCTGTCATAAACGGGTCTCTTCTGCTGGAGACGCCTCCTGTGCTTTTGGTAGGATTTACGCCTATTGTTCCAGTTCCGCTGGTTGTGTTATAAACGGTATTCCGTCCTGCCTGCCATTCGATCCCGAGATCGAGCTTATCTGTACTGCTTATGTCGTAGATTCTTGCCTCGACCAATATCTGTGGTGTGATGCGGTCGATTTCCGCTATGAACACATCTATGGCCTTTATTCTGCTCTCGGTGTCCGTAACGATTATATTGCTGGTGCCCGGATTGGAAGACAACGAAGCGTCTCTTGAAATAAATTTCTTCAATGCCGCTTCCACTTCTGTCACATCTGCGTAAGTAATTCGATAGATTCTGGTGACCAGCCTTTCCGGCCTTTCGGTAATTTCCTCAAGCGGCACTATTCTTATCAGATTCTTGCTCGTTATGTAGCCAAAGCCGTGCGCTGCAAGAATATTGCCCAGTGCTTCTTCCAGCGGCACATCTGTAAGGGTAGCGGTTACCTCCGCTTCAACTTCGGGGCTTTTTATAATGTCCACGTCTGCGTATTTAGCCATCATCGCTATTACATTATCAATAGACTCACCCCTGAATTCGACACTTATTGGTTTTTGCATCCGTTGTTCGAGCGTCGTCAGAACCTCTTTCTTTTCTGAGTTTTCATTGCCGTTCTCAGCGAAGCCGATGGTGCAGGCCAGCATAACGAATGCAAGAAGCATCAAAAGTCTTGGTCCCCTGGATTTCGTAGAGCTTCTCATAAGAGTTCCTTTCCTGAATTTGTCTTTAAGTAATGCCGTTTTTATGTCATACACCTTTTTGTTCTTGAACTTTTTGCGTCCACGTTTTGCCGTTCATTTCAAATTCGACGCTGTCTTCGTTTATTTTTACGACGGTTGCACCCAATATCTTTTCGCCCTCGCGCACTATTTGATTACCGATACTTGCAGAGCTTGCGGATGGGTTATCGTCGATATAGAGAATGCCTGTTACGATTAGTTGTCCACCTCCAGCCTGGGTAGTGCCGGCCGGGCCGAAGTGCATAGGGTCGCGGAGCGTTGTCGGATAGGGTTCCGGAATCTGCCAGTCAATCTTCTTGTTCGCGCCGGCGGCCGTCTTCACAGCGTTATTTTTCCCAGCCCCTTTTACTCGACGTGGAGCCGTGCCGAAGACTCGAACAAACACAAAAATCAAAGCGAGAAAGAGGGCCGGTATTAATATCGCCATTACTTTTTGCCTTGTGGCACTTACGCCAGGCTTGGGTGCGAAAAACTTCTTTTCTATTTGTTCCCAGACTTTTTGCAGAGGGTTTTGTTTCGCAGTTTTTATGGCGATATCAGCTTTGGGTTGTTTAGTCGGAGCCGGTTTCGGCGGTGGCTCCGCAGGCCGCTGAGGTTTTGGCGGTGGGGAGGTCTTTGCAGCCGGGGCCGGCGGTTTTTGAGGGACAGAGGTCTCCTCCAAACGCCATTTGTTGGATTTGGAGTATTCCTTATGGCCAGCGCGCTCTGGAGCAGGCGCAGAAGGTGGTGGTGGTGGGGTGCCGTTGTCCTTCGGAATCGGCACACCATCAAAAATCGATGTGATTTTCTTGTGCAGTCCTGCCCTGCGTTTGGCCATTGTTTATCTCCTCAGCCAGAGCCCTTCGGCCCCTTTAGCAGTTTTCCTGACTGATTTCATTACTATCACTATCATATTCCTGGTTGTTACATATTTTAGCGCCGAACTTTTTTCGTAAAACGCTGCGATTTTATTGGCCACCTTTTTTTCACTTCAAACTTAACGCTGCCTCTGTTTATTTTTATGATGGCAGCGCCTGATATTTTGTCACCCTCATACACTATTTGGTTGTTAACAATTGCGGACGGGTTGTCCTCGTTGTAGAGGATACCTTTTACAATTAAGTTTCCGCCACCGGCGACCGTTGGTGCCAAAGACACTCGAATAAGGACGAAAATTAAGACAGCAAGGAGAATCGGAACCAATATCATTATTGTTTTTTGCCTTGTGGTGCTGACACCCGGTTTTGCCGCAAAGAATTTATTTTTTGTTTGCTCTTGCATCTGTTGCCGGAGACCTTGAGAGTGGCTGGCTTCCGTAGCGATGTCGGCTTCAAGTTGTTTAGACTTAGCAGCTTCTGCCCGTGTCCACGAGGGCTGCTGTGGTCTTGGTGTCGGTGAAGTCTGTGGACCTGGAACCGGCGGTTGTGAAGGAGCATAATCTGCTCGCTCCGGCTCATGAGCAGGTTCCTGGGCGGTGCTTTCCTCCCGAAGCGGTGTGGTATCCAGAACCGAAAAGACGCTCCTGGACGATTGGTCATCGCCTTTTTTCGCATGTGCCGCTTCATCAAAAAGCGATAAGATTTCCCTGGGCGATTTTGACTTACGCTTTGTCATTATTCTATCTCCTCACCCGAAACCTCGCCCTTGTTTACCTCCTCGCCCGGAGTCTTGCAACCGCTTATTACCTCAGCCGAAGCCTGCCCGTCGCTCATTTCCTCAGATGAAGTCTTTTCTTCGATTCCCTCCTCGTCCGGAGTCTCGCAGTTGTTTATCACCTCAGCCGAAGCCTTCCCATCGCTTGTTTTCTTAGATGAAGTCATTTCTTCGATTATCTTGTCACCCAAATCCTCACAATTACGTACTACCTCAACCGAAGCCATCCCATTGCTTGTCTTCTTAGTCGAAGCTCTTCCTTTGATTATCTCTTCAGCCAAAGCCTTGTATTCAGCGGCGCCTTTGCTTTCGGGTGCGTAGGTCAGGATGGACTCACCGGCGCTTGGGGCTTCGGCCAGCCTTACGGTTCTGTGGATAACCGTCTCGAATACCAAATCGCCGAAAAGCTCTCTCATCTGCCGCTCGACTTGATTGCTCAATATTGTCCTGCTTTCGACGAAGGTAAGCAATATGCCAAGGATTTCCAACTTGTTGTTGAAGCGTTCCTTAACGATTGCTATGGTCTCAAATAGCTGTCTTAGGCCTTCAAGAGCATAATAATGTGTCTGAACCGGTATTATTACGTTGGTACTCGCCACCAGCGCGTTTAGTGTCAGCAAACTAAGCGAAGGCGAGCAGTCAATAACGCATATATCGTAATTGCCATTTACACATTCAAGCTGCTCTCTTAGCATATATTCTCTGCCGTGTAGCGTCGCCAGTTCAATCTCGACTCCGGAAAGCAAAATATTGTTCGGGACCAGATTAAGTCCCTTCATGCTGGTACTTATCACTACCCTGGACATAGGAGTTTGGGTATCGGTAAAAACATCATAAATCGTTTTATCCATGTTTTCAGGGTCGTGGCCAACTCCCAGCGTGCTGTGCGCCTGAGGGTCGAGGTCAACCAGCAAAACCTCATTTCCTGACATGGCGAAAGCGCTGGCAAGATTTACCGCAGTAGTCGTTTTGCCACATCCACCTTTCTGATTTGCTATTGCTATCCTTCTCATTTTTGTTCCCTGAGCTCGCGCCGAGAACTCCAATGCCTTTAACTGTCCTGCCGCTTTCTGACAAAAACCGCTATGTCCATATCTGCCTGATGGCCTGAATCGACATCCTTTGAGCGGGTTATTGTGAACTTATCCACAAATACCACCGGTCGGTGTCTCTCCAGTGCGTTTAGCAGAGTTGCGAACTGATTGAAACCTCCCGTGAAACTGATATCAATGTGACTCTCGGTTATATGCTTACAATCAGGTAGCTTCGGACGTCCACGTTTGTCTTTCGCCCCGATACGGAACGAACCAACTTGTTTCTCGCTTGCGATTTGACTTATATCGAATATCAAATTAGCTGAATCCTCGGAATCAACAGCAAATTCCTTCAGGCTGTATTGTAAACGTTCGATTTGTTCATTTAACTTGCGTTTAGTGTCCTCTTGTGCAGCTTTCAGAGCGGCGTCGTACATTTGTTTTTTCTCAGAGTGTTCCCTTTCGATCTGTTTCTTGCTCTTTTTCTGTGGTGCCAGCACAACCATATAGATGAAGAAAAGCAGCACGAAGCAACCTGCCCATATTAAAGCTACCGTCGTGAAATGTTTTCTATAAATCGACTTCATAAAAAACCTGCTACAATCCTGGTTTAAAAACACAATCTATCGTGTAACAAATAACATCCCCACCATCGAGCGTATTAAATTCCTGTGCAACTTTGACGGCTTCCAGCTTCGGCCCAAGCAAAGTTGAAAAGCGAAGACTGTCCTTAAAATCTTTAACCGCTTTGTCACAGTTGGATTGCGGACTCCCGCAAATATTTATCAGCAGGGTCCTTACCGGGACGCTGAGATTAACCTTCTTTTGGGGGTCAGCTTTGCTGGGAATTTTCTTTGTTACAGAGTGATGCTTTACCTCAAGCCTGGTCAGCATCATCGAATCCGGTATATTCTTTGCCAGGAGCGCCAAAACGGGCGACCATTGAGTATGTCCGCTGATAGAGGATGCAACTTCTGTTAAGCTGCTGCTTAGAGCGCTTTTCTCCCTCTCGAGTGATTTTTGCAGCTTTACGGCGTCCGACAGTCCGTCAGTCCTTTTTACGTATTTGGCTGTATCCCGCTTCTCTATTGACATTGCAATGCTATTGCTCACATAAAAGCCGAACATTATTATTGCAATAATAATAGGCACTATAAAGGTTAACGCTCCGATAGCTATCCCTTCAGGCCTGCTCTTTAACGGAATACTTTCTCCCTTTAGCAAATCTATCGTGAACATCAGATCGACCTCATAGCAAGACCGGCTGCTACTGCCATTGCAGGACCTCTCTTTGCAAGCATATCCTCGCAGAACCGGCCCGCATCGCAGCGCATTTTATCAAACGGGTTCCACAACACAGTCGTGGCGCCAAGCTCCTTATCCAGCAGCTCTACGAACCCTCTGACCAGAGCAAAACCGCCACAGACAAATATCTTCTCGACAATGGCAGCTCTCTCCTGAGCCGCGTAGTAACGCAAAGTTTCGGTAACATCAGCAATCAGTCTCTCGCAGGCTCTTTCCAAACTATCCCCAAGCTCTAATTGAGCTTCCATTGAATCACCGGACAGTCCTTGGGACTCCTTACGGAGAATCTTCTTGATGCTTTCTGTTGAAACGTTGTTTTCTGTCGCAATCTCCTCAACAATACCATCACCGGCATAAGCCATATCCCGAATAAATGGTAAACCATTATCACTCATAATTGCTAAGGTTGTGAAAGAGTCGCCAACGTTCAGAACAACTGTTGTTCGGCCGGCTTTGCGTTTTTCATATTCGTTGAGGCAATTCAAAAGTGCCAGCCCCTCAATATCCATCAAAACGCAGTCAAGAGAAGCATTTTTAGCAAGTTGCACTTTGTTTTTTATCAGCTTATTTGTCGCCGCCACTAATATGCCGGTGACATCATTTTCGTCATAAGGTATCAGTTGATAGTCAACAGCACCGTCCTCAACGTTGAAGGGGCAAACCTGCGCAGCTTCGAGCGTAACCGCTCCTTCTATCTCCTCCGGCGGCAATGAAGGGAACTTGAAGTAACGCACCGCGACTTCAGGACCTGATAACCCGCAGACCGCCATTCGCGTCCGAATCCCCGTTGACTCGAGGCATTCGCGAATTGCCCTGGTTGTGTTTATTTCTCTCTGCTCGTTGTTGTCTTTGCTTGCTGCAATCTCAGCTGTGCCGGCTGCCGTAACTGCATAACCGCCGTTGTATTTGTCCATCTGTGCTATCTTGACTGCCGATGAGCCAATATCCAGAGCTAAGACTCGCCTTTCCTCAAGCTCGAACTTAAACGAACGTTTCCAGTCCAACTTCATAGAGCCTTCAACCTAACAATGATTAGCCTTTGACGTATAGCGTTTAGTTTTCTTTTCCTATCTTCTTCCCGCTTTCGCGGCAATGATACCCATGCCGAAGCAGTGGTACTACCGGCTATCTGCTATTTTCTCATCGGCTTAAAAAAGCCGGTGTTTTACGTATAAATTCCAATATATTAGGTTTTAGAGGTTGGTATGGGTGATTTTGACATATCGGCTGCTGCAGGTATTCCGGCGTCGGCCGATAATATCATTAGCCCAAAACACGAATCCAGAAAAATGACAACGCAGCGGACTCTTGCTTGCGCGAGGATGATATATGCTTGCGTTAAAGTCCATAAAATGATGGTGTAAATGAGGATTTATGATGGTGTGAATAAGGGTTTGAGGATGGCTTTTTTAAAGTTATCGGCCGTAGCAGCCTGACTCTGACGACAGTAATCTTAGCCAATTATTTGCCGGACGGCTTGTGTGGATTGTGGCCGGATTTTGGCATAGCCTTATTCTTGGTGGGGTTATCTGGAAAATATCAGGTAAGTACACCTCTCGTACTAATCAGTTTTTTGGGGCCACGCAAGACTCGGCTGCTCCCGCGTCTGTTGTGTCCACCTTTTCTTCTTCTTTTCAAATTGAACTTTGTCTCTGTGTATTTTGACGACCTTCACGCCATGTATCGTGTCGCCTTCGTGCACTATTTCGCCGTCAATTACAGCGGATGGTTTCTCCTCAGTGTAGATGATTCCCGTTATCAATCCGTGCCTGGCTGCGGGCGGTTCACAAGTCGCGCGTGTTTTTCCCGGGCTCCAAAAATAGTAGCCTGCCATCCCCACAACCACCGCCACCTCAGCTAACACGCAGATGAAAGTTCTTGTTTTGCTCATCATACAACTCCTGTTTTTTCCTTACTGATTAACAAACTATCTCAAAACTATCATCGCCTCGAATAGGATTCTGCACCTGCTTAAAATGACATTTCGTGTTTCGAGATAGTTTCTAAGAGTTTTACTCCGTTGGCCGATAGTCGTGCCAGCCGGCAGGGGCCGGAATATACTTGCCCTGCAGCCACATATCGCCCGGCAAAACTCCTTGAAGCAGTCTTTCGTCAAGATAATAGTGTTTTATGTAGCCGTCACTGCCTATCAATCCGACGACGCCACGGATTGCTTCCGCAATAGTGCCGCGCACAATCAGGTAGTCCGGATAGCCGCCGTCTTCCTTCCTGTCACCATAATAACTTCGTCTGACGTTTTCGGCGCCCCAGCCGCCGCCGCCGACTGTCATAGCCGCCTCAACTTCCATCAGGTCAGGCAAATGTCTCTTGTGCGAGCTTGCCGGCTCACCCGCATCAGGCCGACCTATGGGGACGTACTTAAAACCTGCAGGTTCGACAGGTTCGTCATCAACGTAGCTGTAATCACTCATACCGGGGTCAACGACCTTGACTACGCCTTGGGCAATTAGCCCCAGTACGTTCGGATTGTCTTGTGACGGTATTCCATCTGCGTCGTGTTCACCGTCAACCACTACCGAATCCGCAAGCCAGATATTACCAGTCGCTACGACGGTTATCTTGCCTTGTACCACATCCTGAATTCCGGGCAGATTGGGGTCCCCGCTGCCGATAACGACATTGCCTTCAATAAAAATCTGTCCGCCCGGTTCTGATTCCACACCGCCGATTGACTGAGTTACATAAGTGTCATCTATACGGCTGATAAATCTTTCACCCGTGCTGTCCGCGTCCTCAGGCATAAGATGATAAGCGTAAATATCATATCTTTCGTACTGCGTTCCATCAGTGTCGGGCTTAATCTTAAAATCCCACGTCTTGCTGTCATCGCTCTGCTTAAACCCACGGACCGTGCAGTCATTTGTTATCCGAACCTTGCCCACGCCGTCCTCAACGAAAAACTCAAGGTGCACGGCGGGTAGAGGATTTGAGACGCCCGCCCCCGCGGCTGGCCCGAACTTGAATTTGCTATCTGTGCTTTCTTCAAAGCGCTGGGCTTTCTCCTCTATAGCGCTCTCATCTGTTATTTTACTGTCAGGCTGGTCAAAACATATTCCACCCTCAAAAAGGTCCATCACAGAAGCGTACTTATCAGAGCCTCCATCGGTGTATCTTGGTTCGCCCATACCCACCGCTTGCAGGAATTGCGGGCTGCCCGATATATAAATGTCCCGCTCATCCGGATCGTCGTTGAGCTTATTAATATGCAGCAGCATATCAATTATTTCCCCGCTGGCGTAGCTCACCGGATAGGTGCTGCTGCTGCCGGCAGGTACTCTGCATATACCCATATCCCAGCCGCCTATCGCCTGAACCAGCAGAACGTCCACCGTTTTCTTAAACATCCCACTCTGACCATTGGATATGACCCTGTAAACCGGCCGAGCTCCGATAAATGAGTAGAACTCAATCTTATAATCACAGTCGCCGTCCGCAAATTCTAATGTCTCGTTTGTTCCCTGCTCCTCATCTTGCAGTGCGTTTAGCATATCATCCTGCTGACTCATCCAGAAAATCGCCGTCTCATAGCCCGCCTCAGCGGCAAGCATTGCCACCGCTTCACTTTTCATCGCAATAGCCTGGCGTCTGACGCCATAAGCAACCGTTAATAGTCCTCCCCCTAAAGCGGCCAAAATAATCAGCGACACAACGACCAGAACAAGTACCGACCCATCCTGATAAAAGCGAGATTGTTTGATTTTGGTTCTCATAATCTTATGCCCTCGACTGGTTTTTCACCACCTACCTCGGCCAGATGTTTCGCAGCATTGTTGCTGTCATCACCCGGATGCTATCACCGTCTTCTGGGTCCGTCAGTGTAATATTGATTCTTACGCATCCCTGGCCCACCCCATTTAAGGTTGTGTGGCTGAAAGCCCCGATGTTAGGGTCAGTCGTAACATTTTCTGCGAGGGTCGTTGTCATTATATCAGAGCTGTTTTTGCTGCCCCCACCCTCCGGCACGGCCCCAGGCGGATATGGGCCGTAGTCAACTTTCAATTTGTCATCGTCAAGATAAAAAAGTGCATAAGCCGTCGCCGTCTTTGTAACGTCCATTAACTGGTGGCTGTCTTCTGAATCAAGCTCCACATCCCAGTATCTAAACTCCACTGCGTCGCCGGAAATCACTTCTTCAGGGTCTGATGTTTGCTGCACAGCGGGCGTAAAAGTGCTGCCGGTTATATCATAGATTGTGTAATCAATACGGTTGGACTTTCTTCCAATACTGCTGAATGTTATCATAACATCCTGTGCATCCTCCTTTATTTGCTTGTGGGCCGAATTGTACGTCCTGTTCCAGGCACGTTGGCCGCTAACCAGCAAAATCCCGACCACTGATATAAGCATTGTGCTGATGGCCATAGTAATAACCAGCTCAATTATGGTTACACCCACACGAGTTTTTCTATATCCGGAGCACATTGATTCGCATCTCCTTTTTCTAACCCCCCGATGCATCGAGTCTGACGTAAGTAGTCAGGGTAGCTAACGGGCGCAAAGCATCACCATACCCTGAATTTGCATGTTCATTCGCTACTTCCTCAGCAGTTATAGTCCCCCAATTGACTTTTTTTTCCGCATTTCGTCTCCACACGGTGGTAACAGTAATCTGCCTGAGCGTTACTTCAGCTTCGCTGTCATAATCAACATCTGCCCACTTTAGCACAATTACCATTGGCACATCGTCAACCGTGATACTATATACCCCATTAGGCAGAGGAACGCCTTGATCGAGGTATATTATGTTAGAGGAAAAGCCCAGTCCTAAAGCGATTGGGTCGTAGTTTTCTGAGCCGCCCGTGCTTTTCCAGTCTTCCAGCAGCAGTTGTGCGATGCGTGTGCTGGTGGTTTGTGCATGTGCTATTCTGGCCTGTGTGGCGGCATGGTATTGATAGCCCAGTGCGCCTAAGGAGGCTATGGCCAGAACGACCATAGCCACCATTACCTCAACCAGAGTAACTGCCGTCGCCAACTTGCGTCGCTTAACATTCATAGCCACCGTTCTTTGTCTTTAACTTGCCGGATAGTACGGTCTTGTCCTATACACTATTCTTACTGCGAAAACAGAAATTACTCGCATTTGCTCGAATGTCATTAGCCAGGAAGCAAGAAGCTCA
>Ga0210003_1004369_pt1 | contig 11216 bp, 13 predicted proteins | sample LantaG_FD_182804 | JGI IMG/M metagenome (GOLD analysis project Ga0210003, IMG submission 182804) | Deep subsurface microbial communities from Baltic Sea to uncover new lineages of life (NeLLi) - Landsort_02402 metaG (SPAdes) (version 2) | ecosystem: Environmental > Aquatic > Marine > Oceanic >...
AGAAAAGGAAGCTTCGAACCTTCTAAGATGGATCCCAAGGAGGAAAACTCTTTTGGAGATAATAAAGCAACTGCCCCCTGATGATTTTTATCCAGCACCTCGAGCTTTTTTCTCGGTACAAAAAAAATAGGAATTCGCCTATCTCTGGCGAGATTAATGATCTCTTGAATCTTACCTTTTCCCGTGCCGTTCTGGACAAATATTTTATTCACACGGCATGGAGAAGATTTTAAAGCCTCCAACATGGGGTTGAGCCGACCGATTATTTCTCTAGACATTGTCTTACGGAAAAATAGCCTCAACCTGTCGTTTCATAATTAATATTATTAGGCTGCCCAAAACTCTGCATCTTTTTCCTTTGCCACTAACTGGCATTTTGGGCACTTCCAATAAGTCGAATCTTCGTTCACAATGAAATGAATTAATTTTTTTTCATCATCCCAACATTTCGGACAAAAAGGATCTCTCTTCTCTTTACCCTCTATTTGCCAATAAGCATTATCCTCATATTTTAATTGTCCTTTAATTTTTAAATTTTCTTTAAGTTCAAAAACTTCTTCCTTGAATTTTATATTCTTATCCATAATTTTTAAATCTTTTTCTTGGATAGCAATAAGTTTATTATAAAGTTCAATATTCCCTGCTTTTTGAAGAAATGTACCTAGTTCTTTAAACTCACCTACTAAACTCATATTACTTCCCCCTTCTTATATTTTTTATACAAGGTTTTACTTATGGCGATGAATCTTCTTTTTTCATTCTATTCTATCTTGTTGTCTAATTTCTTCTTTTTCTTTTCTTTCTTCACTCATTTATTACTCCCTCAGTGAGAAATTTTATTTACTCTAGTCGTCTTATTTAATAGGATGATTATTCACATTAAAGTAATTTGTCAATTATTTAGTTACTTTATCGCTTCCCAAAAAAATATAGATGCTGCTTTTATAAGCTCTTCTCTTTTTGGCAGGTAGTCTCTCAGGCTGGGCTTGATTTTGGTATCGTAAGCCTTTATCACTTGCGAGGTAACATCTTCACACCCTTCTCTCAGGGCTGCTTCCAGTCGGGTATAGTACTGTTGTCCATAGATCTTTTGTAAATTTATGTTGCCATATCGGAGTTTGCGATGCAGAAGGGCAAACAAATGTGAAAAATTTTTCTTTTGTCTAAGAATCTTTAATTTACGGATTTTTTCGCGAGTTATTTGGAAGCCATCAATAAAAAAAGGCTTATCATTTTCGTGAGGGAACACAACTTCATCAATTAGATGGGCAAAGGTTAGGTTTGTTAGAATAAGCGGTTTATCATACTCCTTTGCCTCAGCGAAAACTGCAAATAACTCCTTTCTTTCTTCGCTCATAGTTTTCCTCCTTCTTATCTAAGAATTTCCCTTCCCCATAATCATATTTCCCTACTAGTTGCTAATTCTCTATTATTTCTTTTTTCAATTTCAGGAAGCCAGGGCTTTAGGATCCTAATCTATAATTTCCTGTAAGAATAAAGATGCCTCTTACAATCTATGCATCTATAGAAATATTGAGTAGTTGAGGCGCTTTCTATTACAGAAGGCAATGGAAAAGCTGGCGTTGTTAAAATTGTTCCTCCACAAACAGGACATTTTGCTTCTTCTATTTCTAAGCAATGTTTGCAATTAGCACATATTTCTTTTAACTCTTCTAATTTTTTTCCTGAAGGCCGTTCAAATTTTTCCCTCTCTATTATTTTTTTCTCAAATAAATCTTGCAAATCTTTGTTCTCACAGTTTGCCCATCCTTCACAAAATTCGTATAAAAGTTTCATCATTTCCTCTTTTACTGAAAAATTTTTATTCTTCTATTTTTCCAACTCTCCTTTTTCCAAAATATTCAAGTAATCTACAAACTACAAAATTAAAATCATTCAAGCTTTCGCCAACTAAATAGGAGATGAACCACTTTTAATTTACACTATAGAAATTAACTATCTTTTTAATAGTTAGGTATAGAAGCACCTGCCTCAAAAACACTATATACAGAATAAATAATAATTAAGATGGTTATCGCCGCCAAAATCAACACCACAGCGCTTGTCTTTCCTTCCTTATCTGTAGGGATTAGAATTTGAACCATCCTTGTGAATATATAAGCGCCTATCATTAATGCAATAGCTGGAATCATTTTAACCCCCAATTTTTATTGAAATGGAAATTCTCTCGAAATGGTTGTGCCAACTAATTCGCTATATACTAATTTTTTTGGTTTATCCCAAGTGTCAAAAATTATAGTTCCCGAAGTCTCGGTCCCTGGCTGTAAATCTACCATATCAAAATAGCTAGACAATCCATATGTTTCAGTTGAAACACTAAGGCTTCTATTTTTAACCGTAACAAGAGTAAAATAATTTGGATTGGCATGTCTTACTTCATTAGATTTGTTCTTTATCCAGACATGGAGCTTAAGTGGTCTGTAAACTAATATCTGAATAGACATTTCAAGCTCACTATTGCCCTTTGAACATCTAAGACTTTGTATTTGTGCTTCAAGCAAAATTGCTTTTGCTTCTTTTGAATCTGGCAGCGTTCTTAATGCCCTCTTGCTTTTGCTGATAGCTTGAGCTAATTCACCGCAGTTATTAGACTTTGATAGCCTCTTCGCATCAATAATCATTTGCTTTGCATCGGCTAGCTCTTTCTTCCGCCTAATCCTTGCTCTGGCTTTTTCTTTCTCTCTTTTGATTTTAGCTAGAGTGTCGCTAGCATTCTGAATTTGCGTCTGGATATCTTTATAGTCCTCGTCAACAGATATCACTTTATTGAACATCTCCAGTGCTTCTTGATAGTTCTCCTCTTTTATGAACTCCAGACCCTTCTGATAATGCTCTTCTTTATGTTCCATGTTGTATTGGAAAATTCTCTGTCTCTCCTCTTCTTGTTTTGCCTTCTCTACCTTCTCTGCCTCTAACCTCTTTTCTGCCTCATTAGGAATAAAAGAGCCGATGATACCTAAAATAATAATAACTCCAAGAATAACCCCAAGGATAATCCATGTTTTCTTTTTGACTGCCATTTAATCCTCCTTTTTACTTATTTTATTTCCTAAATTTGAGAATTCCCCTTCCTGCCATCTCTCTATCCCATTGAGGTGATATTTTCAGCTATGCTGTCTTTTCAGTCTTCGGGAAGCCAGGGCCTTGAGGTCTCTGGCTTCCACTCGTCTCAGTCTAACTGTTGAATATCCTCTCCCCCAAAAATTCTTTTTTTAATCTGTATCCCCCACTTTCTATATTCCCCAGATATATGCCTATTTGATTTTTTTGGTCTAAACCTCAATTCATTATTAATAAAATATGAAAATGGGCGATTCATTTTTTTATCAAACCTCAATCTTCCTTGTAAGATTTCACAAAAATTAAATCCTCCCTCTAAATATGGTTCTAGATACTCCAATTCATCTATTGTTAAAATTTGAATAGGGAAGATTTCTATTTGAGAGTTACCAGGCAAATATTTATTAAAGATATTATTTATATGCCAATTCATAAATTCTGATTGATAACATCTCTCTAAAGTAATTAAAACTGGAAATATTTTTCTCACATTATTGATATCAATATCATTAAAGGATAATGACCTTTCTATGAATATTTTTTTTATATTTTTTGCGAAATTTTTTAATTTGAGCTTTTTCTTGACCTCGTTTTCAAAGGCTCTAAGGTCTGGAGAAAACTTAATGTTGATAGGCAGAAATGAAGATTTAAATTCAAACATAATTATTGAACTCTGATAATCAAGTATTCCATCTATGACTTCTTCATTATTCTCTAAAGCTGGGTGCGGATAATAATTACTTAATGGTGATGTTGGTTTGTATATTCGTTCAAAAATTGAATCTACATAGCGCTCAAACACCATTCCCCAAAAACCATGAAAGCGGTCTCTATATGTTTGAGGTAATGAATCTTGGATTTTCCAGAAAATATTACTGCACATTTTCTCTATTAAAAAACCCAGGTCAATACAATAATAATAATTGCTTATTCTAAAAAGTGGATACTTGCGAAAAGACAAGAAGGAGTCGGAGGGGAATTTGTTTATGTCATTCTCAATTTTATTTGAAAAGTTTTTTGTATCCAAAGACAATGACTTTAGTAAATTACTTACTACTGAATTCTTTAATATGGTCTTTGAGAAATTAGATTTTTGTACTCTTGTACTTGAATAATTATTTATAAACAAATTGGGGTGTTTTAGCCTGTCAGTGAATATTGCTATTAAGCAGAAAATAAAATTTAAATATTCCAATATGCTTACTTTATTTTCTGATTTAAAAAATCTGTCAATCTCTAAATTATCATATTTTTCTTTTAAATCATCCTGATTAAGTATTTCATTCAATATTATATTATTCCTGACAATTTCATGTTTGAGATTGGGAATATTGTTATTTTCATATCTTCTTAAAAAATATAATAATAAGTATTTTTTCTTTTCATCCTCAATAAATTCACCAATTTCTTCTCCTTCATAAGTTAATTCATTTGCCATTAAAAGAAGTCTGCCAAATCTTATTCTGTATTTTTTTAATCTTAATTTATTATTTTTTTTCTTTGTGATACAAAGAAGAAATGCTTTTTGAAATAAATATAGAAGTTGAATCCTGTTGAATACAGAAAGCCTACATGCAAAATGTGCATCGTCTCTCCTCAAATTTCTTTCTTCATTGATAAACTTGGTTATTGTCTTTCTATCAAAAAAATTTGAAATTAACAGATTTTGGTTAGAGCTATATTTAGGACGGTCAAATATTAATAAATTGGAACGTGATAAAGCATTAAGAACTTCTAACTGGTCATATTTGTTTATAAGTTCGCTTAAGTAATTAACTCTAGTCTTTCGCTTGAAAAATTGAGAATAAGTAGCAACTGTGTAACCGTCAGGATATCTCATTGCTCACTAAATTTTTATATTTTGCTGAATTTAAATAATTATTATCATTCCCATAAAAAAAGTAAATAGTGGTAAAACAGTCCTATTTTTGAGAAATTTAAATATAAATAATCGTCCAAATTATTAGGTATATATACGCATAAGGTTCATTTACATAATCAGGAAGCCAGGACTTCAGGGTATTTGGCTTCCGCTCGCCTTAAATTTAACAAACCACTATTCAAAAAAATCTGAAGAATTTAACATCTTTATGGGATTAAATCCTTGATTCTTTTTAAAGTTCATTTTATGAACAAAGCTCTCCATAGAGTCCGAAGGGTCAATATTTTCAAAATTTAAACTTTCTAAAGTGTCTTTAGGGAAATAAACCGAGAGAATGGGCATATCTTCCATATGACCTGTCTTAGTATTTAACATGTTACAAACAGCATTTATGATTGTTTTTTCTATTGGCAATAAAGCAGACAATTCTCTTGCAACTCGTAGGGCTACGCCACATACGAAATCTTGATATAGCTCATTAAATTTTGTCTTAGGCATCTGTTTTGTAGATAATTTTCCACTTTTTAAAAGACTTTTGACTTCAGTCGGGATAATGTCTTTTTCTCGAACTTTGACATCTGCAACAATGAAATCCTTATTAACAACTTGAAACTTAATTTCAGAACCGTATTCACTAATTTCTTCAAACGGATTTATATATTTAATTACCTCAGGGTAAGATTCAATATCTCCTTCACAAATCATTCCCGCCATTTCATTTAAAGTCTTCCATTCTTCATAATTCTTTTTGTACTCTTCATATGCTTTCTGATATTCAGCCTTATCAAGTTCTTTTGCCTCTTCCAGTTTTTTAAAGAGTTTGTCTTTCTTTTTTTCTATTCTTTTAAAAGTTTTGTCAAAGAAAGATGGAGAATAATTGTCCAATTCCTTTTGGGCTTCATACTCATGTGTTTTAAGAGGTTGAGGCTCATTTGGAGAGTTAGAGGATTTAATTTTATTCCAATCCCAAGCTTCCCCCCACTCCTTATGGATAGATGAAAGTACTTCAATTCTATTTTCATATACTTCAACTTCATAGGCAGCTCTTTCCAATTCCTGCATTCTTTTCATCTCTTTTTGTTGTCGCTCAAGCTCTCTCTGTCTTCTTTTTGCCTCTCTCTCCACAGCTCCAATAGCTGCCCCAATACCTTTAATTGTTCCTTTATACCCCATTAATATTCTCCTTATAATTTATTTTTTACACCTTGGAGGATTACACCTAGAACAGAGTGTATACCCTTTTGCATATGCTTCCTTTAAAGAAATTGGAATCTTGCTTTTGCTCAAATATCTACAATCGCCTGTATGATATTTCTTTCCAGTTTTGGTTATGTAAACAAGAGTATCTTCATTTACTTCCTGATCCTTTTCTTCTCTAGGCGCCCAGAGCCCTCTCTCATTCTCCCTTGCTTCTTTCTCATATTGCCTGAATTCTTCAAGATATTTAAAAGGGAATATTGTATAAGCATGGCAATAACCTTGTTTTATAATCTCCGCATTGAGAAAAGTCCCATCTTCAAGATAAACATAAGCAAGTGTTCTACCGTATTTGTCTATTTTGTTTTGATCAAATTCCAGTCTGACTTTTTGCCCCTCAAATAAGCTCCTTGTAAACTCAGAGGCTTCTTTGCCAAAATATTGAATCGGCTTTCTCGGGTCTTTAGTTTCTGGGGTTTCAACCCCAATAAGCTTTACTTTCTCATTGCCATCTAAAACAATAGTATCTCCGTCATTTACTCGTATACATTCTCGCCAGGATTGGGATTGGACCCCAGCAATTAGAATTAAAGAAAAAAGAATAAGACCTAAAACTTTAATTTTGCTTTTCATTGAACCCTATTGCTGTTTTTTATGGTTTTACTTTATGCCCCATAAACGCATCTGTCAACCCAACTGCAAGCCCGCAAACCCAATACACTCAGACTGGCGAAATGTCTCCCAACGTTTGCAGAGAGCCGAAAAGGTTTGTTTTTTCTTCAACCACCAAAAATATTTTTTGCTGAAAATCAGGTAATTTTACAATATTTTGCTCTGAAATCAAGGATTAAGCTAAATTTTGCCAGCATTTGACGCTAAAAATGGCAATTTTGCGAATTTTGAATAGAAAATGGGAGGAGAGATTTTTGTCTATTTCTTAGGCTTGGCTTTGGCTTTTTCTTCTTCCTCATTAAGCCTTTTATGCAGGATTTTTGCTTCCTCCCACCACTGAGCAAACAAACTGTCTCTTTGCTTTTCATCTCTGAATTCTCTTCTCGGGTCTATTCCCAACAAGTTGTGTTTCAAAATCTTTTCTTCATCCTCAGTGAGCCTCTCTCCTTTCAAGATTTTCATTTCAATGTCATGCATCAGCAGAACAACGACCAATAATGTAGTTCTATCTTTAACTCCTTCAAGCATGACTCACCTCTTTTTGGTTTGGCTTTTTACCCGCTTTTTTCTTCAGGAGTCAAAGAGTGAACGATCGCTGTTAAATCCTCCAAATCATCTTCTACGTCACCTGCTTTACTATCAGCCCATTCTGCAATCTTCTTTACTTCTTCAAGCTTTTTCTCAAATTTTTTGATGCGCTTCTCCAATTCTTCAATCTTCTTATAGAAATCTTTCTCCTTCTTGTCTATCCTTTTGTGAAGAGCCTGTATATCTGCCATTGTGGGGACAACCATTTCTTTTGCCATCTTTCACCTCCATTGTTAATATAGCATAACTGCCTTAACGTGGGAAATTGAATGAGTTTGCCAACTCTGCCAAAGTGAGTCATTGTTGGGGACTCTGCAATATTCTCGAACGGGGGATTTTTTTTCTTGTACCCATCCAGAGCCATCTGCATGTACGTAAAATCTGGGAGGAGGATCGGGGCCACCATTGCCAAACATTGCCAACAATTGCCACCCTGGGGTCTAAAAGCTTTAAGACTTCAGTCCAAATAGCCTGAATTCTTTTATGTTCGCCTATTGCAGCAGCTTTCGCATGCCTTTATATACAAGCCTATTACTCATATTCACCCAAATAACATATTTACCCTGATACCCAGGAGAAAAGAGGCTCTCTTCTTAATGCACAGCCTATTTCGCATAGTGGCCTATAGGATACTATTAACCCACCACCGATAATTCAAGGATAGCGTAAAGTACGCCGTTGATAAAGGAGGAGTTTACCACTTTACCCGAGAGCAAAAGAGAGGCGAGCCTCTCTTTGAAAAAGAAAGATTTATCCCGGGTGTTCCCGTGCTCTGTCCTCGCAATAAAATCGTTCTCCTAGCGACTCAGAGATTGTCGCGGCTACTGGAAATCTCCATGGCTCACAACGGGCAACATTTTGCTAAGACTTTCGTTCTCAATAGTTTATTTACCAGTGGGAATCGTGGACATAGTGGCACAATTTTCTTAAATGCATTTACTCCCCCAGGGCATCCCATTTACTCTACATTTGAAATTACATTTGGAATCTATTCTTACCATTAAGCTTTCAACTTTCTCTCATCTTCAAATCTTTTTCTTCTCTTTAACGCCTTTCTTTCTTCTTTCTCTTCTGTTTCTCTCTCTTCTCCACTTCTCTTCAATTCTCTTTTTCCCTTTCTTTTGAAACTCTCTCTTCATTCTTCGTATTCTCCCGTCGGTCCCAGTATAACGGCGTTTTTATGTTCTGTCTTTTTTCCCAATAATTCTCTCATCCCCTTCTCAAAAACATTAAACTCTTCTCTGTAGATTTGATCGCATATTTTATCCAATTCTTCATATTCTTTTGAGAATCTTTCACTTTCTTCTCGATAAATTGATGCCACCCGGGAATAGGTAATATTGAATAGTTTTGCCAACTCCTTCTTCTTTTCCCTGATTGCCATCAAATCTGTCTTATCCACTTTTTCCAATTCTTCACGAATGCGCATATTTCGCCACGTCTTCAAAACGTCTGTTTTTATCGGCAGGTGGATTCATTCTCCTGAGTAAAGTTGCAAGAGTTTTGCCACTTATGTCGCCGAGAAATCCTTGAGCAGCTTCGCTATAATATTGTCGGGATATCGACGGGCATAGAACCGTATTGCTTCGCGGAACCGCTGGGAAGCCGTAGTTGCTGGCGCTGGTATAGCATGCATAATAATAAACCCTTTTTCTTTTATTATTTATAAAGACTATATGCGAAGCACCTTTTCCAGGGTAAAATCGTTCAAACTCTTACCCGATGACGTATTCAAATTTATATAAGGCGTTTTGCACTTATTTTCATAAAACTTTCTCACTCTTTAGGCAAATTTTTCATTTTGAAGATTGTATATAAAACTTCTTTTCAACCTATATACTGCCCCTATTCTTCTGAGCTTTCTCAATCTTGGCCCAAGTATCGCGCAGAGTTGCTGTGCGGTTAAACACAAGTGCCTTATTGGAAGAATCAACTGAATCCACACAGAAATAACCTTTCCTGAGAAACTGGTAAAAACTTCCAGGTTTCGCACCTGCAAGACTGGGTTCAACTCTGCATGAGGTTAGAGTCTCCAGTGAATCAGGATTTAAACAGGTTTTAAAATCACCGCCATTCCCTTCTTCCTCCGGCTTCTCTTTTGTGAAAAGATAATTGTATAAGCGGACCTCGGCTTCTAAGGAATGGGCTGCAGAAACCCAATGGGATGTTCCTTTGACCATTCGGCCGTCCTTGGACCACCCCCCACGTGTTTCAGGATCATAGGTACAGTGGAGTTCAACAACCTCCCCGCTTTTTTCGTCTTTTACAACTCCCGTACACTTAATATAATAAGCATGTTTCAGACGTATTTCTCTCCCTGGGGAGAGGCGGAAAAATTTTTTCGGGGGATCCTCACGAAAATCATCCTTTTCAATATAGAGTACTCGAGAAAAAGGGATCTTCCGCGTACCCATACTGGGATCCTCAGGGTTATTCTCAGCATCTAACTCCTCCACTTTGTCTTCCGGATAATTGTCAATAACAACGCGCAGCGGACGTAAAACTGCCATTACACGCGGGGCCCGCTTGTTAAGTTCTTCCCGGAGACAGTGTTCGAGCAGTGCAATATCAACATAGCTTTCCCTTTTCGCCACCCCAATTCTCTCACAGAAATCCCTGATTGCACCCGGCATATATCCTCGCCTACGCATGCCTGCTAAAGTGGGCATCCTGGGGTCATCCCATCCTGTTGCATAACCTAATTTGACCAGTTCCAAAAGTTTTCTCTTGCTTATAACAGTATATGTCAGATTGAGGCGGGCAAATTCGATCTGCTGCGGGTGAAAAACTCCCAATTTATCGAGGAACCAGTCGTACAGCGGCCGATGGTCTTCAAATTCCAGAGTACAAATAGAATGCGTAATCCCTTCGATGGAGTCTGAAACGCAGTGGGCAAAATCATACATCGGGTAAATGCACCATTTGTCACCCGTCCTGTGATGCGTGGCCCTCAGAATGCGGTAGATCACCGGATCACGCATATTCAAATTCGGAGAAGCCATATCGATTTTGGCCCGTAGCACATGAGAGCCGTCCTTAAATTCACCCGCCTTCATGCGCATGAACATATCCAGATTCTCCTCGATTGGTCGCGTACGATACGGACTGTCTTTACCTGGCCGAGTCAGAGTCCCCCGGTATTCTCTGATCTCATCAGGGCTCAAACTGCAGACATATGCATCACCGGCTTCGATCAGTTGAACAGCATGATTATAGAGCTGCTCATAATAGTCAGAGGCATAATATAACCTATCACACCAATCAAACCCGAGCCATCTGACATCTTCCATGATAGATTCAACATATACAACCTCTTCTTTGCTGGGATTAGTATCATCGAACCGCAGATTGCAAAGGCCGCCGTATTCAGCGGCAAGACCGAAATTCAGGCAGAGAGATTTGGCATGTCCAATATGCAGATAGCCGTTCGGCTCCGGTGGAAATCTTGTATGAACCCGGCCATCATTCTTATTGTTTTTTATGTCTTTCTCAATTATATCGCGTATAAAATTGGAAGGTGCTGTTGACTCTTTTTTGAGTGTATTCTTAAAGGTTTCTAGCTTTGCTGATTCTGATCTTTTGTCTTTCATGAGACTGTCTCCATTATCCTTTAAAGGCCAAAACTATTCCAAAAAATCCAACACTTCAGACACACGCTGTGAACAGTTTTTCATAGCCACAGGGAAGTCGAGTTTTGCGCCCTGTTCGACTATAGGAATAAATTTATCAAGATCAAGACCAGACCCTCTCGTGGTAAGAGCAATGCGCAGCGGATGGTAAAGATCCTTACCTTTAC
>Ga0210003_1004370_pt1 | contig 11214 bp, 6 predicted proteins | sample LantaG_FD_182804 | JGI IMG/M metagenome (GOLD analysis project Ga0210003, IMG submission 182804) | Deep subsurface microbial communities from Baltic Sea to uncover new lineages of life (NeLLi) - Landsort_02402 metaG (SPAdes) (version 2) | ecosystem: Environmental > Aquatic > Marine > Oceanic >...
GCTTGCCAAACTTCTCGCGAAGCTGCAGCAGGCATTTCACGACCGATGGATTGTACTGGGGATGAAGCCCGACCAGCAGGTTGAACTTCATCTCAGGGTTCTTGTCGAGCCACGTCCAGAAATCCTGCGAGACAACTGCGTCCAGCTCCTTGCGCGCACGAGCTTCGGCATAGGCCGTGAATGCAGCAACAAGCTCGTCGGTCAACTGGCCGCCTGTTGCAAGCTCGACCACACGAGCCTTCGCGGCATCGGGATCAAGAGGCCGGACGGCGGCTTCATCTGCGGCATGCCCGCCGGGCAACCACAACAGCATGAATCCCGCAAACACTGCTGCGGCGGTCATCATCCTTCTCCACATGGTCTGATCTCCTTGCGCAACCGCGCTCCCAATGAGGTGCACTGCCTTTGCCTGCGCATGTATTTTAACCGGGAAAGCCGTGGAAGTCAAGCTTTCGGCGCAGAAAAAACAGGACGCGGGCCGAGCGAAGCTTGCCGGCGGAGGGCAAGGCAATCCCTGCCCCTGCGGCGGCCCTGGTGTAGTGTGTCATTCAGATGATAGACTAACCAGTGTCGCACGGCTTGGATGAAACGCACCAACGGTGCGTCGTATGATAGCCTATGGCAAGCGAACGCCCGAAGGGCGGAGCGCAGCCATAGGGAAGCGGGAGAAAAAGGAAGAAGCCCTGAAGGGGCTTCGTAAGGCGGGATTCCATATGCCGCAGTCGCCGGCGAACATCCTCATACACATAGCCTTAGCGCGAAGTAGCGCAGAGGGTTTCCTGAGCCGTTGAACGCTCTGGGATTGAATTCTTTTACGACGCTCCTACAGAGCGTTACGTTTTGTTTGGCGGCGGCACCTATGGCATCGCTCGGCGAAGAGCCTCGCTTAGCCATAGGCTATCGTACGACGCACCGTTGGTGCGTAACGGCTGGAATGAAGAGACCACAGAACAGGCGTCTCGGTCGGCGGCCATCACCGACAGCGCATGTCAGCCAAGTGAATGGTTGCGTTTGTATATTCATTGATCGCCTTGGCTAGCTAATGTTCACCTGCAACTCCGGCGCATTTCACTAGCGACATTTCTTCTGCGCCTGCGGCGCCTTTTTCTGGATGGGAATGCTGAGGATTCCCGCGGTTACGTCTCGACTTTGACGCGTTCTTCCGTCCGCAGATACTCGCGCAGATATTGGCCGGTGTAGGAATGCGGATTCTCGACGATGGCCTCGGGCGGGCCTTCAGCCACGATCCTCCCGCCCTCGTCGCCCCCTTCGGGGCCGAGGTCGATGATCCAGTCGGCCGACTTGATGATGTCCATGTTGTGTTCGATCACAACCACCGTGTTGCCCATATCCACCAGCTTCTGCAGCACCGCCAGCAGCTTCTTGACGTCGGCGAAGTGCAGCCCGGTCGTCGGCTCGTCCAGCACATACAACGTGCGGCCGGTCGCACGTTTGCCCAGCTCGGAAGACAGCTTCACGCGCTGGGCTTCGCCGCCGGAAAGCGTGGTGCTGGATTGCCCGAGGGTCATGTACGACAGCCCCACGTCGTTGAGCGTGCCGAGCACCCGCCTGACCTTGGGGATGTTCTTGAAGAACTCGAGGGCCTCCTCGATGGTCATATCGAGCACTTCGGCGATGGACTTGCCCTTGTACTTGATGTCGAGCGTTTCGCGCGCATAGCGTGTGCCGCCGCATTGTTCGCAGGTGACGTAGATGTCGGGCAGGAAGTGCATTTCGATGCGCATTGTGCCCTGCCCCTGGCAGGCTTCGCAGCGCCCGCCTTTCACGTTGAAGCTGAACCTGCCGGGCTTATAGCCGCGGGCGCGGGCTTCCTTGGTCATTGCGAAAACGCTCCTGATCTCGTCGAACGTTTTCGTATATGTGGCGGGGTTGGACCGCGGCGTGCGGCCGATTGGCGACTGGTCGATCTCGATCACCTTGTCGATGTGCTGCACGCCGTTTATGCGTTTGTGCGAGCCGGGCCGTTCCTTGCTGCGGCCTATCTTCCTCCGCAGCGCGGGCAGGAGTATCTGGCTGACGAGCGTGCTCTTGCCCGAGCCGCTCACGCCTGTAACGCAGACCATGCCGCCCAGCGGGAAGCGCGCGTCGATACGCTTCAGGTTGTTTTCTGCGGCGCCCACCACGGTCAGGGCTTTCTTGCCGGGGTCGACGCTGCGGCGCGCGTCCGGCACGTCGATCCGCAGATCACCACGGAAGAAGGCGCCGGTTTTCGACCTTGGGCATTGGATCAGGTCGTCAATCCTGCCCTGGCACACAAGCTCGCCGCCGTGAACGCCCGCCCCAGGGCCCAGGTCGAGTATCTCGTCGGCCATCCGGATCGTCTGTTCGTCGTGCTCGACCACCAGCACCGTGTTGCCTATCTGCTGCAGCCGGCGGAGCGTGTTGATCAGCCGCGTGTTGTCGCGCTGATGCAGGCCGATGGTCGGCTCGTCCAGCACGTAACACACGCCCACCAGCCCGCTGCCCACCTGCGTCGCCAGGCGTATGCGCTCCGATTCACCGCCCGAGAGCGTGGAGCTGCGGCGGTCCAGCGTCAGGTATGGCAGCCCCACGTCGATCATGAAAGTCAGCCGCTCGTTGATCTCCTTCAGCAGATGCCGGGCAATTGTCTTCTCCTGCTCGCCCAGTTTCAGTTCCTGGAAAAACTGCCGCGCGTCGAAGATCGAGAAATGCGTGATAGCGGCGATCGACCTGCCGCCCACCGTAACGGCCAGCACCTCCGGCCGCAGCCGTTCGCCGCGGCAGTCGGGGCATGGCTGCTCCGACATGAACTCGTAGATTCGGCTCTTGACGATGTCGTTGTCGCTTGTTTCGAACCGGCGCTTCAGGTCGGGCACCACGCCCTCCCATTCGAATCCGTAGGGCACGTCGTACTTGCGCAGTTGCTCGGGCGATGCTCCGAACAGCAGTATGTTCTGGATTTCCTTGGGCAGGTTCTTGAAGGGCGTGCCCATGGTAATGCCGAAACTGCGGCAGAAGCGCCTCAGTACACGCTTGTAGTACCACGAAAAGCCGGGGCCCAGCCGCTTGTAAGGCAAAATGGCGCCCAGGTTGAGCGACAGGTCCTTGTCGGGCACGAGCAGTTCCGGATCAGGCTCGTTGCGCATGCCAAGCCCGCTGCAAGTGGGGCAGGCGCCGAACGGGCTGTTGAACGAAAACATCCTCGGCGTCAGCTCCGGCAGGCTGATGCCGCAATCCGGGCAGGCATACAACTCGCTGTAGAGCGTGTCGGCCCATTCGCGCCCCTTCTCAACGCTTGCGATCATCAGGCCCTCGCCCAGCCGCAACGCGGTTTCGACCGAATCGAGCAGCCGCGCAGCGGCGTCCTCCCGCACAACCACGCGGTCTATCACGGCGTCGATGGTGTGCTTCAACTTCTTGTTCAGCCTCGGGATTTCATCAAGCTCCACCACCTGGCCATCGACTCTCGCGCGGACGAATCCCTCCTTCTTGATCGTTTCGAAAATCCCCCGATGCTCGCCCTTGCGGCCGCGGACCATCGGCGACAGCACCATCATCCGCGCCCCCTCGGGCTGAGTCAGCAGCAGATCGACAATCTGCCCGGCGGTCTGCCGCTGAATCAGCTTGCCGCATTTCGGGCAGTGCGGTTTGCCGATCCGCGCGAACATCAGCCGCATGTAGTCGTAAATCTCGGTGGTGGTGGCAACCGTGGATCGCGGGTTGCGCGAGGCAGTGCGCTGCTCGATGCTGATGGTCGGCGGCAATCCTTCCACGCTTTCGACGTCCGGCTTCTGCATCTGCTCGAGAAACTGCCGCGCATAAGCAGACAGGCTCTCGACGTAGCGCCGCTGACCCTCCGCGTAGATCGTGTCGAACGCGAGCGACGACTTCCCCGAGCCGCTGAGGCCCGTGATTACCACGAGCTTGTCGCGGGGGATCTTGACGTCGATATTCTTCAGGTTGTGCTGAGCTGCACCCTTGATTATTATGTAACGTTGATCGTCCATACTGCTCCGAAGCGTTTGCCGGCGGCGTAGCCGCTCTGTAACTTCAACACCCGGTACGTGGGAAACAATTCATGATACACCACCGGCCGCCGAGATTCAACGCCAATTGAGGGGTAGAATGGGGAGTAGGACCCATGGGACGCACAGGCGCATAGGACCTATGGGACCTATAGGACTCATGGCGGGCAGGCCGCGTGGGCGGGCGCAGGGCATGGCCGCCGGCGCAGGACATGGCCGCCGGCGTGGGGCATGAGCGCTGCCTGCCCACGCCAGCCCGTGCCAGTCGGTATTTGTCCGTGCAGCAGGCGAAAATCAGCGGCAGCCGCCGATGCATCTGTTCGGCGGCTGCCGCGTGCTTCTATCTGATTGTCGTTCAGTGGGTTTCTTCGGCCTTGGCTTCGGCCTCGGCCACCATTTCCGGCACAAGGGCGGCGCTGTCGCCGACTTCGCGCAGCAGGAATAGCTGGCCGTCTGCGGTGCACAAGGTGATGGCGCTGTTGATGAGGTTCTCGGGCACGTGGCTGAATTCCGCCACCGACTGCTCCCAGGCGGCTTCGCCGGTCGCGTGGTCGAGCGCCTTGATGGTCTGATTCTCGGTAAGAACATACAGGTAGCGGCCATTCGCCACCGGATACAGGGCTTCGGCATCGCGCCACTTTTCAATTCCCCTGGCCTTGTCGACGGCATACAGCGCGAAACCTTCGCCGCGGATGAGCACCGTTTCATCGTCGAGCAGCCAGACGGGCCTGCGGACGGGTCCCTGGGCGCGGAAGGTCCAGTTGACGCGGCCGGAAGCCTTGTCCACGCAGTAGGCGTTGAAGCCTTCGGAACCGGCATATACGCACGATTCGTCCTGTGTGAGGTCGGCGGTGATCGGACCGCCTGTCGTAACCTGCCACACGTTATCCTTGCGGCCGTAGTTGAAGGCGTACAGGGTGCCGTCTTCCGATCCGACATACAGGACGTTGCGGTCGATCAGCGGCATTGCCGTGATCGGTTCGAAGGTGCTGAAGTGCCAGTCAGAGTACTTGTCGTTGCCGTTGATAGCATAAACGGCGTGCTCGAGCGTGCCTGCAAACTGCCGCCGGCCCACGGAGAAGATTGGCGAGTTGACGGTGAAATTCACGCGGGTTTTCCACAGCTCGGTGCCGAGCAACGGTTCGATGGCGTAAATTGTGCTGGCGGACGATGCCCACACGAAGCTCTCGCCCCTGGTGGGGCGGCTGTCGAGCGGGCTGAGGAAGCGGAAGACCCAGCGGTGGTAGCCGTTTGTGAGATCGATGCAGAACAGCTTGTGGTCCTTGCTGACGGTGTCGGCGGCCTGGATGAGGATCATGTCCGTCTGCATCCAGAGGTTCTTGACGGCGGCGGAGACGAGCGGAGTATCCCACATGAGGTATAAACCAAGCTTATCGAGCGTTTCTTCGTTGAGGATTTCGGCGTGCACGATCTGCTTGGACTGCTCGACCTTCTGAATGATCTCACGTTTGCTGGTCTTACGGGCCGCTTCGGCCTTGCGTGCCTTCTTGAGGCGCTCGAGGCTGGTGGGCTCTTCGCTGGTCACAAGGCCGGATGCAAAATGGTAGGCCGACGATACTGCGCCGTCCATGCCCTTGATGCCGCGGTGCAATGTGCTGCCGACGGCGATTTCGGCGCTGGTGACGGCGTCGAGCGTCTTGTCGATCGGCTTGATACCGGTCCCCCCGGCGTCGCTGTGGTCGGATCTCCTGTCGGACATCATGCAGCCGGATGCGAAGACTAAACAGGCGGCCACTACGGAGGCAATTGCACATTTCTTTTCCATGTTAAGCTCCATCTGATCTTGTTACGAGGGCCGGCGCCTTGCAGGGGCGATCACTCCTCTTGCAGGCGGTTGTATAGCGGGAAGCGCTCGCACAGGCTTCGCACTTTTTCACGAATGCCGGCCCGAAGGGCCTTGTTCTCCGAATTACTCAGCACTTCGTCTATCCACTGGGCGATTGTCTGCATCTCCGGTTCTTTCATGCCTCGCGTGGTTACTGCTGGCGTGCCGATGCGCACGCCGCTTGCCACTTTCGGCGGCATGGTGTCGAACGGGATCAGGTTCAAGTTGAGTGTTATGCCCGCCTCGTGAAGGAGGTCGCAGGCGTCTTTGCCGCTGATGCCGCGGCTGCGCAGGTCCACGAGGAACAGATGGTTGTCGGACCCGCCTGTCACTATTCGATAGCCCCTGCTTATCAGGCCGTCTATCAGGGCCTGGCAGTTGGTCAGAATCTGCTTCTGGTAGTGCTTGAAGGAATCGCACAGCGCTTCCTTGAGGGCCACCGCCTTTGCCGCGATGGTGTGCATCAGCGGCCCCCCCTGGATGCCGGGAAACACCTGGCTGTCGATCTTCGAAGCGAATTGTTTCTTGCACAGGATGATGCCGCCGCGCGGGCCGCGCATCGTTTTGTGTGTGGTCGCGGTTACGAAATCGGAGCAGGGCACGGGGTTGGGATGCAGGCCGGCGGCAACCAGCCCGGCCACGTGGGCGATATCCACCAGCAGGTATGCGCCGGCTTCCTTTGCGATATCGGCAAACGCTTCGTAGTCGAGGAAGCGCGGATAGGCGCTCGCGCCGGCGATGATCAGCTTGGGCTTGCACTCGAGCGCCTGCCGGCGGATGTCGGCCATGTCGAGCGTTTCCGTCTTCTCGCTCACGCCGTAGCTTACGATATTGTAGAACTGGCCGGAGAAGTTCTTGCGCGAGCCGTGCGAAAGGTGCCCGCCGTGGGCGAGGTCCATTGAAAGCACGGTGTCGCCCGGCTTGAGCATTGCGAAGAAGACGGCCATGTTGGCCTGTGTGCCGGAGTGCGGCTGCACGTTTGCGTGCTCGGCTCCGAAAAGCGCCTTGGCCCGCTCGATGGCTAGCTGCTCGGCGGCGTCAACGAATTCACAGCCGGCGTAGTAGCGTGCCCCGGGGTAGCCTTCGGCGTACTTGTTGGTCATCACCGAGCTGGTGGCGGCTAGCACTGCTTCACTGACGAAATTCTCGGCTGCTATCAGCTCGATGGTGCTGCGTTGCCGCTCGAGTTCGCCCGCGAGCGATTCATAGATTTCGGGGTCCAGGCTCTTGAGCGCGTTGAGAGAGGTTGGCCTGCCTATTGCGTTGAAGTGCTGGTGATGTTCGGTTTTCAAGTGGCGCCTATCTCTTTTTCTTCTTGTTCTTCAGGTATGCCTCTATGAATTCATCGATACTGCCGTCCAGTACGGCGTTTACATTACCCACTTCCACTCCGGTCCGGTGGTCCTTGACCAAAGTATATGGTTGCAGGACGTAGGACCGTATCTGGTTCCCCCAGGCTATTTCGCCCTTGTCGCCGATGAGCTGGGCGAGTTCTTGCTCGCGCTCCTTTTCCATCAGGCGCATAAGGCGTGCCTTGAGGATGTTCATCGCGGTGTGCCGGTTCTGGTGCTGCGACCGCTCGTTCTGGCAGGTCACCACGACGCCCGTGGGCAGGTGGGTGATCCTGACGGCCGAGTCGGTCACGTTCACGTGCTGGCCGCCGGCTCCGCTGGACCTGAACGTGTCGATCCGCAGGTCCTTGTCGTTGATCTCAAGCTCGACTTCCTCGTCATATTCCGGCACTGCATCGACGGATGCGAACGAGGTATGCCTTCGGGCGCCGGCGTCGAACGGCGATATCCGCACCAGCCGGTGAACTCCGATCTCCGACCGAAGGTAGCCCTGTGCGTAAGGCCCGGCTACGTGCAGAGTAACGCTTCTCAGGCCCGCTTCCTCGCCGGGGGTGATGTCGACAATGCGGACATCGAATCCGTGGTCTTCCGTCCAGCGCGTATACATTCTCAGGAGCATCTGCACCCAGTCGCACGCCTCGGTGCCGCCTGCGCCCGCGTGTATGCTCAGATAGGCGTTTTTCATGTCGTAACGGCCGGAAAAGAGCGTGCGAATCTGCAATTGCTCGATTTTCCTGGCCAGCTCGGGCACTTGCTCTTCGACTTCCGCCGCCGCCTGCTCGTCGTCTTCTTCTTCGGCAAGCTCCAGCATGACCTGCTGGTCTTCGATGGCGCCCGTCAGTGCGCGAATCGGCTCCACCACCGCTTTCGCCGCCTTCATTCGCGCGATAACCTTCTGAGCTTCCTCCTGGTTCTGCCAGAAATCGGGCTGCTCCATCGTTTTCTGAATTTCTTCCAGCTCTCTCTCCTTTGCATCAAGGTCAAAGAGAGTCCCTCAACTGCACCAGCTCGTCATGCAGGCGAGCCAGTTCAGTCTCGAGGGCCTCGTTTATCATGTGCTTCTCTCCTGATTGGTTAAGGTGCAGCAGGCTCGGTCTCGCTCCAACCGGCGGGCGGCCTGCGTGCTACTGCTAATTCTAACAGATTTGCCGACAATGTCAACCCCTGATTTGCCGAGGAAAACGCACCGATTCCGGCCAAGGTGCGCGAACCGCCGGCAGGGGGCGGTCAATCGCCGGCCTGCGGGAGCAAGTCGTCCGCCTTCAGGCTCGCACAACGGCCCTCGCGAAGGCTCGAAATCAGCCACGCGGCCCGCAGCGCCCGCACGCCCGTCATTTTGTCCAGATACTGCACCGCACGGTCGGCATCGCCCTTTGCCGCCAGCTCCTCGCCCAACGCCAGCAGCATCTGGCAAGACCATGCCGACTCGGTGTGCTTCGCCAGAAAGGCCTCGGCCGCCTCCACGCCGCCATCCGCTCCGTGGCTCAACAAACAAGCCGCGCGGAAGTATTCGGCAGCAATCGCGGCCGGATCACCTGCGGGAATCGAACGGATCAGCTCCTCGTACGCGGCGGCTTCCTTCTCATGGCTGCCTGCCAGGTGCTCCCACCGCGCATCGAAGCAGCGCCGCAGCCACGGGTGGGCCTCCTCGACCGATCTGGCATAGTCCGGCAGCCGGCCGTTGTGCCCGATGCGAAACGGGTAGTCCCACACGGCCGCAATGGAGTTGCTGCCCTGCGCCGTGAGCCTGACGCCGTCGTCGACCAGGTCGTCGCCGGGAAACAGCATCTTGCCGAGGTGTGCAAGTCTTTCGCGGAAATCGCGGTACAGCAGCGGCCCGGAGCCTGCCAGCGTTTCCTGCACGGCGGCCGTGATCGGGTGGACCGATGCCGCCTCGAGCGGAAGCAGGACGATCGAGTTTGCCACTTCTGCACCGGTCACAAACTGCCGCCGGCCGCCGATGGACGCATCGTCTATGGTTGCGGAATCGGCAACTACCTCGCCGAAGGTTGCACATCTTCCGGCCGGGTTGGTCACCGGCACGCCCGCCCAGGTGTCCAGAAGGTACAGAAGCCCGCCAAACTCGGCGGCTGCTATCGTGTGATGCGAGATTCCCGTCTGCGGGTCGCGCAAATAGATCACGCAGGCGCGTATGCCGAGGTTTTCCAGCAGCGTACAAAGCGCCCAGGCGCTCCGGTCGCACGCGCCGTAGCCGCGCAGCAGGATGGTGTCGGGCGGCACGCCGATATCCTCCTGCTCGCCCGGCCCTGAAACGGGCGGTATCTCGCGGACCACAAACTCGAACGCCGCAAGGATCGTCTCGCGTGGAGTAGGACGAAGCAGCGTGGCGGCGACAGACCGGTAGAACGCTTGCCGCCGGAAGAAGCGGGGTCCCGGGGGCACCGCAGGGTATGAGCTTCTGCCTGCGAGATAACGGAAATTGTCGGCGGCGGTTTGCGTGAGCTTGCTGTGGAAGTCGCTGGGATGAGCTACAATGCGGCCTACGGCGGCGGCGTAATCGCCGGAGGCTATCTCCTGCCGGAGCGCATCGCGCTGCGAGAATCCTGCACGGCCGCCGATCATGCGGTAGCCGGCAAATGCAGCAGCCAACGCCAGCAGCAGTATTCCCAGCCTCAGATGCGGCGCCAGACTGGCGTTGCAGGACGAACGGCCTGATGCTTGAGTCATGCTTGCGGTTCCGAGGCTTCTGGAGCATCGAGGCCGAGCCTGGCGCGCAGCTTGCCTGCATCAAACGCGAACAGCGGCAAGCTCTCAGAAGTGCTAGCCATTCCGGAAATCAACCGCTGCAGGCGGGCACGCCCTTCAGGCGTCTGCGCGGCGGACATCGGTGTATCATCGCCGAGGTAAGGATTTTCCTCCCATATCCAAACGTTGGTGAGGTAAAACCCCTGTAGTTTGCCGATAGCTCTTGAGTTCTCTGGGGATTGCTTATCCTTCTTGAACGAGTCTGGTCTCAACAGCTTTTTCAGCTCCTCGAGCCGCCGAGCGCCATCCTCCACACCATAATGTTTGACAATGATGTCGATGAACCGGTCTGTGTCTTTGAAAGTGCCGAGGACCCCGGCACACGCGAGGTAACCTGCCGCCTGAATGCGGACTAGTTCAGGCACATCGTCGCGTGCGAACACGTTCTCGCAGAAAAGGTCCTGCAGTTCCGACATCTCGTCAAGCCTGCCTTGCTCGTCGTAACGCTTCAGTAGGAATTGGCAGGCTTCGGGGTTCCCCGGATCGATGTCGATCACCTCTTCATAGAATCCTTCCGCGTCGTCCAGGTCGCCCTCTGCCACAGCCGCTGCAGCGAGACCGAGCAGTTGATCACAGTCCCAAAACTCGTCGCCGTCGTCTTCATCGTCGTAGTCCCATCCATCCGGCACAGCATCGTCCTCAGCCTCCATGTCCATATGCCGGCACTCTTCCAGCAGCCTTGCGGCCTCCGTCGTGTAATGCAGCTCGAGCGATTTCTGCACCACCGCGATCGCTTCCTCACTGTGGCCCATCTCCATATGCATTTTCGCCAGTGACAGGAAAGCACCAGCCTTGTTCTTATTGTCGGCAAATGTGCTTGCAGCAAGCTCATATTCGGGAATCGCCCGGAAGGCCCCGGCATCGAATTCCGACAGAATGTCTCCGATGCACAAATGGATCAGGGGGCATGGTTCGAGCCGCTTTGCAGCCTGACGCAGCACGCCCAGCGCCTCATCGGTCCTCTCCATCCCCACGAGGCACATAGCCTCCCAGGTTATCAGAAAAACATGGTCCGGCTCGGTGAGCTTGGCCTTACGGACTTCCTCGAGTGCCTCAGCCGGGAGTTCTTCGATAAGGGGCCTGATACGGCGGAGCAGGGGCTCAAATCTTCGGCAGGAGAATTTGTATTTCTTGCCGCTGCCGCAGGTGCAGGGTTCGTAAGCGTCGGGCATAGGTTATTCCCAGTTGCGTCGCTACTCGTTTTCAGGTTCGTCTTCCCCTACAAGGCGGATCGGATAGCGGT
>Ga0210003_1004371_pt1 | contig 11214 bp, 6 predicted proteins | sample LantaG_FD_182804 | JGI IMG/M metagenome (GOLD analysis project Ga0210003, IMG submission 182804) | Deep subsurface microbial communities from Baltic Sea to uncover new lineages of life (NeLLi) - Landsort_02402 metaG (SPAdes) (version 2) | ecosystem: Environmental > Aquatic > Marine > Oceanic >...
TTTGAAAAAAAAAAAAAAAACCCGAATTCGAATCCGAAAAAAAAAACCTCAAAACTTCTTTTCCTTACCCCGCGAGGAGAAAGCCCCCAACCTTCGACATCCTGCTCCGGGTCCGACCACAGCAGGTCGCACATCGCTCCTTCATGCGGCACCTCTTGCTTCCGGTCGATAGCCCGGATCGCATCCAAAGTGGGCACGGCCGGGCTGAGCCCTCCGTGCACAGCAAAGACGCGGCCGTCGTCGACCGAGGCCGCCAAGGATAAATAATCGAAGCAGTCGGCGCAGGAGCGCCACACGTTGGCGTTGCCGTACTTGCGCACGCACTCGTCGTAGAAGCCGTAGACCTGCGTGATCTGGCGGCTCTCGTGGTTGCCTCGGACCAGCGCGACCCGGTCCGGGTACCGCACTTTCAGGGCCAGGAGCAGCAGGAAAGTCTCCACCGAGTAGAAGCCTCGGTCGACGAAGTCGCCCAGGAACAGGTAGGAGGTCCCGGGGGCCTCCCCTCCCGTGGCGAAGAGCTCCCCGAGGTCGTGGAGCTGGCCGTGGATGTCCCCGCAGATCGTGACGGGGGCAGAGACCTGGGCGACGTTGCCCTCCTCGACCAGCAGCTCGACGGCGAGGGCGCAGAGCTGCTTGGCCTGTCGCTCCGGCAGAGGGCGGCAGGCTCGGAGCTCCGAGATCCAGGCGTCGAGGTCCATTTTCTTTTGGGGATGAGTGGAGGTGAGGAGAGCGCGCGACGGGCGAGAAGAAGGGGGGGTTTCTGCTCGAGGAGGAGGTCAAACGGAAAAAAACGGAGACGACGATTCGATCGGTTTGCTTTCCTTCTCTTCTTCTCTTCCTCGTTCCTCTGCTCCGATCCACTGCCGCGGCGAGCGCAGAGCAGGGCACGCGCGCCGTCGAGGGCTCTGCGCTGCTGCACTCGGTCTGGCGAGAGAAGCGGAGAGACGAGAGGGAGAGGGAGAGGCGAGATTGGCGCTCTGCTTCGACTAGCGAGCGAAGAGTGGAGCGAGGGAGAGCTGTGCCTTGCTTTTTTTTTCCCTGAGCTCTTCCTCTCTCCCTCTCCACTTTCTCCTCTTGCTCTTCTGCCTTGAAACTCAGGAAAGGTACGCAGCGTTCCCCCCCGCATCCGAGTGTCGCGCTCGTCTCCTGCCCTCGCCCTCCCGCTGGCACGTCAGCGCTTGGTCTCCGCCCCCCTCTGGGAACGAGAGGCGTGGCCCGCGAAGGGGGAGGGGAAGCGGAGAAAAGACGGCGGTCTTCTTTCCTTGCTTTGATTGAACAGAGCAAGAGAGAGCAAGCAAACAAGCAGCGGCGGCGAGGACAGCCCCTCTTTCTCGTCGCTCTCTCTCTCGCTCGGGGAGGCATTGGCATCTCGCGCCAGCTTCATCTGCGCGTTGTCGACGTGTTCTCTCTCGCCTCTGGACGGGGAGAGCTGCCGTGGATGCGGTGGAGGCGGAGAGCAAGACGAGAGCGCCTTTGGCGTCGCTCGCTCGCCTTCGCGATGCGATCGCCGGCCGCCGCCCGTCGACGTTGGGGAAAATGCCACTGCGCTCCTTCCTCTTCCCTTCGCTTTTCTCCCCGCTCTGTCCTGCCGGAAAGCTCTGATCGGATATAGGACGATCAGAACTAAGCTCTTCCTCTCAAGGGCAGCGAAACGCGATTCCCATTCCCCCACTCTTTTCGACACTGCTCTCGATTGACGCTCACCGCCGCTGCTCCTCCTCCTCTCTTACTTTCAATTTTCCAAAAAAACAGCTCTCCCCACGATGTCGTTCACCGCGCGCAAGAAGATCGCCAAGGAGCGCGGCGCCGAGCCCAACGCGTTTGAGCAGACGGTGGCGCAGGTAAGAGAGAGAAAGAGAGAAGAAGAAGAGAGGAAAGAGATGGAGAAGAAGAGAATCGGAGAGAGAGATCGAGCCGCCATCGGCCGCCGCCGCCTGCGATCGAGAAGCAGCAGCAAGCATCATCATCACTCACAATTTTTTCTTTCTTTCTCCAAAAAAACCCTTCAGGCCCTCTTCGACCTCGAGGCCACCAACGCCGAGCTCAAGCCCGACCTCCGCGACCTCTTCATCTCCGGCGCCACCGAGGTCGACGCCGGGGGGCGCAAGGCCGTCGTCCTCCACGTCCCCTACCGCCTGCAGCGCTCGTTCCAGAAGGTGCAGCCCAGGCTCGTCCGCGAGCTCGAGAAGAAGTTTTCGGGGCGCGACGTGGTGCTCGTCGCCGACCGCCGCGTGCAGCGGCCGGCCTCCGACGGCAAGGCCACCTCCCGCCCGCGCTCCCGCACGCTCACCGCGGTGCACGCGGCCATCCTGGGCGACGTCGTGCACCCCACCGAGATCGTCGCGCAGCGCGTCCGCTTCCGCGCCGACGGGTCGCGCGTCCTGAAAGTCTACCTCGACCCCAAGGACCGCAACGCCGCGGAGGCCAAGCTCGACACCTTCGGGGCCGTGTACAAGAAGCTGACTGGCAAGGAGGCGGTGTTCGAGGTGAAGGCGCAGGAGGCCTAGGAAAGCTTTTTCGTTTTTGGGATAGAGTGAAGACGTGAGAGAGAGGGGAAGAGAGACGAAAAAAAAAAAACCTTTTTTCTTTCTCTTCTCGATTTTTCTCTTCGATTTTTTTCACTTTCCAATGCAAGCAAACCGGTGTGTTTTGAAATTTTCTGTCTTACAAATCAAACATTTTTACGAAGTGGGAGAGAAGAAGGAGGAGGAGGAAAAGAGAGGGAGGGAAAGAAACTCTCAAGCGAGCCGAGGCCGCTGCGGCTCCCGCTGCTGCTGTTGTTGCTGCTGCTCTTCCACTTGCGTCGCCGTCGCTGCTGCTTTTCCTCCCGCTTCTTCTTCCTCTCTTCCCTCTTCCTCCTCTCCGCGCTTCTTCTTCTTCTGCGCCCGCGAGGCCTCAAACTGCTCGAGCCAGGCGAAGCGTCTGTTTTCTTGCTGCTGCTGCTGCTGGTTGTCGTTGTTGTGGGTCGAGAGAGGAGCTCTCGCTCGCTGCTCCTGCGGCGGCGCTTCCCTTGCCGCTGCTCCTCCTCCTCCTCCTCCTCCGCGGCATGTGGGGCAGAGCCTTCCCACCACCGCTTCCTCTTCCTTCTCCTCGCTCCGGGGGGACTCCCCGCGCCTGCGAGGGAGGCACGCGACCGCGTCGGCCAACGAAAGCGCCGCGGCCCGAGCGGGGGAGCGAGGAGAAGGAGAGCGAGAGGAGTTTCCTCTCGTCGTCCTTTCGACGGCCGAGGCGGCGACGGCCGCCGCGGCGCCGAGCGCGAGCTCGAGCCGCCGCCTCCCCTCTTTCCCTTTCCCTCCTTGCCCTTCTTCTTCCTCTTCCTCCCAAGTCGCGGACCAGTCGATGAGGCGGTGGCAGCGCGCCAGGTGGGAGAAGCCGCGGAGGGAGGCCTCCTCCGGGAGCGGCGGGCGGCGGCGGGGGAGAGGAGGAAGGTTTCGCTTCTTCTTTCCGCCGTCGCCGTCGTCTTCTTCCATTTCATCTTCGACCTCGACCTCCTCTTCCTCCTCTTCCTCGTCGTCTTCCTCCGATGCTGCTGCCGCGCGCTCCGCCGCGGCGACGCGGACGAACGAAGCTAGCGCTCTCCAGAAAGCGACCTCTTGCTCGTCAATCGGAGGAAGAGGAGGAGGAGGAGAAGAGGAAGGAAGTGCTGCCTCCGTCGTCGTCGTCGTCGTCGCTGCTCTTCCTTCTTCCCTTCCTTCCCTCTCTCGCCTCTCCTTCCCCATCTCCCTCTCCCTCCTCAACACCTCCTCCGACCACCACCGCAGCGCCACGGAGGCCGCAGGCAGCAGCGGGGAGCGCGCGAGCCCTTTGCCGTGGAGGGCAGCGGCGAGCGCCGAAGCGCGGAGGAGGCCCGAGGCGAGGCAGAGCAGGGGGCGGGCGGCGGCGCGGGAGCAAGCGAGGGAAGGGGGAGGAGGGGGAGAGGAAGTGGAAGGAGCAGGAGCAGGAGGAGGAGGAACGGGAGGGGGCTCCGAGCTCCCGACGACGGCCGCCGTGGCCGTGGCGAGCCGCCGCTGCTCTCCCTCCTCGGAAACAGCGGCCCTCGTCGCTTTCGTCGCTTGGCCGTCGCCGCCGGCGGAGGAAGCGCGCGGCGGCCCCGCCTCGGCCGCGGCAGAGAGACTCAGCAGGACCCCGCGGAGGAAGAGCTGCCCCGAGCGGAGGTGCTGCCACCCCCGTCCTCCTCCTCCTCCTCCTCCTCCTCCGCTCTGCTGCTGCTGGCGCTGCTGCTGAGAGACGACGGCGGGGCGGGAGAGCACCGAGGCCAGGGCGCGGGAGAGGCGCGCGAGCGAAGGGAAAGGCGGCGACGGCGATGGCGACGGCGACAAAGGAAGAGGAGGTCGAGATTTTTCCTTCTCGCCTTCTTTTTCTCCTCCTCCGATTCCGCTCGCCCCGCCGCTCTCAGTCTCCTTTTCTCCTTCCTCCTCCCTCGGAGGGCCCAGAACGACGTCGGCAACGGCCTCCAGCAGGCTCGACGAGAGCTCGCTCAGGGCCCTGCCGAGCCCCGGCAGCTGCTGCCGCCTCTGCCGCTGCCGCTCGTTCGCTTCCGCCGGCTGCTCCTCGGGCTTGCGCCCCTTTCTCTTCCTCTTCTTCTCCGACTTTTTTCCCTCTTCGCCTTCCTTCTCCTTCCTCCTCCGCCTCTTGATCAGCAGCCCCTCCCTGAACTCTTCGAGGCAGACCCGGAGGTTGCCCGGGCCGAAGGGCTCGGCGTACAGCGAGGAGAGGAGGTCGGAGTTGGAGGAGGAGGAGGAGGAGGAAGAAAAGGAAGAAGCGGTTTCGGTTTGGCGAGAGAGGGCGGTGCCGCGGCAGTAGAAGGCGGCGGCGGCCAAAACCTCGTCTCTGGTCCCCCCCGTCTCCTGTTCTCCCCCTTCTTCCTCTCCGTCTCCGTCGTCCTCTTCCACCCTCGAAGCATACAGCACCCCCAGCTGGTTGTAGGCTTTCCCCAGGCCCGGATGGACGAGCGCGGCGAGGGAGTAGCGGCGCTCTGCGGTCTTCAGAAAGGAAGAGGGAGAAGGAGACGTTTTTTCGTTTTCGTTTTCGTTTTCGTCGTCGATCTTCTTCTTCTTCCCCTTCCGCTTCTTCTCTCCGTTCTCCGCCGCTGCCTCGACAGAAGAAAACGAGCCCGCTACCTGGGCCTGGTACCTCGCGACGTCCCCGAGGGCCACGAGGCACTGCCCCAGCGCGGCCGCGGCGCCCGTGGGGTCCTTCGCGAACGAGGAGGAAGAAGAAGGAGAAGATGTCGCCGCTTCCTTGAGCGCCCTTCCGGCCTCCCTCGCCCTCGCCGGCAGCCACGAGAAGAACAACGGGAAATCTCGCTTGTCGTCTTTCCTCCCATTCCTATTCCTTTGCGGCGGCAAGTGCGGCCCGTGAGCTTCGAGCAAAGCCGCCAACAGCCCCTCGTAGAAGCTCCGGGCGTCCTCGAGCGCCGAGGCGTAGGCGGCGGTGGCCTAGAAAAGTTGAGAAAGAGTTTTTTTAAAAGAAGCTCAGCGCGCTCGTCGTGAAGCAAAAAGGTCGAAACCGAATTTCAATCATTCCCTTCTCTTCTCTTCCCTCTCTCCTCTTTCTCTCCACCCTCACCCTCTCCCTGTCCCGCTCGCCCCTGGCCCTGCCCAGCCTCTGTCGGTGAGCCGCGAGCTCGCTGTACCACCCCTCGAGCCACAGCGACGAGAAGAGGCGCGAGGATTCCTTCGCGGCGGATTGCCTACGAAGATCGAGAGCATTGCCGTTCTCTCCTCCTCTCCTCCTCACTCCGCCGGGGGCCTCCAATGCCGCGGCGGCGCTCCGGGCGCGGAGGGCGCGCCTGGCTGCGACGGCGGAGGCCGAGAACGGGGAGGCCGGCGGAGGAGGCGGCGCGGCGGAGGGAGCCGGAGCCGGAACGGAGGACTGCATTTTTTTCTTTCGACGACGACGAGAGAAGAAGTGAGAGAGAGCTGGAGCTCAACTCCGTCAATTTTTTTTTCCTTCAACGACGCCTCCTCTTCCTCCGATCACACTCCTTTTTTTTCTATTCTTCTTCTTCCCACCCCCCGCGCTCGCGCCTGCACCTGTCAAACCCGAGCGACCATGGTGCGTCCCGCCTTTGCGTTGTCTGCAGCGAGCCGCTGCCGCGGAGACCGAGCGAGCGACGCGCGCGCGCGAGTCTCCTGGAGAGCGAGGAGAGAGAGAGAGAGGAAAGGCAAAGAGAGCCTTGCTCTCTCTTTGCCTTTTTCCTCTTCTTCTCCCTCTCTCTCTTTCCATCGCGCTCGCCAGACTCGCTTCCCGTGCTGCTCTTGCGTTCCACTCCCCTGTGACTCTTGAGAAGACACTCTTGAGCAGCCTGGCATTGCGATCGGAGGCCCAAGAGCCCAGGGAGAGGATGAAGAGCGACCTTGATTGGGACGAAAAAAGCCAACAAGAGAGCGGCGGCGGCCAGAGGCGGCGGCGGCCGCCGAATCGCCCGTTGTCGCCGTTCTTTCCCTGTCTCTTGTCCCTGCTTCTGCTCCTTGAGATCCGGCGCCCTCCTCAGATCTGGATCGCGATCCTGTCGTGTCTGGGCTGCCGATGCCAGTTTGGGAAAAGAAGCGCGCACGCAGCGAGCCGAGCCTTTGAGCGCATTCTCACAGGAGCTTGTTGCTCTCTCTGTTCAATCGACCGATGACGACACTCGACGACGGCTCTCTCTCACCTCTTTCTCTCTCCACTTCCTCCACTCCACTTTCCACAAACAGGGTATCGACCTCGAAGCCGGAGGGCGCAACAAGACCAAGCACCGCACGGCGCCCAAGTCGGAGAACGTGTACCTGAAGCTGCTGGTCAAGGTGAGAAGGATGGAAAGAGAAAGAAAGAGATCTTGATCGTCATCATCATCGCGCGCGGAAGAAGTCGTTCGCTCGCTCTTTCGACCGCTCACTTTTTCTTCTTTTTCTTCTAAAAAAAACAGCTCTACAAGTTCCTCGCGCGCCGCACCGACGCCAAGTTCAACGCCGTCGTCCTCCGCCGCCTCTACATGTCCAAGACCAACCGCCCCCCGATGTCCCTCTCCAAGCTCGCGGAGTTCATGAAGGGCAAGGAGACCAAGACGGCCGCCATCGTCGGAACCATCACCGACGACGCGCGCCTGTTCGAGGTGCCCAAGCTGCGCGTGGCGGCCCTGCGCGTGACCGAGCGCGCCCGCGCTCGCATCGTCGCCGCCGGAGGCGAGGTGCTCACCTTCGACCAGCTGGCGCTGTCGGCGCCCACCGGACGCGACTGCGTTCTTCTCAGGGGCAAGACGACCGCTCGCGAGGCGTGCAAGCACTTCGGCCCGGCGCCCGGTGTCCCGGGCTCTTCGACGAAGCCTTTCGTGCGCAGCAAGGGGAGGAAGTTCGAGAAGGCGCGCGGGAGGCGCAACTCGCGCGGGTACAAGGCGTAGAGGAGAGGAAAAGGAGAGGAGAGGAGAAGAGGGAGAGAGAAGAGAGAGAGAAAAGAGAAGAGGGGGTCGAGAGAAAAACTCGACCTTTGTTTCTTTTCTGTTCTTACTTTCTTTCCTTCTTCTTTCGTTTCTTTTTCCATTTCAATCATCACCGTGTTACTCGTTTTTCATTTTTCCCCACTTCAGGCGTCTGTGCATACCAAAAAAAAAATGGAAAGAGAGAGAAGAGAGAGAGAGAGAGCGGGAGTTGAGTTTTTTCCCCCTCTCTCGCACTGTTGTTCTTCGTCGAGAGAAGCGACGATCGAGCAGAATCGATCCCTCTTTCTCTCATCGTCGTCTTTGAGCTTCAGCTGCGCAGCTCTCCTGCTCTTTTCCCGTCCCCATGGCGCCACCGGCGGGCCTTTCCGGTCCCGCAGGAGGAGAGGCGGGTGCTCGCGGCGCGAATGCGAACAAAAACAGCAACAATGCCAACGCCAACGCCGCCGCTGCAAACAACAATGCCCCTCCTCGGCCTCCCCCGGAGGAGCCCCACGCCGACGGCGGCATCCTCCCTCGCGAAGCCGCGCTCGTCAAGGGCCTGCTGCGGTCTATGGTATGGGAGAGAGATGGAGAGAGATGGAGTGACAGAGAGAAGATGAAGCAGAGAGAGAAGAGAGAAAAGAGATGATGAGATCGACCTCTTCCGTCTCAACCTCTTTCGACCTCCACCTCCGAAACCGAAAAAAAAAAACCTTCTCTCCAGGGCGCGCTCGAGTACGAAGCCTCGGTCGTGCCCCAGCTCCTCGACTTCCTCTACCGCTACGTCTCCGAGACGCTCTCCGACGCCGACGCCTTCGCCGAGGCGGCAGCGGGCCAGACCGGGGGCGTCTTGGCTCCAGACCACATCTCTCTCGCGCTCGCGGCGAGGGAGGCGCGCAACGCCGGGGGAGGGGCGCCGCCGCCGTCGCTCGCGGCGCTGACGGCGATGGCGAGCGCCAGGAACGCTCGCCCTTTGCCGGCTCTGGCGAGGGCGCAGGGGCTGCACCCGCCACCGGACGCGGACGCGCTGCTGGCGCAGGGGTACAGCGTGCCGGCGGCGCCGAGGGAGCTGCCGCCGAAGGAAGAGGCGAGGAAGACGAGGGGCGAGAACGACGACGACGGAGCAGCGGGAGGAGCGAGCGGCCAGGGCCGCGCCGCCGCAGCAGGAGGAGCTGCTGCTCGGAGGAGGAGCGGCGGCGGAGGAGCAGAGACGACAACGACAACAGCAGCAGCAGCAGCTCCTTCGTCGAAGCCTCAGGCCCCTCGCGGCGGCGCCGCCGGAGGAGGAGGCAGGGCGACGCGGAGGCGGGGGGCCGCGCCCGCTCCGGGGAACAAGCTTGGAGACGACGACGACGAGGAGGAAATGAGCGAGTGAAAAGAGAGAGAGAGAGAAAAGAAAAGAAAAGAAGTTTTTTTTTTCTTCCCCCTTGAAAGCAGCCTGCACTGTAAAACAGAAACGAACAACGACAAATGATTCGAACCGGAGAGAGAGAGGGAAAGAGAGAGAGAGGGACGAGAAAGAGAGAGGTCGCGGAAAAAGAGAGAAGAAGAAAAAGAGAGTCTCAAAAAAAAGTTTCATTTGTTTGTTGTTTTTTTTTTTGCATTTTTCTTTTTTTTCATCTGAAGAGCGTTATCGGAAATGAGATCGGAGAAACTAGAGGAGACGCAACAGCAGCTGACTCATAAAACACGAAGCGTCCTGGGCGTTTTTTTAAAAGCAAGCGGGTGGTGGTGGTGAAAGCGGCAGCGGTGAAACGAAAACCCAAAAACAAAGAAAAAGGTAAAAAAAAAATACGACATTTCTTTCTTTCTCCAAGTTCAAATTTCTCAACAGTAGGGGTCCCTCGTCTCCTTGGGCCATTCCCTATTTTCCCTCGACTCCCAGTACCCCCCCTTGTAGACCCAGCGGGAGTACGGGTTGCCCCACACGTCCGTGCCGGGAACGGAGTGGAACCACTGCGGGGTGCCAAAGGGGCGAGGCTTTTCCTTTTTCGCTGTCGAGGTCGAGGGAGAAGGAGCGGCGACGGCAACGGCAGCGTCGTCGTTGTCGCTCTTCTTCGCCTCTCCTCCACTCGAATAAGAGGTCCTCTTCCTCCTCGCCTCTCCCTTCCTCCTTCTCCTCTCCTGCGCCCGACTCTCCTTCCACTCCTTGATGGCCTTCGCTCGAGCAGCGCGGTCCACCCTCTGCCTCGCCTCCATCCGTTCTTTCTCGGCGTCGGCGCCGTCGCCGTCGCCGCGCTCGACGAGCGCCACATCTTTTCTCCTTCGAGCGTCCGTCAGCGGCAGGACGGCGAGCAAGTCCTCCGGGGCGTCGTTCAGGGAACAGGCCCAGGGGCTCATGCCCCAGGGGCCGCAGCCGCGCTGGGAGCGGTGGTGGGCTGTCGTCCCGCGGAACAGGGGCAGGAGGACGAAGGGGGAAGAAGAGGAAGAAGAGGTTTTCTTCTCTCCTTTGTTGTCGCCGTCGCCCCCGTCGTTGTCGTCTCCTCCTCCTTCCTTCCACGAGGAGAGAACCTCTCTCGCGTGGCCCGAAAAGCCGCGGCCTCCCCCGCCGTCGAAGCGGGAAGGGTCGCAGCCCAGCAGAGAAGTAGAGTTGGAAGGAGAAGGAGAGGAGCAGGAGCAGGGAGAAGAAGAACTTCTCTCTCTTCCTTCTTTCGCGCCGCCGCGACAGCAGCGAGCGCAAGAACCCGAGTCTGAGCTCGAACTCGAGCCCAGGGTGTGTTCCCTCTTCACTTTCGCCACCACCACCCCGTCCAGCCTCCCCGACACCTCCGCCGCGAACGCGGGCCTGCCCGGGCCAGGCTCGTACCTCCCAGAGACGCTCGACATCAGCCCTTCGCCCCTTGCGGCCGCGACTCTCGCCTTCTTCGCCTCGGCCTCGGCGGCGACGGCGACGACGGCGTCGCCCGTCGCGGTGCATTTCGCGAAAAAGGGCCCCTTGTGGCAGACCCGCATCATGTGCCCGGGGCTGCCCGAGGGGACGATGTCTCGGACGTAGAAGGCCGGAGTATTCCAGCGGTACTCGTCGGGCTGCTTTGGGGGAAGAGGAAGGGGAGGAGGGAGAAAAGAAGTTGGAGCGGAAGAAGAAGAAGAAGAAGAAGAAGAAGAGGTCGAAGAGATCTTTTTCTTCGTCGTCGTCTTTTCTTTCTTCTCTTCCTTCTTCTTCTCTTCTCCCTCCTCTCTCTCTTCATCGATGAAAGTCAGCCTGCACGCCCCTCGAGGGTGCATCTTTAGCCCCCTGAGGCTCAGCTCCACGTGGAGCTCGTCGTGGGCCTCAAAGGTCCAATTCTCTCCCTGGACGCAGAAGGCGACGACGGGGGGGGAGTGCTGCACCTTTTCGGCGAGCGCGCGGAAGCGGCGGCCTCGGCGGCCGTCGTTCCCGCTGCCTTTTCCTCCTCCTCCTCCCGCCGCTGCTGCTTCTCGTTCCCTCGCCTCCTCTGCCTCATTGTCGTCGTCGTCGGCGACCATCTCGAAGGTTCCGCCCTGCATATCCTTGAAGGGCTTCGAGGTGCGCACGCAGGTCGAGACGAGCGAGCAAGCAAAGCCAAAGACGGCGAGCAGGCGGGCCGGGCTTTCGGGCGGAAACCCGGCCGCCTCGTCGAGCAGGTGCGAGTGCTGCATGATCTCGACGTGGCGCTGGGTCTCGGTGAGGGGCTCGTTGAAGTGGGCGGGGACGGAGACGGAGTGGAGGTCGTGGGAAGCCTGGAACATTTTTTTTTGAAAAGTTTTTTTTTTTTTTTTTTTTTTTTTTTTTTTTTTTTTGGTTTTTTTTTTTTTTTTTTTTTTTTTTTTTTTTTTTTTTTTTTTTTTTTTTTTTT
>Ga0210003_1004372_pt1 | contig 11210 bp, 6 predicted proteins | sample LantaG_FD_182804 | JGI IMG/M metagenome (GOLD analysis project Ga0210003, IMG submission 182804) | Deep subsurface microbial communities from Baltic Sea to uncover new lineages of life (NeLLi) - Landsort_02402 metaG (SPAdes) (version 2) | ecosystem: Environmental > Aquatic > Marine > Oceanic >...
GCCGAGAGCGTGACCTCCTCCTTGGTATACGGATCGGGGTGCTCACGGGTGAGCGAGAGCATCCCGGCAATCTCACCTTCCAGGATAAGCGGCACCCCGAGCCAGGACTGTGCTCGAGGCAGACCTTGTACGTATTGCCAATCACGCCGCCGGGCCACGTCGGGGATCAACAGGGGCCGGTGTGTCTCACCGATGGTGCGGTAGACGTCATCATCGTGAATGGGGACGCGAATCTCCAGCGGGTTGGCCTCATCTGGGAAACCTCTGGCGGCTCGCGTGACGAGTTCGCCGTTCTCTTCCAGCATGATCGAGCTGCGGCTATGCGGCACGATGGTGACTAAATGACCCAGAACCATCCCCAGGATCTGCTCCAGATCGAGGGTCTGGGAGAGCGCGCGGCCGACGGCGTTCAACTTCTCGGCGAATTGGCGCCGCCGCTTCTCCTTCTCCAGTTGCTCGGCGTTTGCGATCACCATCGCTAGATGCTGGGCCAGCGCCTGAAGTGCAGGGATAGTCTCCTGCGACAAGGCCCTGCCCTGTGACGTGCTCACGGCGAGCGCGCCGAATGGCTCCTCAGCCACCGTCAGGGGCAGGATCAGGTGGGTCATAGGCCCACCGTCATCGTCGCCGGTCTCCGCAGTTCGTGCTGTGTGCAGGATGGCTTTACGTTGGCGGACGGCCTGTCTCAGAGGATCCGCCTCTGCCGACGCTTGACGCAATGGTGCCGGCGTCACATCGCCGGCGTGTGCTAGGAGGTGCAGCGTATCGCCGGAGGCTTCGGACCGGTAGATCCCCACGCCGACACAGCCGAGCCGCTCGCAGATGCGCTCGGCGGCCCGCTCCAGCAGCAGGGCTAGCGAGAGGTCGGTGTCCAGCAGCCGTGCGATCTCGACCGAAAGCTCAAGCGCTACCTGTGCTGGGACGGAGGTGAAGTCGGGGAGGGCTTGATCCGTGCGGTTCTCTTCGGATACAGGATGCGGCGCCACACCCGTCGCTGCAGGTTCGGTGATCCCCATCGCGTGCCTCCTGGTGGTGATGCGTGTAGCTGCCACCCGTAAAGATAGTGCAGGTTGCGGGGGCGTCAAATGGGGAGGGGATCAGGGGCTGGGGTGCGGAGGGGATCGGGAGAGCTGGAACGATCGGCCGCTCGGGTTTGCCGAGCGGCCTTGAAGTTCGGTGGTCAGGGCAGAAGCGGGAAGCCTTGGCGTCTACCGATTTTCCAGCGCAGCGTGCATCCGACCCAGGCCCTCTTCCAGCAGTGCTCGTGGGCAGCCGAAGTTGAGGCGAACGAAGCCTTCGCCACTGGGGCCGAAGGAGGTGCCGTCATTGAGGGCGACCTTGCCCTTCTCCAGAAAGAACCTGTGGGGTGAGTCGGACAGATCCGCGTCGCGGCAGTCGATCCACGCGAGGTAGGTGCCTTCGGGGCTGGCGATGTGCAATTCGGGCATGTGTTCGCGTACGTACGCGACCGTGAAGTCGCGGTTAGCCTCCAGATAGCGCAGCGCGGCAGCCAGCCCGGGTTCGCCCTCAGTGTAGGCGGCGCGGGCTGCGGTGTACCCCAGCAGGTTGGGGAGTCCCACCAGCCCGCCGCGCGCGACATTGTACTGCCTGCGGAGTTCGGGATTGGGGATCACGGCGAAGCCGCAGTCGAGACCGGCGACGTTGAAGGTTTTACTGGGTGCCATCAGGTGATGGTGCGTGCCTCGAGTTCCGGGCTGATGGAGGCGATGGGGGTGTGCGGATGGCCGCTGAAGGTCAGGTCGCCGTGGATCTCGTCGGAGCAGATCACAACGTCGTGGCGTAGGCAGATCTCGCCCATGGCCTGCAGTTCCTCGCGTGTGAAGACGCGACCGACGGGGTTGTGCGGGCTGCAGAGCAGGAAGAGCTTGGTTCGGTCGGTGATGGTCGCCTCGAAGAGGTCCATATCGATGGTGTAGCGCCCGTCGGTCTCGCGGGTCAGCTCCATCGACTGGTCCAACGCACCGGCGGTCCTGGCAGCGCTCAAGATGGGCCCGTAGACCGGGGTCTGCATCAAGAGGGCTTGATCGGGGGCCACCAGCGCGCGGACGGCGAGATTGAAGCCGGTGACGACTCCAGGCGTGAAGACGATAGCCTCGGGCTCTACGTGCCAGTCGAAGACGCGGGCCAGCCGGTCAGCGATGAGTTCGGCAAGGTCGGGTGCGTGGTGTTCGTAGCCGAAGACGCCGTGCTCGACCCGCTCGTGCAGGGCGCGGATGACGGCGGGCGGGGATTTGAAGTCCATGTCGGCCACCCACATGGGGAGCACGTCTTCGCCGAAGAGCTGCCACTTGTTGCTGTTGGAGCGTCGTCGGTCGATTATGGTGTCGAAGTCGAAGGCCGTGTCACCGGCCCGGGTATCACAGTCTTTCACACTATCCTCCTGAGGCCGTAAGGCCGGGTCTTGTGCATATCGGAGCGATTATACCACCCCCCCCAGGTCAGTGCAGGGAAGAGTGGAACCACGAATCTGCACGAATCTACACTGATCTTTTCTCTGTTTTTATCTGTGAGGATTCGTGAGGATTCGTGGTTAGGAATCTGCCAGAGAACCTTCTCAGATGTGTTGACTTCGATCCCGCCCAACCTATACTGGCTGCATTCGGAAAGTGTAAACATACCCTTGAGCCAATACCCACGGGAGGCGCAGATGGCGGAGGACGACAATAAGAATCATACGACTGAGACCAAGGATGCGAAGAGGGACGAACTGGAGGAGCAGGTCTCCGAGACCAAGCACACGGTGACGATCAACGGTGTGGAGATCGCCTACACGGCGAAGGCCGGGACGCTGGTCCTTAAGGGCGATGAGGGAAAGCAGAAGGCCGAGGTCTTCTATGTGGCCTATACCAAGGATGACGTTGAGGATACAGCGTCGCGCCCACTGACCTTCTCCTTCAACGGTGGCCCCGGTTCTTCCTCAGTCTGGCTGCACCTGGGTGTCGTGGGCCCGCAGCGCGTGTCGATGGATGATGAGGGCAACCCGCTGCCCCCGCCCTTCAAGCTGGTGAACAACGAGTACTCGCTGCTGGATATGACCGACCTGGTCTTCATTGACCCTGTGAGCACGGGCTACAGCCGACCGGCCCCCGGCGAGGAGACCAAGCAGTTCCACGGTGTTGAGCAGGACATCGCCTCGGTTGGCGAGTTCATCCGTCTCTACACGACCCGCGACCAGCGCTGGGCTTCACCCAAGTTCCTGATCGGCGAGAGCTACGGCACGACGCGTGCGTCGGGATTGTCGTCCTACCTCCAGAGCAATCTGGGGATGTACGTCAACGGGATAATGTTGGTGTCGTCGATCCTCAACTTTCAGAGCGCGCGCTTTGACCTTGGCAATGACTTGCCCTACATCATGTTCCTACCTACCTACGCCGCGACGGCCTGGTACCATCACTTGCTGCCCGAGGAGTTGCAGGCGCTGAGCTTGCAGGATTTCCTGGCCGAGGTTGAGGTCTTCGCGCGGGGTGAGTATAACGTGGCGCTGATGCAGGGCGCTGAGCTTCCCGATGATGCGCACGCCGCGATCGTGACCAAGCTGGCCCGCTACACCGGCCTGACCAAGACCTATGTCGAGCAGACCAACCTGCGGATCAACATCCACCGGTTCGTGAAGGAACTGTTTCGGTCCGAGCGGCGCACCATCGGTCGCTTCGACTCGCGCGTCAAGGGCATCGACCTTGATGCGGCAGGCGAGCACCATGATTGGGATCCAAGCTACGCGACCGTGCAGGGCGCCTACACCGGCGCGCTCAATTACTACGTGCGGTCGGTGCTCAACTTCAAGAGCGACAAGCCCTACGAGATCCTCACCGGAAAGGTGCATCCGTGGGACTACAGTGCCTACCAGAACCAATATGTCAATGTGGCCGACAGCCTGCGCCAGGCGATGACGCGCAATCCTTACCTTAAGGTCTTTGTGGGCAATGGCTACTACGACCTGGCGACCCCCTACTTTGCCACCGAGTATACCTTCAACCATCTGGGGCTCGATAAGACGCTGCAGGATCACATCTCGATGGGCTACTATGAGGCTGGCCATATGATGTACCTGCACAAGGCATCGCTGGAGAAGCTGAAGGCGGATCTTGCGGCGTTTATGGCTGGGGCGCTGGAGGAGTAAGGAAGCGGTCAGCGGTCAGCAAGGGGCAGTAAGGAGTAGGGGAGTAAGGAATAAGGTTCGGATCGCGGGCATCCTGCCCGCTCTGCTCTGGGTTAGTGGCGTGCGCAGAGGGAATCCCGTTGACAGTCTGACTGCGTGGGCTTGCGGGCAAGATGCCCGCGGTCCATAGTACCTGGCAAGTGAGCAACGGACGCCAGAAGTGTAGTGAGAAGACGGAGTAGGCGACAAGGGGGTTCTTCCCTTACTGCCTACTCCGTACAGCTTACTTTCGGCCGCGGGCTGACGGCTGAAAGCTGATCGCTTTCTCGTACTGCCTACTCCGTGGTGTTCTCTTCCGGCTGAAGAGCTGACCGCTGAATGCTGACAGCTTTCTCCTACTGCTTACTCGCTACTGCTTACTTCCGGCCGCGGGCTGACCGCTGACCGCTGACCGCTCCTAAAGCACCACCGCTTGCGCCACCCGTACTTTCTTCGAGTCCTTCACCAGACGATCGCCCTGAACATCGCGCGAGGCTGGGGCCATTGAGGCGATGGGGATGCGCTGGCGCCGCCAGTCCGCGAGGTAGATATCCACGTTGTTCTTCTCCAGGCCAACCACTGCAGCGGCGAGCTTGCCGCCTGCCTTGGAGATCCTGAGGCAGCGTACGCCCATGGTAGCGCGCCCTTTGACGGCGATGCCGGCCAGTGGGAAGCGGTGCACGTAACCATATTCGGAGATTACGATGACCTGCCAGTTCTGGTCATCCTTGCCGTTCGGAACTACAATTGCACCAAGAAGTTGGTCGTCCTTGCGGAGTTTGATGCCCGCCACACCTGAGGCTGAGCCGGTTTGCTGCGGATTGGCGGTGGTGCTCTCAATGCGCAGCGCCTGCCCATCCTGGGTGTAGAAGACGATGTGTGCGTCGTCGCCGGCGATTGTGCCTGTGAGCAGACGATCTTTCTCGCCGCCCGCCAGGCCCATCACAACATCCCAAGTGCGGTCGATCAGCGCCAGGTCCTCGACCTTGGTGCGCTTGATCTTGCCGGATTGACTCACCATTACCAACGTCTGTCCGGCTGCCGCGACAGCTACGCCTACGATTTCTTCTCCCTTTGCCAGTCCCAACGCCTCCGGCGTGGCCTCCTCCGGGATGAAGCCTACGGCTCCCTTCCACGCTCTCCCTGCGCTGGAGAAGACAATCACGTCTTCGTGTGGCTTGACCTGCAGATGGGCCAGATGGCCGCCGCCGACCGGCGCGCGGCTGGTAAGGGTCTCGTCGGCGCGGTAATAGTAGCCTGAGGCATCCCGGCGCTGCAACCCGTTGGGAGTGAGGATGACCACCTGTCTGGCACCGGGCATCACCAGATCCGCTTGGGTTGTGAAAGTGCCTTTGCCGGCCGCGTTTTCCTCCGCATCGATGATAATGGTGCGGCGCGGCACAGCGTACGCCTCTCTCAGCCCCATCGTTTCCTCAATGATCACCTGCAGGCGCTTGGCCTCGGAGCTCAACAGGCTTTCGAGATACTTGATCCGAGCGCGCAGCTCCTTGGCTTCGTCCACCAGCCGGCGGCGCTCCAGCGCAGCCAAGCGTCGCAGCTGCATGTTAAGGATCGCTGTTGCCTGCAGGTCGCTGAAGGCAAACTTGTGCATCAGGTTGGCGTGTGCAGTTTCGGACGTGCGCGAGCGCCGGATCGTGTCGATGACCTCATCCAGGATGTCCAGGGCCTTGAGTAACCCGTCGACGATATGGAGCCGTGCGCGCCGCTGCTCGAGTTCGTACTCGCTCCGGCGCTCGATGACCTCCAGCCGGTGTTTGACGAAGTAAGTAAGCATGTCCACCAGGGGCATTTCCATTGGCCGCGTGGAGCCGTCTTCCTCCGGGACCAGAGCGAGGTTGATTGCTCCGAAGGTGTCGCGCAGCTGTGAATACTTGAGCACATCCGCCAGGACTTCCTGGGCGTCGGCGCTGCGCGAAACCTCGATGACCACGCGCATACCAGTGTAGTCGGATTCATCACGCAGATCGGTGATGCCGCTGATGCGACCGTCTCGAACCTCGCGGGCCAACTTCTCGATGACTGTTGTCTTCAGAACGGCGTAGGGTAGCTCTTCAACCACGATGTTGCTCTTGCCACCGCCGATATCCTCCAGCTTGATGCTGGCCTGCATGACTATGCGGCCGCGCCCATCCTTGTAGGCTTGGCGAATCGTGTCGATCGTGCCGCCGTTGTCGTCGTCACGATATCGGTAGATCAGGCCCCCCGTGGGGAAATCCGGGCCGGGGATGATCTTCATCAGGTCATCGACGCTGATCTTGTCGCGTTTCCCCCAATTCTTGGCTATATGCATGACGCCGTCGCAAACCTCACCCAGGTTGTGCGGCGGGATCTTCGTCGCCATTCCGACGGCGATGCCGTCCACCCCGTTGATCAGCAGGTTGGGAAGGACGGAAGGCAGCACGGTTGGTTCTTTTAGGGACCCGTCAAAGTTGTCCTGCCACTCTACCGTGTTCATATGCAGGTCCTGCAGCATCGTCTCTGCCATGGCCGTCAGCCGCACTTCGGTATATCGCATCGCCGCGGGCGAATCCCCGTCGATGGAGCCGAAGTTGCCCTGGCCATCGATCAAGGGGGCTTCCATAACGAAGTCCTGGGCCATACGGACCATCGCCAGGTAGACGGATTGGTCGCCGTGGGGGTGGTACTTACCCAGGACCTCTCCGACGATACGGGCGGATTTCTTGTGGGGCCGGTTGTGCAGTAGCCCGATATCGTGCATCGCGTAGAGGATGCGCCGTTGCACAGGTTTCAGACCGTCGCGTACATCCGGCAGCGCGCGGTCGGTAATCGTCTCTCGAGCATAGCCGATATAGGCATCGGTCATATCCCGATAGAGTTCGATGGTATCCGTGATGTTGTCATCAACACGGGTTGTTGTTGCTGCCATATAGTTCCTTCCTCTCAGTGTTTAGTCGTCGGCGCCGTCTTCCAATACCTCGCCGTCCCAGTACCTCATCAGGCGTTCTCGGCGCTGCAGCGGGCTGCCGCCCATCCACAGCGAGACAGTCGTGTTGGTGGAGTGAACGTCGTTGGCGGTCACGCGGATCATATGCTCATTGAGCCAGGGGTCCGGGGAGCCGACTTTGAAGACGGTCTCTCGAAGCTGTCCGGGGTTCATCTCACCCAGACCCTTGTAGCGTTGAACGGCGATCGTGGCCTTGCTGCCCCACTGCTTGGTGATGCGCTCTCGTTCCGCTTCGGTGTAGGCGTATTGCTTGTTCTTTCTGTTGCTGAGCTGGTAGAGCGGCGCGCGCGCGATGAAGAGCCGGCCCTCTTCCACCATCGGGCGCATGAAGCGCCAGAAGAGCGTGTAGAGCAGGGTCTTGATGTGATCGCCGTCGACGTCGGCGTCGACCAGGATCGCGACGCGCCCATAGCGCATGCTCTCTGCCTGGAAGTCTGAGCCGATCCCGGCACCAACGGCAGCAACGATCGTCTTAATCTCCCTGTTGGCCAGCGCTTTGTTGAGCCGCGCGCGTTCGGTATTGAGGATCTTGCCCCTCAGAGGCAGAATGGCGTGGTAATTGCGGTTGCGCGCCTGTTTGCAGGAGCCGCCGGCGGAGTCGCCCTCGACAACAAAGAGGGTGGTCTGCTCCACAGGGCTGCCCTTGGCCACGTCGGCTAGCTTTCCGGGTAGGTCATCAACTTCCAGCACTGATCGACGCATGACCAACGCGCGTGCCTTCGCCGCGGCGTGCCGCGCGCGCGAGCTGGCCAGACAGCGCTCGACGATCTTGCGCCCGAGTGGGATCTGCTTGCGGAACTGGCTCAGCAGCGCTTCGTAGACAATAGAGTGAATCTGGCCCTGTACCTGATCGCTTCCCAGCTGCGTCTTGGTCTGGCTGGTGAACTGCGGATCGCGCATGCTCACGTTGATGATCACGGTCACGCCCGCAATCGCGTCGCGCCCCGTGATCTCGTCGCCTTTCTGGAGCAGCTTCTTCTCCCCGCCGAAGACGTTGATGGCCTTGGTCAGTGCGGAGCGGAAGCCGGCGACGTGACGTCCACCATCCGGGGTGGGGATCGTATTCACAAAAGAGATGATCTCTTCGTCGTCCTGGTCGTGGTACTGCATAATAATCTCGACGCGTGTGTCATCCTTTGTCGTGCCCTTGACCGTGATCGGGTCGTGGATAGTGTTGCGCTCCTCGTTGAGGTAGGCGACGTATTCGGCGATGCCGCCCTTGTACTGGTACGTGCGCTCCTTATCAGTATCGCGTTCATCCAGGATATGCACCGTCAGGTCGGGCACCAGGAAGGCCACCGTCTGCAGCCGCCGCGCGAGCGTGCTGAAGTTGAAGACCAGGACATCCAGGAATTCTGGGTTGGGCAAGAACGTAATAGTGCTGCCGGTGCCTAGCGTACGGTCGCGATGCTGGCGGATCAACGTTTTCTCACCGCGTTGACCGACTTCCCCGAGCACCTCGTTGGTCTTCGGGTCGAACATCTGGACGGAGCCTGTGGGCAGACCTCGCTCGTGATTCTGCCGGTAGATGATGCCGTTACGTCTGATCTCCACCTTGACCCAGCTGGAGAGGGCGTTTGTGGCCTTGATGCCGACGCCGTGTAGACCACCGGAGGTGGAGTAGGAGCCTTCTTCGAACTTGCCGCCGGCGTGGAGCTCGGTAAACGCGATCTCCAGTGCTGATCGGCCCTTTTCAGGATGAATGCCCACCGGGAAGCCGCGTCCGTTATCGGCGATGGTGATGCTTCCGTCCTTGTGGATAACGACGTCGATCCTATCGCAGACGCCGGCCAATGCCTCGTCGACGGAGTTGTCGACAATCTCGATGGCTAGGTGATGCAGTGCCGATTCGCCCTTGCCACCCACGTACATGCCGGGCCGGCGCTGGATATTCTCCGGATAATCCAGCACCTGGATGGACGAGGCATCGTATACAGCCTGTTTCTTTGTCATGCGTACCTCACATATGAATAGCGCCCCTCAGCGTAGGAGGCTTTCCTACCCCTGAGTCTCTGCTTGTGTGCTGTGCCGTGGCGCCATGCCCCTGCACGCCCAAGCCCGGGCTGCGTCTCTTCACGAGACCTGATTACGTAGCTCCCTGCACGATGTCAGAACGAAATTCGGCTGCAGGTCAACCCTATCATACAAGCTCTGACCCGGGTCCGGGCAATTTCAGTGTTCCGATGGTGTGGTCTTCAGCAGAACGTCACAGGCGTTCGGAAGCACCTACATAATGAAGCGTGGGGTGTAGGAACTGCTGCGCCCTGTGGCACGGCCTTGGCAGCAGCACATCCGTTGCGGGATGGGCCCACCAGGGGTGCAGGCTCGACTTGGCGTCAGGTTGCCTCAGAACACGACGCGAGGAGTATAGCACAGGTAACTCTAGTCGTCAAAGTTCATGGTGCCACGCGCCCTGTGCCTTGCACCCAGTGTCATCATGTCTATATCTATTATATAGAATATTCGTTCTATTGTCAAACAATGCGCCGTAGGGGTGGGGAAAATCCGCTCAACCCAAGGCGCAAAGGAAGATAGAATCAAGAATGGAGAATCAGCGAATAGTCTTTGCTGTGACGTCGCCAATGAGTCTCTGAAGTTTCCGTAGCTCTCCTCTTGGCGTCTTCGCAGCTTGGCGTGAGATCTTAGCCTTGCTGAGTAGCCGACCGGAGCCCGATATCCTCCGGGATCCCGGATTCGCAGGGGATGCCGACCTGGCAGAGGCCGCAGCCGTAGCCAACGAAACCGTAGTTCTCTGTCACATAGGTGCGTGTCCGGTCGAGGTGCGCTTTGCAGGCCACTTTGTCGTGCCCGTTCTCTGACAGCGCCCCGACCGGGCAGCGATCGATGCACTCCCCGCATGTGCCCTTGGCGTAGAAGAGGCAGTAGGCGCGGTGATCGGTATAGGGACGCGGCGTAGCCGGGACGGCGATGCGTGCGACGACGGAGCCGGCGCGCAGCGCCTTACCCTTGGCGGTGATGAGCCCGTCACACAAACCGAAGGCCCCCAATCCGGCAGCGTAGGCTGCGTGGCGCTCTGACCACGTCGAGGCGTAGACGTACTCCTTGGAGTCCTTGACGCTGAACTGCGGGGTCTCCATAGGCGCGACGGCCGAGAAGCCCGCGTTCGTGAGCTGCTGCGCGATATCGCGGCGTAGATTGCGGTTGAAAGCCTCGCCGAACACCCGCGAGCGCGCCCAGCGCTCGGAGGGATAGACCGTGGCTTCGCGCTGATCGCGCTTGGTCGCCATCGTCTGCGGCAGCACCCACGAGATCACGGTGAGATCCTCGGGCCGGGCGACCTCGGCGGGGAAGGTCTGCTGCCAGATTTCCAGCGGCGTCCAGTGGAAGGGCCCTACGACCGTTTTGTACTGGTCAAAGAGCGGATCTGCGCCGCTGGCAAATCCGATGAGCGGCGTGTCCCACGCGCGCTCTGCATCACCTTTTTCCATGTTGTTGCCCGGGCCGTCGCAGGTGGTCTCGATAAGCCTGACGACCCAGTCGGCATTCATCTCGGTGGCTGTCATAAGTTCTCCTGTCTGGGGGGATGCTGTTCGCTAGAGTATAGTCCGAGATGTTCTGTCTGGACAATCGCCCTCGGATTCCCGCTCTGGATTGCGAGCCAACTGTCGCTGGTTGCGAACGTCGCTTGCGTGATGTCATTGCGAGTGCGTTTTTTCAGACGCGGTGCTGGGCAGAATCAGACAGCGAGGAGTCTTGACTCGCGGATGCCTCCGTCTGCACATCACATGATTCCTCACTGCGGTGACTTGTGTAGGGGCTGGAGTACCAGACCCGTTCGGAATGACATATCGAGTTATATGTGCCTCTGGCGACAGAGCTAGGTGGGCGTGTGAGATCGCTGCCCAGACGACGGATCAGCGCTTTACGGTGCATGCCAGTGTAGCGCATCATCTGGTCCAACATTCGACTACGTGTCCTCCGATCTGCTTCCTGATACTGTGCTTGCATACGGTGGAGATACTGATAGCGCTCGTCGATACCCATGTCTTGCTCTGTGGCCACGGTTCGCCTCCGGCAACTTTATCATTTGGTAGAACCGTACCA
>Ga0210003_1004373_pt1 | contig 11207 bp, 13 predicted proteins | sample LantaG_FD_182804 | JGI IMG/M metagenome (GOLD analysis project Ga0210003, IMG submission 182804) | Deep subsurface microbial communities from Baltic Sea to uncover new lineages of life (NeLLi) - Landsort_02402 metaG (SPAdes) (version 2) | ecosystem: Environmental > Aquatic > Marine > Oceanic >...
CCACAAGTACCCGGTCAAGTCGACCAAGGCCGACGGGACCGAGGTGGATTCCAACGTCGACAAGGAGATGTGGTGCGTTTTGAGAGAGGTTTGGGTTCAGTGACGTTTTTTTAGTGTTTTTCTGTGTTTTTGGGTTGTCTCGTGCGGATTTCTACTTCTTCGTCCCTTTGCTGCCCCACCACGCCTGCTTCAGCGACGCGGAATGATGTCCTTAATCGTCGCTGAAGAGATCAAGCGATGCGGGTTGCTATTTGGCCTCGAAAACAAAGGAAAACCGGTGAAAAACAGCGAAAAATATTTTTCGCAAATAGGTGGCACCAAAAAGGTGGCACCTTTTTGGGCCCTTTTTCGCGTTTTTCTCGTTCTTTCGAGACGTCCTTTGGCCTCAATTTTCATCGTGGAGGTGTCTCGATGACTTGAGACGGCTGCGGGAGAGAGGAATAGGCGAGGGATGGCGATTTAGAGTGTTTCACGCACGACGGCGTGAGAAAAGGGCGGCAAGCATCGAGTGTCGCCCCCTCTCACCCTCTCTGCTCGCTTGCCTCTCGTCGCGCGAGGTGCTTTTGGTGACGCGTAAATTCGAGGTCCAATTTGAGCTTTTCTTTGATTTTAGCGCACGCAGAACGACCTCCTGAGTCGGCTGGTGGCGGTGAGAGAGTCGGAGTCGCGGCGCTCGAGGGCGAAAGCGGCGTGTCGGGGTTTTGACCGCAGAGAGGCATCATCTCGAGGAAGGCCCTCGCAACCTCCAAGGAGAGAAGCTCTTCTTCCCCCGGCCGCTCTTCTTGCTCCTCCTTCGGAACGCCTCTATTCCGCTTTCTGCTACCATCAGTCGACGCAGCTTGACGCCAGCGTCCCAACGATGTGCTTTGCGAGAGCAGAATCGCGGGTTTGAGGGGCGCGAAGAGCACTCGGAAGAAACAAAGATGAGCGCGCGGCTCGCCAGCGCTCTCTGCCCCTACCTCTCGTCGCGAGAGGTTGCTCTGGCGACCCCAAAAATTCGAATTCGCTCCGCGGCTTTTCGTGGCTTTTCTTTGGTGTTGGAGTGTTGCTGGGACATGATCGACACCATTCGCGCAAGCGGGGAGTTGATTGGAGGTGTTTGAGGGGGCGCAGTGGGGGGGCGTTGACGGGTCGAGTGAGGGAGCAGAGAGCAGAGAGAGCAGGAGCACCCGAGGTCGCGTTTTTTTCAAATGCGCCGCACTTGTTCTTTCGCTTGTCTATTTGCTCCGCCCTTTTGCACAGAGCTTCGCCTTGGTTCTTTCTTTTTCGGTATGTTACCGCAACACTCAACGCCGCACATTTACCCCTCAAAAAATCCTCGAAATCAGGTTCCACAAAATCGGCGACTCGGCTGAGAACGACGCAAAGCTCTACGTCGCCAAAGAGCCCACCTGGCACATCGGCGCGGAGGTGACTGATGACGGGAGGTAAGAGAGAGCGCCAGAAGGAATGCGGAGAAGGAGTTGGAACAGTACTTCACAGCAAACTTTAACCGATTCCCTCGCTTACCATCTATCTCCGCGCCTTTCTCCGCAACAAACAGCTACTTGCTCATCACGACGTCCACGGGTTGCGAGCCTACGAACAAATTGGCGTATGTCGCGCTGGATGAGCTCCCGCGCGAAAGTAGAGCGATCGACTTTGCGAGCTTCGATCTCCGCAAGTACGGGAACAAGCCCCTGCCCATCGTAAAGCTTGTCGACAACTTCGACGCATCCTACGACTGCGTCGCAAACGAAGGGAGCGTGTTTACGTTCCATTCAAATCTCGGCGCGCCGCGTTACAAGTGAGTATGGTCGTGGTTTTTTCATTGCGAACATAGACGAGGTCTTCTCACCTGCGGCGCACTCGTGCGGCGCATTTCGATGCGGTCCATTGCTTGTTTGAATGCTAAGAAAGCAAACGCTGCACCGGAAGCTCACTTTCTCATAATCCCGACTTCCCCGCATTCTCTCGAAACCCCGCAGAATCATCCGCACCGACATCTCCAAGCCCTCTGCGCCCGAGACCTGGGTATCCATCATCGCGGAGCACGCGACGGACCTCTTAATGTGGGCTGCGGCGTCCAAGGTGAGGATTTTCTGAGCCGTTTTGTATAAAGAAATGAACCCAACTTCTCCGCATTTCGCTAACATCCTTCTCTTCGCGTCTGTTCTTCTCCGCAGGGCGACTCTCTGGTGACTTGCTACCTCCACGACGTGCAAAGCGTGCTCCAGCAGCGAAAGCTCAGCTCTGGCGAGCTCACGCGCGAAATCAAGCTCCCGTGCAGTGGGCCCGTCTCCGTTTCGTCGTGCAGCCTCAAGCGCAAGCTCTCCGAGGCCTTCTTCAGCGTCACGTCGTTCACCGTGCCCGGTGCGACGTTCCGGTGCGTCGCACATTTGTCTTGCTATTGATTTAGAGGCAGTGCGGTGCATTTTTCTCTGTTTCCAGAGCGAGCACCGTTCGCTCGCTCGGCCTCGACCTCCACCTCTCCTCCTTTCCACCTCACCCCCCTCCCCCAACTCTCTCTTCTACCCTCACTCACCCCTTCGAATCATCTCTCTCACACCTCGAAACAACTTGCAGCATGGATTTGGACTCGCCAGAGCCCCCGACGCTCTTCCGCAAGACCGCCCTCAAGGGTGACTTTGACCCTTCGACCAAGCTCGAGAGCACTCAGGTCTTTGTCACCTCCAAGGACGGCACGCGCGTGCCCATGTTTATCATCTCCCCTCGCGGAACCGTGCTCGATGGCACCAACCCGACGCTGCTGTATGGTTACGGAGGTGAGAAAATTGGAGGAGCAGAAAGAAAGAGGAAGAGAGAGAGTTGGTTTTCGCCTCCTCGCGCTTTCCCCCTCACTCGCTCGCTCGCTCGCTTCTCGCTTCTCGCCAAACGTCATCGACCTTGCTCTTCCTTCCCCGAAAATTCGAATTCCCATTCCGGCGACCCTCGCTCCCGCACCCCGCGCAATCGCTTTCTATGATCATGCGGACGCGCCCTGTGGAGGTGGCGAGGCGAAAGCGCCACTCGAATTTTTGGGGTCGCTGGAGCAGTTTCTTGCGTCGGCGGCAGAAGAGGCTCTCGACCGACCGTCCACCTTGCTTGCTCTTCTTTTCTTTCTTTCTTTCTTTCTTTTCAACCTCTCTCTCACTATCTCTCTCTCTTTCTCCCTCGCTACCCTCCCTCCTTCTCCCCCGTCCACTCCAATACAACAGGCTTCAACATCTCCCTGGAACCGTCCTTCTCCGTCGCGCGCACCGTCTTTGCTCTGGGCTATGGCGGCGTCGTCGCCGTCGCCAACCTCCGCGGCGGGGGCGAGTACGGCACCTCTTGGCGCGACGCCGGCTCCGTGCGCAACAAGCAAAACGTGTTTGACGACTTCCAGTCGTGCGCCGAGTTCCTCATCAACGAGAAATGGACGTCGCCGGGCAAGCTGATCACGCAGGGTGGAAGCAACGGCGGGCTCTTGGTCGCTGCTTGCGCCAACCAGAGGCCCGACCTCTTTGGTGTGGTTTTGGCGCAGGTCGGAGTCCACGATATGCTCCGCTTCCACAAGTTTACGATCGGTACGTTTGGTTTTAGCAGTAAGAGAGCAAATTGAACTCGATTGGGATGCGGAAACGGCGTTTGAAAAGGTCGAAAACTGCGACAAAACGCGCGCTTTGGCAACATGTTTTGCTGTTTTCTTCGTTTCGCGTCGCATTTTGCCTCTTTTTCTCCGCTTTTCTTTTTCCCATTCAAGCGACAAGATATCAAAGCAGAGTCGAGGGTGATCGGCATTTGAAATCGGCGCTGGAGCGAGACAAAATCGATGAAAACGCGCGTTTTTCGTCGAATTTTCAACCTTTTTCTTTGTTTTTGCGCTCTTCCATCCTCGCTCTTCGTTTTTTCTTTCTTGCGATGGAGAGAAGAAGTAGGAACGCTTCTATGAGGCGCGAGATCGGCGCAAAACAAACGCGGGAAGAGGAGAATATCAAAAGAAAACCATTTCCATCTTTTTTCCTTCTTTTCCCCTCCTTCTCACGCCCCTCCCTTCCCCCCCCCCCTCTCCCTTCCCCTCCCTCTCCAAACCCGTTCCCCCGACAGGCCACGCCTGGGTCTCGGACTACGGCTCCCCGGACAACAAGGACGACTTCGCGGTGCTCCGCTCCTACTCGCCCGTGCACAACGTGCTGAGGCCGAGCGACGGGGGGCAGTACCCGGCCATGTTGGTCACCACGGGCGACCACGACGACCGCGTGGTTCCCCTGCACTCGCACAAGCTGACGGCGACGCTCCAATACGTGATGTGCGGTGGCGGCGGAGGTGGTGGAGAGTCAGAGGTGAAGGACGGCGAAAAAGAAAAGGACGGCGCTTCTTCTTCTCCGCCGCCGCAGAAAAACCCGATCATCACGCGCATCGACGTCCGCGCAGGTCACGGCGCCGGCAAGCCCACCGACAAGGTCATCGCGGAGGTCTCCGACATGTTTGGCTTCGCCGCGGAGGTCGTCAGGGCCGAGTGGAAGGGTGACGAGGTGGTGGCGAGCGAGTGAAGGAGTTCTTTCTTCGTCTTTGAGTTTTTTCTGTTGTCCTTTCCTTCATCGCGCTCTTGTTCCTCTTGTTCTCTTCTTCGAAAACGCATGCGTTTCTTCTTTTGCTTCTTGTTCTTTTTCAGTGCAATTAAAAGTGGGAGAAATGGTTCTAGCTACAAATTACGGGTTTATAAAAAAGAAGGAAGAAAAAAAAGGCATTTCACTCGCTCTTCTTCCTCCTCCCTCCGCCGCTCAAGCTGCCGCTCACCGCCGCGAGCCACTCTGCGCCCACGGCCACCCTCTGCTCGCCCGTCGGCTGCCTGTACCAGTAGGAAGCCCTCCGCAGGGCACCAGCCAGAGGTCCCTCGATCGTCACGCCGTCGGGCTCGGCGACGCGGACCCCAGCGGCAGACAACACATCTCCCAAAACGGGCAACCTGCCCAAAGCACTCCCGACGCCCTCGGGCAACGCAAACGGCAGCGTCACGGCTCCTTCCTTCGCGCCCAGGCTCATCATCTCCCCGAGGTGCTGGTACCTGAAGGGCAGCAGCGGCCTGTCATTGATCGACGCCCAGACGTTCCAGGCGACGTAGTCTGCCTGCTGGAACGCGACCTGCGCCGTCGGAGGGAGCGGCTTTTTCTTCTTCTTCTTCTTCGTCGCCGTCGCTCCACCTGCTCCAACCTCTTTCTCTTCCTCTTCTTCCTCTGCGGCCGCGACGTCGCCCAGGGCAAAAACACCAGGGAACCCTTTGACCCGCAGCGTGGGCTCGACGACAACGGCGCCACGCCCCGAGCGAGGGAAGGGCAAGCTGGGAGCGGAGGCGTTGTCGACGGGCGAGGAGGCGCCTCCGACGGGCCCGACGCCGGCGGTCCAGAGCACGAGGTCGGCGGCGATCGCCGCTGGAGCAGAAGAGGAAGCAGAAGACGACTCCGAAGAGGAAGAAGAAGCAACGACTCTCGCCAGCGCGATCGTCTTTTTCGAAAGGTCTTTTTCTCCCTCGCCTCCTCCTCCCTCGCTGTCGACCCTCGCCACGGCGGCGTTGGCCTTGACCACGACCCCGGCGGCGGCCAACTTGGCCTCGGCCGCGGCGCGCTGGCCCGCAGGCGCGCCGTCGAGGATGCCCCTGGCGGCGGTCACCAGCTCGACGCGGGAGGAAGGGGACGACACCTTGAGGCGCTCCGCGACGACGGCGGCGAGCTCGACGCCGGCGTAGCCTCCGCCGACGACGACGACGACGCAGGGGGAAGAAGAAGAATCAGACTTTTTCTTCTCGAGCGAGCGCAACGCCACGTTCAAGCGCGTCGCGTCGTCAAAGGTCGCGAAGGGCAGGCAGTTTTCCCGCACCCCGGGCACGCCGTAGGTGACGGTGTCCGCCCCGAGAGCCAGCACGAGCCAGTCGTACTCGAGCTCGTTGCCCCCGACGAGGCGCACGGTGCCTCCTGCTGCTGCCGCTGCTGACGAAGAAGACGAAGACGACGAAGAACTTCCACCCTTTCCACCTCCTCCGCCTTTCGCCGGGACCACCTCCTCCACGGCGCCTCGCACGAAGCTGGTCCTGTAAGGGGCCAGCAGCCTCGAGAACGTCGGTGCGACCTCCTCGGCGGAGGCCGTCCCGCTGATGAGCTCGTACAGCAGGGGCTTGAACACGAAGCGCTCCCCCTTGTCGATGAGCGTGACCCGGGGCCTGGAGCCGGCGGGCCAGGCCAGGGCCTCGAGCTTCAGGGCGGTGTAGAGCCCCCCGAAGCCCCCGCCGAGCACGCAGACGCGCGGGCCAGTGGGGCCGGAAAGAGGAGCAGACGCGTCCTTGGAAGCGAAAGCGGAGGTCGAGGTCGAAAGGGAGCGCGAGCGGGGATGAGAGGGAGGAGGACGAGGAGCGTTGCGTCCGCTGTTGTTGTTGCTTCCGCTGTTATTGTTCAGGCCGGGGCTGCTAGCAGCGGCGTGGACGTGAGGCCTCGCTGACGACGACGAAGAAGAAGAAGAAGGAACTCTGGAGGAGATGGAGGGAGGAGACAGCGGGCCTCCTCCTCTGGCCACTCCTCGAGCGCCGCCGCCGATGCCGAGGAACGAAGAGGCGGCGCGGCGGAAAGAGGTTGACGACAACGAAGAAGAGGAGAGAGAAGAAGAAGCAACTGCTGGGCGGAGCCTTCCTGTTTATTTTTTTATTGAGATTGAATGACGAGACAGACAAGCATAGTGGCTCCAGTTGGTGAGCGCGAAGCCACTGGCGGGTGGACCAGGGAAAACGCGAGGTCGGGGAAGAAGGGGGGTTTCGCCACGGCGGCGCTCGAGCGTCGTCGAAATTCTTAGAAACGACAACCAATCTTCTAGCCCCCTTCTCTGCTCATTTCCCTCCCTTATCCAACGCACCAAGCAAGAAGCGCGAGCTCCCCTGCGCCGAGATGCGCATCATGGCGTGAAAGGAAAAAGAATCGGACGCCTGGAAGGAGCTGAAGCGGCGGAACGAAAGAGCCGATGGAAAAGAAGAGAAGCGAGAGCGTCGCGGGAAAAAAAATGATTTTCTTTCAGGGGAAAATCAAGACCTGTCACTCCCTCTCTCTCGCTCCTTCTGAGAGCCGAAAGAAGGGGCGCACTTTCGTTGGGCTTTTTTCGCTCTCTCACTCGCTCTCTCTTTTGGCTTCCCCAACATGTCCTCCACGTCCTCTCTCCGCATGTCGTGGGACAAGATGGTCTCCAGGTCGCGGAAGAAGAGGGCCGAAGGAGGCAAGGGCGGCGGAGAAGGAGGAGGGGCTGCTTCGGCGTCGACGACGACGGCGGCATCAGACGACGTCGAAGACGATGCTTCTTCCGCTGCTCCTCCTCGTCCTCACCTGGGATTACCGCTGTCCAACGCAATCAAGACCGCCTCCCAGCGCCCCCAGCCGGTGACGGCGATCGTCGCGTCTTCCTCAGCGCTTGAGGACGACGATGACGACGACGACGAAGACTACGCGGACGCCGTGGACGTGAGTTTCTTTTTCGTTGCTTGTCGACGACGAAAAAACTGGTAGACCCTCTCGCTGCTTTTTTATGCTTTGTCCAAATATCCTTGCCCCTCGCGTGCAGAGAAGCGCGTCGCTTTTTCCTTTTCTTTTCATTCGGGAGCGTAGAGCACATCGAGCTCTCTCTCCACTATCAGTTGTGATCGAAATGGCGACGGGTCGAGCGTGAGCAACGGAGATGAATGTCGACATTTGGTTTTTTCCCTTCTTCGCCCGCCTCTTTTCTCTCTCTCTCTCTCTTCCGCCCACCGAAGAAAAAAAATCTCTCCCTCAACCTCTCAACCTCAACCTCCGCTTCCTCCGCGTCTCCGCCCTCTCTTCCTTCCAAAACAGACCATCCTCCACCCGGACGCGCACCCTGACGGAGGCCTCGCCCTCGCGGACAAGCGCCTCCTCGACGCCCAGCGAGCGGCCGTCGTCGAGCTCCTGAAAGACTTCGGGCGATCCTTACTCCTGGGCAGGCTCGACCTCATGGCTCTTTCCTTGCCCGTGCGCATGTTTGAGCCGCGGTCCTACCTGCAGAAGCTCACGGACGCGTGGACGCACCCTCGCTTCCTCGAGGAAGCCTCGAAGCCGGAGCTGGCGGGGAACGCGCAGGAGAGAATCAAGCTGACGGCGACGTGGTTTGTTGCGGGCTTGCAGCACGCCTTCCAGTCGTGGCGCAAGCCCTTCAACCCCATCCTGGGCGAGACCTGGGCCGGGAAACTCCCCGACGGGTCGCAGATCTTCCTGGAGCAGACCTCGCACCACCCGCCCGTCTCTGCCTTTCAATTGGTGGGGCCCCAGAGCCGCTACGTCTTCTGCGGGCTGTCGCAGCCAGAGGTCGGGTTCAAGGGCGTGGACGTGAGGACGACGGCGAAAGGAGCGAGGTCGATTGTCTTTGCTGACGACGGGCTGAGGATCCACGTGACGTTCCCGTCGTACCTGATGCGTGGGGTGTTGGGTGGAGGTGAGTAGGAGGAAGAGGTTTTGGAGTTTTGGGGGGAACAAGGCTGCGACGACGAAAGAAGAAAAAGAAGAAAAAACTCACTCTCTCTTTTCATCTTTATCAAACCCCACTCTCAACCTCATCATCACCACCAGGAGCCCCGCGCGGCGAGATGTCCGGCAAGGCCACCTTCGTCGCCCCGCGGGCCGGGATCGCCTGCGAGATCGTCTTCGGCAAGTCCCCCTGGCCCGAGCACCGCGGCGTGCCGCTGCTGCAGAGGTCGGATACGGTCACGGGCAGCGTGTACAGGCTCGTGGGAGGGGCCCTTGCCGCCGTAGACAGCGATAACTACAATGCTGACGACGGCGACGCCGCCGCCGCTGGAGAGCTGCCGTCGACTTCGGGCGCGGAAGACAGCGACGGCGGCGGCGACCCCTTTGCCGCGGCCGACGCCGCGGCCGACGCGCGGCGGCGGCGGCAGCGAGCAAACGGCGGCGACACCGCAGCAGCAGGCCCCGCGTCCGCCTCCACGCCCACTTCCTTGCCCTCGCGAGCCAACGGCGGCGGCTCTCTCTCCCTGTCTTCGTTCGTGTCGGCGCTCAACTTAGCCGGAGGAGCAGGAGGGGCGAACAACACGTCGTCTTCCCTCGCTGCTGCTGCGACGACGACGGCGACAGCGACAGGCGCCTGCGGCAACGACCCGAGCACGCACGCCGGCGGCGCCACGAGGGGGGAGACCCTGGCCACCTGCAGCGGCAACTGGCTCTCCCACCTCGACTGGGACGGCAGGAGGGCGTGGACGCTCGCGGAGGAGGTGCCCGCGGCGTGGGAGCCTCTCCACAAGGAAGCAGCTGCTCTTCCGTCCGACGCAGGCAAGCGGAGCGACCTCCGAGCTCTCGCGGCGGCCTTCGACGCCGTCGGGGACGGGGGCATCACCGCCGACCCCGCCGGGGTCTCCGCGGCCCAGAAGGCCAAGGAGGTCCTCGAGGTGGCGCAGAGGGCCGACGCCAAGCTTCGCAAGGAAGGGCGGGCGAAGTGAGAAGAAACAGACAAAGCTGTCGAGCGACGAAAACTAAAAACAAAAACAGAAAACTCTATACCAAAAGAACAAAAAGCACTGCCACCCCCTCATTTTTCCCCCCCACCCCGCTCTCCGCGAATGTGCTTTTAAGAAACTCTCAGCGTCAGAATCGATTATATAAAAAAAATAGGAAGAAACCACCGTTGCAAACGAAGAAAACAAATCAGACCAAAAAAATTGAGAGAAACTTCTCACTTCTTACATTCGTCGTTGTTTTCGTCTCTCTCTTTCTCTCTCTTTCCTCTACTTCTCGCTCCCCGTCTTCCACACCACGCCGTCCAGGTCCCACTTCTCTACTGCGCCGCTCGCGACGTAGACCTTGAGCGAAACGAGCTCGGTCTTTTTGAGGTCTTTCTCCTTTGGTGAAAACAGAGACCGCCCGCCCGGAGCAGCAGCTTGCTGGTTTCCGCTCGAGCTCGAAGACGGGATCTTCGCGTAGTAAGTGCCGAGCCTGCACTTGGCCATCCTCTCGCTGGCCCCGTCCCTCGAGCTCAAGGGGATGATCAGCCCCTCTGCGCCAAATTGCATGGCTACGCCAGATCTGTCGACCAGCGCCAGCCCGGCACCTCCGACCTTCGGCAGCTTGATCGCGTTGCTTCGGGATATGTCCCCTCCCTCTGGCCAGGTGAACAAAAAAGCAGCCATGGCGCTCTTCTCCTCGCCCAAACCCAACCAGGAGCGAGGAGCGTAGCCGCCGATCACTGCCCCTGCTGCGGTCTCCGCCACGACCAAGTTGGCGCCCCTCGTCGCCACTTTCCCCAAGAAGGACTCGCAGCTCCACCCGTCCCTCTCGGCGTCGAAGGCCAGCTCCAGGGGCTCCGTCTCGAGCCTGGTGTTCTTCAGCAGGCGGCGCAGCGGGGCGACCTCCTCCGAGTCGCCGGGCAGCACGTCGGCCCATTCGTCGACCGTGGCAGGGTACTGCTCGGCCAGCGCCGCGCCCTCGAGCCGGCGCATGCCGCCAGGGTTCCGGTCATCGAGCGCTGACTTGCCGAAGATGCCACCGAAGATTTTTGTTATGAGGTCTGGTTCGTTTTGGTCTTTGGGCGTGGCTCTGATAGCGGTCGCTATCCTCCCTATAATCTGCTCTTGATTCCCGCAGCATCCCGCGCGCTTCTGGGACAGGCTTCCGCCTGCAGACATCATTGGAGCTGCTTTACGCGCATACATCGAAATTCGATCGAAAGAAACACGGCAGAGAACTGGCGCGAGGTAGACAAAACCAAGCGGCTCTCAATCGAAGATCGGTTTTTTTTTTTTTTTTCGTTTTTTAAATGATTTTTTTTCTTTTTCCTTTCTAACACGCTCTCGAACCACCCCCTTCTCTCTGTTCTTTCTCTCTCTCTCTGACTCTCTTTTCCTCTCTCCTGACTCTCTCCAATCAAAAGATCTCCGCCACAAAGTCCTTCACTTCCTTGAACCCGTGCCCGGCGGGCAGCGGCGCGTTCCCCGGCCTCGAGGCCATCACCACCCTCCAGCCGGCCTCCCTGGCCGCCGCGCCCTCGGCGAGGATATCGGTGACGAAGAGGACCTCGCCCGGGTTCTTGGAGGCGACTCCCAGCTTGTGGAAGATGGTCTTGTAGGAGTTGGAGTCGATCTGGGGGGTTTTGGGTTTGGTTTCGTTGTTGGTTGTTTTGGTGGTGGTGGTGGTGGTGAGAAAGAGATCGAAAGAAACGAAAACGAAAACGAAAATCGACCTGGACGGGGG
>Ga0210003_1004374_pt1 | contig 11206 bp, 8 predicted proteins | sample LantaG_FD_182804 | JGI IMG/M metagenome (GOLD analysis project Ga0210003, IMG submission 182804) | Deep subsurface microbial communities from Baltic Sea to uncover new lineages of life (NeLLi) - Landsort_02402 metaG (SPAdes) (version 2) | ecosystem: Environmental > Aquatic > Marine > Oceanic >...
AGATAATGCCGATTACAATCGCCTCCAGACTATACCAGGCGTTGGCCCAGTGATCGCCCTGACCATACTGGCCGAGGCTGGGGACCTTAGACGATTCAGCCATTACAAAAAGTTCCTCAAATACTGTAAAAGGCAAGGACTTTTACACTAGTGCCGGTAAGTAAAAGTGCATAGGGTTCGGTAAACAGAAATACACTATTCAGTGAGCCGGAAATGATCATACCTCCTTGTTTTGATTTTTTATTCTGTAAGATTCTCCATCCAGGGTGAAAACCCGGGCATGATGTAATAATCTATCCAGCAGCGCTGTTGTCATGATGCTGTCACCCATCATCTCCGCCCAGGATTCAAAGCTTTTATTAGAAGTGACGATCAGTGATAATTTTTCATAGGTTTCACTGATCAGGTTAAAAAATAGGTTAGCCTCTCGTCTCTCAATCGGCGTGTATCCTATTTCGTCAATAACAATGAGGCTCGACTTCATTATTCTTCTGATCCTGTATTCAGATGTTTTCTGGATTTCAGAGGTTTTCAGCAGCTTTATGAGGTTGGTTATTCTCTCGAAACATACCTTATATCCTTTCTCCACTGCGGCTACTCCAAAGGCTATTGCTAAGTGCGTTTTTCCGATACCGGGAGGGCCAAAGAATAACAGGTTCTCTTTGTTATCTATCCAGTGGCAGTCAAGGAGATTTACCGCTTCTGATTTTCCTATCCCTTTGACCCGGCCAAACTCAAAATCATTTATTTTCTTTATCACAGGAAAATGAGCTGCTGTCATGTTTCTCTCAACACGGCGCTTTATTCTATAAGATATCTCAGTGGTAAATACGCTATTGAGAAGGGTAATATAGGACGCTTTCCTTATTTCCGCGTCATGTATCATTTCATCAAGGCTCGCTGCTGCCCCTTTCAAATTCAGGGTGTTTAAATAGCTCAGAGTATGTTCATAGGCTTTCATTGGTCCCTCTGCTGTTGATGAGCTCTTTGTAAACCGACAAGTCCCTGGCCGTGACTTTTAAAGGCTCATGACCTCCTTGATAATCTGTGTTTAGAGTTAGGATTTCCAGATCTTCTCTCTCATGCTCGCGCTTAAAATAGGCATAGGTATCATTCAGGTTGGCGAAACTCGGGGTATCATTCTCCAAACAGTATTCCAGAGCTTGCTCCAAAATCTCAATGTCAATATCGTTATCAAAAAAGTATCTTTTCGCCTCCAGACATTGGTCTCTCACATATCTGGAAAAAGCCTTAAAGTTCCTGGCTGTAAACTTTTTCCAGTTTTCTCCTTCAAATATGTCAGAAACAAGTGCTTTCAACTCCTGTGCTGTTTTCTCCGTTTCTCTTTTGTACTCTCTTTTGCAGAGTATTTTCCCTGGAATAGGAGAACGCTCATATTCAACAATCTCTTCTCCCGTGTACAGATCAAAGACGAACAGTTTATGCTTGGTGATATAGATATCAACCGTTTTGTTCCGGTATTTTAAAGGCAGCTGATACCCACATGCATCTACCGATATACAGGCTTTCTCGTTTACCAGCCTTTCCTCTCTTCCTATAAGAGACTCTTTCCTGAATATGGAGTTTCGCACCGGCCTGAGATGCTCTCTTTCGTATTTAATCAGGAGTGCCGGTATCTGTTTTGTAGCCTGAGATATTTTCCCGTTAGCACGTCTTTTCAACCATTCAATGACACTTTCATTTGCTTCATCAATATTAAGAAAATCTCTGGTGTTGAAAAAATTATATTTTACATATTTTATCACGTTCTCGATCTTACCTTTCGTTTCAGGATCTGACTTCCGGCAAACATACATCCGGATATCCTGCTCTTCGATAAAAAACTTAAAATCATCCGTGTAGATGATGTCTCCGGCGTTTTCGCTTACCACCATTAAACTGTCTTGATCGATCACCAGCTCTTCGGGAACTCCTCCAAAATAATCAAAACAGTTAAGCAGATGATCGATGACTTCCTTCGTCCTAAACGGATGGTCCTGGAAAATTACATACTTATACCGGCTGGCCGAAAGAACCGCGGCGAAGATGAAAAGCTTAAGACCGCTTCTGCAAGTGTACTGGCCAAAATCAAGCTGCATCTGTTTCCCAAAGGGAAGTTCCGGAACTTTCGTATAGGTCCTTATTTTCTCATTCAACCTCAGCTTGTCTGCTTGGATAAGATAACCTATGTAGTTCCGCAAGGTTTGTTCATTGCCCGACAGCTCCCCGTATCTCTCCTCCAGATAATCATACACAGACGACATATTAAGCTTCGCAAATTCATTCTTCTCATAGACTTCCAGGATGTCTTTCTCATATTCTTCCAACACCTTATCCCGAAACATGTGCTCTCTCCGGTAAGCTCTAAAGCCTCTCTCATCCATCCGATAATACTTGGCCGCAGTCCTGGGGTTTATTTCCAACTCCATAGCTATTTTATTGCTCGAATACCCCTGACGCTTGAATGTTTTAATCTGTTTGTACATTTTTCGTTTTTTCATTTCCTCTCCTGTAAGGTTTTTAAAACCCTACAGGAGTTTCTAAAAAAAAGGAATTCTCTTCACTCTCAATAGTGTATTTCTGCTTACCATTACCTATGTATTTCTGTTTACCATTGGGTGTGTATTTCAGTTTACCCTTTCCAAATACTGTGGATTAAATCTTTCTACTAAGCAGTCTGGGTCTTTCAGAGGCATCAGCAAGCTTTCCAAGTTTGGCAATGCACGCCTTCGCTATGTCTTCTGGCTTGCTGGTACGTCAGCCATTCGAATGCGCGAGAACACATTCCGGAAAAAATATGAAAACTACATCAAGGCAGATCCAGACAATCCGGATCTGAAACGCAAAGCCTATACTGCCATTGCAGCTAAGATGGCACGTGTAGCCTACGCATTAATAAAATCTGAGAAAGATTATCGATGTTTTTTTGAATCATCGATACCAAGTGGAAAAATCCCTTCAGTGGGGCCGTTGAGGCATTTATGACCTCGTAGATAATGCTAGGATCTTCCACTTGGAACTCATTTTGTTTTAAGTACAGTAAAGGCCATACAATGGACCTTGTATCACTATGGTAAAAAGAGTCTTCCAACTATGGTGGAAGCCACTTGGGTTTTTGTTTGATTGAGTGAGTTGCTGGAACAGGGATCAGTATATCCGAATAAAAAACTTGACTCCAGATTTAGTACGTTATCCGAATCCAGACCCAGCATAGGAAAAGGAATCAGTTGACCCGCATGCTCAAGAGCACGAATAACTGCGTCTTTGCTGCGATATAGAAGAGCCAGACATTCTACCCAGCATGTTGCAATGTCTGTCAACACAAGTGTATAAAGAAACGATCCTTCTACACTCCAGCCGCAATGAGCAACAAGATCAATTTCAAAAAAACCAGGTTTTGTATCCTCCCAATCTGCAAATGTTCGCACCGGTATTTGATGCTTAAGAAGCGTGCCGGATTTGGTCATGCTTTTTCCGCGGAGCTGATCGCGGGACCGCCAAGGCCGCGAAAGTCGATCAATTGTTGCCGGACTTATGGATATGAGTTGAGTACGAACGTCTTCAGTAAGCTTTATATACCCATGACGTTCCAGTGCAGGGACCAATTCCTCAAGAAAAGGAGCAAGTCTTTTTGATGCAATGTAGTTTGCAGCAGCCCAGGTTACTATTAAAGCTTCTTCAACTTCCTTTCCATAATATCGAGCCCTTGGTCTTTTAATTGTTTTTACTGAAGGTATCTCCCGCATACAAAGCAATCTAATCGCATACTTTCGTTTATAACCGGTTGATGCGATAAATTCATTGAGAATGATAGTTTTTTCCTTACGGTCTGCCTCTCGGTATCGAGGAGCGACTCTTGCCAATAATTCATGACGTGTCTGAAAACTCATTGTTAACCTCACAATTAACCCTCCACATTAATAAGCTTTGGGTTACATTATTCGTGAGGCAACAACTTTTTTAAAGTTACATTTAACGTGAGTCAATGCGGTGCGAAATAATAGTTGACGTTGATCAATTGCAGCCTCTATTCATGGTTATTTCAGAGCACTTTGAAAAAACTCAATTTTTTTCCATTTTGAGTTCCCTGTTTAGTTCCGGTTATGATAGGTTAGGTTTTAAACAATTTTCTTTTTTCAATTAATTTCATAATATCTCCCACCTCTATTTTATTTATGCAGTCCATAGTCGGGCATTTTTTCCACTTAAAAGAATATATGCAAGGATTACATTTTAATCTCTTAACCACAATTAAGGAATTCCATGGTCGGAAACCAATAAAATCAGTAAAACCAAAAATAGTTATAACATTTTTACAGTTTATGGAAGCAATATGAGCAGGCCCAGAATCATTGCCTATAAATATATTCGTGTATTTAAATAAATAGGCTAATTGCTGAAGTGTGAATTTTCCAATTAAGTCAATAATTTTACCTTTATTATTGGCATCTATTTTTTCGATGATTTTTTCTGCGAGGTATTTCTCATTATTACCGCCAACTAAAATAATTTTGCTATCATTATCTCTCCTAAAGATTTCTTGAATCAAATCAACAAATTTACATAAAGGCCATCTTTTCTTATTATCAAAATTTCCTCCACCTCCTGGGTGAATAGCGATTAAATTATAATTACTTATATTCATCGAATTTAAAAGCTCATCTATATAAAGCTTATCTTTCGTGTTCGTAAAAATATAAGGCTTTCCCGATCTCGGTTGAATATTAAATAATCTTAGGACGTCTAAATAAGTAACAATCTCATGTTTTAATAAAAATCCTCCATCCGTAATTCGAATGTTAAAGAAAAACCCTCTTCTCATAGTATCGAAGCCGATAGAGGCCTTAGCTCTAGAAAAAAATACAATCAAAAATAATTTGATAGTTCCCCAAAAACTGAATAATTTATTAAGACATATAATAATATCGATCTTTTCTTCTCTAATTATTTTTTTAAATTGTAGAATCTCCTTGAGAAATTTTGACTTTAGTAACTCTTTAATTGAATTTATTTCAAAAAAAGGATAATGAATTATGCCATCAATATTTTTATCGTTAAGGAAAAGCGCTCTTGAGATTTCAAAGGATATTAGGATTATTCTATTATAAGGATTAATCCTTTTTATTTCTCTCAAAAATGGGGTGGTTAGTATTAAATCTCCAATAAATCCAAGTTTTATTATCCCTATCGTTAATTTATTTTCTGAAGATATATTTATTTTATTAATATCTAATTCTTTCTTTCTAAAACAATTTGAGAACTTAAAAATTAATTTCGAGAACATAATTCCTACCATTATTTTTATTTTCGAACTATTTTCCTTTTTCCTATTGAAAATAGCACTAATGATTCCATTAAGCCAAGCATTATTCCAATTCTAAAAAACCCACTAGTTGAATTAATCTCTGGATAAAAAAATGTGCATAATAACATTCCATAAAAATATGAAATAACAGCTGTGTAAACATGTAAATATTCATTTTTCACAAATCTTAGCATTTTATGCATTTTTCTTATTAATACATAAAAATTAAGCAATAGAAAAATTAAACCAGTGAGTCCAAAATTCAGCAAATAATTTAAATATGAATTATGTGTAAATTTCGTTTCTATATATTCTCCAAAAGATAAAAAATAATATTTAAACTGGGCTCCTAAACCCAATCCAAACACTGGAGATTCTTTTACGTTCTCTATAATTTCAACGAATTCTGCTTTCCTGTCTAAAAAAGAAGGGGATCTAGCTATATTTTGCATCTCTAATGTATATGACGGAAATGAAATTATCTTTTGCTGAATAAGAATAAAAATAAAGATCATAAACATAAAAAGTAAAAGCAGGAGAAATATTTTTAATTTGATTGTCGATAGATTGTAATATAAAGATAAAAATATAAAAACTACTAATGAAACAAAGAACTCAATCCATAAAGAGCGAGAAAAGGATATTATAAGAGAAATGAAAATAAATAACGGAATAACGAAAGATATCTTTAATAATGGTCTTTTTCTTTTTTTCTGAATGAATATACTAAATAAAATAATTAGTATTAAAGGTGCCCAATAAGACCCTCCTGTAATTATTCTTGGGATTTCTTTGAAATTGATCAACCATTCGCTATAAAAGAATTCATTCCTAAAATATACCTGCCTATCCCAAAATAACAGAAATAAAATGATTGAAAATATTGATGAAAAAAAACCGAAATGAATTAAATATCTTAAGTATTTTGTTGCTTTCACTTCTGAATTAATAATATAAATAAATGGAAAATAAATCAGAATATAAAGAAATTGCCTTAAATGCCAAAAAATATTTTTAAAATTATTATTAAAGTAAAAGCCTAATAGTGTTCCCCCAATATACATAATTGTTAAATTAAATAAAAAAAAACTGAAATTGTAAGACTTTAATTTTTTATTCTTTGTGAAAAGAAGAGTAATAAAGATAAAACAAAGCAGAATTAAGAAAACATCTCTTTCAATTAGTGAGAAATTATAAAGATTGATTTTTAAAAAATTTCTTTCTCCATCATTAGTAAAAAAGATGACGAATGTTAAAAAAAACAAAATATTTTTTAATAAATTCATAAAATATTTTTTAAATCAAATAAAATCTTACACTTTATAATGTCTTATCATAATTGGATAAGGAATGTATGAAATGGTCTAATTGTCAAGACCAAAATGGAATCTTTTTTTAGGTGTATCCTGCAGGACTACGGTAATCATACCACTAAAATCGCAAAATTAATTTTCCAAAGACCTTTGCGTAAAAATGTACCTCCCACATCAACGATACTTATAGCTATTTCCCAAAAACAAAGTTACACTTTCCAGTTGGAAAGGTTTCATGGCTTCTGGCAATCTTGTGTATAGTTAAGCAAATCACGAATAACTCGCGACCATGCGCTAGCCACGATCTCGCACGAATACTTTTTCTCGGCGCGTTTGCGTCCCAATACAGACAACTGCTGCTTTAGTGAAGGATTTTTGATAAGCTGTCTAAGGCAACCCTGCAAGTCCGGGACATTTTTCTCAGAGAAAACCAAACCGGCATCTCCGATCACGTCGGGAATCTCTCCTGAACGGGCTCCGACTACGGGCACGCCGCAGGCCATCGCCTCTACGAGAATTCGACCAAATTGTTCCTTCCATGTTGCAGTGGTATAGGAAGGTAGTACTACTACATCGCAAGCACAGAGGTGAAGTGGCATTTCCTTTCTTTGAATAGAATGCTTGTGAATGACCCTGTCGCCAATCTCCAATAGCCGTGCCCGTTCCAGCCATGTCTCCCGTGCAGGGCCATTACCCACCAGAAGGAGGGTGATCGGATATTCTAGCCCAGCCACAGCTTCAAGGAGTAGTCCAACACCCTTTTCCTCTACAAAGCGACCAAAAAAACCAACAGAAAATCCATCAATACCCAACGCCTTCTTTGCGACTGAGGCATCTAGGCACTGAAAAGCCTTTGTATCGATGGCAGGTGATATCACTTCTACCTTTTGAAAGCCAAGAGCACCCAACTTTTCTCGCCCAGTTTCATTGAAGGAGAAACAGTAGTCTCCGTAGTGCAGACCGACATACTCGGCGATGCCATAAAGGAACGGAAACTTGTAGGGGAATCCTGTGAAGCGTCGGAAATTGATATTCCTCCATGTAACAAAGACTATTTTGAATCGTAATCGATGCATCATACGAATAAGTATGACCTGGGTGAGCAGTAAGTTCTCCGGCTCCGCGTTGACATAGACGACATCTGGATCTGTTTCTTTAAGTACATTCCCAAGATGTCCAAACAAGCAACGATGAGGTTTCCCAGGAAAGAGAGGGGGCAATATTTTCAGTCGGTAGCGTGCCCCGTGGGCCAAAGGATCCGGTGGAATCTCACGAAAGTTTTCACGCCACCGGGCTGGCACCACGAGTATTAAATCAAAATCCTGTTGCTCTGAAAGAATTTTATAAACCCCACGACCTATCTCCTCAGTGGCGAGATGGTCGATACAGACAAGGCGAATGGTTGTGTCATGGCGTCTTAGCTGGCGGTAAGGACGCGCGGACGCAGAAGATCTTTTCATCGAAATGCAACCTATCCTTTTTCACTATTAAGGCGCTCTGACAACACAGCCTCGTAACAGGCCAAGGTCTGCTCAGCTATACGGTCCCATGTGTAGCGCATGGCTGTCCGCCGCGCTGCAACAGCCATCCGATCACGGAGGGCGGGATTGCGCACCAGAGGCAGCATCCTGGCTGCAATCTCATCCAGATTCCTTGGATTTTCAATTAACAATGCCTCGCGGCCGTTCTCGATAATATCTGTGGCGCCTGCTAGTCGGCTAAAGACTGCCGGTAGGCCTGAAGCTAATGCCTCAAGAATGACCAGTCCGAAAGGTTCATAGATCGTTGGTAGGATAAAAAAATCAGCGGTGGCAAAAAAGTCTTCGACCCCTTCCACTGCACCCACGAAACGAACCCAAGGATTGATCCCAAGTTCCGCAGCAAGTTGTTTGCAGTCCGATAGGGTCAGGATCGGATCGCGAGTATCTCCCACAACAATCAGATACGGCCTTTGCATATGATCAATTCGGGCAAGTGCTTTAAGAAGATTGTCCAGGCCTTTACGTTGGAATTCATTAGCGACGAATAGTGCTACTGTCGCCTCAAGACTAAGGCCGAGTTTCGATCGCATGGTGGGCCGAACCTTGTGACGCCGTGCCGGCGAAAATACTTTTACATCCACTCCATTATGAATGACGTCCACGTTTTCTGGCGGCACACCAAAGACGTCCATAACGTCCCGTTTTACTTGCATGGAGATAGCAATTATTCGTCGGCATCGAATAGGATTAAAGTTATAGCCTGCCAACCACCTCATGAATGGATGTATTGTTTTAATATTTTGCCATGCCCTCTTATAGTGGGAAAAAACTGCCTTTTGATAGTCTATTCCTATAGAATGAACAGAATGGGCCGTTGTGACGTCACTGGCTGTTAACGACGGGATACCCTGTACGTGTATAATATCGAAGCGGTTGCGTGTTTGTTCACGCCTAAGTGCCCATCGAGTTGTCAAAAAATAGCCCATGTGATTTGCCACCCACGGCCAAGGGATGACTGGTAATTTGTGAAAGATTACTCCTTCACTCTCCAGCTCACAAGTGCCAGCAAAAATGTGAACTTCATGATCACGTGCGAACCGCTTGCAGAGTTCGTATACAACTCTTTCAATACCACCGCGGCGATGGCAGGCGAATGTTACCTGCGCAATCCGAAGACGTCTGGAGAACCTGCAAATATCACTCATAGCACTTCCGTGGGGAAACTCTAATCCATCCTAGACATTTTAGCTGCAAGGGCCTTGATAACGGGAGCAATTATTTTCATAAATGCAACCGTACCACCCGGCAGGGACGTGGCTGCCCGCAGGATAAAATATAGAGCCCAATGTTTTTTCTTCTTCGGAATTCCCAGAGTTCGCGCTTGGCGCAAGAAGTCTATAGCCTCGGCACGATGAGCTCTTCGAAGCGCAGAAGCCGCATAGTGGATTGCGTACCTCGATAAAAACTCACCCTCAGCAATTGGTCGCAGCGACGAGAGATCCGGCATGGACTTCACCTCCTCAAAGATGCGTTCTACCATGAGGTGTTGCCATTGGCTTACGGCTAGATTGTCCCATCCGGTCAACTGGCCCGGATGAATGAAGTATGTACCGATATCAAAGGGCGTCACTACGGAGGGCCATCGGGCAGTTAAGCGGAGAATGAAATCCGTATCTGTACACCAACCTACTTCTTCGGAGAATCCCCCAATTGATCGGGCAGCATCTGTTCGAAAAACGGATAGCGTAAGCTGAAAACAATTTCGTAGCCATACTGCGCGGTGAGTCTCAAACGGTGAAAGAAGGAATTCTGTTGAAAAAGGACGGTTCAAAAAGATCACTTTTCCATCATACCGGCAATTGCGAGTCGAACCGAAAACAATAACAGCCTTAGGGTACTGGTGAAACAGGCCCATGGCTTTCTTTATGGCGCCTTGCGAAAGGACGTCGTCATCATTTAGAAGGACCATAAGGGGAGCCCGTGCTTCCTCCAAGCAACGATTCCAGTTTCCGACCATTCCCAAGTTCTGATGGTTCTTTGCATACCGAATCCTAGGGTCCATCTCAGCAATGCGTCTGACAACATACTCTGTGCCATCCGTGGAGGCATTATCCGACACAAAAATCTCGATCCTCGATTCTGTCTGTGCCTGGGCGCTCATCACCGCTCGTTTGAGCATATCAACACGATTATAGGTTGGAATGCAGATGGACACAATAAAGGGTTGCGGTGGGGCTTCATCGGAACTGGAAGAAACATCAGATATGGATTGACCAACGTCAACCATTTTTCCGGTTCTTATTGCCTCACGAGTAAATCTTACCATAAGTGTATTGTTGCCTCAACTAAGATCTTACCTTGAAAACAATTAAAATTCAGTTTTTAAGTCTTTCTTATGTTTTATACATCAAGTCATCAAAAACGAGGCTCTGAGAGGCCGTATAAGTGACGATCTCAACTAGATGCATGTCTAACCCCTTGTCTATTTCCGCCTTTTTCAGCCTAATTTATCCGATAAGATCTTGCCTGGGATCACCCGTTGTTAAATCGGAATCAATCTCACTGGTAGTATTTACCTCCATCATTGTCGCCGTAAGGGGTTGGGGTAATGACTTTTCGATCATTACTTCTTCTTGGAGCCACTCATCATCAAAGGTTATGATTGCCTTGGCTCGCCAGCTTTGCACACGCCGCTGCAGAGTTCGAAGTTGGTTATCGTTATATTTACCTGGATAACGTTCCTGAAGTTCAAAAAGTAATGATTTGGCAGTTCGTTCCGGATTGTTTTCTAACCATTTGCAAATTTCATCCCAGACATGTTCGAATGGATCTTTCCGTGTGCGCCACCATCGTGGTATCTTGGTTTTCTTTGTTCTTCGGTACTTGCGTTTATTTCTTACTTCCGCATTAATGACCAAATCACTATTAGTGTTAACCTTTGCAGGTTCTCCTGAAAGACCACATATGCTTGCCTTAAAGCGCAAATCATATTTGCCCTTGGAGTCAGTACTTCCAGATGGATGAGGTTGTACTGCATGCTGCCAGAGCGCATCCTGTAAAGCCTCTATTTGCTTTAGCAGACGGACCGGGTCTAATGCATGATAGAT
>Ga0210003_1004376_pt1 | contig 11205 bp, 7 predicted proteins | sample LantaG_FD_182804 | JGI IMG/M metagenome (GOLD analysis project Ga0210003, IMG submission 182804) | Deep subsurface microbial communities from Baltic Sea to uncover new lineages of life (NeLLi) - Landsort_02402 metaG (SPAdes) (version 2) | ecosystem: Environmental > Aquatic > Marine > Oceanic >...
TACCCGCGCCACGCTGTCGCTTGCGGCGGTGCCTTCGCTGAAGGAGCGCACGCACCTGCCCGTGGTGGTCGATCCCAGCCACGCCACGGGCCAGCAGAGCCTGGTGCTGCCGATGGCCCGCGCGGCGATCGCCGCTGGAGCCGACGGCCTGCTCGTTGAGGTGCATCCGGACCCCGAGCACGCCATTCTCGACGGCGCACAGTCGATCACATTCCGCCAGCTCGAGGAAATGATGAAGCAGGTGAAGGCAATTGCGCAAGCAATTGGCCGCGACATCTGATAAACTATGCAGGTGAAAGACCTGTTTTTGCAGGCGCGAATACGGAGACTTCGGCGAGACATGATGAACCTGGAATTAAAGGCGCGATGCCCCGATCCCGACAAGGCGAGGCAGACCGCACAGTCGCTGCCGGCGGATCTGCTGGCGCAAGGCGAGCAGACGGATACCTATTTCGATGTCAAGGCCGGGCGGCTGAAATTCCGGGAAAGCTCGTTCGACGACCAGCCCAAGTTCATCTATTATGCGCGAAACGATTCGCCCGGGCCGTCGGCTTCCGACTATCGCCTCGCGAGCATCCGCCATCCGGAAAATCTGGTGGCTGTGCTGACCAAGCACTACCACGAGAAGGTTACCGTCAGGAAGAAGCGCGAGATATATATGTGGGACGATGTCCGCATTCATATCGACGACGTGGAAGGCCTCGGGACGTTCATCGAATTCGAAGTGCCGATGGCCGATGCGGAAGACGAAGAAGCCGCGCGCAAGATGCAGAAGCTGGTAGAAGCGTTTGCCCTTTCGGAAGAAGATTTCGTAGGCGAATCGTACAGCGATCTGCTGGCCGGGCCTGAAGAAGAAGCCTGATGCATGGCCTCCGCGCCGATCGACGCCCGATGCTGATGAAAACGCGGAAGCGCCCCCTTTTCACCCGTTCACAGGCCCCGCAGTTTCACAAATCATATGCCGCTGCAATATTTTACCCCTGGTTCAGTGTTTGCCGTCGCGTTCGTTTAGACTATTGATATTTTCGTTTTTTCTGATATACTCTTGTATACTCGTATAGGAAATGCAGGAATGGTTCATTCTCGGCGCAAACTACCGTGCGAAAGAACAGTGACTCCACGTTCACCTTTTCAGCCGCCGAGGGAGCAGTTCTCGCGATACTTGCAGCCGTTTTGCTGAGCCTGACGGCCGTTAAGGCGGCTCAGCGCTTCAGGCAGGCTGCACCGCTGGAAACCGGCGAGGTCTCGGACGACCGATTCCAGCACCGCATCGACATCAACAGCGCCCCCGAAGACGAGCTTGCGCTCGTCCCCGGCATCGGCGAGGTGCGGGCACAGAAGATAGTCGAGCACCGCAGCATACACGGAGGTTTCGCAGTGATCGACGACCTGGCCGCAATCGAAGGCTTCAGCCGAAGCCTCATAGACCGCCTGCGTCCTTACCTGCAGATTTCGCAGGCGGCGAACTCGCCTGGCCGTCCTCCGGTCGTCCGGGAGGTACTTCCATGACTGAACCATCGCCAACGGCCACCGAGCGTATATTCCGACTGGCCGAATTTGCCACGCCGGTCGCTGGTGTGGCGATATCGGTGGCGTTTCTGGCTACGGGCGGGCGGGCCGACAACTTCCTGGGCCGGCTGGCGCTGATCACACTGACGGTGATATTCTGCCTTGGCGGAATAGCAGTTTTCCTGCTGCGCCACCGCTACAGCAACGCCCTGGACGAAGGCAGCACGCTCCGCCAGCAGATCGAAATGGCGCAGCAGCAGAGCCGTTCGCTGCGCACGCGCGTCGAAGTGCTCGCCGCCATGCGCGAAGTCGGCCAGATCATCAGCGACGACGTCGATGCACACCGAATCCAGCAGAAGGTGCTCGCCGTGCTGGATAACCTGCTGTCGCCCGACGAAGTCTGCATAGTAGTCAGGGAGCATCAGACCGGCAGGTTCTTGCCGGCCGCCATGCGGAAAAACGGAGCAACCACCTTCACAGACATCCAGATCGGCGAAGGCGGCCGCGATCTGCTTTCACGGGCGATCGCCGAGCGCTCGATCCAGCAGACCATAGCACCCGGCAGGGGCGTGCTCGTCTGCCCGTTGCTCGTAGACAAGGAGGCGGCGGGCGCGGTGCTGCTCGTTATGCCGCTGCGCGGAACGGCCCGGGAAACCGCCGGCAAAATGTCCGAAATTCAGCGGATTCTTGCGGACATCGCGCCGCACATCGCACTGGCCATCAAGACGCCCACGCTCCACGACCGCGCAATCACCGACGGCCTCACCGGGCTTTATTCACACACCTACTTCGAAAACCAACTGCGCGAGCATACCAAATCCGCACAGAGATACAGGCGGCCGCTGTCGCTGATAATGGCCGACATCGACCTGTTCAAGGGCGTCAACGACGTGCACGGGCACCTGACGGGCGACATAGCCCTGCGCAACGTGGCCCTCGAAATCAAGCAGAACGTGCGCAACTGCGACAGCGTCTTTCGCTATGGAGGCGAGGAATTCGCCGTCATCCTGCCTGAAACGACCGGAGAAATGGCCCAATACCTCGCTGAGCGGCTGCGCAAACGGATAGAAGACGTCGAAATAAAAGCCGGCGAAATCGTCATCCGCACCAGCATTTCGCTCGGAGTGGCCGAGCTTACAGACGACCCCAATCAGTACGAAAGCATCGTCTCGCGGGCCGATGCAGCACTGCTCGCCGCGAAGAAGGCAGGCCGGAACCGCACCTGCATCTGGCGAGGAACCGCACCACAGCCGGTCAGGATCGTGGACAGCGAACCGGCCCGCATCCAGCAGCAGGATCCGCAACAAGACCCAGGCTGAGCCGGCCCGATCAACCGCCGATGCCGGCAGGCGCCGCAGCCGTCCGTGTCTGTCCGCGGCAGTTTGCCGGTGTCAGTCCGTGCCGGTCCGTGCCAGTCCGTGTTTGTCCGTGCCCCCGACCGAGGACCCAAGAATGAACATCATCGTCATCGTCGCCGACAGCCTCCGCGCCGATCACGTCGGCTGCTACGGCAGCAACGTTTCAACACCCAACATCGACGCCCTCGCCGCCGACGCCGCGCTGTTTGGAAACGCCTACTCCGACAACCTCCCCACGATGCCCATCCGCACCGCATGGTGGACCGGCAAGTACCACTTCACCAGCCGCGGATGGCAACCGATGGAGCTGACCGACAACCTCCTCGCCGAAGTATTGTGGAACAAGGGGTTCACCTCCGCATTCGTCACCGACGTCTATCACATGCACAGCCCGCCATACAACTGCGGCCGGGGCTTCGACTACGTCAGCTTCATTCGCGGCCAGGAATACGACCCATGGATCGTCGACAAGACCATCTCGGTCGACGTCGACAACAATCACCGCCTGCGCGGCGACGACACCGACACCGAATGGCGCCGCCGCTTCGAGCAATACCTCCGAAACATCTCCGTAAGGAAAAGCGAGGAAGATTACTTCGCACCCCGCGTGATCAAGGAAGCCATCCGCTGGCTCGATTTTATCACCACCAAGCAGAAGGACAACCTGTTCCTGTGGGTCGATTGCTTTGATCCGCACGAACCGTGGGACCCGCCCGAGCCTTTCTGGAAAATGTATCGCCCCGAGGGCTACAACGGCCGGGAATTGATCGACCCCGTCCCCGGCGACATCGCAGGATACATGACGCCCGCAGAAGTCGAACGCACCCGAGCGCTGTACGCAGGCGAAGTCTCGTTCGTCGATAAATGGGTCGGCGTGCTGCTCGACCGCATCCGCGACCTCGGCCTGTACGACAACAGCCTGATAATGTTCACCAGCGACCACGGCGAACCGTTCGGCGAGCACGGAATCATCCGCAAGGCCCGCCCGTGGAGCTACGAAGAACAGGCGCGAATACCATGGATCATCCGCCACCCGCAGCACGCCCACGGCGAGCGCTTCGACGGATTCGTCCAGCCGCCCGACCTCATGCCCACGGCGCTCGAGGCCGCAGCAGTCAGCACCGACCTCGAGTTCACCGGCGCCAGCCTGATGCCGATCATCTCCGGCGAGCAGCAATCCGTGCGTGAGTTCGCCGTCAGCGCCTGGCACGGCGCACAATGGGCGATCAGAACGCAGCAATGGGCATACCTGATGAGCATAAACAAGAATCACCGGCGCGAGCTGTTCAACCGAACCACCGACCGCGCCGAGCAGAACAACGTCTGCGAGCAGCATCCGGACATCGCAGACCAACTGGAGCTGAAGCTCCGCCGATTCGCAGCCGGAATGCGCCGCACCACCTGACGCAGCCATGGGAAACAAAGGACGACCTGGCATTGACATTGACGATATCATTGACGCACTTCGCGTTTCGTTCAGTTGCGGCGGCCGGACGTCAGACCAGCTTCTCGCCGCCTGGGAAACGCATTCAGACACGGAGGACACCGACTGCGGCCGGCTCACGCCTTCCGCATCCAGAAAAGCGACCTGCGGATTCGGCCGGTGTGGCATCAGAAAGCCGGGCGGGTACAGGCCCACATCTTTGTGTGCTTCCTGGCCTACGTGCTGTGGAAGACGTTGGCGTCTCGTCGATGTTGTGCTGCCGACGCGCCAGGGCGTGGAGATTCGGCGGCGATGCGTGACCCGGCCAGACGATCATCAGCAGATACTGTTGCAGAAACTGGGGCTGAAACTGGCCGAGCAGATACCCCTGGCCGACAAAAACGTGAACGCCATGTAGTGAAAACTTTTCCGATCGTTTTGTTGGTATACAAGGACTTACGGAGACTGAAAGGCCAGAACTGCGGAAGTTGGGCTAAGGCCCGGCTGCTGCGTCGTCAAGCGTTTCGACGCCAGGCAGGAATTGCCAGTCGCCGCTGGCGCGGGAATAGCGGCAGATGCCGTGGTTGGTGGCGGCGTAGCAGGCTTCCGGCAGTAGCCGCATCGCGGAAACCTCGAGCTTGCCATCGAGCGCGTGCAGTGTGGTGAAGATGCTGAAATCGTGCAAGCGTTCGAACTCGTCGATGAAGACGACGAATCCGCCGGGCAGCGCCGCCCAATGCCCGTTTGCGTACGGATCGAGGAACAGCTTCTCGACCTCCCGCCCGAGCAGGCGGGCCGCTTCGGCCTTCGTCAGGAATCGCGGCTCCTCGAAATGGCGTGTGACGGCGAGCGTGTCGTTTGTCAGCAGTGAACGCGCCACCTGCGCGAGGTTGGCGTCGGCGCTGCGGGTGAGCGGCTCGAGCATCTTGCGGGCTTCGTCGAGCCGCGAGTTTTCCATCAGCCCGACGGCCTCCAGGTATTGGCCGAATTCCCCGCCGGGACGATATTCGTCCTTGAAGAAGCGCACATAGCAGACGGTCTTGTTGCCCTCGAGGGCGACGATCGTGCCGCGGTCGTTGATGGCGATGGAGTATCCGGCGGTCGGGATGTCCATCAGCCAGGCGCCGTTGCGGTCGAGCAGTTGCGTGCGGCCCGGCACGGTATCGACGGCGGCGATGTTGGTGTTTGCGGCGGCCAGGTTGGTCAGCGCGAGCGTTTGGCCCGGCCCGGCGCCGGTGCTGCCGATCCGGCAGCGTTCGCTTAGGTCGCGGTTCAGCATCAGAATCTGATTTTCCCCGATCACCGCCAGCACAACGTTCTCGTCCTTGTCGACCGCCATGTCGGTGATTGCCGACGAGTTTGCAAGCTTCAGCAGCGTGTAGTTGGTTGTCGCGGCGAGTTGGTCGAGCCGTCCGACGAATCTGTAGTGATCTGTCTGAATGAATTCGCCGCCGGCAACGGCGCGATGCAATGTGCCGCAGCGTGTTCTTTTCTGGCGGAAGTAGTTGACGACCTGGCCGAGGTAGCTGCCGTCGGGTGCGAAGCTGAACGTTATGCCCGTGCATGCGAAGTGGAAACGGTTGTCGTAACCGACGGCGAGCGCCTGCGAGTATTCGGCCTTCTCCTCGGTAATCGGGATGCGTCGTATTTCGGCGGTGAGCGGATCTATTTTTTCGACGCCTGCCATGTGCATCCGGTCGTTCTGCGAATATGCGGCGTAGAAGGCGCCGTCGCCGGTGTTCAGCACCGACACATACGCGACGTCGCCCGGGATTTGCCTTTCCCACGCTCGGAGGTACACGAACGGGCTGCGTTCGCTTGTGAAGGTTTCGGCGGGCCTGGCTGCAGCGGCCGCCGCAAGCCACTTGTCGGCGAGGCGCTCGTCGTGCAGCTTCTTGTTCAGCAGTGCAAGGCGCACGAGAGCATCGTATGAATGCTCGGGCGCCCTTGTGAGCCGCGTGATCTCTTTCTCGATCGTCGGCTCGTCCATCTCGCCTGTCGCACACCGGGCGACAAGAAAGATGACGCTAACGAGTAACGAGCCTCTTACCATCTTCATCTTCATACGTTACCTGAACTCTGGAAACCATTATGCCGTTGTTCTGTGTTGAAATGCACACGTAGGGGCCGTTCAGCGGCTCCGGGTCGTCGTATCTGAACCACAGGCTGCGGTCGACGTAGAAGCGCACCTCCGAGCCTTTTTTCTGCATCTTGAGGTGGAACCACCGGCGGTGCACGTGTTCGGCGCGCATGTTGACTTCGTCCTGGTGCAGCGTGGCGTCCACCTCGCGGTCGTCCGATGCAACAATCACGCCGTTCCGCAGCAGTTCGGCGGGGCGGTCGACATAGCCGTAGATGCCCGTGTAGCCGCTGCCAGGCTCCATCTTCTCGGCCCCGACCGTCACGCGGAAGTTGATGGGCGGGAAATATCCGTTGGGAAAATCCTTCTGCAGCATGCAGGCTACGTATGCTTCGACGGTGTAGTCGCCCGTGAAGCGGCGTTTATCCCATATCTGAGCGATGCCTTCGCCGCTGAAGCCGCTGAACCAACTGAATCGGGGGTCGCACGTCCATCTCGGGCGGATTTCCCACGTGCCGCGCGTGACCCAGCCGGCAGGCGAACGCGCGAATCGACAGTCGCTCATCTGCGAAGTAACCGCCGCCGGTGCCTTGCCGATGTCGCCCATCCGCACGCGGCCGAAACTGAAGCCTGAGTATTCGGCCGACAGCGCTTCGTCCAGCACCACCTCGTCGCCGACCGTGATCCTGACGCGCCCTTCCGCCTCGATCGCCACCCGCTCCACAGGCTTGTTTTCGTTGCGGGCCAGCAGGTTAGCGTTGTCGCGAAACAGCGCCACATAGCGCCAGCCGGCGGCGGAATCGAACGAACAGACAAGCCGGTAGCCCCGCGCGATCTCGCCGTTCTCCGGCGACAGCAGCAGCGCCACCGTGCCGCGCTCGACGGCCTCGGAAGGCTGCCAGCTCAGCGTGCCCGAGTAGTATACGTGGTCGTTCCATTCGATGCCGTCGACCACCTGCCACGCACCTTCCTCGGTGGCCCAGTCCTTCATCGTCGGTCTGCTCGAGAAGAACGCCGTCACGCCTTCGGCGTTTTCGGCGGCCGCCACCGCGCGCAGCAGCGCCGGTGATGCGTCGTCCGCGAATTCCTCCGCCGTCAGCTTCAGGCTCATCACCTGGATGTCGTCGAACAGCATCTCGCTGGATCGCGCCTCGAGGCCGATTCCCCCGCACACCGCTCCCGGCAGCGCCGCCTGCAGCGCAAGCGTATCATCGATGTAAACGCGGGCCGACGAATCGCGCACGAGCACCTTGATCCGATACCACTGATCCGTCAGGAATCCGATCGGCTCGCTGGCGACAACGCTCCGCCCGGCCTCGCCCACATTCACAAGCTGCACCGCCGGAATACTGCCGTCCCATTCCAGCAGAAAATATTCGCCCTCGGCTCGCTCGTAGAAACGCATCGCCGCCGCGTCGTCCGCACCCCGCATACACAGCGACGCCGCGTAGATGTAATCTTCCCAGAACCAGTAGCCGGCGCCGTAGCTGCTGCGGTCGCGGCCGTTGCCCCTGCTGCACAACTGGAAAATAGCCGCACTCGTCTCGGGCGAGCCAGGCCCGAGCACCGTCCACTGCCCCGCGCGCGGGACCCAGGCGCCATGCGACACCAGCTCCTGCGTTTTCGGGATGCGCGCCCGCGCCGAATAAGGCCACAGCGGCACCTTCAGCGGTGGCGTCTCGCGCATGAAATCGTCCGCGAAGTAAATATCGCCCACCGCCTGAAACGCATCATTGCTCAGCTCGAGTCCGCCCGACGAACCCCACGCATAGCCGCCGCGGTGCATCGACCGCTCCGCCGCATCGAGCACCAGCCGCCCGCCCACGTAAACCCGAACCGAATCCTCGCGCCGCTTGATCAGCAGCGTAGCCGACTCCGGCACCTTGACAGCCGCCTGCTTCAGCAGCACGGCGCCGCCCGCCCCCTGACGGCTGACGCTCACCGCGTTTGCAGTGAACCTGACCACGCATGCACCGCCGGCCGAGTCCGTGTGGAAATGCACCTCCGCCGCACCCTCGCCACGAGCCGACACGTCGAACCGCAGATTGAAGGCATCGCGCCGGATCGGCTGCCGCCCCGCCGTAAGCTCCATGCCAAACGCACACTCCCCCCACCAAACCGCCGGCACGACGGCCGAAACCAAAACAATCATCCAGTGGCGCATAGGCAGGTCCTCAGCAAGACGCTCCTTCAGGCAGGGGCGGGCCTCTGTTGCCCACCCGCGTTTGCCCAACACTTGCACATGCGGAAGCTCGTCCGCTTCCGAGCGGCCCGCCCCCGGCATTTCGCCGAAACCAAGCCGCCCATCATATTTTACACAATCGCCCGCACACTGCAACCGAAAGAATCCGTGCAGACGCATCCGCCGTGCCGTATTTTTTTGTAACTGAAATAGACCTTCGGGGGCAGGGCAAGCCCCGGCCCGACAGAAAAGATGGGCGGGCACGGAGACCCGCCCCTACATCGCAATGGCATTGAATTAAGCATTTATATGCAGAACAGCTTTGCACCTCCTGATGCACCAAGGGTGCATCGTATGATAGCCTATGGCAAGCGAACGCCCGAAGGGCGGAGCGCAGCCATAGGTTGGTGTGCAGAAAAACATGACGCACTGAAGGTGCGTCGTAACAAGGCTTTACGTCGCGCCTTCAGTGCTCCATAATCTTCTTGGCCCGCCTACCTGGGGCGTCCTTCGGGCTTTCAGCCCTCAGTTGCCCCAGGCTATCATACGAAGCACCGTTGGTGCTTCCAGATAGCAGAATTGATACGAGCTCGCGTGTAATACGCTTAAGTCAATGCCATTGTGCCGTAGGGGCAGGTTTCAAACCTGCCCTCCCCATCTGGTCGTTGTCTTGAACATAGGGCGGGTTTGAAACCCGCCCCTACCTTGTGATTGCTTCGAACCGCATAAAAAGGAAAGTAAGGAGTCTTAAGTCAATGCCATTGTCGTGCAGGGGCGGGTCTCCGTGCCCGCCCTTCTTCTCCTAAGTCAACGCCATTGGCCCCTACATCGGACGCCCTCGCCCGTATCCGGCACCTGGGATCGCGGGCGTCTCGCCCGCATCATCCATTTTCATCTCCATATAGAAGTGCCGAAGGCACTGGCCCCAACAGTAGCCCAACCCGACCGACGGCCCGCGTTTCGCGGCGCTGAGGGAGCGTTGGGTAATGCTAATCGTCGCCCAACTGCTCGAGCTTCTTGCGGAGTGTGGTGCGGTGGATGGACAGCAGGCGCGACGCGAGTGCCTGATTGCCGTCGGTGAAGCGTATGATCTCGCGCAACATCGGCTTCTCAAGCTCGGCGAGAATTGCATCGTAAGTTGCCTCGCCGTCCGCCTGGGCTGCTGCGAGTTTCTCGCGCACGAATGCCGCGATGACGCTCTCGAGCCGGCCGGCCGGCCCCTGCCGCAACTGCGGCGCGGAAACGTGCTCGGGCAGATGCTCGATGCCGATGATCCGCCCCCTCGCCGCCACGCCGGCGTGCTCGATGGCATTGCGAAGCTCGCGCACGTTGCCGGGCCACGGATACCGCCGCAATGCGTCGAGCGCCTCCGGGCTGATGGCCGCCGGCAGCGAAGACTGCACCTGGTCGAGGAAATGAGCCACAAGCTGCGGCAGGTCCTCGAGCCGCTCGCACAGCGGCACCAGCCGGATGGGCAAAACGTTCAGGCGGTAGTAAAGATCACGGCGAAATCTTCCCTCCTCGATCAGACGCTCCACCGGCTGATTCGTGGCCGCGATCACCCGAACGTCGACCGGAATCTGCTCGGTGGACCCAAGCCGAGTGGAGCGATGGGTCTCGAGGAAGCGCAGCAGCTTCACCTGCGCCGCCGTAGACAGCTCGGCCACCTCGTCGAGAAACAGCGTCCCGCCGTCCGCGCTCTCCACGCGGCCGGCTTTGCGCCGGACGGCACCCGTGAATGCGCCCTCCTCGTGCCCGAAAAGCTCGCTTTCCAGCAGCGTGTCGGGCAGCGAGCCGCAGTTGATCGGCACAAACTGGCCGCTGCGGCGCGGGCTGTTCACGTGAATCGCCAGCGCCACCTGCTCCTTGCCGGTGCCGCTTTCGCCTTCGACGAGCACGGAGAGGTCGTTCATTCCCGCCGTCGCGATCTTCTTGTAGACCTCCTGCATCGGCGCGCTGGTGCCGACCAGCAGCGGGCGCTCGGCGGCGGTGCGATGCTCCTCCACCTCGCCGCTCTTCATACGAGACGCCAACGCCTGAGCCACCACCTCCCGCGCGCGGGCCAGGTCCACCGGCTTCACCAGGTATTCAAACGCCCCGCGCTGCATCGCTTCGATTGCGTTGCCCATCGTGCCGTGGGCAGTGACGATCACGACCGGCAGCGCCTCGTGCTGCTGCTTGATGCGCTGGAGCACCTCCAGCCCCGAAAGCCCCGGCAGGCGGATGTCGAGGATCACGAGGTCCGGCATCTTCGTTTCGACCAGCCGCAGGGCCTCCTCGCCGCTCGAGGCCACAGACGGGCCGCATCGTCGTTCGGCGCCTGCTCCTGCAGCATCTGAGCATTCATTTTCATCGAGGCCAGGGGGTTGCGAATCTCGTGAGCAACGCCCGTGATCACGCGCCCGGCCGCCGCAAGCCGCTCGCTTTCCACCAGCTTCTGCTGCGATTCCTCCAGCCGAGCCAGCATCCGCGCAAACGCATCCGACAGGTAAGCCACTTCGTTTACCCCCGGCGCACGCTCGCCCGCCCGGCCATCCTCCAGCGGGGCGACGTTCTCGGCGGTCGCCGCAAGCGCGCGGATCGGCCACGTGATCGACTTCGTTATCAGCCAGCCGACTACCAGCGTGATCCCGGCTCCGGCCGCCGCCAGCAG
>Ga0210003_1004377_pt1 | contig 11204 bp, 8 predicted proteins | sample LantaG_FD_182804 | JGI IMG/M metagenome (GOLD analysis project Ga0210003, IMG submission 182804) | Deep subsurface microbial communities from Baltic Sea to uncover new lineages of life (NeLLi) - Landsort_02402 metaG (SPAdes) (version 2) | ecosystem: Environmental > Aquatic > Marine > Oceanic >...
GGGCCGCGGCGGCTCCGATACTACGGCTGTGGCTCTGGCGGTGGCCGTGGGTGCGGATTTGTGTGAAATCTATACGGATGTAGACGGCGTCTATACGGCGGATCCGCGGATTGTGCCAAAGGCGCGCAAACTCGATCGCATCTGCCACGACGAAATGCTCGAGCTGGCCAGCATGGGTGCGGGTGTGCTGCATCCCCGGTCGGTCGAGCTTGCAAAGAAATTCCGTATGCCGCTGAGTGTCAGGCCCAGTTTCGAAAATTCGGCGGGCACGGTTGTTACCCAGGAGATAGATTCGATGGAATCGGTTATCGTGCGAGGCGCGGCGATTAATGTTGACGAGGCGAAGGTGACGGTGATCGGCGTGCCGGACCAGCCGGGCATCGCCGCGCGGATACTTGAGCGTGTTGCGGGCTGCAACGTCAACCTCGATATGATCGTGCAGAACGTGGGGCGCGACGGCAAGGCCGACGTCACTTTCACGGTGATGAAGAACGATCTTTCCGAGGCTCTGCAGGCTTGCGAGAACGCCGCTAAGGAGCTGGGCGCGGCCGGCGTGACGGCTGACGATAACATAGCGAAGATTTCGGTGGTGGGCGTGGGAATGCGCAGCCACTCGGGCGTGGCCAGCAAGATGTTCAACGCGCTCGCCGAAAAGCAGATCAACATCCAGATGATCAGCACCAGCGAAATCAAGATTTCCTGCGTTGTTGAGAAGGAGCGCGGCCCCGACGCCCTCCGCGCGCTTCACGAGGCGTTCGAGCTGGACAAGCCGGAGTCTTCACGCAGCTACAGCGGCGTCAGCTTTCACCCGGAAACGAAGCCGGAAAGCGTTTGAACGCGTCCTGTGCACCTAACGGAAGGGCAGTATGAAAACGGAATTGAGCACAAGGTATTCGCCTGAACAGGCCGAGAAGCGGTGGTACGATTACTGGGAGGAGAAAGGCTTCTTCCATCCCGAGCCGGATGGCCGCCAGCCCTATACCATCGTGATTCCGCCGCCCAACGTAACGGGCATGCTGACGCTCGGCCACGTGCTCAACAATACGCTTCAGGATATTCTGATCCGGTGGCGGCGCATGCAGGGCTTCAACACGCTGTGGGTGCCGGGTACGGATCACGCGGGCATCGCCACGCAGAACGTGGTCGAGAAGCGCCTTGCGCAGGAGAATATCACGCGCGACGACCTGGGCCGCGAGAGGTTTGTCGAGCAGGTGTGGAAGGTGAAGGAGGAGCACCACGGCGTGATCACCTCACAGCTCAAGCGGCTGGGTTGCTCGCTGGACTGGCAGCGCGAGCGGTTCACGCTCGACGAAGGGCTGTCGCGCGCGGTGACCGAGGTGTTTGTTGACCTGTACGATAAGGGGCTGATCTACCGCGACAGTTTCATCATCAACTGGTGCCCGCGCTGCCGCACCGCCCTCAGCGACGAGGAGTCGGAACACCGCGAGATCGAAGGCTCGCTGACGTACATCAAGTATCCGATAGTCGGCGGCGAGGGGGCAGTTACAGTTGCGACCACCCGGCCCGAGACGATGCTGGGCGACACTGCCGTTGCGGTGCATCCCGAGGACCCGCGCTACGGCAGCCTGGTCGGCGGCAAGGTGCTGCTGCCCCTGATGGACCGCGAGATACCGGTCATAGCCGACGAAGCCGTCGATCCGGCGTTTGGCACGGGGGCGGTCAAGGTGACGCCGTCGCACGATCCCAACGACTTCGATATGGGCCGCAGGCACAAGCTGCAATTCATTACCGTTATCGGCGAAGACGGCAAAATGACCGACGCCGCCGGCAGGTACGCGGGGATGGACCGTTTCGAGTGCCGCAGGAAGGTGGTGGAAGACCTGAAGGAGTTGAACCTGTTCGTGGAACGCAAGCCGCACCTTCATTCGGTGGGCCATTGCTACCGCTGCGACACGATAGTCGAGCCTTACCTGTCGCGGCAGTGGTTCGTGCGGATGAAGAAGCTGGCGGAGCCGGCGCTCGCTGCGGCGCGCGAAGGCAAGGTGACGTTCTATCCGGATCGATGGACCAAGGTTTATTTCTCGTGGCTGGAGAACGTTCGCGACTGGTGCATTTCGCGCCAGATATGGTGGGGGCACCGCATTCCGGCGTACTACTGCCAGGGCTGCGGCAAGACGATTGTGGCCGCTGAAGCGCCCGAGCGCTGCAAGTGCGGCTCGACCGACATCGTGCAGGAAGAAGACGTGCTGGATACGTGGTTCTCCTCGTGGCTGTGGCCGTTTTCGACGCTCGGCTGGCCCGATAAGACGCCCGACCTGGCCTTCTACTACCCCACAAGCGCGCTTGTTACCGCGCCCGACATCATTTTCTTCTGGGTCGCGCGGATGATCATGGCCGGGCTTGAATTCATGGGCGAGGTGCCGTTCAAAGACGTCTACCTCCACGGCGTTGTCCGCGACGAGCAGGGGCGCAAGATGAGCAAGTCGCTGGGCAATTCGCCCGATCCGATCGCCGTTATGGACACCTACGGCGCCGACGCCCTGCGCTTCAGCATCATCCTGATAACATCGCAGGGGCAGGATGCCTTCTACTCCGACGAGAAGGTTCAGATCGGGCGGAATTTCGCCAACAAGGTCTGGAATGCATCGCGCCTGGTGCTGATGGCCCTCGACGACGCCCCGGACTGCGACACGTCCGCCGCGCCGGCCGACGCAGCCCTGGCGATCGAGGACCGCTGGATTCTCAGCAGGCTCAATGCCGCCGTGGCGGAAACGACCAGGACGCTCGAGAAACTCCTGTTCAACGACGCCGCCCGCACCGTTTATGAGTTCATATGGCACGAGCTGTGCGACTGGTATCTCGAGATCATCAAGCCGAGAATCTACAGCAAGGAAACTGAAGGCGCCGAGGCGCAAAGCCGCCGCACCGCGCAGGCGGTGGTGGTGCACGTGCTCGACAGCGCCCTGCGGCTGCTGCACCCGTTCGCCCCGTACGTCACGGAGGAGGTCTGGCAGCACCTTCAATCGCGCTGCCCCGTCCGCGGCATGCCGGAAGCCTGCCAAGCGGCCGAAAGCGTGATGATCGCGCAGTGGCCCGCCGTGCACGAGCAGTGGACGTCGCCGCAGATCGAGTCGCAGGTCGCCACGCTGCAGGACATCATCCGCGCGGTGCGCAACATCCGCGCCAAGATGAACATCGCCGAGCGCAAGCCGCTGAGCGTCACGGTTTCCGTGGAGAGCGCCGATGCGGAGGATAGCGTCACGAACAACGAGGAACTGCTTACTCAGATCGCGCATATCGAATCGCTCGAGGTGGGCGTGGGGCTGCCCAAGCCGGAATCGTCGGCTGCGGAGATAGTGGGGCGGGCGCAGGTTTTCGTGCCGCTGGCCGGGCTGATCGACCTCGACGTCGAGCGCGACAAGACGAACAAACAGATGGAAGCCGCCCAGAAACAGCTTTCCGGCCTGAAGGCCAGGCTGGCCAACAGCGCGTTCCTCGAGAAGGCGCCCGAGGAGGTCGTCCGGCGTGAACGCGAGCGCGAGGCCGAGCTTCTGCAGCGTATCGAGAAGCTTTCCGAGCATCTGAAGGAATTGGGTTGAGCCGGCGGCCCGGCGGCACGATCATCCCAATCTCAAAACCGCAGAAGAGGGCGGACAACGCCCGCCGCCGACGGCGTGCGGACCGCCCCTACGAAGACGCCGAGCGGTTTTGAGATAGTCTCCGGCATTCTGCGCAATCGTGCAAAATGGGCCGACAGCCTGCGATTCCGTTTTGCATGACGCCGATCCCGTCGCTCGTTTTGCACTGAACTGCCGCCCTGCGTGTACGATCATTAGAACAGGACCCTTATATCTGCACGGAGGCGGCTATGATCCTGCTGACTAACGACGACGGCATCAACGCACCGGGGCTGACGGCTGCTTACGAGGGGCTTGCCGGCCTGGATGACGTGATGGTGGTGGCGCCGGATATGGAACAAAGCGGCGTTGCCCATTCCATCACGATCCACACTCCATTGCGAATCCGCAAGGTGTTGCGCGACGGCCACGAGTTTTACGCTGTCAACGGTTCGCCGGCCGACTGCATCAAGCTTGCGGTGTTCGAGCTGATCGAGCGCCTGCCGGACGCCGTCGTTTCGGGCGTCAACTACGGCGCCAACGTTGGTGTCGATACGTTGTACTCGGGGACGGTGGCCGGCGCGCTTGAGGGCGCGATGCTGGGCGTGCCGTCGTTTGCGTTCTCGCTGGACTACCGCGAACAGCTCGATTTCTCGGCCGCATCGGGCGTTGTGCGCGACATCTATAATCATTTCATAGGCCGACCGCTGCCGGCCGGCTCGCTTCTGAACGTGAACATTCCAGCGTTGCCCGCCGCCGAGCTCCGCGGCGTGATGATAACCAGGATGAGCAGTGCCAGCTATGTCGAAAGCTATGAGAAGCGTGTCGATCCGCGCGGCAACGCGTATTTCTGGATCACCGGCTCGCTGGAAGACGCCGAACGCCAGCCCGGCACCGACATCAATGCCCTTGCCAACGGGTTCGTGACTGTCACTCCGCTGCATTATGATCTGACGGAATACCGCGTGGCGGAGCAGTTGGGCGGAATGGGGGCGGTGATCAAGGAAATGCGGAAGTCGTAAGGCCTACTCGCGGCGGCATTCCTTGCGGATTTTGTCGAGGATGCCGTTGACGAATGCGCCCGATTCGGCGGTGCTGAATTTCTTGGCGAGGTCGATTGCTTCGTTTATGGCGACCTTCGGTGGAATGTCGGCCGCGTACAGGAGTTCGTATGTGGCGAGCCGGAGGACGTTGCGGTCGACTATTGCCATTCGTCGGATTTCCCAGTTCTCGGCGGTTGCCACGATTCTATCGTCGATCTCAGTGCTGTTGGCGACCACGCCGTTTATGAGTTCGCGGGCGAAGTCTCGAACCTTGGGATCGTCTTCAGAACGTGCGATGAATGGGAGGAGGTTTTCGATTGCTTCCTGGCCGCGCTGGTCCCACTGGTAGAGGAACTGGAGGGCCAGTTCCCGCGCCCTGGTGCGTTTTCGGACAGCCCTGCCCGCGCCGTCGGTGTCGGCCGGGCGGGCGGCGTGTCGGGCGCCTTCGTTTGGCGGCATAGGCAATCTCTCAGCAGTTACTCGGCCGGCTGTTACATCTGCTCGAGCAGGCTGACCATTTCGATGGCTGTGGCTGCGGCGTCGAAGCCGCGGTTGCCGGCCTTCGTTCCGGCCCGTTCCACCGCCTGTTCGATAGTATCGGCAGTCAGCACACCGAAAATAGCGGGTATGCCGCTGCTGAGGCCGATTTGAGCGATTCCGCGCGCCGCCTGCCCTGCCACGTATTCGAAGTGCGGTGTGGCTCCTCGAATCACGCAGCCCAGGCAGATGATTGCGTCGTGCCTTGCGGCGGCGGCGAGTTTGTTTGCAGCCGGCGGAATCTCGAGTGCTCCGGGCACGTAGTAGACGTCGATGTCGTCTTCCGAGCCGCCGTGGCGCTTGATGCAGTCGATCGCTCCGGCTAGCAGTTTGCTCGTGATGAAGTCGTTGAACCGGCTCACCACGATTGCGAATGTCTTGCCTTGCGCGTTGAGTTGTCCTTCGTGTGTTCTGACCATAATGATGTTATTCTATCCTGAAGCGGTCGAAATATCAAGCATTTATTCCGGGCTTGGGGCATGAGGCATGCGGCGTGCGGCGTGCGGCGTGAGGCATTCGGCGTGAGGCATGCGGCGTGCACATGTTGCAGCGCATTGACGTGGGGCCGCGCGGCCATCAGCGGTCTGCGCGTGGCCTGTGGCAAGGCGTGGGGCGTGGGCGTGGCCTGTGGAGGCGTCCGTGTTGGTCCGTGTCTGTTCGTGTCCCGTGGGCGTGGCCTGGTTACACCTACGTTCCGGTCGTGCTCGAGGCACTCGAGGCGCTGTGAGAGCGGCCGGCAGAATGTATCGGATACGTGCGGGATCGGTTTCGATCGGTCCCGCCGTTTCATGTTGTGCGGAAGAATCTGGCGCGGCGGAAATGTTTTCCCTTGACATTCCCCCCGGAACAGATATAATTCGACAGCCAACGGAGAACGTCTGGCGAGGTCCGGTATGCGTGTAGTGTTTATGGGAACACCCCAGTTCGCGGTGCCCTCGCTGGAATCGGTTCTGGCGACGGGCTGCGATGTGCCCTTTGTGGTCACTCAGCCTGACAGGCCGAAGGGCCGCAAGGGAAGTCCGCAGCCGCCGCCGGTCAAGCTCGTTGCCCGAGGCCATGGGCTGGAGGTCTACCAGCCCGAGTCGGTCAACTGCGATGAGAGCATTGACAAGCTGGCCGGCGCCGCGCCGGATTTGATCGTGATCGCCGCGTTCGGCCAGATATTGCGCCGCCGCGTGATCGAAGCCGCGAAGGTGGCGTGCATAAATGTGCATGCCTCGCTGCTGCCGAAATACAGGGGCGCCGCCCCGGTGCCGGCGGCGATCCTCAACGGCGACTGCATCACGGGCGTGACCATCCAGAAGGTGGTGCGCAAGCTGGATGCGGGCGATATCATCCGGCAGGATTCGCTGAAGATCGGGCCGGATGAGACCGCCGGAGAACTTGCCGAGAGGCTTTCGCACCTCGGGGCCGGATCGCTGGCCGAGGCGTTGGCGGATTTGAAGACCGGCAGGGCAACTTTCAGCCCGCAGGACGACTCGCAGGCCACCTTCGCTCCGATGCTCAGCAAGAGCGACGGCCTGATCGACTGGCGATGGACGGCCGGGCGGATCGCGAGGCACGTTCGGGCGATGACACCCTGGCCGGGAGCGTTCAGCTTCCTGGCCCGGCCCGGCAAGCGGCTTCGGGTCACGATCGAGCGCGTTGCCTGCGCGCAGGCTGAATCGACCGCCGAGCCAGGCGTGGTAACAGCATCGGACGCCGCCGGCTTGACCGTGACGGCCGGCGAAGGCGCAGTGTTGATTCGCCGGCTCCAGCCTGCCGGCAGGAAGCTGATGACCGCCCAGGAATTCAGCCGCGGCTATCGGTTGGAAATTGGAGAGCGGTTTGCGAGCAGTTGATTCTGCGATCGTCGCACTGAACAATCTCGTGGTGCGGGGTCGGAAGAAGCGTGCGGAGCCGCATGAGCTTCTGTTGCTGCTGCCGTCGTGCCTGCAAAGTTCCCGGTGCAACCGGAACCTTTCGCACGACATTTACAACTGCGCCCGGTGCGGAAATTGCAGCATAGCCGGGCTGCTCGAGCTGGCGGATCGCTGCGGTGTAAAGCCGTTCATCGCATCGGGCGGCCGGCTGGCCGCCATCGAAGCGAAGAAGCGGGAAATCAAAGCCATCGTTGCGGTGGCCTGCAAAAAGGAGCTGCGTGAAGGCATTCTGGCCATCTTGCCGAAGGCAGTGATCGCAGTAGTCAATCTCCGGCCCAACGGGCCTTGCAAGGATTGCAGCGTAAACATCAGCGAGGTCGAAGAAGCCATGAGAGCTTTCCTCGGCGTCGATAGCAAGTGATCAAGAGGTTTCCTCAGTGCAAGTGGGTGGTTTTCTCCCCCCAGGGAAAGGAGATGTGCAATGACAGCAGCGTGGAAATTGGCAGGTATCGCCGTAATAGTGGCCAGTGTTTTGGGCCTTGCGGTAGTACCGGCAACCGCCAAGGTTATCGACTTGGGCGGCGAGACAGAGGCCCCGACGCCGGACACCAAGGAGGACACCGAGAAGGAGCCTGCTCCTGAACCGGTAGGTTCGAAAGCGATTGATCTCCAGCCGCTTGAGCTGGACCTCAGCGCCGATGATATCCTCTCCAATATCAAGGGCGAGCAGGATATCCTCAAGCAGCGCAACCAGTATCTGACCGATCACTTCCTGAAGTCGGGCATCGCGCTGTACGACCAGCTCGATTACGACGGCGCCAAGATCGATTTAGAGAAATCGCTGAGGTATGATCCGAACAACCGCACCGCGAAGGAATATCTCCGCAAGACCGAGACCATCCTGGGTCTGAAGGAAGCCCGCTATCAGAGGATTCTGGAGGAAGTGAAGACTCGAACCGTGGTCGAGCGCGAGCTTGCCCGCGAGGAGATGAAGGTCGCATTCGCAAGAGCACAGGAGGAGATGAGCAACGAGGACTATGCGTCGGCCGTCGACCGCTTCGAGCGTGTCCGCGAGCTGGTGAAGTGGATCGCTCCGTATTTCAATGAAGACGACCTCGAGCCGTACCGTTCGCAGACCGAGCAGATGATTGTGGCCGCTCGCGCCGCGCAGGTCGAGAAGACCAAGCGCGAGGAGGCAAACAAGCGCCAGGATGCGATCGAGGCGGCGCACATGCAGGCCGAATACCTCCGCGAGCGGCAGGAGACCCGCATCGAGATGCTGCTGAAGAAGGGGCGCGACCTCCTTGCTGAGGAGCGTTACGCCGAGGCGCAGTCCTTGGGCGAAAGGATAATGGAGCTTGACCCGGGCAACCGCGAAGCTCTCGAGCTGCGCGACATCGCCTTCAACGCCGGCCTGGCCCTCGCCCGCAATAGCAGCACGAAGGAATCCGCCGAGGAGACGCTCCTGACGTGGGAGGCAACCAAGCAAGCGTCCATCCCCCACACGCCCATTCTGATCTACCCCGGCAACTGGGCCGAGATCATCAAGCGGCAGATTCAGACGATCGGCCCCGATGCGGAAGACAGGCCGGCCTGGATGGACGAGCTTGAGATGAAGCTCGAGGATAAGGTTTCCTTCGATTTCGTGGAAACCCCGCTGCGCGACGTGGTAACTTTCCTTCAGACCATCACCAGCGCTAATATCATCCTCGATGACACGGTGATGCCCGACAACTCCGAAGTCACTCTCAAGGTGACCGAAATGCCGCTCAGCCAGGCGCTCGACTGGATACTGGACCTCGTCGGTATGAAGTATGGCCTTATGAACCAGGCCATCTACATCAGCAGCGAGGAGAAGGTAGGCGGCGAAGCAGTGCTTAAGCTGTACGACGTTACCGACGTGATCCTCGAGATCCGCGATTTCCCGGGCAATCTGGCGCTCCTGCGCGACCGCATCGGCACACAGAGCGGTGCAAGCACCGACGTCGGCGCCGGCGGCGGCGGCCTGTTTGACCTCAACCCCACTGATGATGCGGCCGGCGGATTCACAGGCGAATCGCTCGTAACTTTCATCAAGCAGACGATCGCACACAACTCGTGGGACATGAACCCGTAGGCGCCGGCCGCCTTCCGGGCAGCCGGAAAACCTGAAGCAAACGCCGCTCCTCTCCAACCGCTGGAAGGAGCGGCGTCATGTAACGCGCGCGTCTGATGCTGCAGAAAATGGTTGATGCGCCGAGGCGCGTCCATTAAGATAAATAACAGGCGGCACAGCGGCGACCGTGCACAGGCATGCTGCAAGGCGCGCGGCCGCACGAAGCATTCGGCGGCTGCCCGAGGTGACCGATGATGCGTTCGATCATCACAGTTCTGATTACGGCCGTTTTCGCAGCGGCGGCACCGGCGCTCGACGTGGTGGTGCTGACCACCGGCGGCGAGCTGCGCGGCGAAGTGATCGGCGCCGATGACGGCCGCCTCCGCCTGGACCTGCTGCCGGGCGAGACGGGCCTGAGCATGCAGGTCGTGAAGGAAGTGCGCCGCGAATCCAACTCGGCGTGGTACCTGGAGCGCATCAAGGGGCGCGACGCAACCGTCCGTACGAAGATTCTCGACAGTGCGCTTCGCTCCGGCTGCACCGACAGGGCAGTGATGGCCGAATACGTGGCTTCGTGCGCCGGCGCCGCCGATAACCTGCTTAAAGATGGCCTGCCCGAGGCTGCGGCCGAGTATTGCCGCCGGGCTGCGGCGCTGGTGCCGGATGACGCAAGAATCGCCGAGCTTCTGGCCCGCGCACAGGCCGCACAACGCCGCACCGCGGCCGAGCTGCAGGCGCTCAAGCTCGAGCTCGAGCGGCGGCCGGCCAATGACTACGCACGATTCCTGCTGGGCGAATGTTACCGCAGGCTCGGCCGCGACGGCGAAGCCTTCAGCCAGTACCGCAGGATCATCGAGGGCAAGGTCGAGTTTGCGGGTGGAATCGAGCGGATGAACGAGCTTCGCGCGTTCATCAGGGAAAACATGCAGATTGACGACGCAGCGGTTGCACCGCAGGCGGGCGCCCCACGCCACGGCGACCGCATTGTGCTGGAATTGCCGGGCATTACGCTGCATTGTCATGACGAGGCGGCGGGCGCCGACCTGGCCGGCCGCCTGCCCGGAATCCGCGACAGCGTGGCTGCCGGTCTCGGCTGCCGGCCGGCCGATCCATGCGTGGTTCGCGTGCTGCCGGGCCGGCCGGAGTTTGTCGCGGCGACCGGCAACCGTTTCGGCGACGGCTACAGCTCGGGCGATTGCGTGTGGACGTATCACGGCGCACCGGGCATGATCGAGAATGTCATCCCCCACGAGATGGCCCACGTGACGGTGCGTCAGCGGATGGGCAAGGTCCCGCTGTGGCTGGACGAAGGACTGGCGGTTCGGCAGGAGGCTTCCGCAGGCGCCTACTGGAATCTGCTGCGCGGAAAGCCCCGCATGCCGATACGTGAACTACTGAGGCTCGAGCAGCCTCCCGGTTCCAAGGAGGCAAACGACATCTTCTACGCCAGCGCCTACAGCCTGACAGACATGCTGATCGGCGACGGCGGCGTTGAGAAGCTCGCAAGGCTGGCGGAGGCGCTGCGGGCGTCGTCGATCGAGCAGGCCTTCCGCGACGTCTATGCCGTGCGGTCATTGAGCGAACTCGAGGCACGATGGGCAAAGTACCAGAGCGACTGAACTCCGGCGAACGGCATTCGGGCATCCACATCGTTCTGAAGTGGGTGGCGCGGGCGCCTGCGTTTTTCGCATCGGCCATGGTGCACGTGGTGATGCTGCTGATGCTGTCGCAACTTGCTGTGCTGCCGGTTACCAGGCCTGAACCCCAGCCCGCCGGACACGTCGTCACCAAGCTCCGCGAATTCAAGCTCCCCCCGCAAGACAACGGCCTGGAAGACCTGATCAAGGCCATCGAGCAGCACCGGCAGCAGGAAGAAAACCGCGAAGATATCGACAACGCAGGCCGGAATCCGTCACCTGCACCGGACGACACGCATGCAGACCTCGCCGAGGAGGAGCTTCCGGCGAGCGAGGCCCCCACGCTTGTTTCAAACACGACCAAGCTTGCACTTGGCGAGGGCAATCCTGCCGCTGCCGTCAGGAATCGCACCCCCGGCGGCAAGCTTCGGGCATTGCACGATTACGGCGGC
>Ga0210003_1004379_pt1 | contig 11200 bp, 7 predicted proteins | sample LantaG_FD_182804 | JGI IMG/M metagenome (GOLD analysis project Ga0210003, IMG submission 182804) | Deep subsurface microbial communities from Baltic Sea to uncover new lineages of life (NeLLi) - Landsort_02402 metaG (SPAdes) (version 2) | ecosystem: Environmental > Aquatic > Marine > Oceanic >...
TCGGTGAGTGTCAAGGTTAAGGTGACGAATCTTATGGAACCGGCAGGTGTGGTGAGTAACGCGGTTGTGCTTGAGAACGCGAGGCATTACAAGAGTGCAAACAAGGAGAGTGCGGTTGGTTGTTTCGGTGGTGATGTTATTTATGTGGATGCGGGGGCTGATGGTGAGTTCGAGACGGGGACATCGTGGTCTACGGCATATACGGATTTGCAGGATGGGCTTTCGCGTGCCCGGAAGTGTGGCGGCAGTGAGATATGGGTTGCCGGGGGGTTATACTTTCCGACTTCTGATGTGGATGACTACGAGGCTACGTTCGCAATGATCGATGGAGTGGCGCTTTATGGCGGCTTCGCAGGTGGTGAAAGCAGTATTGAGGAGCGGGACTATGTGAAGAATGCTACGGTGCTTACGGCTTTGATCGGGGGTGAAGGAAGTTATGACGTGAATTGCGTGGTGAGTGCGGTAGATGTGTGCGATGTGGTTGTAGACGGGTTTACGGTCGAAGACGGGGATAATACGGGAATTCACGTGGCGGGTAGTTCTGTTACGATTCGCAACAACACTGTGAGAAATAGTTACTATCTTTATGGGGTGTACTCGAATAATTCGGAGTGCAGGATAGTTAATTGTGTGATTAGTGAGAACTTGGAGTGTGGGGTGTGGTCGCAGAATTCGGAGTGCAGGATAGTTAATTGTGTGATTAGTGAGAATTACGAGCGTGGGGTGTACTGTGAGGATGGTGGGTCCTTGACAGTGGAGAAAAGTGTTGTTAGGAACAACGAATACGGAGGAATTGAGTGTTATTATATTGGGAGCGTTAGCATAGTGGACAGCGTGATACACCACAGCTATGCAGGAGTTTGGTTTGGGTATATTGGTTCGGCGGCGGTGATTCGCGGCAGTACGGTTGTGGATAATGACTACCTTGGGATTGCGGCTGGGGGTTGTACGGCGGATGTTTCGAATTGTATTGTGTGGGGTAATGGTTATGATCTTTCGGGTTGTTCTGCGACGTATTGCTGTATAGAGGATTTGGATGGGGGTATTACTAATATCCACTTGAATCCTTTGTTTTACGATGATCCGTGCAATCCGAATAATTATCATCTTGGGGTTGGTTCGCCTTGTATCGATGCCGGTGACGCGGCGTATGCCGACAGTAACGGGACGGATATTGATGGTGAGGCCAGGGTGATGGATGGGGACGCGAACGGGACGGCGATAGTTGATATGGGGGCGGATGAGTATTATTGGAGTGCGGGGGATTTGAACGGGGACGGGATTGTGAACTTTTTGGACTATAGTGTTTTTGCTGTTGCGTGGGAGACGGGAGATGGTGACGCGAATTATGATCCGAACTGCGACCTTGCGGCGGATGCAAATGTGATTGATTATAACGACCTTGCGGTGTTATGTGCGGACTGGCTTTGGGAAGAGTGCTGGACGAAGGCATTTGCGGCGGGGGCCGGCGATGGGATGCTGCGGGGCGAGTTTATGGAGAGCGGGTATGAGGCGGGTTCGGCGAGCACGGCGGTGGAGGCGGAGGCGGTTGATGTTGAGGGATTGGTTGAGTGGCTGACGGAGCTTTGGCTTGATGATGCGATTCGCAAGGCGTTTGATGAGAAGGAATGGTTTGAGTTTGTGGAGTCGGTGAAAGGGCAGAAGTAAATGCGTTTGCGAATGTTTGGGTTCGTGCGATGGATTGGTTATTGATGAACGATGATCGATTATTAGGTTGGGGGGATGCTTCGTGAGTTTAATAGTGTTCGTGGGCCAGGTCCTTCGACTTCGTCCCGACTCGTCGGGGGAAAAAGATTAAGCAATCCTCACGTGGGCGCCCCCGCCCAGAGGACGGGGCTATATACGGCCGTCACGGTGTGATGGTGAAGAGGTGACCCAGGCAATAAATTGCCGGGCTAAATATGGGTGAGGAAAGCGGTAAAGGCGGTTGCGGATCAACTGCCGTGGCACGAAGGCGGTTGGACAGATATTGCCGAGTATGCTTTCAATCCATCAATCTGCACAGAAAATCCGGACCCTTCTTTATCGATGATAATGCATTGATTGGCTTGATCGTAGCTCCATGAAGCAGCTCCCTTGATGCTTTCCGGTTTACTAAAACTCTTGATGCGAAACCGATACGAAACTGATTTCCTGCCGTCTACCGTTAAAGTGCCTGATTGTTCATCCATGCTCAAGTTGATATCATCATAGTGAATTCCAGTTCCACGGGGACGATGGTAGAGATAAGAAGACCGTTTATAGGGATAGATGAGAAAAGTCTCTTTATCAGCGGATGAACGGTCTCCGTGGCCTGTGCGATTAGTGCGAACATGCATGGGAACAATAGCTCCTGCCCTGAGAAATAAGGGGGTACGGTTGATCGGCACGTGGACGTTCATCTCGGATTTCGGTGCCAAGAGTTTGTCCTCGTTCCAATAATCGACCCAGTGCCCTGCCTCGGGCAGGACCACGTGCTTGTCGCTCTCAGAGAAGACCACGGGAGAGGCGAAGATCTGGTCGCCAAGGAGGTGCTGAGCTTTGTCGGTGTCCGGTGATTTGACGATGGAGCCGCCCTTTAGGTGCGCATCCACGGAGCAACTGAAGAGATAGGGAACAAGCTCGCTGTGAAGAACAGCAAAGTAGCGGTAAATGTTTACCGTCTCTTCATCATGAAACCACGGAAGATGATTGCTCAATCCCCCGTTGCCGCCACCGTTATTCATAACAGGCATCAAGGCGCCAAATTGTGCATATCGGATTAATGATTCCTTCGTTGGTCCGGCCCCCAGGAAACCGCCAACTTCAACACAAAGGACGCTGTAGCCGGCTTTGGCTGATTTGTAGAGGCTGTGCATCTGACTACGAAGACCTTCCCAGTCCCCAGAGTAGTCACCGCCCCATCCCACGATGCATTTGTTTATGCCGGCCGAAAATGGACGCGCAAGAATGAGGCTCTCGGGGTTTTGTTTGCGCGACTGGTCTGCCAAGGCGGCATAGTAATACGGTTTGAATTCGGACTTTTTGATGGCTCCGATGGATGTCACGATAGGTTCATCGAGATACTGTTCGGCCTCGTCCACTTTCCATCCATCAATGCCCATTTTCATAAGTTTGTGCATTTGGGTTCCAAACCAATCACATGCTTGTTTCCTGGTGAAGTCAATGTGTACACCCTTTCCTTTCCACCAATAAAGCTCCCTGCCCTGGTTAACCACCCATCCTTTCCGGATGACATCATCGTAGGCGTATGGTTTATCCTGGGGAGTATCCTTAGATGTTCTGTTCATAGCACCGGTAATCCACATGACTACGCGAACACCATAATGGTGCAGTTCATCGATCATTTTCTGCGGTTGGGGGTAGCGTTCTTTGTTCCAATCAAAACTGTTGTATGCCGTCTCCCAGGGACTGTCGATGATTATGGTTCCCACGGGAATACCCTTATCACGATAGCCTTTCACCAGATTAAGGGTTGCTTCCTGGGTATTCTCGTTGTCTTCCCATACCCATGGTTCGAATGCCCATCGTGGACATATCGGAGGAGGACCAGTGAAAAGCCCTTTAGGCTCCTGCAGGTTCGTTGACGGCGTTGCAGCAAGCCTGTTGCTACAAGCAATAATGGTGAATACCATACAAACGATAGCATGTATTATGAGTTGTCTCGGTTTCATTACGCTGATTCCTTTGTGCTCAACAAAATATTATATCTGACATTTCCCTCAGGGGAGAACTTTTTATGTTTGTTTGCCATGAGCATTTCCTTTTTTGATTTACATACTAACTCAAATTCAGGGAATGTCCAATTCCAACTGAAGCATTACAAAGAAACCCCACGAATAAATCGTGGGCTAAGAGCGAAGGGGTGCCTTGGTGACGTGCGGGGTTTGGAGGTGGGTTTTGGAGCTGGGGCTGCTTAGGGGCTGAGAAAGAGGTTGCAAAAGGGGGTGAGGGTGGTAAAATGGCGGCAACGGAGTAAGTTGGTGGGTATGGGGTTTTTCGTTTTCGAATTGATGGCAATGGCTGAGCGAAGTTACAGCAGGCAAGGAAGCGGCAGTATTAAGGATGGGATTGGTATGAGAAAGACAGTGTTGGTCATCGCAGGGGTGGTTTTTGCGTGTTTTGCAATGGGGATGGCTGAGCAGACAGGCTGGGTGAACGAAACGGGAGCGGCATCATTGGCGATTGCACGGCATAGCTGGGATATCGGGCCTGAAATCTCTCACATTAAATACGAAGAACCTGGGGTGATGGAACAAGATGGCACAATGATTGGGGTGGGACTTTCGTATACATACCACAGCGGTGGAGCCGAGTCTGTTTTCGAAGGGATTTCGGAGGAGCGGCAATCAGACGGCGGGGAGATGTTCAGAGGTGACATCAGGTTTAGCAGCGGGCAAGTCGATTACGATGGGGCGCTGCAGGATGGAACTCTTATACAGGAGGATAACGTTGATGACAACCTGTTTGAAATTAGAGGGCTGATGGGAGTCGATAGTTTTGGGGTATCGTCGCTTAGTACACTGTATATTGGGTTGGGTTACAGATACCTCAATGATGATTCGTCTTCCGATGCGTCGGGTTACGAGAGAGAGTCAAATTACTTGTATATGCCGGTTGGTGTTGAGACCAGCAGAGCGGTCGACGGCGGCTGGGTCGTTGGGGGTACAGCAGAATTTGACGTGTTTCTTTGGGGGCATCAGACGAGTGATTTGAGAAAGTTCGGCGAAGGGGTAATCGAGAACGACCAGCATAGCGGTTATGGTTTCAGGGCTTCCTTGAGATTCGAGAAGGATGATTTTGTTATAGAGCCTTTCATCAGATACTGGAATATCGATGAATCGGACGTCGACCACGGGTGGGTTGAGCCGGCGAATGAGACGACGGAATATGGTGTGAAGTTTGTATGGAGGTTTTAAGGTCTATGTGTGGAAAGCGAATTATTTCAGATTTGGGTTTGTTGTTTGCGGTTGTGTTGCTTTCGATTTGCGAGTTGGGATATTCGGCAACTTACTATGTGGGGCCGGGTGGGGATGACAGCAATCCGGGGACGCTTGGGGAGGCTTTTAAGAGTGTTTCGAAGGCGATTGAAGCTGCCGCGGCTGGTGACACGATTCTAATCAGGGCAGGGACATATAGCCCTTCGAATACTATTTCTATCAGGAAAAGCGGTGAGAAGGGCAATCTTATCAAGTTGTGGGCCTATGCGGGTGAGAGGCCTATACTGGATTTTTCGAATACATCCTCGGCCGGTGACGGATTCAAGATAAAAGGTAGTTACTGGCATTCGAAGGGTTTGAGGATAGAGAAAGCAGGACAAAAGGGTATTCATGTGGATGGTTCGAATAATGTTATTGAAAACACGGTGGCGCGGAATAACGGCGACGTCGGGATTAAGCTTGACGATGGGGCAGCGGATAACCTGGTTCTGAACTGTGATTCATATTCGAATTATGATAAAGAGGAAAAGGGGAGCAATGCGGACGGGTTCGCGGCGAAGCATGGTCTTGGCAAAGGAAATGTTTTCAAAGGGTGCCGCGCATGGAATAATTCCGATGACGGGTTCGACCTGATGGAGGCAGGCAACGCAGTGGTTTTGCAGGATTGCTGGTCGTGGGGTAATGGTCAAAATGTGTGGAAAGACCCGGGGTTCGATGGTAACGGGGTGGGGTTCAAGCTTGGCGACGGGCCGGGCGAGCACCTGATAGTTCGATGCATGGCGTGGAATAATGCAAAAAGTGGGTTCAACATTCAGGGAAATACGTCAAGCGTTAAGCTGTATAATAACACGGCGTGGCATAACGGGAGGAACCACTTTTTTGACGATAATCATCCTCATAAACTCCGAAATAATGTTTCATTCGAAGGCAAGGTTGTTATGTGGGAGGGGATTGATCATGCACACAACAGTTGGAACGGCGGATTCGAGGTGGGCAAGGACGACTTTTTGAGCCTGGATGACAGCGGTATGAATGGGCGGCGTAACGGCGACGAGGGTCTGCCGGAGCATGATTTTCTGCGGCCTGCGGCGGGCAGCGATTTGATAGACGGCGGCGTTGATGTTGGTTTTGGGTTCTGTGGGTTCGCTCCGGACATGGGGGCTGTGGAAACGTGTTCGAAAAGCGACCTGGAAGATAAGAAGGAGATAAGCCTTTGGCGAGGGGAGGGAGCCGATTATGTGATGCTGGATAAAGCGGCGATTGATTCGGCGATTAGGAGTAATTGTATCGGTCATATTGTGGAGGCAACGGTGACATATTTCCCGGCGGTAAAACCGAATAGTACGGCGGTGATAATTTGTCCGGGTGGTGGATATCATAAGGTTTGTTACGGGAAGGAAGGTATAGTAATAGCGAAGTGGCTGAATACGCTGGGGGTGACGGCGTTTGTGTTGAAGTATCGGCTGCCGTCGGAGGGGTATGAGTACCCTGTGCCGCTTGAGGATGCTCAGCGGGCGATTCGGCTGGTTCGAAGCCAAGCGAAGCAATACGGGGTTGCGGGCGACCGGATTGGTATAATGGGATTTTCCGCGGGCGGGCATTTGGCATCGACGGCGGGGACGCATTTTGATTACGGTGACAAGAGGGCGAAGAATGCGATTGACAGAGTTTCGAGCCGTCCTGATTTTATGATACTGTCTTATCCGGTAATAACGTTCGAGGATGCTTATGCTCACATGGGGTCTCGCAATTATCTGCTTGGGCAACGGCGTAATGACGCGGAGATGGTGAAGTACCTTTCGAATAATCTTCAGGTGACAAAGGATACTCCACCGAATCTTCTCGCTCATTGCAGAGATGATGTTAAGGTCCCGTTCGAAAATAGTGTTCTATTTAATAAGGCTTGCCTTAAGGCAGGTGTGGAAAGCGAATTGAAGATTTACGAGCACGGCGGGCACGGTTTCAGGCTTGGTCTTGAAGGGACGGATTCGAAGCAGTGGACCAAGGACTGCGAACGGTGGCTTCGCAGTAGAGGGTTGATTGACGCGGTTTTGGCGGGTAACAGGTGACATAAGGACATTGTAACTATGGGACAAAAATCTACAATCAGAACGCATCGGGGGGATGATTTTTCAGGATGGTATCAGGAGGTCATCCGAGCCGCAGAACTGGCTGAGCCATCGCCTGTGCGAGGGTGTATGGTGATTCGGCCCTACGGGTATTCAATTTGGGAGAACATTCAGTTGGTCCTTGATGCCGAGTTCAAAAAGCTGGGCGTCCAAAATGCTTATTTCCCATTGTTGATTCCGCTGTCGTTTCTGGAACAGGAAGCTAAGCACGTAGAGGGCTTTGCCAAAGAGTGTGCCGTTGTAACCCATCACCGACTGGAGTATGCTCCGGGGCAGGAGCGGGGACGCTTGATTCCGAAAGGGCGGTTGGAAGAGCCGTTGGTGATCCGCCCGACAAGTGAGACCATCGTGGGGTGGGCGCTGTCGCGATGGGTCTCATCTTATCGCGATCTTCCCATCAAGATAAACCAGTGGACCAATGTTATGCGTTGGGAGATGCGAACGAGGATGTTTCTTAGGACATCGGAGTTTCTATGGCAGGAGGGACATACAGCTTTTGCTACCGAGCAAGAGGCCAGAGAGGATGCGAGCCAGATGATTGCCCTGTACGACAGTTTTTTGGAGCATTTCCTGGCGATTCCTGCTATAGTGGGGGAGAAAACCCCTGGTGAAAGATTTCCTGGTGCGGAAAGCACATACGCTATCGAAACTTTAATGCAGGACGGAAAGGCGCTTCAGGCAGGTACTTCACATTTTTTAGGTACTAATTTTTCCAAATCATCTGGGATAACTTTCTTGGACGATAAAGGGCGAGAGCAGTATGCTTGGACTACATCTTGGGGGGTATCTACTAGACTTATAGGAGCTATCATCATGTCACATGGTGATGATGATGGAATTATTTTGCCTCCTAGGATTGCTCCACTTCACGTCATGATTCTGCCTATATTCAGAGATGATAATGACAGAGGGTGCATCCTGAACTTTGCGACTGAAATCGAACGACGCATTTCGAGCCTCAGCTACAACGGAAAACCCATAACCGCGGCGGTTGATCGGCGTGAGCACTTGCGCGGCGGCGACAAGTTCTGGCAAGCCGTCAAGAAAGGAATTCCTTTGAGAGTTGAAGTGGGCGTTAGGGAAGTTGATTTCAAGACAGTGGCATTGAGCCGACGTGATGCTTCCGCCAGAGAGCGAAGTACATATTCTATAGAAGCCTTTTTGGAGAACCTGCCGAATATACTAGATGAGATGCAGCACAACATGCTTGCAAGAGCTCGGGCCAGACTGGAAGCCTCTGTTCAGCCAGTCACTAGTAAGGAGGAGTTTGTGGCTTATTTCAAGGACGCCGCTGCTGGGCTTGCGTCTTGTTACCTGTCGGTAGACAACGAAGGGGAGATAGCTGATTTGCTATCAGAGCTCAAAGTATCGGCACGTTGCATGCCTTTGAGTGAAGACGGTGAGGGACGGTGTATATTCACAGGCAAGGCAACCGGAAGAAAAACGATATTCGGAAAAGCATATTGATCTGAGTAATGGCTGGATGGGTATGTAATGTCTACACCATATGTTTCCATGTACATGCCGCGACCTCCAAGGTAATCTAAAAGTCAACGTAGTTGTTCGCAAGCGGTAAGCAGTGACGCCGAAGCTGGTGCAGGAGAGGGCTGATTAAATAATCAGCCGGGCGGGGGATGGTTTTGGGGGGCCATGATATTGTGGAAGAAATATTACGCCTGGCAGGATTCGAACCTGCAACCTTCGGTTCCGTAGACCGACGCTCTATCCAATTGAGCTACAGGCGCCTGTTTTTTTAAGTGCTAACAGCATAACAACTTCCGGTTCATCTTGTCAAGTTCTAAAACACCCAAAACGAGCAGAATGAGCAAATGGTGTCAGTTTGGTGTCAGTTTGCAGAAGATTCAGTAAAAATACTGTTTACCACCTTGTTTGCAGAAACCATATCTTCAGACCGCACGGTCAAGTAGTATTTCCTTGTGGTGGAGATATCCGAATGCCCGGCAAGCTGTTGAACTACCTGGATCGGTAATTGGCCAGCCCAGTTGGTAATGGCAGAACGGCGAAAGTCATGCAGAGTGCATTCTGCGATGCCTGCCCGGCAGCGAATCGTGTTAAAATTCTTTCTCAAATTGTTGATGACCTCTGAGCGTGAAGTCCAATTTTCGATCTTTTGACGTTTTCGAATTTTCTCAAGCCGTTTTGGGGAAATAAAAATATATGGAAATCCTTCTTTAGCTTTAGCCTGTAAGTTTGCCAGCAGTTGTGCGGTTTCATCTGCCATTGGGACAACACGTTTTTCATGGTCTTTTGGTTCCCACTCAATTGTTTTTGCAGTTTCCTTCTTAGGGCTGACATGAATTTGCTGATTTTCAAAATCCACGTCTGTCCAAGTCAGATGCAGGATTTCGTTCCTTCTAAGGCCGCTGCCATACGCGACTGAAATCAAGGTATTCCACCAAAAACCCTCAGCCTCATTCATCAAAGCACGATATTCTTCAACAGCAACATATCGTAGTGGATTCTCGGCCATTTTTCGCTTTTTGAGCTTAGCAAATGGGTTTTGTCCTTCGGCTAAATAACCGCGTGGCTCTACAGCCAGGTTGAAGATACGACGCAAGGTGCCGATATCCTTATTTGCAGTTGCAGGACAGCATCCTGATGCTAATCGATGTGCAATAAAAGCTTCTGCATTTCGTGGCTGGATTTTCGAAAGCATGATTGAACCACCTATATAATTTTCAAAGAACTTCAACGCTCGTATATGTTCCTGTATTGTTCCATAAGCAACTTGGCCTTTCATGACCTGTTCGTGCTCAAGACAAAACTCATGTAGTGTGACCTTTTTTGGCTTATCGGCTTTGCCTAAACATACACGTTTCTGCAATTCTGATGCGTACTTTTGAGCCTCCTTTCGTGTCTTAAAAACTTTTCCATACCTTTTCCCGTTGGTACCATACCATCTTGCAATCCAGTGGTGCCGCCTTTTTCTTGGCCATTCTGATTCTGGAATTGGCTTACTATTTTTACCCTTTGGTACAGGTCCCAACCATTTACGATATACACCAACTTTTTCTATTGCCATGGGTAACCTCCTTTTCTTTCAGAATAGGTGGCTACCACCAGCAACTGACAGTTTGTCATCCTATCAGATGAGGTTGGAAAGCGCAAATATTTTTTTGTGAAAAAAATAAACATATTTATCACACTCCTTCTTCGGTCTTATTTTCCAAGAATTTCTCAAGTTCCTTCTTCAGATACCACACATGCTTGGCAAATTTGGTAGCCTTGAGTTCATCATGGTCACGCCAGTAGTTAAGTGTACGTTTTGCAGATTTGGGGGTATGGCCGATTTGGTCAAGACGCAAAAACATTGCAGCCTCGGTGGGTGTCATCAAATCTGGGAATATGTCAGGCTTTTCTGGCCAATCCCCAGTAATGTCTATTGGAGAAGTATTTTTCATAATCCAAACATTTTGAACATTATTGGTCAGAATCCCCTTGGGATTCTGGTGAATACAATCTTATATACTTGTAAGCTTCATTTGCAACCAACGCGACTTTGGGAAGATATTCGATGTTGAAGCTATTTGTGTATTTCCACTCATCACCTTCTTTAAAAGCCTTATTGATTGTCACAGAATAAATCTTGACCTTTTCACCTGACACCACCTTGGTGTTTGCTCAAATGCTTGCTGAGATCGAGCCGCAATTGAATTTCTTTTCTGGTTTGTTCATTGTGATGTCCTCCAATCAGATTTTAATTATTTGCTATATTGAAAATAAATCAGTCAGAGACAACAAGTCTCGCTGAATACGTACTGTTTTCTGCTTCCATTCCGCACCTCACTAATTCTTTATCAACCAACTTAAAACCTCTCCTCCTCCATTAGTGGAGAGGGCATAACCCTGTATTGATTTCAGTATCTGAGAGTTTTTTTGGGCTTTTTGGAAAAATGTTTTGCTGTGTACAGGCCGTAAAATAATTTTTGTGCTTATTTTGTCCAGCGTCAATTATAATTTCCCTTCAACGACAGTTATTTTTCCCGTTACTTCATAACACTTGCCTTAGCTTGTAACTGTTAGGGGGTGCCCCCATGGGGGCAAAATTTCGGACACTACTTGTCCTTATCTTTTCTCTTCTTGGCCTGCTCGGCTCGGTAGCTCGGAACA
>Ga0210003_1004381_pt1 | contig 11197 bp, 8 predicted proteins | sample LantaG_FD_182804 | JGI IMG/M metagenome (GOLD analysis project Ga0210003, IMG submission 182804) | Deep subsurface microbial communities from Baltic Sea to uncover new lineages of life (NeLLi) - Landsort_02402 metaG (SPAdes) (version 2) | ecosystem: Environmental > Aquatic > Marine > Oceanic >...
CCGGAAAAACTGTCCGCCCAGCTGCGGAACTCAGCCGCGTTGCCTTCCCGCTCGCGTTCGGCCGGCACGGTGGCGAGCGAGACGGTGGTGCCCGCCTGCAGGCCGCGCTGGGCGCCGTAATAGATCGGCTTCAACCCCACCAACTCCCCTTCGGCCGCCAGCAAGCTGAAGTTGGCATCCGTCGTGAAGTCGTTGAGCGTCGGCCCGATGTACGGGGCCGAGGTGTCGATCTGGTTCGGGGACAGATGCGCGCCCTCTTTCTGCGCCGGCCCGTAGGTGCGAAACCGCGGATAGGTATGCTGCGTGAGTATCTCTTCCCAGTTGCCCCCGTAGTCGATCGTCAACATGTAGCCCGCACTCAGCACCGCTGCGGAGTCGCGGACGAAGCGTTCCGCCCCGGGATTGACATAACTCACCATCCCGCGTGGGTCTCTGGCCAGCACTCCGGCATAAACGTCGGCGTAGCGAGTGAGATGCTCCGCGACCACCGGCACGGTTGCCGACGGCGCATACAACTCCCTGAACAACATCGCATTGGCGGTGGCCTTGTACACCGGCGTGGTCTGGAGCTGCTCCAGCAGCGACACAAACGACGCCCGTGTGAGGTAGACGGCGGTCTCGCGCTGGCCGCCAAGGAAGCGGTCTTTGATGGCCTTGTCGTCACCCTTGATGACCCGCGCCGCGGCGGTCGGCAGGAGCGGCTGTACCACCCGCCACGTCGCCTCCGGGATCGCCGGCACCACGAAGGCCACCTCCGCCGTGCCGTCAGCCGAGAGAATGATTTTGTGCACGCTGAAGGCGTCGGGGAGTTCGTTGGACAAGATGACGCCCTTGAGACTGCCCTTGGCAATGGTGGCCGTCATGTTTGTGGCGTCAGCGACACGCGCCTCGAAGCGGGTGCCGAAGCGGGCGTTGCGATCCTGCTGGATCTTGCTGAGCGACGGGGACCGGTCGTAGCACACGTACAGCACCTGATTGGCAAACCGGAGCCATGCCGGGTCACTCTCGCCTTTGCGCACGAGGTACTCAAGAATCGCCTCGGCCAGCCCGCCGTCGCCGGGACCAAACTCGGCGATCGTAAAACGGTGCTTCTCACTGAGTGTGCCCGCGCGCCGCATGCCGCTCCACATGGCGAAGATTTGCTCGGCCACCATGTGGCCAAACACCGGCGCCAACACAACCGGATATGTCCGGTAGTGATCCACAAAGTCGACGCGGCCGCTCGCGTAATACCCGACGGTCGGATGGAACATCACCATATCGTGGTAGTCGAAGAAGCTTGGAAAATACCTCGGCACCTCCGCATGGGCCTGCGGCGGGACCACCAGTTCGCGGTGGACCTCCCAGCCGTTTCGCAAATCCCGCGTCTGCGACGGCTCCGCGGAAAGCGGGACGGTGACTGCCTGCAGCAGTGCGATGGCGGTGATTCGGACGGGAACGGAGTGTGTGAACGACCGCATGCGAGCAGTTTAACGGGAAGACGCCCGTTGCACGAGTTGCGGCCCGCGCCAGACCTCGGGTCGCAGCAGCACCAGCACGGTCAGCACCTCAAGTTGTCGAATCCACATGGCAGCGGTCAGCACCACCCTCGACACCGGGTGCAGGTCTTGGGTTGCCCGTGCCATCCCGCCGGACGTTCGCTACGGGCAGCCCTTCCCCCTGGCCCCATAAAAGCCCCGGGCGCGAGCCCGGGGACTGCGGGAACAAATGCCACCCCGCCATCCACACCACCCATCGGCCGCGGATAGACGACACCGCGAGCACATGGGGACTGTGCAGGCCGAAGGGGGACAGTCCCTTCCGGGGGCACACACGAGCCATGCCCGGCGTCGCCGAGACCAGAAGTGATGAGAAACATTGGAGAAATCCTGATGGCGACCATGAACGTGGTCACCGAGGGGTTCCTCCGTCATCCCCGACGAGGCTATCGATCCGTACCACTTCGACAGGGAGTGGTGGAGCACGTCCCAGCTATGGGCCCTGCGGAGTCCGGGTCTGCCTGGCTTTCTGACCTGGCCGACCTCGACCTGCCGGGCCGGCCACATGCTGTTCGGCCCGCATGGAGCGTGCTGCCGGCCGGAGGTCGCGACCTAAGCGGCATGGAGCAGCACGGTGTTCCCCTACGCCCTCCCCGCTCGATTCCGGTTCATGGTGAACCAGCACATTCAAGGATCGTGCCGGGCCTGGTCCAAGACCCGCCGCAGCCAGGCTTCGAGCGTGACCAGCAGCCAGATCTTCGCGCCGTGACGCGGCCGCACTCCGCCCAGCCGCCGGTCCAGCAGCCGCTCGAGATAGACGCGATTGACGATCCCGCGAACCGCGAGGCCGTCGAGGAGTCGCTCCCGGGCCTGCGGCAAAAGCGGCCCCTGAAACCAGGCCTCCACCGGCACGAGCATCCCGCTCTTCGGCCGGTCGATGATCTCCGCGGGCAGGAGGTCGGCCACGGCCCGCTTGAGAAGGTGCTTCTCCACGGAGCCCTTGAGCTTGTGCTGCGGCGGGATCGCGAAGGCGCAGGCGACGACGTCGCGGTCGAAGAGCGGCGACCGCGGCAGCATCCCCGCCGGCCCGCTCAGGGCATCGACCTTGGGAAGGATGTGGTGTCCACCCTTGAAGCTCACGTTCACCGCCTGAAGCCGGCCGATGAACGACCGCCAGCGGGGATCGGCGAGCGCCGCGGTGAGCTCGGGCTCGAGCGGACGCTCGGCGAGCGCGGCATTCACGTCGGGGGTGAGCATGCTCGGCAGATCGTCGTAGCATTTGAGGTGGGCCCGAAGGTAGGCCCGCTCGCGGGCCAACGCCTCGGCCGTGGGTTCACCGTACAGCTCGGCGAGCAGCATCGGCAGGTTCTTCGGGCCACCGAAGCAGGGATCGCCCCCCTCGCCGTTGAGCATCACGCCGCTCGTGGCGGCCGCCGCATGAAAGAGCAGCGCGTTGGGCACGGTGAGCGGGTCGCCGATCGGGTCGCCGAGCAGGCCCACGGAGTCGTCGAGATGGTGGAGTACGGCGGCCGGCGACAGCTCGACCACATGATGGTCGGTGCCGCAGTGCCGGGCCACGAGCGAGCTGAAGGGGAGTTCGTTGGCATGGCCGGGGCCGAACGAGATCGAGTAGGTGGCCACCGAGCCGGCGTGGAGCCGGCAGGCAAGCGCGACGACCAGGCTCGAATCGAGCCCGCCCGAGAGTGACGCGGCCACGGGGCCCTCCGCCGGCAATCGCCGCCGCACCGCCTCCTCGAGCCGCTGCCGGAGCCCCACCCGCAACACCTCCTCATCTTCCCACCGCGGCGGCTCCGCGGGCGGATACCAGAACATCTCGGAAGCCACGCCCGTCGCATCCACTCGCAGCCGCTGCCCCGGCAGGAGTTCGTGCACGCCCGCCACGAGCGTGTCGCGGCCCGGCAGATAGGCGTAGCTGAGAAACCGCGCCACGGCCGCGAGGTCGAGCCTGGGCGGCACGAGGCCCGTCGCCAGGATGCCGCGCAGCGACGAGGCGAAGACGAGGCCCGTGGTTGTGGCTGCATAAAAGAGCGTGCGTTCCCCCACCGCGTCCCGCACGAGCGTGAGCGACCCGTCGTTCTCCAACCAGGCGGCGGCGAACCCGCCGGTCACGTCGCCGATCCGCCCCCGCCGGGCTGCTGCCAGCCAGGCGTCATGGCCGACGAGCGGCTCGCCGTCGAGGAAGCAGCAGTCGTGATCGACGACGATCGGAGTCGCCGCTGCCGATGACCGCGGACGCGGGCCGGCTTCCGGCTCGAGCACCTGCGTGTCTGTCCCGAGCGTGGCCCGGATGCGTTCAGCGGCAGCGTTCCCCTCGGCGTTGCGAAATCCCCATGCGCCGCCGATCCGCCCCACCGGCCGCCGCCGCCCGGTACCGGTGAGGATCGTGAAATCGTCACGCACGCGGATCGTGTCGCAGTCAGCCTGCCTGTCGGTCAGGGATTCGACCCGGTGGGCCGCTCTACCCGAAGGCATCGATGGCTCCATCGGCATCGCCCGCCTCCTCGGTCAGGCAGCCGTCTCCATCACCGCCACCGCTGTCACCCGATCCGGTCGAGTCGCTGGAGCCACGCGACTTTTGGGGGGGCGGCTCCTGGTGCGGAAGAATGATCACGTTGTCCACGTTCTGGGGGAAGAGTGTAGCGACGCGACCGGGATAATCGGGCACGGGAGCGAATTCGCTCACGCTCGAAGGCGACGCGATTCCGGAACGTGTCAACGACTTTGAGACACCTGCGGAACGAATTTACTGTCGCGGGGTAGCTCCAGTGTGCGGACTTGCGGCTTGTTTTCTCGTGGGTTGATCCAGGCCTCAGCCGCCGAAACTCGTCGCTGAAGGAGGATGTGGGGGCGAGCCCAGCGCCAAGTCGTCGGCCGATGCCCTCGTAGCGGAGCGATACTTGCAAAAATGCCAGTCGAGGCATTATTTTTTGAGCCCGTATGTTACCCGCGACAGAGGACCGTCGTGCCAAGGATCTGTGCCCTGCATGATCTCCCATCGCCGAAAGCGAGCGATCATGCCCCGGTTTCCTCCGCCGCAGCGGAGATGCGGTATCCGACCAAACGGGAAGTACTCGCTGTCATTCCAGAAGAGTGCTTCGATCGCAGCCTCCTCAGGTCGTCCCGCTCTTTGCTTTTGTCTTTGGTGATGACCATCGGCAGTGGGGCCTTCGCATACGCTTTCATCCCGCTGGCCTGGTCATGGCTGCCTGCGTGGATCCTCTACGCCATCGTTGCTGGGACCGCGGCCACAGGGTGCTGGGTCGTCGCACATGAGTGTGGACATCGGGCATTCGCGAAGCACAACTGGCTTCAGGACATGATCGGATACTGCTTGCACAGCACCCTGCTCGTGCCCTACTTTTCCTGGCAACGTAGCCATGCGGTGCATCATGCTCGCACCAACCACCTCGACCTCGGTGAAACGCATGTGCCACTCCGCGACACCACGCCTGGCGGTAGAGCGTGGAGAAGGTGGCAGGAAACGTTCGGCGACGAGGCGTTTGCGATCGTTGTGATCGTGCTTCGATGTCTGGCCGGATGGCCCCTCTACCTGCTGACCGGCGTCACGGGTGGCCCCACTCGCGGTGTCACGAACCACTTCTGGCCAGGATGGCCATTCTCGGCGGCGCTCTTTCCAGGCGAGTGGCGTCGCAGAGTTTGGCTGTCGGATATCGGCGTTGTTGTCATGCTTGGCCTGCTCGGCTGGTGGACATATGCGGCAGGGTTTCTCCCGGTGCTCGCCGTCTACGTCGGTCCTTACTTGGTGGTCAACTTCTGGCTCGTCTTGTACACGTGGCTTCAGCACACCGACGTCGACGTCCCGCACTTTGACGACGAGGATTGGACGTGGGTCAAGGGAGCGTTCATGACGGTTGATCGCCCGTACGGTGCCGTTCTCAATTTTCTGCACCATCACATCGGGAGTACGCACGTCGCGCATCACATGGATGCTCGAATTCCGCACTACAACGCCGTCAAGGCGACCCGTGCCTTGCAGAAAAACTTTCCCGATCTCTATCGCTACGATCCGACTCCGATTCCGAAGGTACTTTGGAGAGTGGCGACGCGATGCCACGTCGTGTCGAAGGGACAGATGGGCTGGAAGTTTGCCGGACGACACCACTGAGCCGGCCCCATGGTCTGGTCGCATGCCTACGATCCGCTCTCCTCGCCTCTCCTCTCCACGCTAGTGGCACTGCTCCCGCTGGTCTCCCTGCTCGGGCTCTTGGCCGCCGCAGGCTGGTCGGCCCCGGCCGCCGCTGGCGCAGGGCTGGCCACCGCTCTGGCGGTCGCCGTGGGCATTTTCGGCATGCCGGCCGACGCCGCCCTGGCCGCCGCACTCTACGGTGCCGCCTTTGGGCTCTTCCCGATCGGCTGGATCATCGTCACGGCGATGTTCCTCTACCGGCTCTCCGTGGAGGCCGGGGCACTCGATGTGATCAAGCGTTCGGTGACGAGGCTCTCCGCCGACCACCGCATGCAGGCCCTGCTGATCGCCTTTTCGTTTGGGGCGTTTCTGGAGGGGGCGGCGGGCTTCGGGGCGCCAGTGGCGATCTCAGCCGCACTGCTCACCGGGGCCGGATTCCCGCCCTCGAGGCGGCCTGCCTGGCCCTGATCGCCAATACCTCGCCAGTGGCCTTCGGCGCCCTCGGCACGCCAATCATCACGCTGGCCAAGGTGACCGGTCTCGACGAATTCGCGATTTCTCAGATGGCCGGCCGACAGCTCCCCCTCTTCTCGCTCATTGTGCCGGCCTGGATGGTGGCCACGATGACCGGCTGGCGAGGGCTCCTCGCCGTCTGGCCGGCGGTGCTGGTCTGCGGCGGCTCGTTCGCCGCCGTGCAGTTTGCCATGGCTAATTATGTCGGCGCGGCGCTTGTCGACGTGGTGGCGGGGATCGTCAGCCTCGTCGCGCTCGCCGCGTTTCTCCGCTGGTGGCAGCCGCAAGACTGCTGGCAGCACGGAGCAGGACAGCCTAGAGCCCCCGTTGCGAACGACTCCGCTCGCACGATCGCCTGGGCCTGGATGCCATGGGTGTTTCTCTCAGTGGCCGTCTTCTGCTGGGGTTTGCCAGCTGTGAAAGCCACGCTTGAGGGCCGCCCGTGGCCGAATGCGAATCCCCCGGCTCAGTCGGGCCTGCCGCTGTTGCCGAAAACCATCGTGGCGCCAGAACTCTCCGTGCCCCGGCTCGATGGCCGCATCGCCAAGGTGCCACCGGCCACCCGAGAGCCGCTTGAGATCGAACGGGCGGTCTACCGGTTCAACTGGCTCTCCGCGGCCGGCACGGCGATTCTCATGGCCGCGGTTATCGCGGTGCCTTGGCTGGGTCTTTCCTGGCGGCAGGCCGTGGTGATCTGGTCTGACAACCTGCGGCGGCTTTCCCTGTCGCTCGTCACGATCGCCCTGATGCTAGCGCTGGCCTTCGTGACCCGCTACTCCGGTACCGATGTCACTCTCGGCCTGGCCCTTACCCAGTCGGGCTGGTTCTATCCTTTCTTTGCGCCGCTGCTGGGCTGGCTGGGCGTCGCACTGACCGGCTCTGATACCTCGAGCAACGCGATGTTCGGCAGCCTGCAACGCGTGACGGCCGAACAGCTGGGCTTAAATCCGCTGCTGATCTGCACGGCCAACAGCACCGGCGGCGTGATGGGGAAGATGATCGACGCCCAGAGCATTGTCGTCTCGGCGACGGCGACAGGCATGCACCGTCAGGAGGGGGCGATCCTGCGACGGGTCTTTCCACACAGCCTGGCACTGGCGGCCCTCATGGGCCTGCTCGTCTGGCTGCAGTCGGGCCCGCTATCGTGGATGGTGCCGCGGTGAAGGCGGGCGATCGAGGCCCGCGGTTGTGGCTGTATAAAAGAGCGTGCGTTCCCCCACCGCGTCCCGCACGAGTGTGAGCGACCCGGTGGGCCGCTCTACCCGAAGGCATCGATGGCTCCATCGGCATCGCCCGCCTCCTCGGTCAGGCAGCCGTCTCCATCGCCGCCACCGCTGTCACCCGATCCGGTCGAGTCGCTGGAGTCCCGCGACTTTTGGGGGGGCGGCTCCTGGTGCGGAAGAATGATCACGTTGTCCACGTTCGGCCGCTCGTTCAGCGGCTGGTTGATCGCGCGAAACAGCCGCTTCACGACCTGCTCCGGCCGGATCACCGCCAGCTCGAGCCGATACTTCGCCAACCACTTCGCCTCCCAGGCGGAGAGGCCGGGCTCCGTGCCGACATCGCCAGGCCTGCCCGGGAGGAACGGCCCCTGGAGCGCCTCGGCCTGCACGGGTCTGAGCCCCACGTCGACCACGACCGTCTGGCCGGCGAACCAGTCGGGATCCTGCGCGAGCAGGCGGGCCAGGCGGCAGCCTCGGGGCGTGGCGTCGTGGAGCGCGTAGACCGCCAGCCGGGGATTCCGCTTGAGCATCGCCCGCACCGTCTCGAACGGACCCTGGGGATAGCCGTCTACCGACAGGATCGCGCAGTTGTTCTCGAAGTGGAAATGGTTCGCCAACAGCAGATCGACCGTGCGGGCCCGGTCGCAGATCACGGCCCGGTCGAACGAGTAGTCGCCGACGTCGGCCTCGACCTCAGGCGCTGCCTGCGGCCCGGGCCGCCGCTCGATCACGCCGGGAGGCGGTCCGTGCTCGGCAGTCCAGCGGGCGTAGAGGCGGTCGAACCGGCTCTGGCCGAGCGTGGACATCACGCTTCGCCGCCGCACTTCCACCAGGCCCGTGATGAACAGGGCTGCGGCGACCACTCCCGCCACGAGGGGATGCGCCGTGACGAACCGCGTGAACTCATCCGGGATCGTCACCACCGCGACGGCCGACAGCACCACCGGCGCCAGCATGAAGAAGACACCGATGTTCCGGTGGTCGAACGCCTTGCCATGGCGGCGGTCGAGCGCGTAATAGAGGTGCTCGACGCCCCACCGCACCCGGCCCTCCGCCGACACTGCGTCGATCGCCTTCTGGAAGGCGACGTCGGAGAAGGGATCACCGGCGCGGGGCACGAACACGAACCGACGGCCGCAGCTTTTGCACCGGCGGGTGTCCTTCCACTCACGGTAGAGTGAGTCGGCCTCGCAGTGACAGCACTTCATGGTCGCGACACCTCACGGCCCCAGGAGGCGGTCGGCCGGCGGCCGCGGCCGTCGATGAAGATTTGCAGCCAGGCTTCGAGGATCGCCAGCGTCCAAAGCCGCTCGCCGATCCGGCGGCGGCGGGTCTCGTCGGCGTCGTTCTGGCCGCTGCGAAGCCGGGCCACGTAGTCCTCGCGAAACAGCCCGCGCCTGGCGATCGCCGCCGGCCCCAGCAGGTCGGCGATCGTCGGGGCGAGCGGGCCCAAGGCCCAGTCGGTGATCGGCACGCTCATGCCGAACTTTCGCCGCCAGACCACCTCCCTCGGCAGCTTCTTCTGCAGGATCAGCTTGAGCACATACTTCTCGCAGGCGCCGTGAAGCTTCATGTTCGGCGGCAGCCGGAATGAATCGACGGCCAGCCCGCGGTCGAAGAGCGGTGTGCGGGCGTCGAGCCCCCAGCCATTGGCCATCCGTTCCATCCGGGGCAGGATGTTCTGCGAGCCCTTGAGCGCGATGTCGGCCAGCCGGACGCGATTGAGCAACGTGGTCGCGTCATGGCCGGAGAGGTAGGGCTCGAGCAGGATCCGCCGCTGGCCGGGCGTCGCCACCTGCTCCCGGAAGGCGGGCGTGTAGAGCCGCTCTTCGCGGCCGTAGAACCGGTGGTATGACCGCAGGTAGATCTGCTCGCGGCTCTCGTCGCCGTAGAGGTTGGCGTAGAGTTGGGCGGCGATCATCGGCTTGCTCGTCCAGCCGCCGAACAACTGGTCGCCCCCCTCGCCGTTGAAGATGGCCGCGAGTCCCGCGTTGTGCGCCGCCCGGCCGAGCAGGTATTGCGGCCCCGTGACCGGATCACCAAACGGCAGGTCGAGCTTCCACACCATGTCGGCGAGGATCGGGGCGATGTCCGCGCCGCGCACGGGCACGAACTCGAGCGGAATGCCGAGGTGCGCGGCCACCTGCGCCGCCTGCTGTTTCTCCACGCTCCGCGGGCCGAAGTCGAGGCTGAAGGCCCGCAGGCCCACGCCCGTCGCCTTGAGCCAGGCGGCAACGCCCGACGAGTCGAGCCCGCCGGAGAGAAAGACGCCCACCTCCGCCTCGCCAGCCAGCCGCGCGGCAACGGCCTCCTCGCAGCGGCGGCGGATGAGCCGGCAGGCGGTCCGCTTGTCGCTGAGGTCGGGATCGATCCGCTCGCGAAGCACGAAGTAGGGCTCGCTCTCGAGGCGGCCGTGCTCCCAGCGGGCGATCCGCCCCGGCAGCAGCCGGCGGATGCCCCTGATCGGCGTCTCCTCACCGGGCACGAACGAGAACGTGAGATACTTGTGGATGGCGGCGGGATCGATCGCGACCGGCAGCCCGGGGATCGCGAGGATCTGCTTGACCTCGCTGGCGAAGTAGAAGACGCCGGCGTGTTCGCAGACGTAGAGCGAGCGATTGCCGAACGGATCCCGCACGAGCGTAAGCCGCCGGTGATCGCCATCCCACCACGCGGCCGCGAACGCACCGTCGAGCGAGTCGAGTGCCGTCGCCAGCCGATTGCGGAGCGCAGCGGCGGGTGAGTCATGCGCGGGGGCGAAGCCGCCGGCACAGGCCACGAGGTCGCCACCGTCGCGGTGAATGCCCGGCGACTTGCCGGGCCTTCCGGCCCAGTGGCGGTAACCGAACACGGCACCCTCGGCCTCGGCGACGTGGTCGGTGTCGCCCCGGTAGTCGATCGTTGCGAGCATCGCTCGCACGGTGGCCGGATCGCCCGGCCCCACGAATCCGCAGATCCCGCTCACGGCCCGCCCCCTTTCACGGCGGCTGCGTCGCCAACCTCGAACGGCAGCGAATGCAGGTCCCGCTCCGCCGACACCAGCCGCACCCGCCACGTGCCGGATACCGCGTCGGCGGGCAGCCGAAACCGCACGTGCGTCTCCCACGGCAGGTGCGTGATGGGCCTGGTGTCGTAGGCGTTCCGCTGGACCACGCGGCCCGTTGGGTCGATCCACTCGCCCACGAGCCGAGCCGGCGTTCCGAGCGGAGCCTCGGCGAGCACCACCCGATACCAGATCTCGGGCGACTCCCGGGGGGCGAACACGGGCTGCTCCCCGGCCTCCTCGGCGAGCGTGAGGCGGCCCCGGGCGGCGGTCAGGGTCGCAGGCCCGGGCCGCAGTCGTTCCCACGCCAGCCAACCGCCCGCGCACACCAGCAGCACGGCGCCGGCGGCCAGCACGGCCGAGCCGGGGCCGCGGCCGCCGGTGGTTTCGTCGCCGAACATATCGTGGCGGTCCCGCGACACTATTGTTCTCGATTGCCCACGGTGAACGTGCGGTTGATCATCGGATGATCCTCGTGAACGGGGCCGACGTCGCTGTCGGGGTGGAAGGCGAGCACGAGCATCGTCTCGCAGTCGGTGTGGAAGCAGTGCTCCTCGCCGGCGTCGATCACGAATGCCTGGCCCGGGGCGAGCCCGAGGCGCCTGCCCTCGGCCAGACACCAACCCCGGCCGCGGATGATCACGCCGGTGCGGAATGACGGATGCACGTGGGGCGTCTGCCGCGTGCCCGGCGGCAGGCAGAGCAGGTTCAGGCAAGGATCGCCGCGGATCACCGGCGGGACGAGCAGCGAATCGGTGCAGCCGTCGATATA
>Ga0210003_1004384_pt1 | contig 11189 bp, 16 predicted proteins | sample LantaG_FD_182804 | JGI IMG/M metagenome (GOLD analysis project Ga0210003, IMG submission 182804) | Deep subsurface microbial communities from Baltic Sea to uncover new lineages of life (NeLLi) - Landsort_02402 metaG (SPAdes) (version 2) | ecosystem: Environmental > Aquatic > Marine > Oceanic >...
GAGAGAGAGAGAGAGAGAGAGAGAGAGAGAGAGAGAGAGAGAGAGAGAGAAAGGGGGAAAAAACCTCGGCACCCCCACTTCTCCGTTAGCGACTCTCCCTCTCTCGATTGCCGTTTCTTCTTCTCCTTCTCTCTCTTTTCTCTCTCGCCGCACTATGCTCCTCGCCTCCCGAGTCGTCGTCGGCGCCTCGTCGCTGAGAGGTTCCTTCGCGCCCTCCCTGCTGCGACGAGGAGCTCGTGGAGCATCGATGACGGCGGCGCCAGCAGCAGCAGCGAGGGGTAGATCGACGAGCGCCAATGTCTCTGCCGCTGCGTCGTCGAGCGAAGCCACGTCGACCTCCTCTTCGACATCTTCTTCGACCTCTTCTCCTTCTTCTTCCACCCCAACCGCCACCCCAACCAAGCCCCCCGCCGTCGCCTTCAAGCTCAAGCTCCTCCACGACTCCGACTGCCCGCTCTGCGAGCGAGAGGTCTCGATGCTGAGGCGGCGCGACGCCGAGAGGACAAACTCTATCGTGTTTGTCGACGTCGCCGACCCGAATTATAAACCGGAAGAGAACTGCGACATCGACTACGAGACCGCGATGCGGACCATCCACGGCATCGTGCCCAACGAGCGAAATGAACTAGTCGTGATGACGGGCGTGGAGGTCTTCCGGAAGGCTTATGAATTAGTTGGGCTCGGGTGGGTCTACGCCTTCCTCGACGTGCCCGTCTTGAAAAAAATCGCGACCTCTCTCTACGACGCCTGGGCGAGGATCCGCCTTCCCCTGACGGGCAGGCCCTCGCTGGAGGTGGTCCTGGCAGAGAAGAAGACGTGCAGGGACGTCGCCGAGAAGTGACAGGGTCTGTTGTTATCGTCTCGTGTGTTTTTTGTTGTTGCAGTTCTTTCAACTCTTTTTTTGTAAAAAACAAAACAAAACAAAAAATTGAAAAATTCATTCAAACGTCTCCGCCTCTATAAGTCGCGTTTGCCGCCGACGCCTTGTCCCTCCTGTAGCCCCCACCGAGCACCAAGGCAGCGAGCCTCCCTCTCTGCTGCTGCTGCTGCTGCTGCTTCTGTTGCTGCGGTTTCCTCTTACTGCTTTTCCCGTTGTTGCCATCGTCGGAGGAAGAAGCAGAAGAGAAATCGCTGTCGTCGAGGTTTTTCCTTCGGCCGCCTTTGCTGCTTCTACCCTTGCCCCCCTTCCCTCGTGCCTTCTCCTTCCTCCTCCTGCTCCTCGAGTCGCGGCACCTCCGCAGGGACCTCCTGACTCCCAAAAAGACCAGCAGCGCGAGGAAGAAGGCGTCGGCCGTCGGGTAGCGCACCAGGACCTCCCACGCGGCTGTGATCTTGATCCACCTGAAGTTTTTTTAGATTTTTTTTTCGAAAATCGGGTTTTTTTTTTCCTTCAGCGACCTCTCTCTTTTCTCTTTCTCTTTCTCGACCCCGGATTTACTCCACTTCTCTCTCTTTTTCTTCTTTCTCCTTACCAGCTCGCCTCGTACATCGAAGACCCCGACACCAGGAAGGACTTGGGGTACAGCTGCAAAAAAGCAAAACAGCCCCAACCCACAACCTCGACGAGCGTCGAGCGGAGCACGAAACGACCCGCGGCGACGACGGCCAGCGCGCCGACCAGAAGGCCGCTCAGGATGCGGTCGTTGTACGAATCTTTAAATCGCACGCGCTCCCTGGCGACGGCCCTGTCTGCCCTAGCTAACGCAGCAGCTGCTGCGGGGCCGACACAGGAGGAGGAATAAGTGGCAGAAGAGGAAGAGGTCGGGCTCTTTTTGAACGCCACGGCGAGCGCCTTGGCCGAGCAGCTCTCCTCGAGCCGCTGCTCGAACCTCCGCTCGCTGGGCAGGCGGGAGCGCTGCTCCGCGTCGAGCGCGTCCTCGCAACGCTCCGCGGCGGCGGAGCAGGCCCTGCTCGACGCCAGCTCGTTGCGGTCCCGGGCGGCCGCGGCGGCCGTGGAGAGCTCTTCTATCAGCCCCGCGCGGAGCACATCTACTTTTCCGTTGTCGCCTTCTTCTTCTTCTCCCCTTCCCTCTTCTTCCTCTTCGTCGCCGCCTCCGCCGACCCCGCCAAACCTCCCGGACTCGAAGGCGGCCACCGCCTCGGCGCTCGCGGCCTCGTGCTCTGCTTCCAATTCCATTTCGGGTACGGGGTAATTGAGCTTGCTCATTCGTGCAGAATAAGCCTCGACGACCGTCCTCGTCAGGTCTTTGTTGAAGTGCTCGAGGATCGAGCCCGCCGAGGGGATCGCGCGGGCGTTGAGGGCCCCGACGATGCGCTCGGCGAGGTCCGCGAGGGCGGGGCCGTCGATGAAAGTGGTCGTCGAAGTCGAAGAAGAAGAAGTCGAACTGCTTTTCATCATTTTCTCAGTCATTCTCTTGGGCTTTGCCAGCTTGCGCACCAGCTCCCTCAGCTCAGCCCTCTTCTCCCTGTAGGCCGGCGCCAGCGCCTCGTCCCCGAGCTCGCACAGCTTGGTCCGGTCCAGATGCGGCTGCGGCAGGCCGAAGGCAGTCGACCTCGGGGCGATCCTCCGAAGAGAAGAACGCACTTTGTTGACGGCGGAGATCCCTGCGTCGTGGCCCGGGTTCTTGACTTTCGACAGGGCTGCGTCGAGGGCTGCCTGCGGCGAGGCCCCTCCGAGGAAGTCTCGCTGGATCAGCCAGAGCATCGAGCCCGGCTCCAGGGAGTTTTTGTTATTCGAAGAAGAAGAGGAAGAGGAGAAGAGGGAACCCGCGAGCTGGGTCGCGAACGAAAGCTTCTCGACGTCGCTCTCCCTCAGAGCTTCCGGCAAGTTGTAGACCAGCAGGCTCGCCAGGGTGGCGCCCAGCGCGAAAATCCGGTCGTCGTAGGCGTCCGACTTGCCCGTGGACTCGAAGCCCTCGGAGTCGAGGAAGAGCAGGGCGTGCTTCTGTTGCTGTTGATTTCCATCTCCGTCACGTCCACTTCCGCTCGTCGTCGTTGCTTCCTCGGGCGAGCCCCAGATCCAGACCCCTTTGGTCTGCGTGTCCCTGGTGTGCCCCACGCCAAACCCTTCCTCGCACCCCACGCCCAGGAGCTGGTTCAGCAGGAACGACTTCCCTGACCTGTAAGGTCCCATGACGACCACGGGGGCGACGGGGATCTTCGACAGGGAGCGGAGGAAGGCGACGCCCTCGGGCGCGAGCTCCAGGGTGGTGGCGCCCTCGACCGAGCGGATGAGGGGGATGCTATTGGTGGGGAAAGGTGGGGGAGCGCGGAGAGCGGGGAGAGAGAGTGAGAAGTGGGGGTCGAGAAGAGATTGGATTTTTTTTTCTTGGCAGCGTCAATTCGGAAGGAAAAAAAAAGAAAAAGAGGGAAAGCGTTGCCCCCCGCATTCGGATCGAAAACGACAAAACTCACGGTTTTCTGACCCCGGCGGGGATAGAAGTGGTCATTCCCGTGGTCCTTGTGGAAGAATCGACGGCTGCCGAGCTGCAGCGGGCGCAGAAGAGGAGGACGCTGAGAGCGATTGCGGTCGAACCACCATCGAGGCGACATCGACGCCGTCGCCGCTGCCGAAGCATCTCCTTTTTTGTCGCCGGCTCTGAAGGCCGCAGAGGCATCTCTCTTCTTCTGCTGATGCGAATTGGAGAAGAGAGAACGATCACGTCGTCACAGGCGGCTCATGGTTCGCGATTGGAGGAAGCAGCAGAAAGGAGAGGGCGCGAAAAAGAGTTTCTCTGAAAAGAGAGTTGAAGGCGAAGGAGTGATTTTTTTTCTCGACTTCGACTTCGACAAAGGACCACTTTGCTTCCACGTCGCTCTCTCCTTCCCTCTTTTCCTTTCCCGTTCCTTTCTTTCCTTCCTCACGAGCAAACCATGCAGTCCCTCGCGTCCACCTCCCGCGCGTCCGTCGCGGCGCGTGCTTCGAGCCGCTCGTCGAGCCGGTGAGTTGTCGGAGAGCGGAAGAGCACGAGTTCGAGAGAGAAGAAGAGAAGAGAGAGTTTCGAAAGCCCGATTGGAAAGTTAGCGCCTTTCTTTCGATCTCTCACCAATCCCTTTCTTCTTCGTTCTTCCACTCTCCCCACCCATCCCTGTCCCACAGCTCCGTCGCCGCCCGCTCGCCTGCCGCCAGGGAGTCCCTCCGCGTCCAGGTACGAGAAATTGGGGAGAACGTAGACAGAGAGACGGAGAAAGAGGGGCAGCTGAAAGAGAGAGAGAAAGAACGCGAGATCGAGAAACGACTAGCGAAGAAAGAAGCACCAACGTCGTCTCTCTCAACCTCGACTCTCAACAAAAAAATCTCCTCCTCCAACTTTTCCCTCGACCAAAACAACAACAGCGCCCCTCCCACCGCGCCGCGGCCTCCCCCACCGAGGCCTCCCCCGTCACTTCTTCCTCCTCCTCCAGCGCCGTCCCCGCCTCCCCTGCCGCGGCAGCAGACGAGCTCTACGAGGTCTTCCTCGAGAAGCCCCTCGGCATCCGCTTCGCCCGCGGCCGCGACGGCGAGGCCTACGTCGCGCGCTCGGACCCTGCCCTGGGGAACACCGACGTCAACGTGCTCCCCGGGGACAAGCTCGTCCGCGTCTCTGCCTCTTTCGGCGCCGACGTCTGGGATGCCAAGAACTTCGGCCAGGTGATGTACGCGATCAAGACCAGGAACGGGCAGGTTTACCTGCAATTGCAGCGCAAATATGGAGACATGAGCGCTCTTGAAGATGAAGTGCTCACAACTGCCGAGCGCCAGTTCCGCGCCGAGAGGGGTGGCGGCAACTACGGGAAAGGCACGAAGGAGGTCCAGGCGGCCAACTACGCTCGGATGAAGGAGCTCCAGAAGGAGCGCGTCGCTTTGTTCGACGTCGCTCTCTCGAAATTCAACAAGAAGGACGCAGAGGGCGCGCTGATTGATTTTGAAACCGTTCTGGCGATGGAGCCCCCGAAATACCTCGGGGACGACTTCGCGCGCGTGACTCCGGTCTACAAGGCCACGCAGTACAACGTCGCGTGCTGCTACGCCGCGCTGAAGCAGATCGCGCCCGGGATGGAGGCCATCGAGGCTTGCATGGCTGCGGGTTTTGAGGACTACGCCAAGATCAGGAGCGACCCGAACCTGGCAGCGCTGAGGGAGGGAGGGAACGCCAAGGCGTTCAAGAAGATGATGGACAAGTACGACGAGCCGATCATCAACGAAGGTAAGAGTAGAGGATAGAGAGAATGGAAAGAGAGAAAGAGAGGTTCTGTTTTTTTTTTTCGGTTTCGGTTTCGAGGTCGAAGGTAGGTTCTCTCTCGTCTCCAACACTCACTCTTTTTCTTCCTCTCTCTCTCTTTTCTCTTTTTCTCTCAACCTCCACTTCACTACAACAGCCGCCGTCAAGGCCCTCAAGAACCTGTTCAGCTTCGGCAGGAACAAGGACGACGACGACGACGAGTAGAAGAGAGAGATTTCGTTTTCCGAGAAAAAAAACAATTTTGATTCGAGAGAAGAGAAGAGGAGAAAAAATAACCAAAACAACAACAAACAACATCAACGATATTCTTTTGTTTTCTTCTTCTTCTGATTTTTCTTTTCGTCATTTCGTTCGGGGAGTAGAGAGAGAGAGAGAGAGAGAGAGAGAGAGAGAGAGATGGCGTGTGCTTTTTCCTTTTTTTGCAAACAAAAAAAAACAAAAACTTTCCCCCCATTCATCATCACAAAAGTTAAAATCTCTCTCTTTTTTCTCTTCCTCTTCTTCTCTCAGCCCCCCCTTCTCTTCTCCTCCTCCTCTATCCTACCCGCGGCAGTTCAGGCTCTCCCTAGTGCTCACCCCCGTCTTCGGGTTCTCCCCCTCGGCGATCTTGCACAGCGCCGCGTTGATGTCCTTTCTCAGAATCACGTCGGTCCAGTCGCTCCCTTTGATCGATTTCACCCTCCCGAGCTGAGCATTAGTCATCTGGGCCCCTTCCAAGATGGCGTCGGTGAGGTCGGCGCCCTCGAAGTCGACGGACTGAGTGGTATTGTTGTTTTGAAAGATTGGAAAAGGTGAGCGCTGAAGAGAAAAGAAAATGAAAGACTTTCGAAGAGAGAGAAAAAAAAAACTCTCTCTCTCGTACCTCAAGGTCGGCGTTCCTCAGGTTCGCCCCGATAAAGCTCGCGCCTTTACAGAAGCTCCCAAACATGTTAGCCCCTTCTAAATTCGCGTTGTTGAAGACCGTGCCGCGGAGGATGCTCTTGTAGAACTTCTTGCCGGAGAAGTTTTTGCCGGAGAGGTCCTGGAACGCGGCCTCTTGGAGCTCGCCTATTTTTTTTTTTGTTTTTTCCGAAAGAGGGCCCAGGTTGAGGATGAGGAGGAATTGGCTAGCTCGGAGAACTCGACTTTCTTTCTCGCCGTCGAATCACGATACCGAAACCGCCCTCAAATCCTCACCTCCTCCTCCGGAAACGGCCATCGCGGATCCTGCTGGCGATCCGAGCACCAGGACGGCCGCGGCGAGGGCAGCGAACGCGGCGCGGCCGGTGTTGGCGACGACGGGAGGCAAAGGCGTCGACAAAGGCGAGGAGCTCGACGATGATGATGACGACGATGACGAGGACCTCTCCAGGGCCCTCGGGACGGCCGTTCGAGCCGCGCCGCGCGTCGCTCGCGATGCAGAAGACACCTGCAGTATCCGTGGGAGTGGTCAATTGGTTGGTGGAGGAGGGGTGGAAAGGGGAGAAGAAAGTGAGCTGCGAAAAAAAGACGAGAACCAATCGGTCCCGGTCGCCTTTCTTTCCGATCGTCGAGAGAGACAGCGAGATCGTTTTCCTTTTCGCGTCCTTCGGTTGTCCCTCCACCTTTGTCGGCAATTGCGCGCATTCTTCTCACCTGGTTGCTGCTGCTTCTGCTGTGCGCCTGCTGGTGGGAGAGGGAACGCTGCATCGTTTTCGGAAGACGAGAGAGAGAGAGAAAGGAAAAAAAGTTTTTCTTGCTCTTTTTTTTTGTTATCGAGAAAAGAGTGACCAAGTCTTGGCGAGAGAAGAGGTGGTTCAAAACCTCATCTTCGTCTTTTTCTTCTCCCGCCTTTTGAATTTGAATTGCCCGTCGTCAGCAGCAGGAGCAGCGTTGGTGGTTCACACACGATCAAGTAGGACGGCCAATGAATGGATAGAAACTAAAAAAAACAAGAATTCGCATTTCTCTCTCTCTCTCTCTCTCTCTCTCTCTCTCTCTTTTGTTAAGTTTCTCTCTCTCTCTCTTGTGTTAGGTTTCTCTCTCTCTTCTTTTTCTCTCTCCCTCTTTTTTTCTTTGACCTCTCCCTTTTTTTCTCTCTTCTCCCATTCATCTCTTCTTGCTCTTCTCCTCCTCCTTACTCCGAGGTCGTCCCCAGAGCCCGCAGGAACATCTCGAGCGACTCCACGTCCCTCGCCTCGCTGTCGTACTTCACGGCCCTCTTCGACCCGCGGGGAAGCATCACGACCGTGGGGAACGTCTTGAGCCCCAGTGCTTCCTCGGCGAACGGCCTGTGCTCTGCCTCGTCGGCGCGGAAGGCCGCAACGCGGACGCGAGGGTGTCCCGCGTAGCGGGCGGCGAGCTCCTCGTAGGCCTGCTCCATCGCCTGGGAGTACTGGCACCAGGGGGCATACAGAGCAACCAGGGTCGCTTTCTCGTCGTCTCCGCTCTTCCCAGAAGCGCTCGCCTTCTCGAGCTGCGCCCTAGTCAGCCTCTCGACCGCCGACGACGCATCCGCCCACAGGTCCCTCGCGGCCTCCTTCTCGGCCTGCTCGGCGGCAGATTGCACGACGTTGCCCGAGTGCAGCCCGCACTCCTTGGCCTTGGCGTCCTCCCACCACCACCGCCCCTCGCGCTCGTGCTGGTTGGGGAGCACGGCCTTCGTGCAGGGCTCGCAGCCGATCGAGACGTAGCCCTGGGCGTGGAGCTCGTTGATGGGGACGCCTGGTGGAAGAGGTGGGGGTGGAGTTGAGGTAGAAAGAGAGAAAGAAACGGTGAGAATATCGATCGGGAAAAGAAGAAAAGAAAAAAAGTCCAGCGAATGAAAAAAAAATGGGGGAAAAAACTTCTTCTTTCTTCCTTACCCATCACCCTCAGAAAGTGCCACACTTCCGCGCTCGTTACGTTCGACAGCGGGTTGAACTTGACCAGCGACGCGGGTCCACCCGAAGAACCCTCGAACACCGGGTCGACCTGCACGACGGGCACCGCCTGCCTGGTCCCCGGCGACTGGTCCTTTCGCTGTCCCGTCATCCAAGCGGTCAGCGTCTTGAGCTGCCTGCGTAAGGGCTTCACTTTGCGCACGCGGCAGCACTCGGTGTGGCCGTCCTCGTAGAAGGAGAACATGCCCTTTTCGCGGACAAAGGCCATGGTCTCCTCTGCGTCAGGGAAGGTGTACTCGATTCTGTGGAAAAAGAGAAAAAAAGTTTTTTTTTTTAAAGAGAGAAAAGGTTGAGAAATCGGGTTTGTTTTTTTTTCGCGGGAAGAAAAACCTTCTCCCAACAACTCACTTGATCCCGTAGTGCTTCTCCACGGCGTCAAATAGCCTGTACGTCTCTGAGTTGAGCCTGCCCGTGTCGAGCGAGAAGACGCGGTAGGGGCGTCCCGTCAGGTGGGCGTACTCGACGAGAGCGACGTCCTCCGTGCCGGAGAAGGCGATGCCGATCCCGTCGCCGAAGGTCTCGAGGGCGAAGTCGACGATCTCGAGGGGGCTGGCGCGGTCGAGCTTGGTGGCGAGGGCGTCGTAGTCGACGGCTGGCTGTTGTGGGGAGAGAGAGGGGAGGGAAAAGATAAGAGGTGGAGGTTGAGAGAGAGAGCGAGAAAATCGGCGGCTAGTTTTTTTTTCTCGCTCGATATCGTTTTCGCTAAAACAACAAAGGACGACGAGATCGAAAAAATGCATCAATTTCCGCCGTCACCGTACCTCTTTCACGGCCTGTGCGCGCAGGGAGGCGCCGCGCGACGTGGAAGAAGCGAGCCTCTGGACCAGAGGAGCAGGCGAGGGAGCAGCGGCGCGAGGGGCGCGGGCGGCAGATCGGGGAGCGGCGAGCGAAGATTTCGACGTCGACGACGCTTTCGTCGTCGGCGTCGACATCGTCGCCTGTTTTGTGGGGAGTTGAGGGTCGATTTTCGTGGAGATAATGGAATCGAGTGAGAGATCGGATTGAGGACGGGACCTAGCAAGCTGATCGAAGCACGAGAAGCGGACCTTGAGCGCGGCGGAGGCCATGGTTTTTTTAGTTTCGGAAGAGAAGGAGGTCGGTTTTTTTTTCTGTCGTCGCTTTCGAAAGTGAATTTTTTCCATTTTTTTTTGTTCGCTTCCGCTCGGTCGAAGGAAGAGAGGCATCGGTCACCTTCGAACGGCACCCCTTCTCCTCGCTCCTGCACACAACACACGCCTCTTGACTCGCTCTCGTCCGGGGTACTCGCCATGATCTTCGCGCGCGCCTCGCCCCTGCGGCTGGCAGGTCCCGTGCGTTCTGTGAAGCCGAGGGTTTTTTCATCGTCTTCTGCGGCGAGGGATGACGATGCTGATGCTGCTGCTGCTGCTGCTGTTGCTGTTGCTCGCCAGCGGCGGCGGCAGATCCTTCGCCGGCCCGCCGGCTGCTCCAGGTACGCTTTGATTGCTCTCTTTCTCTCTCTCGACGTCTTGAATTAGAAGCATATCGTCTCTTGGCTGCTCTCTGGAGTTGACAAGGTCCGGGAGATGCCTGGAATCGCGGCTGCTTGCGACGATGATGATGAACGAAAAAAAGAAACACCTCTCGCTTTTCGCTTTCTTCTCACCCTTTCAAACTATCCAAACAACACAGCTGGCCGCCGCTGCTGCTCTCCCACTCGTCTTCCTCATCGTCGTCGACCAAGACCCGCGCCACCCTCGACGGAGGAGGCAGCAGCAACAGAGAAAACGAAAAAGACGAAGACGAAGAAGAAGAGTTTACCCCGGAGCCCGACGCGGCCGCCTTCGCAAACCTCGTCGTCTGCGCCGCGTGCGTCGCAGCCCTCGGGGCACTCACCGGCGTCGACCCCTGGGCGACGCTCTTCCCTGCATCAGACGCTGCTTCCACTGCTGCAGGCGTCATCTCGATCTCCCAGGCCCTGGCCTACGGTCTCGCGGCCTCCCCTCTCTACGTCGCCTTTCTGCTCTCTGCCCGTGCCTTGGTCTGCGAGGGAAGCGTCTGGTGGGCCGAGGTCGAGGGGCAGGGCTCTTTATCGAAACTGCCGTGGTGGCGCGCGCTGGCCTGGGCCTACGCCGTGGCCCTGGCCGACGGCGCGTCGATGCGCGGCCTGGTGCTCCCCTGGCTGTCGAGGCTCGTCACGAACCCCGGAGGCGTCGACATCGCCGAGATCGCTCGCAAGGCCGCCGAGGCGCCCGACGAGGTTTTGCTCAAGTCGACGGCAGATGCCGCCGCTGCCGGGCTTTTCGCTTCGCCCTCCGACGCGCTCCTCGCTGCCGGTCTTGGAAGCCCCGTGATGCCCTTCCCGATGCCTGCTTCTTGGTTGTTCCCGGTTCTGGCTTTGGCAGGAGGGGCGGCGGCCGCGGCGCTCTCGTGCTTCGAGCCGCCGGCGGGGCTGCGTGCCGGGTTCCGCGCCGGTCCCGAGCCCGTCGTCTTGCCCTCCGGGGACCAAGTGCTCGACGAGGACGGGGAGCCGCGGATGAAGCTGGTCATCGGGGCCGGGCTCGACGTGTACGAGAGGCCTCCCGAGGGCTCGGACGCGGCTGCGACGATGAGGGTGAGGAGGGATTTTTTTCGTTTTCTTTTTTTTCGGGGAGGTCCGAGTCGAGGTCGCGAAAGAAAAACGAAACAAAACTCATTCTCTCTCTTTGTTATTTCTCTCTTTCTTTCTCTCTCTTCCAATGGCACCTTGAAAACTCTCGACAGGAGATCCTCTGGGCCTACTGGGGCGACGCCGGAGATGAGGAAGAGGAGGACGACGGCGAGGAGAAAGAAAAGAAGGCGAAAGCCTCCTCAACGGCTGCTGCTGCTGCTGCTGCTGCTGCTGCTGCTTCGACTCCGGCGTCGACTTCTTCCTCCTTTGCTGCAACCTCTCCTCCTTCTACTGCCACCGCCACTGCCATTGTTTCTCCTCCTCCTCCTCCTGTTGCCGAGACGGAGACGAAGAAGAGGGACTGGACTTCCGAGGAGCTCAAGGAGCTCGAGCGGGTGTTCAAGGAGTATTCTGAGGTGCGTTTCTCTCTTTTTTTCTCTCTTTTTTTCTCTCTTTTTTTCGATTTCGGGTTTTTCGTTTCTCGACGAAAACGAAAAA
>Ga0210003_1004385_pt1 | contig 11189 bp, 3 predicted proteins | sample LantaG_FD_182804 | JGI IMG/M metagenome (GOLD analysis project Ga0210003, IMG submission 182804) | Deep subsurface microbial communities from Baltic Sea to uncover new lineages of life (NeLLi) - Landsort_02402 metaG (SPAdes) (version 2) | ecosystem: Environmental > Aquatic > Marine > Oceanic >...
CCCCCCCTCCCCCCCCCCCCCCCTCCTCGGCGGCCTCGACGGCGCAGAAGTTGACGTTGACGCAGTCGAGCAGCCAGTCGGCCTCGGCGCCGTCCCTGCCCGGCCTGTAGGCCCCGAGCCCGAGGCCCCGCCCGACCCACGCCCCGGCCCCGCGCGCCGCGCCGCCGAAGACCTGCCGCCCCTCGGAGAGCAGCACGGCCTTGGCGAAAGCGCGCCAGACGCCCTCCCTCGGCTGGTGGACCGTCGCGATCACGGTGTGCCCCCTGCGGGCCAGCGAGGCGAGCCTGCGCGTGACGGCCAGGGCCGCCGCGGCGTCGAGGCCCGTCGTGGGCTCGTCGAGCAGCAGCAGCGACGGGCTGCCGACGAGCGCGCAGGCGACCGACAGCCGGCGGCGCTCGCCCGAAGAGAGGCCGCGCACGACGAGGCCGAGCGGCAGCGTGCCCCCCACGGCCGTGCCCCCGGCCCGCGAGAGGCCGACCTCGGCCAGGCCCTCGCGCACGAGGGCGGCGATCGCGGCGGCGTCGTTGGCCGGGGAGGAGCCCGAGAGGCAGCAGGTCGCCGCGCGCTCCTCTTCTTCGGCGCCGCCGTTTCGGCCGCGGCCGTGGCCTCCCCGGATCCCGCCCCTCCCGCGGGCGCGGAGCCTCGCGTGGAAGGTGAGCGTCTCGGACGCCGTGAGCGTGGGCACGAACGCGTCCTCTTGGGGAACGTACGCGGCGACCTTGCGGAAGAAGAGCGCGGCCTCAGAGAGGGCGGCGGCGGGAGTGGAGGAAGCCCCCGCGGTGCCGTTGCCGCCGCCGCCGCTCTTGCCGCCGCGCGAGTGCGACGACGCCGGCACGGCCTGCCCGCCGACGCTCACGGTCCCGCCGACGACGCCCACGGTCTTCCTCGCCGCCAGGACGTCGAGCAGCGTCGACTTGCCCGCACCGGAGGGCCCCACGATGGCGCACATCTCTCCCGGGAGCACCTCACCCCAGTTGGGGCCCAGGACCCGCTTGCCCCGAGGGAGGAGCCTCCCGCCGTGGCTGCCGGCGCCGGGGCCGTCGTTCCTGGCGGCTGCCGCTTCGTCGATGGCGGCCGCGGCGGCGTCGTCGGGGTCGCTCGAGGGTGGGACGTGCGTGAGCGTGCAGGTGAGGTTGCTCCACGAGATCTCGATCGGGCGAGGGCAGCGCGAGGAGGAGGAAGACTTTCTGGCGCTGGTCTTGGCGTTTTTGAAGGGCGATGCGTCGGGCGAGCCCGGCGTCGGGGCCCCGCCGGCTCCGTTTCCGGTCTCCAGGTTCGAAGGAGAATCAGAGAAGGGCACCCAGCGCACACGGCAGGCGCACCACGACCCTCCTGCGGGGCCCGAGCCAGCTTTCGAGCCTCCCTCGACCGCGGACCCGACGCCTCCTCCGCAGGCGCAGGATCGGACCCAGGCCTTCGAGCGGAGCCCGGCCTCGTCGTCGTCGTCGTCAAAGTCGGTGGAGTCGAAGCTGCCCGCCTCCGAGGAGCCGCCGCCGTTGCCGCTCCGCACATCTTCTTCTTCGGACAGGAAAGAGTCCCCCTCGTAGGAAGCAGGCAAGGGGCGGGCTCGGAGGGAGTCCGAGGCGGCGGCGGTGGCGGCGGAGCCGAGGGCTCTGTCGAACTCCCCGGGGCTGCATAGAGGGTTCTTGGCGCCGCCGCCGCCAGAGGGGCGGCCGCTCGGAGCGCGGCTCGGGGTCGCCGCGAGCGAGCCGGCGCCGCGGTAGGGCGAAGGGTGTGCCGAGTCCTGCAAGGGGATCTGCTTGCGGAGGGCGACAGAAGAAGAAGGAGCCTTGTAGGAGAAGAGCTCGGTCTCGGCTGCTTCCTTAGAAGAAGCAGAAGCTGCATCGCCTTTGGCGCCTCCTCCGCCCTTCTTCTCCTCTCCTCCGCCTCCTCCGCAAAACCACCTTCTGAAGGCCCCCGAGATCTGGTGGGTCGCGGCTTCGTGCGCGTAGAGGAAAATGAGGACGCCGATGAGGTTTCCCAGGATGACGGCCGGGACCCAGATCTGTTTTTTGGAAAAGGGGGTCGAGTCGGGAGAGAGAGGGAGGGGGTCGAGAGATGAGAGGGGAAGGGGCAAGGGCGGCGCTGGCGAGAAAGCGACAGCTTCGTCGAAAATGGAGCCGTCGCCTGAGCTCTCTCTCTTTCTCTCTCTCTTTGCGTTCTCCGCCTTTCCTTCAAGGGAGGTCTTGCGACACCCCCATTTTCGCTCTTTCATTCTTTCAAAGCCCCGATGCGCGTTGCTGAGACGCAATCTATGATCCGACTTGATCGAATTGCGAATCGAGAGACGAGGTAGCGTGGGGAAACGGAGAAAATGGAGTCGCATCTCCCAATGCTTTTGCTCGCTGACTCTAGCCGCTCGTAGCAGATCTCCTCATCCCTCCTTACGCTGCGCTTTCCTTTGCTTTATCAACCCCTCTCCCGCGCCCAATGCCCGGAAAGAACTCACCGCTACGTTTGTCTGGTACGCCATCGCGTCGCGGGGCTGCCAATTGGGCACACGCGCACGGGGGAAAAAAAGAAAAAAGAGAAAAGTTTTGTGCCACTGTCTCGAGGCTCGTCGTTGCGCATCTTCACTCTTTGCTTTTTTTCTCCGTCGGGCGGCGCGCTGCAAACGAACAGAACAACAACTCGGCATGGTCGCCAACGTGCCCCTCTGGGTGACCGGCGCCGTTTTATCGAATGCGATTGGGCTAGCGTTTGCGCTCACGGCCTTGGTTAGGCTCGGCTGGAGGCCTTTCGAGAGCCTCAAGCGGTTGCTGTGTTTCCTGAGGAAACCGGGTGCGGAGAGCGGCAACAACTTCCAACAATTTCGATCCAACGCGGCTCGTAAAGATCAAAGCTCGATCGGCAGCGGAGAAGGAGAGCGCGAAAATGCCGAAAGGGCCGTCGCCGAGACGCTAGAGGATGGCAAGCCGACGACGACGTCGACAACCGCCGCTTCTGGCCTCTCGCTCGCCTTTCTCCGCGCGAGAGCCCGCGCCGCCTCTGGGCTCACCAAGGACGACGCGGATTCTTCCGCTCCCCAGGAATTCCACGGCGGCGTGCTGGGACAGCCCTGGCAGAGGGGATGCGCGTGCGAGGTGCGTTTGATTGGGAAATCGAGGCGCGGGGCATTGGCTAGTTTATTTTTCTTTGCCATCTTCTTGGCATTGACAGATTCGTCGTCGCCGTCGTCGCGACGGCAAGCAGCAAACTTTTTTCTCTTCTTGCTCTCTCCTCGTGAACCCCTCCTCTCTCTTCTCTCTCTCTCTCTCTCAACGCCGCGCTCTTTCCTTCGGTCGCCACTTGACCAAAAAATTAAAACAAACGGAAAAAAACAGGGAGAGTGCTACTGCCCGACTCGCTGGGTTCCCCCTACCTCCTCCTCCTCCTCCTCCTCCTCCGCCTCCTTGACTGTTCCTTCCTCGTCGTCGTCGCGGGCCGCGCGCTTCCCGACCGACCTCTCGTGGCACTCGGTCTCCGTCGACGTCTTCAACGCCGCCACGGGCGAGCGCAAACGCATCCTGCACCCCTGCAGCGGCCGGGTCTGTCCGGGACAGTTTGTTGCTATCGTCGGTCCGTCCGGGAGCGGCAAGACGACGCTCTTGGACTTGCTGGCCGCGGGCGGCGCCGCGGGCGGCGCCGCGGGCGGCGCGGCGGCGGCAGCGGCAGAGGAGGCGGCTTCCTCCCCCTCTCCCGCGTCCTCGGAGGGCCGCGCCGCGGCCAGGGCGCGCAAGGCGGCACTCAAAGCCCCGCGCACCCACGGAGGGCGCGTCTGCCTCAACGGCGGCCCGGCCTCGGGCGACTTCTTCCGGGCGACGGCGGCGCTGGTGACCGCCGACGACATGTTCGTCCCGAGCCTGTCGACGGAGGAGACGCTGCGGTTCTACGCGAGGCTCAGCCCGGCGCTCGCCGCAGACGCCGGCGGCGAGAAGCCGGGCGCTTCCTCCTCCTCCTCCTCCTCCTCCCCGACCGCGGCGCCCTCCGCGGCCGCGGTCAACGCCGCCGTGCGCTCGACGCTCGAGGCCGTCTCCCTCTGGAGGGCGCGCTCCACGCTCGTCGGGGGGAGCCTCCCGGGCGGCCTTGCCCTGCGCGGGCTGAGCGGCGGCGAGCGGCGGAGGCTCTCGATCGCGTGCTCGCTCGTCGGCCGGCCCTCGCTGCTGCTGCTCGACGAGCCGACGTCGGGCCTCGACGCCGCCGCGGCCTTGGGAGTGGCGCGCTGCGCCGCCAGACTCGCCGCGGAGGGCCACGCCGTCGTCGCGTCGATCCACCAGCCCCGCAGGGAGATCTGGTGCCTCTTCCACGGCATCGTCGTCCTGGCGGAGGGGCGGCAGCTCTACGCGGGCGCGACGCAGGGCGCCGTGCCGTGGTTCTCTGGGGCGCTCGGGTACGCGCCCCCTTCGGCGAGGAAGCTGGCCTGCTCGGAGAGCGACTGGCTTCTCGACCTGGTTAGCATCGGGTTCTGCGTCGGAAGCGGAGGGGAGGCCGCTTCCCCCAAGGCGGAAGCGGAGGCGGCGGCCAAGGGCGGCGAGGGCGCCGACGGCGCCGGCGGCAAGGCCGGCGGCAGGCCCGACTCGGCGCCGCTGCCCCGCTCGGCCTCGCAGCAGGGGCGCCTCTTTTCGAAAGGAGCCATGCCCCTGCGCTCGACGATGAGGACCCCGGAGGACGTCGAGGAGGCCGCCGCGGCGTGGGCCGCCGAGAGCGACGCGAGGGACAAGGTCGGGGGCCTCAGCGCCGCGCCTCGCGTCGCCGGCGCCGGCGACGGCGACGCTCTCCCCTCCTCCCCTCCCGTCGGGGTCGCCTCGCGCCCGCGCCTCCCCGCCGCCGTCGGCTGGCCCGCCCAGTTCAGCGCCCTACACTCCCGAGCCTGGGCCATCGCGGCTCGCAACCCCTCCGACGCCGCGATGCGGCTGATGCTCTCCTCAGCGATCTGCCTGCTGGCCGGATGGATCGCCTATGGCACCGCGCCGACGCCGGCCAACGCCGGCGTGATCCTGGGGCTGAGCTTCTTCCAGATCATCGTGTTCGCGCTGTTCCCCTTCTGCTTCATGTCGATGTTCGTCGCCGACCGGGCGCTGTTCCTGTCCGATGCGAGGCGCGGCCGCTACTCGGCGAGCGCCTACTGCGCCGCGCTGGCCGCCGCAGGCCTCCCGCTGACGGTGCTGCTGACGACGCTGGGGAACTGGACGGTCTACGGGATGGCCGGCCTGCGCCCGGGTGTCGTCCCCGCGGTCTCCTCGGCCGCGCTGCTGTCGCTGACGTCGCTCTGCGCCACGCAGGTGCTGGTGCTCTGCGTGTACTCGGTCTCATCGCAGGACATCGCCTTCGCGACGGGCATCGGCACCGCCGCGCTGGGGGCCCTGCTGATGGGATACCTGGTCCGCATCAAGCGCATCCCCTCCGCGCCCCTGAAGTGGCTGTCGTACCTCGTGTTCCACCGCTGGGCCTTCTCTGGCCTGACCTGGGCCGAGATGCACGGCAGGAGGTTCTTCTACCCGATGGGCTGCGAGCGCTGGCCCGGCGCGAGCGGCGTCGCGCCGTTCAACTCGACCTCGAGGCCGTCGGACCTCGCGGACCTCGACAGGGTCCGCGTCGACTGGTGGCAGGACCAGAGCGTCAACCCGCTGGGCCTGCCGAAGAAATACCTCAAGCCCTACCAGCTCGAGCCCAAGTGCACCGAGCTGCAGGACGGGAACGACATGCTCGACTTCTGGGGCTCGACGGCCAGCGCGGCGGCGAGCTGCGGGATCCTGCTGGCGTTCCTGGCCGCCTTCCACATCCTCTCCTGGATGGCGCTGAGGGGCCAGGTGAGGTCGAAGGCGTGATGACAGTGATAGGGAGAACGAGAAAGAGAAAGTTGAGGAGAGAGAGAGAGAGAGTTGGGAGGGGAGAAAGCGAGTTGGGGAGAGAGAGTTTTCTACTTTTGGAACTACAACACAAACGAGAAAGAGAGAGACAGAGAAAGCAAAGATAAAAAATCTACAAGCACACACCTTCCAACGGAGGAACTTAACGCATGTAAATCCCTCACTCTATCTCTGACAACGAAACACAAGAGCGAGAATTCGTGAGAAACAAAAAAAAATGGAAAAGAAGAGTAAAGAGTCTTATCTTTTTCTTTATCATTTATTTCTCTCGTGTCCCCTTTCGTCTTCTCCTATCCGAATCAAACGCATTTCTTCTTCGCCACCATCTCCGCGACGTCGACGTATCTGCAGGCGTAGCCCAGCTTTTGTTGTTGAAAGGCGAATTTCAAAAAGAGAGAGAGAGAGAGACAGAGAGGGAAAACGTTGAGTAAAAAAAGGTTTTGACGGAAAAAAAAAGGCCTCGACCTGCGAAAGAAAAAACAAACTCAAAGAAAAGAGAAAAACTTCCTCACCTCGTTCTGGTACCATGCGTAGATCTTCACCAGCGTCCCGTCGATCACCTGCGTGCACGCCGCGTCGACGATTGCCGACCTGTCGTCCAGAACGTAGTCGCTCGAGACCAGAGGGCGCGTCTCGAAGCCCAGCAGCCCCTTCAGAGAGCCCTCCTCCGAGGCGGCCCGCAGCGCGGCGTTGACCTCCTCGGCCGTCGTCGCCCGAGAGACCTGGAACACCGCGTCGGTGATCGAGGCGTTGAGCAGCGGCACCCTGATCGCGAGCCCGTTGAGCTTTCCTTGTAACTGGGGAAAGACCAGCGCAATCGCCTTGGCCGAGCCGGTGGAGGTGGGCGCCAAATTACAGAGGCTCGACCGCGCGCGGCGGAGGTCGGACTTTTTCGTGTTCAGAGCGTCGACAACCGTCTGCGTGTTGGTCACGTCGTGGATGGTCGTGATGCACCCGCGCTCGATGCCGAAGTTCTCGAGGACCACCTTGACGAGCGGCGCGAGGCAGTTTGTGGTGCAGGAGGCCGCGGTGACGATGGCGTCGTCGGAGTTTGCGTACTCCTCGTGGTTGACGCCGTACACGCAGTTGAGGACGGGCTTCTCCTTGTCGTCGATCGGCGCAGAGACGACGACGGCCTTGGCGCCGTTGTCGAAAAAGGGCTGGAGGGCAGCGCGGGTGAGGAACTTGCCGGAGCACTCGAGGACGAGGTCAATGCCTTCGAGGGGGACCTGGGAGGGAGAAGGAGGGAGGAGAAGAAGGGTTGAGGTCGAGCGGGGGAGGAAGAGAGATGAAGAGGGACAGAGGGAGGGTGGGGGGCGCGAGAGAGTAAAAAGTTCCGTCCTCCTACCTCTGCCGGCGTCTTCGCCCTCGTAAACTTGAAGGTCGACTCCTTCTCCCCGGCCGTCTTGATCGAGAAGGACTCCCCGTCCTCCGCCACCGTGGTGCTCCCAAACTTGCCGATCGTCGAGTCGAACTCAAGCAGGTAGGCCGCGGACTCGGCGACGGCGAGCGGGTCGTTGACTGCGACGACGTCGAAGGCGGCGAGGTCGACGCCGCCAAAGCCGAGCGAGCGGCGGAGCGCCAATCGGCCGATCCGGCCGAAGCCGTTGATGAGGGCACGAGGGCGCTTCGTTTCTGCCATTGTTATCTTTGAAAGATCAAAACTTTCAATCGTGTCTGCGCTGTTCGCTCGAGTGGTTTGATTGGCGCAATTGGAGCGTTGATTTACGACCGACGAGGAAAGGCTTGTGCCGGAGAAAGGTTGTTGGTTTTTTTGTTCCTTTGTTCTTTCTGCTCACTTCCAATTGCGTTTCTCTCTCTCATCGTTGTCTCACTCGATACTCTCCAGTGCCCAAATCTCTCACTTCCAATTGCGTTTCTCTCTCTCGCGCGCGTCCACCGCTTGCCATCGAAATGCCTCCCGCGTGCTGCGCCGGGGGCGCCAGCTCAATCGCCGACAAGTGCGGGCCCAAGAGCGAGCCCCCCGCTTGGATGGCGCGCTCCAGCGTCGATTCGATCCCCGACGCCGGGAGCATCATCAAGCCGGGCACCGTCGTGCTGCTCCGCGCCGACCTCAACGTCCCGCTCAGCCCCTCCTCCGCCGCCGCCGAAGACGGCGACGGCGCCGCCGCTCCCGCCGTCGTCGTGCTCGACGACGCACGCGTGGTCGCGGCCGTGCCCACCATCCTCTACCTGACGCATCGCGGGGCCAGGGTGCTTCTATTGACGCACGTCGGGAGGCCCAAGGGAGGAGCGAAGAGGGACCCGGGGCTGACGACCGACGCGCTGGTTCCTGTGCTCGAGGCCGCGCTGAGGAAGGCAGCGACAGCGGGGGGCGAGAAGGCTGCCGTCCCCGTCCCCCCCGTGACCAAGATCGACGACTGCGTGGGCCCGCTCGTGGCCGCCGCGGCGCGCTCCTGCCCCGACGGCGGCGTCGTCCTCTTGGAAAACGTGCGGTTCCACGCTGGCGAGGAGACGAACGACCCGGCGTTCGCCGAGGAGCTCGCCGGCGGCTCTCCTTCCTCTTCCTCTGCTCTCCGGATCGCCCTCTTCGTCAACGACGCCTTCGGCGCGGCCCACAGGGCCCACGCCTCGACCGAGGGCGTCGCCCGCGTCCTCAGGGAGCGCGGCGTCCCCTGCGTTGCGGGCCTGCTGCTCCGGTCGGAGCTGGCAAAGCTCGGCAGGGTCCTCTGCTGCCCTCGGAGGCCGCTCGTCGCGCTCGTGGGAGGTTCGAAGGCGTCGACGAAGCTCGCGACGATCGAGCGGCTCGCGGCGCACGCGGACGCGGTGGAGCTGCTGGGGGGGCTCGCGGCGACGTTCATCGTCGCCGACGGCGGCAGCGTCGGGGAGAGCAGGGTCGAGCTGGGGGCCGTCGCCGAGGCGAGGGCGCTGCTGCTGCGGTCGAGAGAGGAAGGGGTCGAAGAGCAGGATGAGAAGAAGAAGAAGGATGGGGAGGGGGCTCGCGGCGGCGGCTGCTGCGGCCCCAAGCAGCAGCAGCAGCAGGAGGAGGAGGAGGAAACCGCCCCGAGGAAGCGGCAAAGGAAGAGAATCGCCTCGATCTCGCTGCCCGTCGACGCCGTCGCGGCCAAGTCCCTCGAGGCCGAGGACGCCGCCGCTGCGGTCGTCGTCCCGGCCTATGCGGTGCCCGCGGGCCTCTCCGCCTTCGACGCGGGACCTGAGACGGTGGCGGCGGTCAGGGCCCTCGTGGAGACCGCGGGGACCGTCGTCTGGAACGGGCCCGCAGGGGTCTTCGAGGTCTCCCCGTTCGGCAGGGGCACGCGCGAGATCGCGCAGGGGCTGGCGGCGCTCTTCGGGAGGGTCGAGACGATCGTCGGCGGGGGGCACTCGGTGGCGGCCGTGAACGAGGTGCCGGGGCTCGCCGAGAGGTTCGGGCACGTCTCCACGGGGGGCGGGGCGTCGCTGGAGCTGCTGGAAGGGAGGGAGCTCCCCGGGGTTGTGGCGCTCGACGAAGGGGCCGGCCTCGCTGGGGTGTGCGACTGAAGGAAAAGGAGGAGAGGAGGAGGAGGAGGAGCAGGCGCAGGAGGAGGAAAATAACAGCTTTTATTTCCCTCCCTCTTTCCCGAGAGCTTCTCTCTCTCTCTCTTTTTCAGAGAAAGCGGTCCTCTGCGATCGGGGGTGCGTGATGTAAAACGAAAGGGCTAATTATTTTGACCTGAAGTGAGCGAGAATAAAAGAGCCCCTCTGAGAGAGAAGAAGAACAGCTCGTCCTCTTCACTGTTCGGCAGATCGAAGGAGTCGGCGTGAGCCAATATTCCACTCGCCCTCTCCAGTCGTGCCCCTAATTTAGAGCCATGCATCGCTTTCTGGGCACAGCCCAGGCGAGCGGTGACGAAGACCGATATCCAGTCGTCCTGGCCTGTCCCGTGGTAGCGCCCTCTCCGGTAGCCTCGCAATTGCGATGCAGGTTTCCCGCATCATCGAATGACAACGGCGGACACACCGCGCCCTCGACGACGTCCTCCGCCGCTGTCGACGCCACTTGCGCCGCCTCGTACGACCCTGCGACCGGCCGCGCGACCTGCCGCCCTCCCCGCGGGGTCGCCGCCGGGTCCGATTCCTTCGTGCTTGAGGACTGCTCCTCGGGCAGGGAGCTCTACCGGGGCGCGGGAGAGGTCGCCGCCGCCGAGGGAGAGGCGGCGCCGTCGCAGCAGCCTCCGCCTCCGCCCGCACCAGCAACTCCCGCCGCCTCCTCCCTCCGCTCCCGCCTCTCCTCCACCTGCGGCGGCGCCCTCCTCCCCTACTCAATCATCTCTCTGTCCTACATTCTCTTCACAACCACCGACGGCGCCGTCAGGATGATCGTGCTGCTCCACGCGTACGCGCTGGGGTTTTCTGCGATGGAGCTCGCGGGAGTGTTCGCCGCGTACGAGGCCGCGGGCGTCGCGGTCAACCTGCTGGCCGGCATGGCGGGGTCGCGCTTCGGGATCAAGGCCACCCTCCTGGCCGGGCTGACGTGCCAGCTGGGCGCGCTCGCGCTGCTGGCCGGGTGGCAGAGCCACTGGTCGAGGACGACGGCGATCCTCTACGTCACGCTCTCGCAGGTCCTCAACGGGATCGCCAAGGACCTGACCAAGCTCGGGGGCAAGACGGTCACCAAGCTCGTGACCCCGGACGAGAAGCAGTCGCGGCTGTTCAGGCTGGTGGCCCTGGTGACGGGCATGAAGAACTCCGCCAAGGGGTTTGGGTACCTGCTGGGCTCGGCGCTGCTTTCGGTCTCCTACCTGAGCGCGATCGGCGTCATGGCGGTGCTGATCCTGGCGGCCTATCCCTGGGCGTGGGTCGGGCTCGACTGGCAGCTCGGGCGGTCCACGGAGGGGAGGGGCTTGACCCTGAAGTCGGCGCTGACGGTCAACAGGCGCGTGGGAACGCTGTCGCTCGCTCGCTTCTTCCTGTTCGCGTCGCGCGACCTCTGGTTCGAGGTCACGCTTCCCTACTTCCTCAGGGACCCCGCCTCCGGGATCGGCTGGTCCCGCGTCGCCGTCGGTGCCTTCTTGGCCGCCTGGATCGTCTGCTACGGCCAGGTGCAGTCGTGGAGTCCGCAGCTGGTGCTCAAGCCGCTCGGGCAGTCGCCGCCGAACAGCAGCGCGGCGGCGCTCTGGGCGGCGCTGCTCGCGCCGCTGCCGGCGGCCGCGGCCGTGGCGCTGCTCGTCGGGGGCCGGCCGGGGGCCTCCCCGGCGCTCTTCGGCCTCCTCGCCCTTGGTTCCCTTCGGCACGTGGATGCAGATGACGACCTCGGCGAGCGTCTGCGTCCAGGAGTAGCTGTCGAGGTCGAGGCCGTTGCCCGCGTTGGGCTTGAGGGCGGTCGTTTTGGGTCCGGCG
>Ga0210003_1004388_pt1 | contig 11179 bp, 11 predicted proteins | sample LantaG_FD_182804 | JGI IMG/M metagenome (GOLD analysis project Ga0210003, IMG submission 182804) | Deep subsurface microbial communities from Baltic Sea to uncover new lineages of life (NeLLi) - Landsort_02402 metaG (SPAdes) (version 2) | ecosystem: Environmental > Aquatic > Marine > Oceanic >...
TTTGAAGAAACCACCGGCAGAAGTAGATGGATCAGTCATAGATGTTTTAACAGCATCTAGAGATTCTAACTGTTGTTCCATGATTTCATTCATATTTAAAAGAAGATCAACAGTTTTACTTTGAGCACTACCCGGAACAATTTCTTCACCTTTATGAATTATAGCAGCACCTGTTTTGGCTACATAACCACCGGTTGCAGCTTTAGGTAAATTTTTACTAATTTCAGCTGAATTTTTTTTAGTATTAGCTTTTGCTATTTGAACATTTGAAATTCTTAATCGATCTATAGCAGTAACTGGATCAGAAGATCTTCTTTTTGACATAGTTGGGCTGGTGATCGCTCCAGTATAAACCCCACCTAATGCAGCTCGTCTACTCTTTTTACTAAGCATGGAAGAATCATTATCTAGTTCACCTTTTTCTGAAAGAATAGTGTTATTATATGATTCTAAAGTTTGCTTTCTTTTTAATGTACCTTTAATTGATTGATATGTTTTAGAACCCGCAGACTTAAGTTTATCTTTTGCAGATTCTTGAAGTGATTTCATAGCATCTGTTTCCATTATAGTAGAAGCTATAATAGCACCTAAAGGTCCAAATGCCGCTGCGCCCATACGACCAGAATGTTCAGATTTATTTACATGAACTTTTTCTTTAAAACCTGAATATGATTCTTTAGCTAAATTGGTTGTTGCATTTGTAGCTGATCTAGTCGCTGCAGCAACTTGATTAGTACCAGCTTTAATTGTTTGATTCAATGCATTGATAGCGCTAGATAAGTTATGAAGCTTTACTGTATTTTCAGCTGGATTAATAGGAGCTTCATTTCCCATACTTCGCGGATAAGCAGAAAAATTACTATCCATAGACTCCATATTTCTATTGAGTCTATCAAAATCTCCCTTATCTGGAGGAGTGGGATCTGAAAGTCTATTTGCCATTTATTTACCTAATCTTCTTAATTAATATAAAATGTTTGCTAGATGTATTAAATTCACTCTCTATACTTATTACTTCACCTGGTGCTTTAAGCTCTTGTATAACCATACTTCCAGGGTCAATAACATTTATTGCTTTATATGATTTATATAAAGCAAGAAATAATGGAAATACACTAGGTTGTTTACTTGTGACAGCATTTATGTACATTGAGCTACTAGTTAAATATAATTTCAATGCTAAAACAAAAGCTAATACATCTTTATCTAATTGTTCTTTAGATTTATAGTATTTTTGTAAAATTGATTTCAATACTTTTACATAACTTAATAAAAATGAATTATCTAAACTATTTCTGCCTTTTACAGTTTCAAATTTAAAATGAAGCCATTTGATAAAAGACACACATTCTTTTTTAGAAATATCTACATGAAAATATAATTTGAAAAAACGAGTATAATATTTTATTAAACTGTTTAAGTGAATCTTTATAAAAGAATTTGGAAAAGCAATAGAAGTATAATGCTGCAATTCATGTAATAGAACTAAAGAAAGATTTTCTTTATTTTTCCATAATCCAAAACTACGAACATATTCAACAAGCACGAAAATCTTTCTTGTTTCAAAATCAAAAAATGCTAAACAATGATTTGATTCTGCAAATGTCTTTTTCTTTTTAGAAAAAATATACTTAATTTGAGCTAGTATTCCGGGAGTTGTATGCACTGGAACAATTTTATCAGAATCGATTAACCTATTAATAGTTATTCTAATAGGTTTCAATGTATCTTGAGAATCTATAATGTTCTTAAAAGATTCTTTAATTTCATTATTAGTGAATAATTTTTCGCTTTCCATCTGACCAACATAGGAGCTGTTAAATCCAATTCTTTGTAAAGCGGACTTTAACGCCTGGTTATTCAAATTAAGAGAAACAACACTCATGAAAATCCTTTTATAATTTATTCAGTTACTCTGGACCAGTTTTTTTATTTCTTAAATTAAGCATTTTGACTATATCTATAGTAGATCCACCATTGTTCTCAAGAATACTAACAAGATTCTTTTTAATATATTGATCTAAACGTTTATTAGAATGTTCTTGTCTGGCAAATAAATCACCTTCAAAATTTTGATCTTTTATATCAACCATTTCTGGAGATACAAGAACACCAGCATCATTATTCCAACTTGCTATTTCATTTAATTCTGCCACACTGTCAGGATTTGCCATAAATCTAGATATTGCCATTGGCGGATCATATAACTTAACATAGGCACAGAACGCTAGAGCAAGAGCCAAGTCATCATTTTCACCTTCATCAGCTTGTATTTTTCCACTCTTTTCAACCAACCCAATTAATTCTAAAGCAAGTCTTTCAGAATTCACAACAGCACGAGTATCATCTACAACATATGTGTATAATGCATCTGTCATTAATGGTCTGTTTTGTGGAGTAGTATGCAATCCATATCTATATTTAGCTTGTTTTGGCTGTATTGTGTTTTTGCTTTTTATCTTTGTTTGATAAATATTAAAGAATGTACCACTCTTAGTAAGATATTCACATACTTGATTTCCATATGAGTTTGCTTCTGGAACTAACAAATAATTTGGATAAATAGTAGTAACTAATTTAATAACTCTACAAAACTCATCAACTCTAAGTTTGCCCTTAAATTCAGCAACCTGCTCAAAAGTTTCATAATCAACAACTTCTATAGCACTAAAATCATTACCAGATTCAGAAGCGGTATCAACTCCTATCAAATAGAATTTATTTCTATCTGCCTTTTTAAATTGCCATAGTTCGTTAGATTCTAGTCTCATCTTATAATCCGGCTCTACGAAACAATTATTCAATATTTCAATTGTTTCTGTAGGTAAGAATGATTCATTACTTGCAACAAATTGCATATCAAGTTCTTGTGCAATTTTCCAATGAATATTTTCAAGTAACTTGCACTGTTGATCATACCATTCTGGGTCATCTCTAAGTTCTGGAATCATATTCCAATGGAACTTAAATGGTTTAAATACAGAATCATTATTGACAGCTCTAATCCAGTTAGAATAATACCATTTGCCCTTACCAACTGTCTTATTTGGCGTTGATATAATAATGGTCGCGAACGGAACACCAACCTTCGATGCGACCGTTTGTGCTTTAAATAAAGTAGGTGCACAAGACGTGTAAGCAGCATCAATTTTAGGTATGAAAGCAGCCTCATCAATAATTAATATGGTGATAGCTTTACCTCTAAGAAGACCTTCAGGATTTGATTCATTGACCTGCGCTGCATAAAATTCACAACCATTTTCAAGGATATATGATTGCTCTGTCTTTTTAGTATATTCTGGTCGAAGCCATTGTGGTAACGTATCTATCATATTTTGAACTTTTTTGCAGAAATCAGTAGATTCAGCACCGCTCTTACTAACAACACCAATAACAACATTTTTATAAAATATTGAAGTATGAACACATAACATTTGAGTTACAGTTGATAATCCAGTCTGTCTAGATTTTAATACAATTACGTGTTTATCTTTTTGAACTAATTTGATAAAATCCTTTTGACGGTCATATAATGGAACGGTAGTATCTCCACCAGCTTGTGCTAACTTAATATATTTCTCAATAAAATACGTTGGATCGTTTTTACATTTGAAGTATTCCATTAAACGCTGCTGTTTTGTTGTAGATAAATTAGAGATAGCCATATTAATCCTTTGATTGGACAGTTCTGTGTCCGGTGAGATATGAGATACAATTTATATTATCTTCTTGTGGTCCGCGCTGTACTCTGGTTATGATAATTTCTGAATCTGAAACTAAATAACCACCTTCATAATTACTTCCTGGAAATTTTTCATGATCTGAATATGGTTTCAGATATAAAACTTCACCAACCTTTTGACATAAATGAAGTTTAACGTTTCTATAAAGGGTAAATCTAATAGAAGCAGCATCTTTAAAACAATTAGACATATCACTAGTTAAACTATGTTCGCTATAATCGCCTGAATATCCATCACCAGTTTCAAATCCTTGCATATCATTATAATATAATTTTCTATTTTTTAGAACTGTATTGTATTTTAATTTATCACTATCATGCCAAATACCATATTCAGTCACTATTTCATCTAAATTCTTTTTTACAAAATAAGCAATATCTTCATGAGGATGATAAATATAAGTGTTATCATATCCATATTTCAATACATTTGAATTAGCATAATGTAAAGCTTGAACTAAATCATAAGTAGCAAAGTTATCATCTAAATCAATAACTAAATCATTGATAGTTTGAAATAAATTTTCTGATTCAATAAATGATGGAACTTTGTGATGGGTAGTGAATCCAATATTTTTATATGCTTCATACATTCTTTTCAAATCCCACATGCAAAATTGACCAGCATAATTTGCATATCTAAACATTGGTCCTGAATATATTCCATATTTTTCATTAATATAATCAGTTGCAGATTTCATAGTCATGGGTGGAACTAATAATTGCTGAACGGTATTTTCATTAACACCATCTTCAAAAATTCTATAATCTGTTATACCACTCTTTTCAAGCATATCATATATAAAATCTACAGGTCTTAATGCAGTTTCTTCTTCATACAATCTATTTACATATGCAGTCATGGTTTGAAGAGCCGGTTTAGCTAAGCATTTAAAAAGGATTTGTCTTCTCTGTCCTTCTTCTTGATCATCATATATTCCATTATGTTCAAATTTAGCAGGAAGATCTAAATTTGATTCCATGTATACAAGATTGAAAGTAACAGGATTTCCTTGTTTTTCACCCTTTTCACCACTGTACCACACTTGAATTACAATATCGCTAGCACCATACATATCCTTTTCTATAACCATTTGATTATCAGCAGATACATATAGTTCAAAGATTGGCCAAGGAGATCTTATAGAATTGATTATTCGAATAGTATTAAAATGAGTCTCAAGTGCCTCATTTCGATCACCGTCCGTACTAATCTCTACTATTAATTGAGTGACTGCTTTTTTGGAAGCCATCTAAAATTCCTTTTCTAAACATAGTTCCTATTTGGTATTTGTTCATAAAAGTAACGAAAAAAAGGAACATGAAGTTCCTTTTTATATACATGCTTACTTGCTGGTCATGTAAAACCATATACAGAGGTGGTTGTTACACCACCTCCATAAAATTAACGTTACAAATCTTCTTCTTGATCCATAATATCTACTATAACCGCAGTCACATCTTCAGCGATTAACTCACTGAGATTTTCATATGATTTGACATAACGCTTGAACGGTTTCTCAAGATCCCGGAACAGATACAGACATGCCTTAACGACATGAACCATAGGTTCTACCGCAGCTTCATACAGGTCCATGATATTGCGAGCAACAGGAATGATCTTCTTGGCATTCTTCTTAAGAGAATCACCAATCGCGATAATGACTTTCTCAAGTTTTTCATCAGGAAATTCCTGAGCTTCTGAAATCAATGTCTCGATTTCAGAAGCAGCTTTATCAATCTCCCTTTCGATTGACTTTATTTTGAGTTTTGTGAACATAATAACTCCCTTTCATTTTATTATTGGAATTAACAAACCGCTTAATACCCTATCAAACATTAATATATATAGTATTTTAAATCCATTCCAATAAAGAATTGATCTTATATTATATATATAGTAATCGACTATTTTCGTCAATTATTCAAACCAAAAAAAGAGGAACCCGAAGGTCCCTCTTTTTCATTAAATCAAAGATTGCTGATTAAGCTTCAGGAGTTCTTGAAAGCTCCGTTACTACTTCAGCTACAAATGATCTTAATTTAATTTCTAGCGGCACTTTTCTTTCTGAGTCAAGTAAAGCACTCCAGATATAAGAAACATAATATAAACTACGAAGATTCTCAGGAAGAGATTCATACATAGTCATAAACTTTTTACCAAATTTCTTTGGGAACTTCCCACAAAATTCAGTAACAATTTCATCAGTTATCATCAACCGGCGGAATAATGTAACCTGTTCATTTAAGTTTCTTTGAACATTGGTAACATCTTCAATATTAATATTTAAATGACTATCATGAATAATTCTCTTAGTGAACTTATCCAGAATAAACACATTGTTAATAGGAAGAATTCTATCTTCATTATTAACACTAGTTCTAATAGTCTTTAATACACCGTAGTTTAAATGTAAAGCATGATTCCCACTGAAACCATTAATTACATTAAACGCCAGATTAGAAGAAGAAAGTACTGTTATATCTGCAACAATATTTGTTATCAGCTTAAACAGCATTATATCAATATCAGGTGTATCTTCAACATTAACCTGGAAACCATTTAATGTAAAAGTACCCTTTACTGATGTACCACTTCTCCAATGACTCTGACTGGAAATATTTCCACCGAGGTTTTCCTGTATCTGATTGATTACTTGTTCTGTCTTAGCAACTGTAAACTTTTCAGATAACAGATTATTGCTAGTAGCCCATATTTCTTGCTGCTCTTCTTTATAATGTAATTCAAAGAAACTAGATGGATTAGTATCTGGTTTCTTCACCCGAGCATAATGGAAGATATAATTCATATCTTGAACTACCACATTCTCACTAACATCTACTAATCTAACTAAGGCCGGATTATTTATTACTGTTGTTTCTTCTGTCATTTTTTAACTCCCTGCTGTTACAATTTCAATCGAATTTTTATCGACTAGATTTTGAATCATCCACATGAAACTAGGAGATAATGAAGTCTTACATCTGATTTTGATAATATCATATCCTTCACCTTCTGCTATAACTTCAGTATGATCTTGCAGTCCAGGTATCTGGTTTCTGTTTTGATCAAGCATCTTCTTAGCTTCTTCTCTAATTATATTAATCACGTCATCTTTATCAACACCAGAATCACTGATTAAATCATCAATTTTACTTTCAAATGTCTCATTGACATCATGATCGTTCACTCTCTTCTCAAGAAGAACATCAAGAGCACCAGTAAGTTCACCTTGATCTAATCGTTTATTGATTTCTTCTTGAATTATGTCTTTAATGTTTTCGGTAGAATATACATCACCGACTTGATCTTTAGAATATACTTCTAATTCTGTAATAATTTTAGATATATGCGGTTCTAAAATATTTTGCAGAATTATTGGATTATCAGTTATCATTTTTTTAAGATATTCTACAAAAATTATAGCACTGCCTTCATCTAATTTCAAATCAATCATTAAGACTCCTTGTTATTAATATATAAATTAATATTTTCTTCTGTAAAAACATTTGGTACTTCAATTTCTAAAGTTTCCAACATATTTATAAGTAACTCATTTGTTTTATCCATTATATTGTATTGATGAGATAAAGATAACATATCAAAAATCTCAATAAAATTTAATGTTAGATAAAATGTAACATTTACACTCATCGGTAAAAAGTATAATATTTGCTCAGTCGATAACTTTTCAATATCAATACTCTTAAGTACTGAATTTACTTTTTTATGAATACATGATAAATGAGATATTTGCTCTTCTGTAAAATCTTCCGATATATCAAATTGAAAACTATCTTCAATATAATATTTAGGTATTTTTACATTTCTACAAAATGTCTTTAGTTCATAATATACAAATAAAGGACATTTAACGACAAGAGACACACAACTCATTTTTAATATATCATCTCTATTTCTTATTAGTCGCTTGAGCAAACGTTTGACTTTAGCGTTAGTAAGATTATCCGATTTAATATCAGGATATCTTTGTATAGCTAATTGTATAATACAATTCGTAGAATTTAGACAAATCTTACTAATATCAACATTCAATTTATCTCCTATCTAACAATTAACAATTGTTTGGTTGATCTAGTAACAGCAGTGTATAACCACCTATTCCAGTTATCTCCTGACCAATATGAACATGGTTGCTCAATAACCATTACCCGTCCCCATTCAGAACCTTGACTTTTATGAACAGTCAGAGCATATCCAAAATCAAAACAATCTAAATACCTTTTTCGTCTCACAGGTTTATTAGCCATTGAAATGAATCTTGTTTCTGAAGGTTGTTTTGTTTTTGATTCTTCCCATATAAATTCATTCAAATCCGGTTTTGAATTATTGAAAATATTTCTGGATACTTTTCCTCTATATGATTTAATCTCACCATCTATTTTAACTGTAAGATTTAAATGATCAAAATAACTTTCACATGAAGTGACTATACCTAAAACACCATTATAAATTGGACATTCTTTGGCGTCTTTATTATTCTTTAAACAAATTACTTTCTCTCCTGCTCGAGGAAGTTTTCCTTTTCTTTCACCCCAATTTCTAATTTTTTCATTAATACTTACTCGAGTATTATTGAATCCACATAGAATTGCAGTATTAGAAAAATCATCACTATTATTAATGAAGTCCGTTATCAATGAATGTTTGGGCGGAACCTTATGAACAAAATCTCCATATGTACCATGAGCGATATATCCTTGCTCTCTTGCTAATATAGAGATTTTAGTCAAAGGATCATGTTCAGCAAACCTATGAACTTTTTCAAGTTTAATGATCGGATTACTCATCAAGTTAAGAGTTCCTTCTATTGGCGGTAACTGACCATGATCACCGACATATAACATAGGAATATGAAAACTTTTTAAATCACTAAATAGATCTTCACTTATCATACTAGATTCATCTATTATAATAAGATCATAATCTAAAAGAGGTTTTAATACCCAACCTGTTATTTCATTTGTTTCATCATCAACTAATGGTTCATAAATTAAACTATGAATCGTTCCACAATAATCATCGGAGTTTTCCATAAATGCTAAATTTAATTTAGAACGAAGTACGCTGGCGGCTTTTCCCGTGTATGCGCAAAATGCTACCCGAGTTGATTCAGAAAGTGAACCTCTTAATTTACCAATTAAAGTCGTTTTTCCAGAACCGGCATAACCACCCATTGTTAACAAATCTTCTCTGGATCTATACCAATCCATTATTATATCAAAACAACTTTGCTGATCAGGGCTGAGTTCAATCATATAAATAACTCTTTAACCATGAGATGAAGGGTCGTTCAAAATTTAAACTAGATAATTGAATTATACTATCTTTATGATCTTTCAAAAACTTCTTTAAACCTGGATCAAAGAAATGAGCTGCATCGCTATCATCTCTACAATCAAGCATTAATTTTTTATATTCTTTAACAGATTCAGTTAATTTTTTAACAAACTGAGTAGATGGGATATCTTTTGCCACTTAATAAACTCCTTGCATATATTGACAACTAATTTAAAACTTTTATTTTCTTGTCTAACCTTTTAAAAACGTTCATTACTCGTCTCTGTGAACAAGCCCAACAAGAAAACATTCCTTGCGTTCCATAGTCATGTATCAATTTGCCATTTCTATTCCAACCAACAAAAACATGATGCAAACTTATTGGTTCACCGCTACTGCAATTAGAGCAAATTATAGGATTTCCTTCTTCATCCTTATATATTTTTTTGACAAACTTCGCATTAAATTTTTTCCATAATTTATCACTCATTCCCAAATCAGATAATGGATTCATAATTCAAAAACTCCTTAACCATTATGATTACTTATTACACAGCTAGGATATATCTTACAATCCATATGTAATGCAATCAATGTGTTTCTAATTTCCATTGCTTTATCTAAATTCCAAGTTGAATATATTAATACTCGTTTAAACTCTTCAGCTTCATATACGAGTTTAACAGATAAACCTGGTGAGAATCCCATAATGTTACATAATGTTTCAGAACAATATTGTCTATATGGATCTGCTTCTGCAGTTTTATCCCAGAAGAATATCACATCATATAATTTATCATCTTCTTCTGTCATTTAATATCTCCTTCAACCTTTTAATTTTTTCGGGTGGGAGGAGAATACGATCTATGATATCATTTACATCAGGCGTTTTAGTAAACTCATGTTCCAAGTGACCAGGTATATGAGCAACATAATCAGGATCATAAACTTCATAGAAGTTCCTTAATTCCATATCATTCATACCAACCATCTTAGATCCCCAATAACTAAGGAGACCAGAACCGCAAGCTGGTATACCATCCTTCATACAATTTCGGGCTTCAATTATTTCATCCTCTGTTCCAGGTTCACCACAACAATGGACAATCGGTCTATCACAACTGATAGTATGACGATATACATTCTCAAGACCGAACTCTTTGATTAATACAAAGTGCTCGTGTTTCATAAGGTTTGCTAATCCATAAAGTGGTTTGATTCTATTACCGATCAAACTACCATATTTAGCAAAGTTTAGAAATGCATCAAGGAAGTATTCAGAGTTATCTGGGTAATGTCCTGACTCACTAAGATTTAAGAATCCACCAAGAAAGTAAACTTCTGGATATTCATATTGCATAACCTTAGCTTCAGCCAATGTACACATCCAAGTAAGGAACTGCATGTTTCTACAATTTACCCACGCATCAAGGCGTTTAAGTCCTTCAGCTGTCCCAGTTGTGATTTTAGCATTTGGATCAGTAAGCATTGAAGTCTTATCAATCGCCAACATTTGATCTTTAATATCAACCACATGACATTCAATCTTTAATTCTTTACAAACATTTTCAATTGCTATTTGTTCCGCCTTAGCGCCTCTATGACCGTAGTTAAAATGACAGGCTACTATGTTATTATAACCTGCTAACTTCAGCATAGAGAGGGTAAGGGAGCTGTCTAAACCGCCACTAGCAGCAACCATACATAATGGTTTACTCGGATCTATGGATGTTCCATCTGGGAAACTCGCTCCAACAGACCATTTCGGATTATTACTATCCCAACCCTGTGTCATATATCTTGGACTATATTTAATATTCCGGATAAATCCACACTGCAGATCTATTTCTTTAATCCGGCCACCCGACAGATAATGATGATAATAATTTTCCCACATTGCTATTCCATCACGATTGCATGATGTGATATCTTGAATAACTTCACCAATCGCCTCATTATCACTATGAAGAATAAATCCCAATCCTTTTACATACCCATGAGCAATAGGTTTAAAATCGTTAATGACATAAACCATATCTTTTTGCTCATCATACATAATCGACGCAAAGCCACCCGACAGGTATTCCATAGCATCTTTCATATTCCTTCCATGAACCAGATAAGATGCAATAATA
>Ga0210003_1004390_pt1 | contig 11178 bp, 16 predicted proteins | sample LantaG_FD_182804 | JGI IMG/M metagenome (GOLD analysis project Ga0210003, IMG submission 182804) | Deep subsurface microbial communities from Baltic Sea to uncover new lineages of life (NeLLi) - Landsort_02402 metaG (SPAdes) (version 2) | ecosystem: Environmental > Aquatic > Marine > Oceanic >...
ATACATTTGGCTAATTGTATAGTAAAGGATAAAACTTCGAAATTATATGGTGATAAACATCCTCCATTTGGAGTAAAAAATGGAGAATTTGATCTAAAAGATATTAAGAAAATTTATAAAAATATATGCTATATGTATAAAGGACATCAATTAATAATTGCTTTGGAAATAATATGTAGGGAAATTAATCCAATAGAGTTTTTTAGTCAAGTAGTAGAAGAATGTAATTGGTAAAAAATATTTTTAAATAATATTATTTGTACTAATTTTGAGTTGTGTTTATAATTTTCTCAAAATAAATTGGTGATGCATGTGATTTTTCCAGTAGAATGTTAATAACCAAAAATATTCAAATATAAGAGGAAGAACAGCACATATAACCAAAGATGAATGTATTGCTAATTTTAAGTATGGTGTATTGCAACATGCACGAGAAAACAAGAACATTATTGATACATGTAAGAAACTTAATATATCCAGAACCATATACTAAAATTAATTAAAAAATATCTAATATAATGTAGTTTAATAAATTGTAGTAAATACTAATTATTAAATTACATAACGTATATACAAAAAAATTTATATTTGATAGTATAAAAATCTTTACTACAGAATTCGATATTTTGGCGTTTTGCTGAATTCTGGAAAATTATATTTGTTATGTTGCATAATAAATAAGTTATAAAGCTTTTATTAAATATTATAATTATAAAATTTATAAATAATTAAATATATTTTTATAATTTTTATTAAAAAATTTATAAAATAATTCAGGCTTTTGTAATCAAGCATTCCTGTAATACGTGAAAATGGACTTTGAAAATTGAAAAACCTCCTGCTATGATTGATGTGTGCCTCAGAAACGCACAAAAATCATAATAAATAGGAGGTCGTAAGTAAATGAAAAATTGTAAAGAATATTGTTAGTAAAGGAGTATATAAATAAATGAATATAATAAAACAGAATAATCTTAAAAAAATTAAACTTCCTGGACGTTGTATTATGAAGGCTATAGGTCTTGAAGGTTTTTCTAAGAGCAATAAAATGACAATGGGTTTTGCAACCTATTCTTCAGAATATGGACCTATGGAACCTCATCATCATGCAGAAGAAATAGTGTTCATTCTAAGGGTAAAAAAAGGTTATATACGATATGGACAGGATAAATTAAATCTATCCAAGCAGATTCCATTAGAAAAAGGCATGATACTTCATTTCGATGAGTTAGAATGGCATGTTTTTGAATATGATAAAGACGGATTTATTGAAATAATATTTTTCTATGGACAAGTGGATAACATCCGTCCAGAAGAAATATTAAAAAAAATAACAAATTAAGTATTTAAGAAATTGTTAACTGTATTTAATTTTAGGTATATTTATTTTTTACTAAGAGGGGAAACTTCGAGTATAAAGAGCTGTTTAGAAAAAGAGTTGGATAAAGGATATTCCCTCGGTACTTCATGAGAGGTATAAGGTAAACTATCTGTCAGTAATGGGATTAATATAAGGGGGAAAAGATTTACTTAGAGTTTAAGATATCTTCCATAAACTGTAAGGAATTGGATAAAAGTGTTGATAAATAGGTCAAAAGAAAATTTTTTACTCTTTTATTTAATCATTTATTTTATTTTAAATTAAAAAACCACCTTCTTAGAAGGTGGTAATGGATAAATGGTTATACCTTGCCTATAAAGGATATATTATAAAATTATAAATAAATCACAGATAAATTATCTTATAAGATTTGAATGCAACATTAATAAGTTAATATGCAAAATGTTAAAAGAGAATGAACAATGGGAATTTTGCCTCTTTCAGAGGCTCTTAAAGCCACCTGCTTAGCGGGTGCGTTGTTTACTTATTTATTTTTTAAAGAACATATGGGTTAAATATTGTATTAAATATATAGTCTTTGAGAGACAATCATAAAATAAAAATTAATTTGTATCAAAGGAGAAAAAGATGAAACAGAAAATGATTATTATGTTGACCTACAATGACAAAACGGTTTCTAATGCTTTAGAAGTATTCGATCAATGCAAAGAGTTGCCTGTAGAATAGAATGTTGGGGATTTAAAAATATCGGTTTGCCAGTCGAAAAAATGAAAAAATTAGTTAGCAATATGAAGAAGGCGAAAAAAAATACTTTTTTTGAAGTTGTTACCTATAATGAAAAACCTTGTTTTGAAGCAGCTAAATTCGCTCTTGAGTGTTAGTTTGATTATTTTACCGGTAGCATTTATTTTGAATTGGTTCACAACCTATTAAAGAATTCACCTATAAAATATTTACCTTTTTGTGGAAAGGTAAGTGGTAATCCTAGTATACTAGAAGGTTCAATTCAAGAAATAATTGATGATGCTAAATTAATGGAACAAAAAGGTGTAGATTGAATAGATCTGTCAGCATATAAATATGTAGAAGATGCTGAAAAATTAGCACAACAATTTGTTAAAGCAATAGATATACCCGTTGTATTAGCTGGAAGTATTAATAATTTTGATAGATTGGATAAGATGAAACAATTTAATTCCTGGGGTTTCACTATTGGTACTGCATTTTTTGACAAGAAATTTGTAAAAGATGGTTCATTTAAAGATCAAATTAATAGTGTATTATCTTATCTTAAGTAATAATAAGAGTAGATGAGTTTATAAAATTTTCAACAGAAAGAAAATAAGGAAAGGAAAAAATATATTTATAATTTGCTTAAAAGAAAAAATATATTTTCGGTCAGTCAACTTTGTTTACTACTATGCATTTCAAGAATAACCATATTGAGAGATTTAAATTATTTGGTTAAAAAAAATTAAAAAATTCATAGTGGTTAAATTATTACGAGTAATAAAGAATATTAATCTTTCTAAATGAATCGTTCTTTAAAGATGAGTGAATAAAAAAGTTATCGGAAAATTTGTGACATCATTAATTCCAGAGAATTCAATTATTTCTATAGACTAGGTATTGAATACACAGACATCGTAGACCTCTCTTAGAGGTTCATATATACACAGACATCGTAGACTCCTAGTGATATACATACATAGATGGATATCGTAAACTCTAGAGAACCTTGATAAATCAATAGAGCTTTTTGGTAAGGAATTAGAATTTTTATAGGGTCGACAAAAATGGCTTTTATCCCAATCAATTTCATCGAGTTTATAGTGTTTTAACCATTTAAAGAACTAGGTTTTACCTTTACCAAAGCTCTGATAGATCTCCTTAGGAGATTCACCGTTTTTATATCTTTTTTCTTAATTCTTTGATATTCATACTGACATCCTTTTTTAATGTCAGTATGGAACATTTTAGAGTAAGAGGTCTACGATGTCTATGTATTTGTCAACTATATAAGTAGTAATTATAAAATGTGTAATATTACTGGACAAAATGACTTCCTCGAAATATAAGAAAATTAGAGCTATACATAATAGGTCTAATATAATTCTAAGGAAGTGTTTAAAATGACTAGAAAAGAAGAAATAAAGATAGTTTATAAGGCAATGAAATCTACTAAGGAAATCAGAATATATAAAAGATATCAGACAATATATTGGAGACTAAAAGGAAAAACGATATTTGAAACTACTGATATTGTTGGAGTTTCCAGAAGAACGGTTGATAATTATTGGGCAAAATATAAGGAGGGAGGACTGGAATTACTAAAACCAAAAAAACAAACTGGCGCAAAAAAAGATTGACCGACAAACAGGAAGATGAATTGCTTGATATGATAATTAATAAGAGACCTGTAGATATGGGATTTCCGGCTTCTTTTAATTGGACTGCAAAAATCGTAAGAGATTATAGTAAAAAAGTACATAATGTAAAATATACTATAAGCGGTATGACAAAAGTATTAAAGAGATTAGGATTAAGCTTTACCAGGCCTACATATACGCTCGCAAAGGCTGATCCGGGAAAACAAAAAAAATTTAAAGAAGATTTCAAAAAATTAAAAAAAACTGATAAATTGCGAAATTGATTATATCTTGTTTCAAGATGAATCCATGATCCGTGATTATCAAGCTATTCACCAAACATGGTTTCTAAAAGGAAAGCAGCGAATAATTCCTACATACGGAAAGCATAGAGGAGTTAAGCTTATCGGTATATTGGACTATGAAACAGGAGAGGTATTTTATATTGAAGAAGAAACATATAATGCTGAAGTATTTTTAAAGTTTCTTAAAAGAGTACTCAAGAGGTATCCAACAGGAAAGATTGTAATGATCCTTGATAATGCCCGTATACACCATGCAAAACTAATAAAACCCTTCCTTGAAGAAAACAAGGATCGGTTAGAGTTAGTGTATTTACCTCCATATAGTCCAAATTTAAACATCATTGAGGGACTCTGGAAATGGTTAAAGGAGAAAGTAATATATAATGTGTTTTTTGGTAAAGTAAGTAAAATATGTAAGAATGTCAGAGCTTTTTTATCCTATGTAAATTCAAACAAGGGAGAGGTCATAAAAAGGTTATGTTTACGGATATGATTTGCGCAAAAACTAAAGGAAACTTATATAGGAAGTATATTGTTAAGAAAGCTAAAATATACCTAATGACAAAAATATCTCTGTAATTACCAATTGGATACTAATTTTAGAGGAAGAAAATTTTTCTAATTGTTCCTACTTATAGTAAAGTCAATTTTTGTGAAATATCCATTATTGGTGCTTGTTCTTTGAGATTTTTAGATAATTTTAATCTAGCGGAAAATTCCCGCCCTTAAAGGCGGGAATGAGAGCTATTTCCTGTTTATACCGTTGTACTTTACTTATAATGTGAATATGAAATTATACAAAGTAGTACATGCCATGTGGAAAACTAAAATGCCATATTGTTTGGATTGCATGCTATCGAAGTAAAATTCTGGTCACCAGTGTAAAAAGTTATCTGAAAATGAAACTTCAGGAAATCAGGAGATATTATCCTGATTGGAAATATTTAGAGATAAGAATAAGGCAAGATAATATTCATTTTATATGGTCATTTCCTCCTAAATATGCGGTAAATAAGGTAGTGAAGATCATCAAAAAGAATACCCTAAGATTTATAAATAGAAAGTTTGCTTCCTTGAAAAAAGTATTTGGGGGGAAAGGATATTTTGTCTCTACTATAGGAATAAACGAAGAAGTGATCCAAAGATACGTAAAATCACAAGACGAGGAACAGAACAAGCGAAACTTGAGTTTTGAAAGTACCACGTCTATAAAGGTGTGGGAGTCTATTATTGGAATTTGTTTTATTGGCTTAAGTGGAATTTCTACGAATGATGGATTAACGGATTATTATTTAGAAGAAATAGAAATAAATAATTTAAAGATCGAATAAAAAAATGTTTTAGCTAACCATATAAAATTTAATAAATTATCACCAATGAAAATTTGTGATTTATTAAAAATTGATTCAATAATTACCGATGAAGCGTTAGATAAAGAAATTAAATAAATATTCTTAGATAATAGTATTGAAATTTTTGTTAAATTAATAAATTAATTTTGTACTAATTTCGAATTTTCTTTACACTTTCACTTAAAATAAATTGGTCATGCATGTGGATATTTCCTATAGAATATTAATAAGCAAAAAATATTCAAAAATAGGAGGAAGAGCAGCACACATGACCAAAGATGAACGTATTGCTAATTTTAAGTATAATGTACTGCAAGATGCACAAGAACACGAGAACATTACTTTAACTTGTAAAGTATTTCAAATAACCAGAACCATCTATTATGATTGGTCAAAACAGTTTATCAAATTTGGCCATCTGGGATTACAGGATAAAAAGAAGGCTAAACCCATGATGCCCAATCAGATAAAACCGGATAAAGAACAGATCATTCTCAACTATATATAATAACATATCCAACCCATGGACCTAAAAGAATCGCCAATGAATTAAGAGGGCAAAAGATTACTATCGGTGAAACCGGAATACATAATGTCTTATGTCGAAAACAATTAAACCATCGTATAGACAGGCTTTTCTATGCTCAGGAAAAATCCGATAATCCTATTGTCACCGAAAGGTACTTAAGAGAAGTAGCTAAGAGAAAACCGACATATATTAATGTCTATTATCCCGGCTATCTCTTTTGTCGGGATACCTTCTATGTCGGTACTATAAAGTGTTTGGAAGAATCAGAAATCAGACTGGCATGGGTGCTTACAGTAACTTCGGTTTTGCCAAGGTCTATACTGATAAGACAGCCCTAAGTGCAATTTATTTCCTGGATACAAAAGTATTACCAGTATACGGGCAATTTAATCTACCTCTTGATAGAGTCTTAACCGATAATGGCAAGGAATATATCACTCATTGGGCGAACGGTAAACATGAGTATGAGAAATACTTGCAAACACATAATATCAGCCATACCAAGATTAAACCGAGAATCTTGAAGAGTAAAGGCATTGTAGAAAGATTCAATCGGACATTAGCTGAAGAATTCTACCTGATAGCTATGACGGAAAAGGTATATACTTCTCGGCCTCAGCTACAGGATGATCTGGATAAATTTATTACCTATTATAATTTTAAAAGAACAAATCAAGGGCACAAGTTAAAGGGTAAAATCCCTTATCAGAGATTCTTTGATGGTAAGCGAAAATATGCTTTAACTGAACCATTGTAAATAGTATTATTTTTCTATAGGAAAGAACATAAAGTGTAAACACCACTTGAAAGTAATACAATTAATATTTAAATGGAGATTAAAAAGATTTTAATTGTAATTTTTATATAGTATAAGTGTTATCTCATTTAGCCATTTTAAAAAATAATAATTTTGACAATTGGTTTTTATTAAGAAAATATATATACTGTAAATTGTTGTCTACAGATTGAGAAATTGAAGATGTAGTGATTTTTTAAACTCCAGTAAAAGAAGATTTTCCTTTACTAGGTAGACTAGGTGAGCCTTTTAATTTATCGACTTTACCAGTTGGGATTGGCCAAGAAGAATCTGAAAAATCCGTAAGAAATTAACTAATGCGGGCTTATTATATAATTAAAGTAAAGAAAATATTAAAAAATAATAGACTAAAATTTATTAAAGGAGAAGTTTAAATGAGTTATTCTCAAATTAAAAAAGCTCTTAATTTACTAACACACGGAGTCTATATTATTGGAGTAAAATATGGAAAAAAAATAAATGGAATGACAGCTGCATGGGTAAGTCAAGTATCCAGCCAACCACCAATGGTTTCAGTTGCCATAGGTAAAACTCATTATACCAGTGAGTTAATATCAAAAGCTAAATCTTTTTCTGTTAATATTCCTTCTCCAAATCAAATGGAGTTAGCCCGAAAATGTGGATTTATCTCCGGGAAAAATCAGGATAAACTTCAAGAAGAAGAGATTATATCTCAATCTACTGGATCCCCGATACTTAGTGAGTGTGCTACTTATCTTGATTGTACACTTTTTCATCAATTTGAAGTAGGTGACCATGTGTTATTTGTAGGAACAGTGGTGGAGGCGAATACCAAAAATCAATCTGTTCTTATTTTTAAATCTAATGATTTTTTTAATTAATTAAGAAGGGGTATGAAAAATGAAAACCAAAGTCATTAAAGAAGATCAAGCTCGAGTTTTTATGGATGGTCCGGAAGTATGCCGGGAATATGCGGTAACCGGAAAAATTACTTTTGGAAGCTCTACTTTATTGCCTGGGCAAAAGGGCGCAGTGGATCCCGGACATCCTAATTCACATGAAATATTTTTTGTAAGTCGTGGGGAGGTATTGATGCATACTCCTAATGATGGTAAATACTATAAACTTTCTGAAGGAGAAATTATTATTATTCCTGAAGGTGTACCTCACCAGTTAACCAATATTGATTCTCAAAAAGCAGTTATCACTTGGAGTTGTGCTCCTAGCCCGGAGTAAAAAATAGAAGGAGATTAAATAATGAAATATATTTTAGCGCTGGATCTTGGAACAACTGCCATCAAGGTTATTCTATTTCAAATTGATGGACAGGTAGTTGCATCTCAACCAAAGAGTATCAGCTTTTAACTCCTACCAACTTAGCTGTTGAACTAGAAGTAGAAACTTACTGGCAGGCATTTAAACAGGGAGTAGCCGAAGTTTTAACAAAATCGAAGGTTAATCAAAATCAAATTAACTCCTTAGGAATATCAGCACAAGTAGAAACTCTGATTTTAGTAGACAAAGAAGGGAAACGTTTAACTAATGCTGTGGTTTGGCTGGACAATCGAGCCCAGAAGGAAGCAGAAGAATTAATGAAAGAATTTGGCAATGAAAACGCCTATCATATAACCGGACAGGTTGAAATTGTTCCCACCTGGCCTGCTGTCAAGATACTCTGGTTTAAAAAACACCAACTCGAGATCTATCATCAAGTTACAAAATTTTTATTAATTGAAGATTATTTTATTTATCGGCTTACCGGTAAATATCTTTGCGAAGGCTCATTGATCTCTTCCACTCTTTATTGGGATATTATAAAGAAGGTTTGGTGGAAAGATATGCTTTCATACCTGGGAGTAAAAGAAAGTCAATTACCGGAAATCAGAGAATCAGGAGAAGTTGCAGGTCCATTGTTACCTTCTATTGCGAAAGAATTGGGCCTATCTGCTAAAACCATCGTAGCAACTGGTGCTTTAGATCAAGCCTGTGGAGCTATCGGTGTAGGCAATATTTCTCCTGGTGTTATATCAGAAAATACCGGTGCGGCTTTAGCTATTTGCGCGACAGTGGAAAGCCCAATTTTTGATAAAAAAGGACGGATGCCCCGTCATTACCATGGCATACCTAATACCTATATGGCACATGCTTTTACCACCGGAGGCATGGTTCTTCGTTGGTTTAGAGATAAGTTTTGTTCTTCGGAAACCAATTTATCTTCCTTAATTCAAACTGATTCTTATGATATTTTAAATCAAGAAGCATCAAAGGTTCCTCCTGGATGTAACGGTTTGGTGATGTTGCCACATCTTCAAGGAGCTATGGCACCGGAATCAAATCCAAAAGCCAAAGGAGTGTTTTATGGTTTTACCTTACATCATGGCAAACCTCATTTTGTTCGTTCTTTCGTTCTATAATGGAAGCCATTGCTTTTGCAATCCAGCGGAATATTGAAGTTTTAGAAGATCTTGGAATTAAAGTAGATGAAATACGTTCTTTAGGAGGAAGTTCCCGTAGTTTCTTGTGGTCACAAATTAAAGCCGATGTAACCCAACGACCAGTATATACTATATGCAAAATGAGGAAGCTGCTTGTTTGGGGGCAGCCATGTTAGCAGGTATGGCAACAGGTATTTATACAAATTTAAAAGATGCAAATGAAAAATTGATTCATGTAAAGAAACGGATAGAACCACAAAAAAACAATAAAATATTGTATCAAAATGCATATAGTCACTATCTAGATTTATATAAATCATTACTAGGAATGTTTAAAAAAGAATAATTTTTTAATTTCTTAGGATTCAATCCCACGCAGTTCTGTTTTTATTGATAAAATATGATAAAATCGTATAAAAAGTAATTGAGAAAGTGATTTGAGTAAATATATTTACAAATCACATAATGTGTCTGTATTGATATATAAATTTAGGCAATTCATAACCATAATTGCACTAAATTTGTTCTTTGACAATTGAAATCTGTTGATTAAGCAACTTCTTTAATAGGATAACCAGATTCTCATTATAATGGTTAAATTATCACTCTACCTTTTTTAAGTAGAGAGTAAAATAAGCCTTGTTGATATTCCGATATTGATAGTTAATGTTTGGCAAAAGACCAGATTCCTTCAATACCATTGATGTGATCTCGGCCTAGTGGTATACCTTTCTCTTTTAATACGACCACGGTATTCACACAGATGGGAAGAGAGGTATAGGCAAACCAGTCATCGGTACAATAGAGCATGATACCCATGCAGGCCCTATAGCTCTGGTCCCACAATTGCAGGCCTGACCTATTTCTCTTAGTGATAATCCTAATTTGTATCTTAATCTTAATATTTGTTTTGTTTTCATCATATCTAGTCTCCTCATCATTTGGCCCCCTTTAATTATTGTAATTAAAGGGTACCTATTATTTAATGATTCGACAAGGTGTCCGGATATGCCGAAATGCTGTCCGGATGTTACCGAAATATGCATAGAGACTTCCTGTTTTAGTATATCTCCTGAATTCCCGTAAAATTATACCTATGCAGGAATTTCCACATCCAGACACTCAAAAAGTGTTTGTTGTTTTTTTGTAATTTCTCCGATTCTACATCTTTTACCGGGTTGTTCAAACAACTCAATAATATCAAGTTCATCAAGCAGGGCTTGCATCGTATATTTCTTAAACAGATCATGATCCCCTATAGCTTTTTTTATATAAGACAGATAAATTAATCCGATAAATTGAATAAATAATTTGCCATCAAGGTTTTCTTCTGACGATACCGATGTCCTGCGCATATTTAATCTCTCTTTTAAGTTATCAAAGGCTTTTTCAATTAAATCTTTACTGTGATAAATATCTAAAGCCTTAAGCGGATCTTTTATACTATTTGATAATAATCATATTTGGGATTAAGACCTAATTTCCACCAGAAAGAGAAGAGAGTCGATACCCATATGTTTATCTCTGTCTTAGCTTATCATATCCTGCATATTATCGAATACCGGCTACGTATGGCAGGTGACCATAGAAAATGGTCTACCATCCGTAACCTGCTTTCTACTCACCAACGGGTAACCATGGCCTTCCGAATGAAAGATAAAGAGGGAAAGATCACCCAAAAGTTTATCAGAACCTGTACCGTTCCGGAGGTAGAACACCAGAGAATCTATAACCTCTTTGGTCTATCGGGGAAAATAACCCGTATTTCCAGTTTAGTGAAATTCTGTAGTGACCATAAAAAGACCTGAATGCTTATATAGCAATACTTTGCTTATGGATTTGGTGAAGTTGGGTTAAAATAATTACATTTTAAAAAGGATTTTTTAAATGCATCCAATATATCAGATATTATCTCGAGCTTCAAAAAGAGACTCCGTTGCCCCTGGTGAATTTATTGTAGCCAAAGTAGATTTGGCAGAGATAAATGATTTGTATTTACAGGTGCTATTATCTTTTAAAGAGATGGGAGGGGATAAAGTTTGGGACCCTCAAAAAATAACTTTTGTTA
>Ga0210003_1004393_pt1 | contig 11172 bp, 11 predicted proteins | sample LantaG_FD_182804 | JGI IMG/M metagenome (GOLD analysis project Ga0210003, IMG submission 182804) | Deep subsurface microbial communities from Baltic Sea to uncover new lineages of life (NeLLi) - Landsort_02402 metaG (SPAdes) (version 2) | ecosystem: Environmental > Aquatic > Marine > Oceanic >...
CTCTCTCTCTCTCTCTCTCTCTCTCTCTCTCTCTTTTAGACGAACAAAGTGTGTATCTCTCTCTTTTAATTTCACGGGAAAAGAACAAGGAAGAGAAGTTCAAAAAGGAAGAAAAAACAAAATGAAAAAAGAAAAAAAGAAAAATTCTTTAATCTCTCTCTCGCTCTCGCTCGCTTTCTCTCACCCGCGAGCTTCTCTCTCTCTCCCACCACCATTCCACCTCCCTCTCTCTCGCTCTCGCGTTCTTCAGGCGATCTTCGTCACCATGAACTTGGTCAGCGGCTGCCTGTGCCCCGTCTTGCGCCTGTAGTGCTTCTTCGAGTGGAACTTGAAGACCACCTGCTTCTCTCCCAGGGTGTCGTCCTCGAGGACCACGGCCTCGACCTGCGCTCCCTCGACATAGGGCGTGCCCACGGAGAACTTGCCTGCCTTCTTGACGGCGAGCACGCGTCCCAGCGCCAGCGTGGATCCGGCCGAGGCCGCCAGGCGGTCGGTGGTGTACCAGCGCCCTTCCTCAAGTAACAATTGCACGCCGCCGATCTCGACGACCGCGTACGTGTCGCTCTGAGTCGCGGCGTCGGCCTCCGAGGCCCTGCCGACGTTGGAGGGGTTGGCCGAGGTGGACGCGGGCTGCTCGGCGGTGGCAGCGGCTGTTGTTGTTTTTGGGTTGGGTTGTGGAAGAGAGAGAGAGAGAGAAAGAAGGCGTGAGTGGAGGTCGGGGTTGAAAAAAAAAGGAAGGAGAAGAGAAAGGGGGCCACGGCGAAGAGAGCAACAGCCCGGCTGGCCGTCGCTTTCTTTCTTGAGATTGAATTCAGTCTCGCGGCCCTTAGTTTTCCACCTCCAAAAGCTTGACGAGCGATTTCAACGCTGGCAAGGCGTAGAGCACGTCGAGAACAGCTCTCGAGGATGGGAATCAGGGGCAACCAAGCCCGCCTGAGCGCGCTGGAAGAGTCAACTGTCTCTCCTCTTCAATTTCCTCTCTCTCTCTCTCGGCGGCTGAAACTTCCTCTCCTCCCGCGGCTCGAAAAAAAAAAAAAAAAACTTTGCCCGCGTCTCGTGCTCAGCCGCTGAGCTTTGACGAGACGCAATTGTTATATCTGTCCCGAAAGACAACCGTGGCTTCGCTCCAATGCGAAAGAACAAGTCAATCTGCCGGCGGAAGAGGGCGAACGAGAGAGGGAAATGTCGAGAGAGCTGGGATTTTCCTCCAAACCTCTCTTTTTTTTTTGCTTGCTTGCTCTTCTTCGCATCACTTCTCCCTGCAGAGAGAGACACGCATTTCGTTCCCGCAAACGGCACAACGAGACCGGTACCGATCATCACTCACCAAACGCCATGACGGAGCGCGAGTTGATCGACCGCACGGCCGCGGACGCGGCACTCGAGGAAGAAGAGGAAGATGTCGACGCGACGGCCGACGAGCGAGAGGAGGCGAGGGGCCTGGCGACGGCGGAGACGGAGAGCGTCGCCGGGCGCGCCGCAGCGACGCTTCGGGCCTGCGCCATGCCAAGGGACGCCATGGTGGTGTTGGAGGCCAGCGGTGGGGGGAAGAGAGGCGGGCGCTGCGTGCGTGGGGGCGCGGCGGGGGGGGGCGAGTTGAGGGGAGAGATGGAAGAGCAGATCGCCTTTTTGGTGTTGAAGTTTTGAGGAGCTTGGCTTGCTTTTTTTTTCAAAAAAAATTTGACTTCTTTCATTTTTTTTCCTTCTCTCTTCGAGACTTTGTTTTTTCCTGTTTCGACCCCTTTCACGATGCGCTGCGTCCTGCCGCGGGCGACGGCAGTGACGGGCGTGCGCACGTCGAGGCGTCGGCAGAGCCTAGCTGCTGCGGCTGCTCCGTCGAGACGAAGGAGGCCTTTGATGACGACGAGGAAACTCCCGGCCATCGCTTTCGCCTCCTTCGTCGTCGTCGCCGCATCCTCCTCCGCGCGTCCCGCCCACGTCGTCCTGGGCGTCCCGCGCTCGGCCAGCAAAGCGGAGGTCAAGGCCGCGTACCGGAAAGTAGCGCTGAAGCTCCACCCTGACGTGACAAGGCGGTAAGGAAGATCTGGGAATAGGAAATTGGGAATTGAACAGCGAGCGATCTCAAACCAAAAAAAAAAAAAAAAAACTCGACCTCTTACCTCTCTCTTTCTTCAAACTCACCTCCCCACCGACTCCTCTCTCACCACTCCCCACCAACACAGCCCGACGCCACGGCGCGGTTCATGGAGGCCAAGATGGCCTTTCAGGAACTGATGGAGGGGCGCGGAGGAAGTAAAGCGGGAGGAAGTGGAAGCGGAAGTGGAGGTTGGGGCTCTTCTTCCTCTTCAACGTCTTCTTCTTCTTCCTGGGGCTCGAGCAGCAGCTCTAGCAGCAATCCCCGAACGACCAGGAGGAAAGACCCCGACCAGCCCTTCTACGGCTTCTCCGACTTCTTCAGGGACCTGGAGAACGACCTCGACGAGAGGAGCAAGAGAAAAGCGTCGGATTCTGCTTCCTCTTCTTCTTCTTCTTCGTCGTCGTCTTCTTCTTCTTCTTCGACCCCGGGTTCTCTCTGGGAGGAGCTCGCAGCTCTCGGCGCCGAATTCCTCGAGTTCTTAGAGGCGGAAGCGGGCTTGACGGGCGACAAGCGCGCCCCGGACAGGGAGAGCTATGCCGCCGCGGCGCAGGCCGCCGCAGAGAGGATGGCGGCAGAGGCGAGGGCGGCCGGCGAGAGCGCCGCGAGCGCGGCGAGGAGGGCAGGGGAGGACGCCGGCAGGATGGCGAGGCAGGGGGCCGCCGAGGCCGTTAATGCTGCGGCTGCGGCTGCGGCTGCGGCTTCGTCGTCTGCTTCCGCGGCAGGGGTGCGAGGAGGAGGGGGAGGGGGTAGCAGCGGCGGTGGCAACGGGGCGGCAGCGCAGCAGCCAAGAAGCGCTCCCTCTTCCTCTTCCTCTTCGGCTTCCTCCGCTGCTGTCGCCAAGAGCAGCGACGACGAGGAGATCGATGCGATGCTCCGCGACATGAAGAAGAAGCTCGGGCTCTAGATAGAATTGAGAATTGTAAAAATAAAACACGTAACTAATCAAACTATGAGAACGAACTGTGAAAACGAACCACGGAATCGAAAGTTAAAAGAAAAAAAGGAAAAAAAAAGGTTGAGATCGATCAACGAAAATCAGAATTTTTTCGACAAGATGGTCCCGTTCTCGCCCCCAACGCCGCCGCCTCCGCAGCAGCAGCAGAAGCGCTGGCGCCGCTCCCACGAGCTCCTCGCTTCCTTCCCGTCGTCGCCCTCCGAGGTCATTCGCGTGCCTGCGAGAGTAGCGGAGGCCCCGATCCCGCGGGGCAATCATGGTCGTTATCAGCACCACCACCACTTCCGCAAGATCCTTGTCCTGCCCGGCAACCCCGGCTGCTCCTCCTTCTACTCGCCCTTCGCCGAGGCCCTCTCCGACGAGCTCGGCGGGACGACGGAGGTCGTGGCCCTGTCCTTCCACGGGCACGAGACTTCGACGGCGGAGGTAAAAGGCAAGGAGGGAAGAAGAAAGGCGAGGAAACCTCTGTGCCTCGACGGCCAGGTCGAGCACGCGAGCGACTTTTTGGAAAAAATACTCAGAGAGGTCGACGAGGAGCAGAACGACAAGTCTTTCCCTGCTGGCTCCGTCGCTGTGGTGGGGCACTCGATCGGGGGGACGGTGGCGGCGCTGGCTGTGCGGGAGGTCGAGGAGAGGAGGCGGAGGCGGAAAAAAGAAGAGGCGGCTCTTTCGTTGTCCTCTCGCTCTTCTCCTTCTCCTTCTTCTTCCTCTTCTCCGCTTCCGTTTCCGAAAACTAAAATCGCAGCCGTCTGCGCCATGATGCCGTACGTCGCCTTCGACGAAGGCTCGAGCCAGCAGCGCGCTCTTCGCCTCCTCGCCGGCTCGCCCTTGGCGCGCGTGCCGGCCTGCCTCGGCGCCCGCGCGCTTGGCGCGCTGCTTCCGAGGACAGCGCTCTCCGCCCTCGTGGCGCTCGCGACGGCCTCCTCTCCCTTAACTAAACACGCCAGGGAGATCGTGGCGGACTTTGTGAGCGCCGGGGGGCTCGACCACGCGCTGTTCCTGGCGAAAACGGAGTTCAAGGCCCTCTCGGTCGTCGAAGCAGAAAAAAGAGAGGAAGAGGAGAAGGAGAAAAACGGCAGCAGCAAAGCTCCCAAGTTTTCCGTCTCCTCCGCGTCCGAGATCTGGGCCCCGCTGGCCTCTCTGGGCAGGAGAGCTTCCGTCTTCGCCGTCGGGAAGAGCGGAGAGGAGGGAAGCGAAAGGAACGAAAAAGACGATCACTGGTGCCCGGGACACCACCTCGACCTCCTGAAAGCCCAGGCCCCTTTCGCAAAGCTGCAGCTGGACCCGAGCCAGAGGCACGACTTCGTGGTCTGCGACGACAGGACAGCGAGGGCGGCCAAGGCGGTGGCGGGGCTGCTGAGGGAGACAGCGCTTGCTGCTGCCGCGGCGGCGGCGGCGGAGGAAGAGGAGGAGGCGAAGAGGTGAAAAAAGAGGAAGAAAGAAGAGAAAGAGTTTTTTCTTTTCTTCTTTTTCTCTCTTCTCTCTCTTCTTTTTTCTCTTCTTCTTCTCCGCCTCTCCCCGCGCTTTGTAAACAAAAACAATTGAATTCATAGTTAGAAGGTGAAAACGGGCTTTGGTGTTGTTGTTGTTGCAAATGGGGACTTTCTTATCTCTCTCTCTCTCTTTTTAATTTCTCTCTCGCGCGCGCGCCGTTCTCTTTTCTGTTTTCTCTCTCTCTCTCTCTCTTTCTCTCTCTCTTTCTCTCTCTCTCTCTCTCCCCACTCTCTCCACTCTCTCTCTCTCTCTCTCCAGTTCTTCACTCGCGCCTGCTCGGCCTCGCCAGGCCCCTCCTCCCGCCCAGCGGGGGGACCCTCGACGCCACGGCCTCCGCAGCGCGGCCGAGCGCCGAAGCGAAAAGCGCTGCGGGGTCGTTGTTTCCGCCGAAGAGCGACGCCGACGCCGAGGCGAACACGCTCCCTCCGTTCCCTCCGTTCCCTCCGTTGCCCTTCCCGCTTCCGCTTCCGCTCACGCTCACGCTCAGCCCGGCGGCGTCGGCCACCAGGTCGTCGTCGGAGATCCTCTCCCTCCGCCTCGGCCTCCTGCTGCCTCCGGGTTTCCCCCCCGCCGCGTCCTCCTCGGCCTCCCTCTCGGCAGCTGCAACAGCCTCTGCCTTTTCCCTCACCTCCCGGACCAATTCCACGGCAGCCCTCCGCATCTCCGCGGGCTCCACGTCCCGCAGCCTGACGCTGGCCACTTTTTGGGAATGACGCACCGCCTCAGCCATGTCCGTCCCGGGTTCGATGACGCGAGGCAGGTTGAACTCGCGCCAGATCAGCTCGTGGTTGTGCGCGGCGGCGTCGAGGTTCTCCAGGACTTGCTCGTCGTCGGGGAGCCTGAAGCACTGGCCCAGGGGTCCCGGTGCCATCCATTTGGTTCCGAAAGGGTAGTGCAGAGGGTCCTGCATCAGAGGGGCCGGTGTTCCGTTGTCGTCGTGGGTGAAGGAGGTCGAGACCGCTCCGTCGGGCTTGTGCTCGAACATTTTCGCCCGCGCGACGATGTGCTCGACCTCTTCGACCGTGCCCTCGACCTCGGCAAGGGTGCAGAAGCGGTGCTCGCGGTCGCTGGGGCGGAGGTCGGCGTCGTCGCCGTCGAAGTCGTCGAGAGCAGTCACCTTCCCCTTGTTTTTCTTCTTGTTCTTCCTCCTCGATTTCCTGTGGCCGCCGTCGTCGTCGTCAGAGTCCTCGACGGGTCCCGAATCGAACTCGTCTCCCCTGAAGGTACCCCTCCTCGTCGCAGCGGCCACCTTCGCCTTTGTCCTCTCCCACGCCTCTTCCGGGTCGGTGCCCTTCTCCAGCTCCTCGTAGAAAGGAGAGAGGTCGGTCTCGGCGCCGCAGCCGTGCTTGCGGCCCAGGAGGAACTCGCCGCGGTAGACGCGCCCGTCCTGGCGCGAGAGCATCCCGAGGCCGGAGGCGAAGCCCAAGTAGAGCTCGCCTTCGTAGCGGTCTCCGGGCATGAGCTGTTTGTTTGTGGGGATTGGTGGTGGATTGGTTGTTTGGTAGAGGTGGTTTCGGAGTTGGATGACGAGAGGAGGTTGAAAAGAAGGGGGGAGGGGGTCCTCGTCGCTTCGTTCCGTCGTTCGAGCCGCCGAGATCGATAAAAGTTCAAAGAAAGGAAAAAATGAAAAACTCACCTCGTTGATGCCGAGCCCGCCGCCCTGCACGCCCGCGTGGAACACGCCCTTCCCGTGGGGCATGTTAACGTACTCGGTGCCCTCGTAGCTGTGGGGGTGGTGCGGGTGTTGTTGGGGAGGAATTTGGGAGGGAAGAAAGAGAAAAAAGAGATAAGAGGAGAAAAGGGTGAGAGATCGAACGTTTTTGTCGCCGTCGTCCGTCGTCGTCCGTCGCGGCAAACCAATCCTCGCGCCACCTCCAATTGCGCCACCTTCCGCTCGCTTTCTTCTCCCATCTTTGATTCCATGGCATAGACACAGTCAAGAAGCGTCGAAAGGGGGTCGGGAGAATGGAGACATCAACGCGGAAGGGGCTTGGCGAGAGCCGTTTTGGGGGGAGAGAAAAAAAGGCAGCCGCCGTCGCCGCCGTCGAAACGACGCCGACGACTCGACGCATGCCATCTTCCATCCCTCTCCCTCTCCCTCTATCTGCTCTCTCCCCAGCCTCTCAGATCCAAACTCACGTCGCGGCGTCATCGTAGACCTGCGACATCCACCCCATGGGCATCCCCTGGAACGGCGCGTACGCCGACATCGAGTCGATGCTCAGCCGCGCCGCGGGCTCCCGCGGCGACCGCCGGCCGAGCTTCGCCGGGTGCTTGGTCCGGTAGAGGCTGTGGATGTTCCTGGCGGAGCGCTGCCTCGCCGGGACCTTGTTGCCGTTGTCGTCGACCTGGTCTTCGCCCGAGCCAGCATCGTCGGAGTCGTCGGAGTCGGAGCCGCCGCCGCGGTCGAAGCGCTCTCCTTCCCTCTCTGTCGGCAGGGCGCCGGTCGAGACCTTCTTCTTCCTCGGCGCCCGTCGCTCGATGTCGTTGTCGTTGTCGTCGCTGCCGGCGCCCGAGCCGCCCGCTCCTCCGTCGCCGGCAAAGGCCGTGGTCTCGTCGTCGCTGCTCATGGTTTGTGTGTTGTGGTGGGGAGTGAAAGAGAAGAGAGAGGAAAAACGCCTTCCTTCTTCCTACTTTTCAATGAAATTGTGAGACGAAAGTTTTCGACTTGCTTTTTTTTTCTTTTTTTTTTCTTCTTCCGAAGTTTGTCGACCCTCTCTCGACCTCCGAGAGAGAGATAGGTCGCCTCTTCTCCTCCTTCAAAAAAGAATCTCCCTCTTCTCTCTCCTTCTATTGATCACTACACAAAATGCGCGCCCTGAAAACGAAAAAAAAGAAAAACGGAAGTGGGGGGTCGAGAGAGAGAGAAAGAAGAGAACGAAAGAGCTCTCTCTCTCTCTCTCTTCTCTTCTCTCTTTCTCTCATCTCTCCTCCTCCTCCATCTTCCTCCCCATCTCAACCCATCTCGTCTCTCACTTGGCGTGCTTCGTCAGCCAGTCCAGCACCAGGTTCACCCCCGCCTGGCTCTTGCAGGAGACGCTGTAGGCAGCGACCTCCCTCCCTCCGAGCCGGGACAGCTCGAGCCGGTCCGCCAGATCAGCGGCCGCCAGCGCACCGGGAAGGTCGTTCTTGTTTCCCAGCACTAACAAAGGAGTCCCGGCCAGCGAAGGGCGAGACAGAAGGTCGTGCAGCTCGGCCCGGGCGGCGTCGAGCGATCCGGGGTCGGCCGCGTCGGCGACGAAGACGACGGCCCCGACGCCGCGGCAGTAGCGCTCCCACATCGAGCGGAAGCGCGGCTGCCCGCCCAGGTCCCAGAGCTTGATCGTCACGCCGCCGCGGGTGACCTTGCGCATGTTAAATCCCACGGTGGGGATCATGTCCTGTTGGTGTGGTTGGGTTTGGAGGTGTGGTTGTTTTGGGGAAGGTGGAGGAAGAGGAGGGTCGGGGTTGAGAGTATTCGTTTTTTTTCCTTTCGTTTTTCGTTCTTTGCCCACCGATGATGATGTGAAGAAAAAAAAACTCTCTCTCAATCCCTCCCTCTCTTACCTCCTGGAACGCCCCCGTCGCGAGCACGCCCACGAGCGACGTCTTGCCGGCGTTCTGGAGTCCAACCAGCGACAGCTCCATCTCCTTGTTGAAGAAGAGGCTGAAAGAGAGAGAGGAGGAAGGAGAAGGAGAAGGAGAGAGGAGATTGATGGGGGTGAGCGAGCATTTCGGCGGCGACGACGACGACCATCGAGGGCATCTTTTCTTCTCTCGTTCTCTCGTTCTCTTCTTCTTTACCTTCGCAGCCAGTCGAGCATCCACTGGTACCACGACATGATGGGCGTTGGGTGACGGCTCCTCTGGCTTTGAGCAGAGAGAAGCGGAGAGAGACGGAGGCGCGAAACGAGAAAGAGAGAAAGGTTTTTTTTTCTCTCTCTCTTCTTCTTCAAAAAAATGGAAAATGAGAAACGGAAAAAAAACTCTCTCTCTCTCGAAACCCAAACTCTCTCTCTCTCTCTCTCAACCTCCTCCCCCTCCGCCTTGCTCCTTCCTTTTTCGACGTCCGCGCTGGTCGCAGCCGCTCTGTTTTCTAAATTTACACAAAGAGAAAGGAAACCATTCCCTCTCAGTCGGCCCCTCGCCCGATGAAAAGCTCCCTCTCCAGCGAGACCGAAACGCCGCTGTCGTTCTCGTCGTCGTCGTCGTCGTTCTCGTCGCCGTCGCCGTCGTTGTCGTCGTTCCCTCCACTTTTCCCCCGCCGCCTCCCCTTCCCTCTCCCGCGGAACCGCGCCCGATCGATCTCCACGCAGAACTCGTACAGAGCGCCCTCCGCCGTGGCCACGGCCAGGCCCAGGAGCGAGGTGGGGGAGGGCTGCTGCGGCGGTTGCTTTTCTTCTCGATGGGTGCCGTCGAGGCTGCTCGCGCCTTCGTCGTCGTTTCCGTCTCCGTCTTTGTTTCCTTTCTTCTTCTTCTTCTTCCCTCCGCTTCCTCCTCCTGCCCCTGCCGTCTCGCCCTTGGAGAACAGCGCCAGCGTCACCCCGGCGGTCGGGGCGGGCAGGCGCACCGTCGCCACGGCCCTGGCCGCAAGCGCGTCCGGGAGGCGAGCAGCGGCAGCGGCGGCGGAGGCGGAAGAGTTTGGCCTCCCCGAAAGCAGCGACGACGACGACGAGAAGAAGTCTTTTAGTCGCTGCTTCGCGCTTCCTCCTTGCTTCTCCCTTGCTCCTTCTTCGCCTTCTCCTTCTTCATCTTCGTCATCTTCACCTTCTTCTTCGGATTCGTCTTCCTCTTGGGGCAGACGGAACAGGTGCACCGTGCCGCGCTCGCTCGCGGCGGCGAGGAGCTCCGGCCGCCTCTGCTGCTGCTCTCTTCCTCCTCCTCCTCCTCCTCTTCCGATTCTCAGGGGACCAAAAGCGAGCGCCGTCGCCCTCGCCGGCGCCGAGCCCCTCCTGAACGCGCAGAGCTTCCTACCCCTCTTCCGAGAACGGTCGACCTCCCATACCCTGACCAGGGTCCCCTTGGTGGAGGCCGTGGCCAGCAGGGAGGCGTCGGAGGACCAGGCGGCCGCGGCGAGAGGAGAGGAGTGCGCGCGGCGGAGCTCGAGGAGCGGCGGCGGGAGCACCGGGCGGTTGGCAGTCGCCGTCGTCAAAGTCGAGCTGCCGTTGCTCCCTCCTCCGCCCGTCGTCGTCGTCGCCGTCGCCGCCTCCACGGTCGGCCCGAGGTCGTAGACCCGAACGGATCCTCCCCCGGAGCCGCAGGGCAGCGCGAGAAGGCAGGGCTCGGCGCAGGGGCTGAGGGCGACCGCGGAGGGGAGGGAGCCCGTGGGGAGGAGCGGCGGCGGAAAGGAAGAAGAGGAGGAAGAAGAAGTTGTTGAAGAGGAGCTCGCGCTCGCCCCTCCCCTCTCCGAGGAGGCCACGAGCTCGAGCGTGTCGAGCGCGAAGACGGAGACGTGGCGCGGGATCCCCGCCGGCCTCGAAGAAGCAGAAGCAGAAGCAGAAGAAGAAGAAGAAGAAGAAGAATGGAGAGTTGCTCCTCCTCCTCCTCCTCCTCCTTGCCTCTCTCCTCCGCCGCCGCCTCCGCTGCCCGTGACCGCGACCAGCGCCCTCCTGTTCATCCTCACGGCGAGCACGGCCTCGGCGAAAGGCAGCTCCTGGATCACGGAGCGCGTCGAGGTGTTGAAGAGGGCGAGGCGGCGAGGGGACAGGGAGGGCTGGTCGCCTGATAGAAGAGAGATTTTTTTTCGGTTTTCAATTTCGGTTTTTTTTTCTTTTCCTCGATGGTTTTGAGGAAAGTTTCTTCTCTCTCTTCGTTCTCTTCGCTCTGTCTTCTTCTGTTTTCCTTTGGCTCTATCTCTCTCTGTCCGCACCTGCTCCGACGTAGGCCAGCAGCGAGGAGGTGAAGAGCATCTCGACGATGCTGCTTCGTGTTGTTTTTTAGGGGGGAAGAGAAAAGAGAGAGAGGTGAGCGTTGAGGTTTTTCGGGTCGAACAGGGTTTCTCTTTTCTCTCTCGCTCGCCCTCTTCTCGATGCGCCCATCATCATCACGACCACCACCGCCACCGCCTTCAAACGCACCGTACTCCGCCCAAGTCATGCTCGAAGACGACCGTGCCGCGGGCGCAGGACCAGACGCGGATTCCACGACGGTCGGAAAGCGCCAGGCAGCTCCCATCCTGGTTGAAAGAAGCGCGGATCATTTTTCTTCTTTTTTCTTTCTTTTTCCGCCCGATGAAGAGTGGATTTTTTTCATTTTCTTCGCCGTTTCTAGAGGAAAGGCAACGGAACTTTTCGCTGCTTTCTCTCTCTCGCTCTCTCTCCGCCCCTCCCCCTCTCCTCCCTGAATGAGAGCCGTCCTCGCCAGGGGCTTCAGGGGGTCGTCGCAGCAGCAGCAGAGCCCAGGCAGAAGACTCCCGGTGACGATGAGCTCGCGCAAAGGCGCCGCCGCGGCTGGCGGCTCGCCATCGTCGTCTTCGGCTTCCGCTCGGCGTTTGACCTCGACCTCGACGCAGCAGCAGAAGCTGCAGCAGCAAACCGAAACCGCTGCTGCTGCTTCTTCCCCCTCCGCGCTGAAGAGGATCGCGCAGATGTACATGGACGCGCTCGCGCAGAGGCCCATGCTGACGAAGAGCGTGACCTGCTTCGTC
>Ga0210003_1004398_pt1 | contig 11164 bp, 10 predicted proteins | sample LantaG_FD_182804 | JGI IMG/M metagenome (GOLD analysis project Ga0210003, IMG submission 182804) | Deep subsurface microbial communities from Baltic Sea to uncover new lineages of life (NeLLi) - Landsort_02402 metaG (SPAdes) (version 2) | ecosystem: Environmental > Aquatic > Marine > Oceanic >...
ATCCAAAGGCAATGAAGTTACAAAAAATGAATTCTTCAACATAATTGTTGATAATATTAAAGATATTATTGACGTCAGTGATTCTATTGGATTTGTTTTTTCATACCCCACTGAAATTTTTCCGAATAAAGATGGAAAGTTGATTAGATTCAACAAAGAAGTAAAAGCAAAAGAAGCTAAAGGTGAATTTATTGTAGAAAATCTATTGCAGACAATAAAAAACCGTGGATACAGTGGAGACAAAAAAGTTGTGGTATTAAACGATACAGTTACATCTCTTTTGTCAGGGATCTCATCTTTCCAAGACAGGGAGTTTGAAAGTTATATTGGTTTTATACTTGGTACTGTTTTGAATGCATGCTACATTGAAAAAAATAAGAATATTAAAAAAAAGTTTATAGAGGATTTGGACTAGGAAGATTACCAGGTTATTAACATTGAAGCTGGTAATCTTTCAAGAGGACCACGTGGAGAAATTGATATTAAATTTGCTAGTACAACAATAAATCCTGGTATGAATAGCTATGAAAAGATGCTATCCGGAGCTTATCTTGGTGGTCTTGCAACAGAGGTAATTAGGTATGCAATTTGTGACAAGTTGCTTACAGAAGCCTTCTCTGAAAGTTTTAGAGGTTCAATTATTCTTAAATCAAAAGATATAGATGATTTTCTCTGCTATCCTCCTAAAGATGAATATCTTAAAGATCTAATAAAAAATGCATCTAATAAAGACCTTGCATTTATTTACTATATATTTGAGAGTCTGGTGGAAAGGGCAGCAATTTTAACTTCAATAATTTTAGCTTCAGTAATAGTGAAATCTGATAAAGGGAAAAATCCATGTTATCCTGTTTGTATTACTCCTGAAGGTAGTTGTTTCTACGGATCAAAGAATTTCCAGTCTCGAGTTGACCATTATCTTGGCAATATTTTAATTCAAAGAGGTAATTATCATTATGAAATAAACAAAGTTGATAATGCAATAATTTTAGGTGCGGCAGTCGCAGGTTTGACTGGCTAGGATTTTCAATGATACAACCACCCCCACAGAGCTTATTGCCAGATGGAAAAGGTAGTACCTGAATGAAAAATTTTATGGAGGTTCAAATAGCGATATTGAATTTTAATTCATACATACTTTCCCCATCTTTTATTCCAGCTATACTTGAACAATTTGATTATTTCAATAAAGTTTAACTCAACTTTTGATTTAAAATCATAAAAGTCCACTATATCGGAGGACTGGTGGCCTATTTTTGGTCACTGCAACCTTTAAAATTTCAGTAAACACAAGATAAAACAATTATAGGTTAACAAAAGAAATAATTATTTTCAAATAGAAGTAGGCGAAGAATTAGGTTACTACATTTCAATATTAATACAAAAAACCTCACCATAATGGGAGTATAAGTGTATAAAATAGGCTAAAATTTAATGACTTTAGGTGATTATTTTGAAGCTTGGGTTAATAAGTATACTTTTAATTTTTACTTGACAATAATTTTTTTAAAAAATTGACAAGAAATATGGAATACGGTATAAATTTAAATGTATAACATAATACCATTGTAATGCTACTGCAAAACTCCTGAAATCAGTTTTTTATAATTTATAAAATTTATAAAAAAAGGATTTAACATGATAATAGGAATCCCAAAAGAAATAAAAGAGAGCGAATACAGGGTATCAATTACCCCGGGTGGTGCATACGAGCTTATAAGAAGCGGCCATAAAGTTCTGGTACAAAATAGTGCAGGTGATGGAAGCGGACATACCGACAAAGAATACATAGACGCAGGAGCTAAAATATGCAGTACAATTGAAGAAGTTTACAAGTTATCCGAGATGATAGTAAAGGTAAAAGAACCAATCCAGCCCCGAGTATTCCCTTATTAGAAAAGACCAGATACTTTTTACATACCTCCACCTGTCATCAAATAAGAAATTAGTTGAAGTCCTGCTTAAATCAGGCGCTGCATGCATAGCATATGAGACAATAGAAAAGTGCGGCCATTTTCCACTTCTTGCTCCTATGAGTGAGGTTGCAGGCAGAGTTGCTGCAATTGTTGGCGCATACTATCTGGGAATAAATTTTGGCGGAAACGGAGTTCTAATCAGCGGAGTGTCTGGAGTTCTGCCCGGGTATGTACTGATACTTGGTGCAGGAGTTGTTGCAAAAAGTGCAGCAAAGATGGCATCAGGGCTTGGAGCAAAAGTTACCATTATGTCACCATTTATAGATGAGTTAAGAGAAATTGAGATGGAAAACTACTTTGGCCATAATGTTTCTACACTTATTATGTCATCTTACAGCATTACAGAAGAGATAAAAAAAGCTGACATACTAATTAGTGCTGTATATATAAGAGGAGCAAGAACGCCAATACTTGTTACAAAAGATATGGTAAAGATGATGAAAAAAGGCTCAGTAATAGTTGCTGTAGATATTGACCAGGGAAGCAGCATTGAAACTGCAAAAGCTACAACCCACAAAGATCCGGTATATATAAGAGAAGGGGTGCTGCATTACTGTGTAGCTAATATGCCGGGTGTTTTTTCAAAGACATCAACCCTTGCTTTGACAAACCTGACACTGCCATATATTAAAAAAATTGCAGATTACGGGACAGATGTATTTAAAAAAGACAAAGAGATACTGAGCGGACTAAATATATACAAAGGCAGAATAGCATGCAGAAAAGTTGCAGAAGATGTTGGTATGGAAAATATGTGCAAAGAGTATAGATAAGTTAGAGCGCATAAAAAAGGAGAGGAAAATTAATGGCTGTAGAAGTAAGAATTCCTATAGCTTTTAGAAGATTTGTTGATGGAAAAAATTTAATGAAAGATGTGGAATGAGTAAATATGCCAGTGATGTCCCGGATTTTATGAGAAAAGAAAAACTGAATACGCATGACTCAGTATATGATGTGGATAAGGAGGAATTAACAGAGTTTTAGTGTTATTTTATAGCTGGGCCATTATAATTTTTTAAATATATTCTGTTATATAGAAGCGTTTATCTCTATCTTCTTGTTATACAATCTTTTTTAGGGCAGAGCTCGCAGGCTGTACTGGTTTTATTGATTTTATCCTTAGGACCAAATCCATATACTCCAGATATGGACATAAAAGGAATCATTAACATACTTTTGTTTAATTTTACTCCAATTTTGTCTCCATCAGCCATCTGGAAGATTTCTTTTTGTTCCTCGATTGTCCATTTAAATTGTCCTGGGGAATAAGTGCATGTTGAGCCCCAGCTGTTTTCTCTGGTTCCTTCTTTTTTTATAAAAGTCCCAATTTTTTCTCCGAGAATATTCAACATTTTTGTAGCTACAGAATCCATTACAATAGTGGAAAGAGCGTCTCCGTTTTTGCTTGCATTTTTTATAATCTCATCTATCCTGCTGCCAAGGGTAAATATAAAAATTACAGCTATTTCAGAACCGGTTAAAATTTTGGAGATGTTCGGACCGTTAAAAATATGGCCTGATTTAAAATATACAGAGTTATTTTTAATTTTTTCAATCTCATAGGTTTCATAAACTGCTTTAGGAAAGATATTTTTTATGCATACGCTTCTTTTTTCTTCCAGAAGTTTTTCAATCTGTGTGTTAAGCCTTCCGCCCATAAGATGTTTTAAAAAGTCTTTTCCAATATCTTTTGGCATATCCAGTTTTATATTATCTAAAACGACCATGTACTGCCCCTATTTTCTAATTTTTTAAAATTTGTATGTTTCGGAGTAGATTATAATATAAAAAGATAATAGAAAAAAGGGACGTAGTATTTTTGACAATATCAATAATTATGATTACGATATTGATAATGTGCAGCTGCACGCAAGCCTTACTGTATAAAGATAACCGTTAGTGCAGTGATTGTGGCACAAATACAATTGGCATAAACGCTAAGGAGTTTTTAACATGGAAAAGGATTTACTGGAAATAATACGGAAGAATGTAGAAGGGGAGCCTTACGCAAAGCTTTTTGGTATGAAAATTGTAGAGCTGAAGAAGGGCCACTCTGTAGTTGAGATGAAAGTTTCAAGTAAGTGTAATAATTTTTTTTCCATAACTCATGGCGGAGCTATTTTTTCATTGGTAGATGTAGCATTTGGTTCTGCATCTAATTCTTATGGAAATGCCGCTGTTGCATTAAGTATGAGCATTAACTACATAAAACCTTCACTGGCCGGGGGACTGCTGAGAGCGGAAGCTGTGGAAATAAGCAGAAGCAGAAGAATTGCTACCTACAATATTATTGTTAAAAATGATTCTGGCGATGTTATTGCTTCATGCCAGGCGGTTGCCTACATAAAAAAAGACAAGCTTCCATTTTTAAAATAATTATAAAAAAAGCGGAAAGATAAATTAAAATCTTTAGCAGTTGCTGTATAATAAGAAAAACATAAGAAGCAGCAAGGGAATTCAATAAAATAAATGGAGAAGAAGGGCGCAGGTGTTTTTCACCTGGCCTGCTTAGAAGGTAAAAAGTACCAGCATGAAAATACTTCATAGCTCAGATTTACATTTAAGCTCTAAATATCCTGAGAGACTGGAAGCTCTTGAAAAAATTATCCTGGCATCTAAGAAAGAAAATGTCGATTTAGTGGTGATAGCAGGGGATTTTTTTGACAGCAACAGAGAAGCAGACAAGCTCAGGCCTTCTCTTAGGGACAGGTTTTCATCACTTCCATTTGAGGTTTTAGTGATACCCGGAAATCATGATTATAAGGCATATGCTTCAGATCTCAATTTTGGAAATAATATCAGGGTACTTTTAGGTGAGCCTTTTGAGGAAGTAGAGTTTGAAGATTTGAAAATCATTGCAGTTCCTTATGCAAACCAGGATTTTAATGACCTTGTTTTTGACCTTAAAAGAAAAATAAATTCAGACAAGATTAATATTTTACTAATTCATTGCTCGCTTGATATACCTTTTTTAAAAGAAGGTGGATTTGGTGATGAAGAGAGGCAGCTTTATCTTCCGGTAAATTCAAAAGTACTTGCAGAAATAGGTTTTGATTACATCCTGGCGGGCCACTTTCACTCGCAATTTGTTGAGAATAAAATTTCTGACAGTACAGTATTTGTGTACAGCGGGAGCCCTGTTTCAATTACAAGAAAAGAAACCGGAAAAAGAAGGGCATGTATAATTGATACAGATTTAAAGGATGACAAAAGGGTAAATTCAGTTGCATTGGATACATTTTACTATGATGACTTAAAATTTATTTTTAAGCCCGGTATGGAGCTCAAAGTACTTGGTGAGCTGGAAAAAATTTTAGGTACTTACGATATTCCAAATGTAAATCTGGTTGTAAATTTAGAAGGATTTATATCCATCCCGGAGAAGACAATAAATGAAAAGATTAAAAAAATCATTAGTAAATATAAAAAGTATGAGGGCAATATTGAAATAATTGAAAACTACAGGGATGCAAGAGATGTGCTGAGTGATCCATTGTATGGGACATTTAAAAAAAAGCTGGACAAAAAAGAGCTGTCAGGCGAGTTTAAAGATAAAATCAATGATGTTGTAGTATTCCAATTTTCACAAGCAAGATTTTAAAAATTCAAATGAAAATTAACAAAATATTCATCAGAAGGTACGGGCCCTTAAACAATTTAGAGCTGCAGCCAGGGGGTGGCCTCCAGGTAATCTACGGCAGAAATGAGACTGGAAAAACTCTGACTATTGATGCTGTTATAAAAATGCTGCTCAATGGAAAGGTAAAAGATTTTGAGTACATAGACAGAGTAGATGAGCAGCCGGAAGGGTATATTGTACTTGAGGATGACAAAAAAAATGAAATAAAATTGTCGTCTAAAAAAAGTTTCAGCGACTATCTTAATATAGATAGTTCGGATCTCAGGAATGTATTTATTATAAGAAATAGTGATTTAGTCATAAAAGAAGAAGGAAACTATTTTAAAAATATTGTAGACAGATTAACTGGGATGCAGACAGACAGGTTAGATAAAATTCTTATGCTTCTAAAAGATTACGGGAGATTAACTGCTGCAAAAAGCGATGCGTCTTTATCCAACAGCAAGGACTACGATAAAGTATCCAGCGTAAGGAATGGTGCTTGTGCCCTAAAAGATAGCATAAGCAATTATATTGATGATGCAAAGGACAGAAAGTTGGATTTTTTAGAACTTGATCTGTTAAAACTGGACCAGAACATAAAGGATACGAAAAAAAGTATTTATATGCAGGATGCAGCTTTAAAAAAAGAAAAATATGAGAGATTAAGCAGTACTTTGGACAGGCTGAAAAACATATTGGGAGAATACAGGAAAGTAAAAAAATACAACCAGAAGGAATTTAATAATCTGCTAAAAATTGAATCAGATCTTAATTCTAAAAAAGATAACATTGCTGAATTAAACAAGAAGCTGGAAGGGATATCTGAAAAAAAGGATGGGCTAAAGGAAAAAATAAGCGAAAAACAAAGCGAGATGGCCCCTCTTGAAGATAAAGCGAAAGAAATAGAAAAGATAAAAAGGGACATTGACCTTTTATCTTCCAGAAAGACTGAAGAGGTAGAAGTTGGCAGCAGGAAACTATACCTTGTTTTGGCTTTTGTTTTTTTATTTCTTGTGCCAGTAAGTTTTACTGCCATATATTTTACTGTTAAATATTCAAATATGCACAATGCTGCCGCAGCTTTTATATTCCCTGCGGTATTTTTAATTTTATTTTTTGGTTTTCTTGCGGTATTTTTAATTACTGGCAGAAAAGGCAAAAATTTTAAAAACAGGGAGTCTTCTTTATTAAATAATTTTCGCAGCCTTGGTTTTTCTGCAGGTAGTATTAGCGAAATACTTGAAAAAGCTGGAAAGTTTAATGATAAGTTTAAGGTTATTTCAGAGCAAAACAGAAAATTGCTTGAAGATTTAAGATTGCTGGAAAGAAGCGAGGAAGAACTAAATAAAGACATAGAGAGAGAAGAAGCCGACAGGCTTGGCCTTGAATATAAAATTAAAAATATATTTGAGGAGTTTGGCATCAAAGATACAGATGAGTTTGAAAAAAAATTAGAATTTAGAAATAAACTTGAGTCAGAGATTGCGAGCGGCGTAAAAATTATTATGAGCGAGGAGGATTTAGAAACCAAAGCAGACAGTGACGCGTATGAAACAGAAGACAGCGAAAGCATTAAAAATATAGTTGAAAACCTTGATAAATATATCAGTAGTTGGGACAAAGAAATTAAAAGTTTAAAACCTGATACAAGCATTGAATTAGAAGGCGAGGGCGGGAAAGGAATAAAATTTGACAGGTCTGAGTATTATAGCCTGAAAGATAACCTCAGAGTGCTGGAAGATAAAAAAGAGGAAATAGGCAGAAAACTAAATGAGCATAAAAGCAGTTTAAAAGAATTTGAAAGAAGATTTTTAGAACTTAACCTTAAGAATTTTATAGATGTGGATACTGATATTGGGGTAAGCAATCTTGACAGGCTTGGGGAGGTAATGGAAACTGTAAGCTGTTTCTTGGAAGAAGTAGATGAGCGGTACAGAGTTGCAGTAGATTCTATAAAGATTTTTGAGGAGATAAGGGAAGAAGAAGAAACGAAGATATCAGACTTGTTTGATGAACTTGAAGTGTCTAACTACTTTATGGAAATAACAGGCGGCAGATACAGGAAAGTGGAGTTTGACGCTAAGAGCCAGACCATAAAAGTTATAAATAGTGATGAGCAGGTTTTAGATGCGACTAAATTGAGCAAAGGTGCTTACGACCAGTTGTATATGGCAATAAGGATTGCTCTTTCAGATAAAATATTAAATTCAGAAAAGGGATTTTTTATAATGGATGATGCTTTTATTGCTTCAGATAAAGAACGTATCAAAACCCAGTTTAAGATACTTAAAAAACTCTGTGAGGCTGGATGGTCAATACTTTATTTTTCTGTTAAAGATGAAATCAAAGAGTTGGCAGATGAATTTTCCAAAAATAAAGTTATTGTTATGGAAAATATATAAACTCTCAAGACAAAATATTTAAAAATAAAAGCGACGGTGCATTGATGGTAAAAAACTTTAACCTGGATCCTGAGTTTTATGACCTGCAGGTAAACTGGCAAGAAAGGTTAAAAAAAGAAAAAAATTTCTTTGTAAAACTAATTAAAGAAAGAAATATCAAAAAAATACTGGATGTAGGATGCGGAACAGCTCGCCATGCTAAGATGTTTTCCAGCCTTGCAGATAATATTACAGCCATTGATCCATCCAGTGGAATGATAGACTATGCCAGAAAAAATGTTATAAAATCAGCCAATGTTACGTTGATGAATGGAGGGTTTGAAGATCTAAACATGTTGCCTGTTGGCGGGTTCGATCTTGTGGTATCTCTTGGGAACACGCTTCCAATTTTGGGAAGCAGGAAAAAAGTAAAACATGCGCTTAAAAGCGTAAGAAAAAAACTCGGAGAAAAAGGTGCAGCAGTATTTCAGTTTTTGAATTTTGAACCCCGGATTATGGAAAATAATAGATTTAACAAGCCTAAGATAATTAAAAAAAACGGTAAAGTATATTTTTTTATAAAACATTTTGAGTATGGTAAACTTAAGACCAGACTTGATTTTTTAATAGCAATGTTAAGTAATGACGGGGATGTAGAAGATTTTTACTCTGATTCTTCTTTGTTGTGTACACTTAGAGTAAATCTTTTTTTAAAGATGGCAAAGAATGCTGGATTTAAAAAAATAGAGCTGGTAAGCCCGGATGGAAATGGACTATTTGATAAGAAAAAGCATGTAAGCCTTTATGCTATTTTGCAGAAGTAAATATTTTAATTTTTATAAAATTTTGCTTGTCACCAGGATGTAATGGAAATATTTGATAAATATCATAGGTACTGGCAGCACATGCTTGTGGATTGGCAATACTAAAGTAAACAGGGGATATAGCAGCATGAGTGATTTAAAAAGATTTGGTGTTTCTATTGAGGAAGATTTATTAAGAAAATTTGATAAATTTATAAAAGAGCATAACTATGGCAACAGGTCAGAAGCTATAAGGGATCTGGTAAGAAAAGAGCTGGTAAATGAGGAATGGGTAAAAAGCGAAGAAGAAATTGCCGGAGCAATAGTTATGGTGTATAACCACCACAAAAGAGAACTTATGGATAATCTGATTGACATCCAGCATAGCTACCAGGAAAATATAATTTCGAGCCAGCATATCCACCTGGATCATAATATGTGCCTGGAAGTAATTATAGTAAAGGGTAAAATTGGTGAAGTGTATCAGTTAGAATCAAAGCTTAAAGCAGTTAAGGGAGTAAAGCACGCATCTCTTGCCAAATCTACACTTGGCAAGGGAATATGAAAAGGTTGATCAAGTGTTTTCCTGCCCATACCTGCAATAGGGAAGAAGCCTGCATATCGGGCACTCAGGTTTTTTTGCGTCACAGATAGTTCTGCCAAGTGCTATTATTTGATGTGAAAAACGGCTCCAGCTTTCTTCAGGAATTATTTTCATAAGATCAAACTCAATTTTTACAGCATCAGAATTTGTTGTGAGCCCCAGCCTATTTGAAATTCTCTTTACATGTGTGTCCACTATTATTGCCTGTCTGCCAAACATATTTGCCAGTACTACATTGGCTGTTTTTCTTCCTACTCCATGAAGAGAAGTCAGGTCTTCAATATTATCTGGAACTTTGCCATTAAATTTACTGACTATATCTTTTGAACAGCTAATAATACTTTTTGTTTTATTTTTGTAAAAACCAGTTGATTTTATGTCTTCCTGAAGCTGTGTCGTGCTTGCACAAGCAAAATCTTCCGGAGTTTTGTATTTTTTAAAAAGGCGTGGTGTAACTTTGTTTACAAGTTTGTCAGTACTTTGTGCAGAAAGAATTGTAGCCACCAGAAGCTGAAAGGCATTTTTGTGAGTGAGTGAAGTTATGCCGGCATCAGGATATTCTTCATTTAATATATTTAGTATTTTATTTATATTTTTTACCGCAGGTTTATATATCCCTTTATTTTTCATAATTAGTACTTTTTATTTTTTAAATAATTGCTGATTTCTTCGGCAGAAAGAGTATTTGGTACATCTCCTTTTTCAAGCCAGCCTTTTCTGGCAGTGTTCACACCAAATTTGTATTCATATAAATTTTCTATGCTGTGGGCATCAGGATTTATAAAAATTTTTATCCCTCTCTCTTTTGCATACTTGCACATTCTCCAGTCTAGATCCAATCTAAAAGGACTCGCATTTAGTTCTATATCCACATTATTTTCTGCTGCTGCATTTATTATTTTAATTATATCTACTTTGTAAGGATCCCTGGCCAGAAGCAGTCTTCCTGTGGGATGAGCTATCATAGTAGTAAATTTATTCTCAATAGCTTTTACTATCCTGTCTGTCATCTGCTCTTCACTTAAGTTAAAGCTGGAATGAATGGCAGCAATGACAAAATCAAATTTAGATAAAACTTCATCGCTATAATCAAGACTGCCATCAAGCAGGATGTCTGATTCAATTCCTTTAAATATTTTAAAGTTTTTGTATTTTTTATTTAATTTATCTATTTCTTCAAAATATGCAGCTATATCTTCATCTTTTAATCCTCCAGCGTACGAAGCTGTTTTGCTGTGCTCGCTTATCCCTGCATACTCAAGCCCCATTTTTTTTATCTCTTCACAAACCTGTGCAATGCTCATATTTCCATCGCTCCAGGCTGTGTGAATATGAAACAGTCCTTTTATATCTTTCTCCTCTATGAGCCTGGGGAGTGCCTTGTTTTTAGCTGCTTCTATTTCTCCATAGTTTTCCCTGAGCTCAGGAGGTATCCAGTCCATTGAAAAAAAGTTAAAAATATCTTTTTCGCTTGAGCATTTAACAAGACTGCCATTTCTGAAAAGTCCATATTCATTCATTTTTATATTATCTTTTTTAGCCATGGTCCTCATAGCTGTATTGTGCTCCTTACTTCCTGTAAAGTGGTGAAGTGCGTAAGGGTACTGGCTGTCGCTTACAGTTCTTATATCAACGTTTATTCCTGACTTTAACTTTATACTGGATTTTGTTTCACCTTTTGCAATTACTTCTTCTGCCTCGGGAAGGCTGGTAAAGTAATTCATGACTTTATCGGGACTGCTTGTACTTGCAACAATATCAATATCTTTTACAACCCC
>Ga0210003_1004400_pt1 | contig 11162 bp, 29 predicted proteins | sample LantaG_FD_182804 | JGI IMG/M metagenome (GOLD analysis project Ga0210003, IMG submission 182804) | Deep subsurface microbial communities from Baltic Sea to uncover new lineages of life (NeLLi) - Landsort_02402 metaG (SPAdes) (version 2) | ecosystem: Environmental > Aquatic > Marine > Oceanic >...
GATATTGCTCGAATACATAAGAAAGATAAATCGGTATTTTTACTTCCAGATGATGTATATGTCGTTCCAAATCCACCAAATCCCGGTAGTCCACACGGTAAATTCATGAAATATAAGTTTTATAAGATATTTTAGTAAAGTTTTTTTCGTACAGTAAAACGATATTTACCAATTCTTAATTGTATCATATCAGTATAATCAAAACATTCAGAACATATTTTTCGCATATTACCACTAAACGATTTGTTTCTATTCAAATTTTTAATTTTTAAATAGTGTTCAGGTAAAATGGATACAGCGTGAGATGTCGGTCTTCCTGCAGGAGCAAATTGAATATATTTAGATCTAGAATAATGTTTTGGGTTTTTTACTGCACTATGTATCTTTTTATGACATATACCACAAACAGGAATTGTAACATTTTTTTCGTAATCAATATGATGTAATAATTCCGCCTCTTTTTTTCTACAAACAACACATAATACATCTTTTAAATTTTTATTTTTCATAATTTCGCCTCTGACATTTTGGACAGCATGTTGGCTGATCTGTTCTTTTTATCCATGTATGACCACAATATTTACACGTTTCTTTTAACATAAGTTAATGTATGTATTAATGTATATAATAAGATTGTGGTTAAATAAAATAAATAAAAATAACCATTTCTTTCATATGCCTAACTTGTTTTTTTAATTTACGTGTAAGGTATATAAACAACTAGTAATAATTCTATCTTTTAATGAAGCGAGTGATTTCTTTTGTTCACACGAACAGGTCTACTGGGCCAATAATAAATAGAGGAGGTTAACGAAATGAGATCATTACTTGATAACATTCACGGTGTCATAGATTTGTCCGTGGTACTTATGATAGGTATTGCCTTTGCTGCTTTGATGGTAATTTCCTATATTATGTATACTCTGGTAGATCAACTTAATGCTACTGGTGGTGCTGCAAATACTATGGGCAATTTAACCGATGGATTTAACAACGCAATCGCATTAATTCTAGTAGCAATCACGGTGTTCATCTTGGCCATTGCCATATCAGCCTTACTACTTCTGCGAGGTCAATAGATATGCGTAGTTTACAAGAGAATGTTCATGCTATTGTAGACTTATCTGTGGTACTTATGATAGGTATTGCCTTCGCTGCTCTCGCGGTGGTTGCCTTTATCATATGGACACTGAAAGAATCTCTATGGCATACACCAACTGTTGCTGACACATCTGCGTACAATGCATCATATGGCCAAGCAGGAAATATCACTGTTGGATTTGATAATGCAATCGCATTAATTCTAGTAGCAATCACAGTGTTCATCTTGGCAATAGCCATATCGGCATTGTTACTTCTACGGGGCAGGTAAACAAGCCACTCAGCAACAAAAACATAAACGGGGGTTAAAATCTCCCTTTTTTCTTTATACATATGTAAGTTTTAAATATAACTAGTAATAATATTATATTTTCAATGGGTGAAATAGACACGCATACTATTTCTATTGCTGGTAGTGAACTTTCTTGGGATGATGTTGATTCCAGAGCAAAGGCTTATGGATTTAACAGAAGCAAATACACGCAATATTTATATGAAAAAGACATCAATCCAAACAAGAAACAACGGTTTAAAAATAGTATAGTTGTGTTCCTTCTTTTACTACTGACTGCAATGGTGTCTATAATCCTTTTATTGGTGATGTTATGAACAACCAAGGGCAACAAATCCCACCAGCAATGGAGGACAGATTCAACAACATATCCTTATTCCTAAAAGCAACACAACCAGATGGATATGATGCATATTACAATCCAAGAAAACCACTATTGGGCAAGGAAATAAGTGTCGGTTCTATAGATAAAACAGATATGTTGGCACATAACTTGATGGTGTGGAACATATTGGAATTATTTTGTGAGGGACAGATAGATTATGCCTGGGATCGTATGACATATTTTCAATCAGATTGGAAAGCCAGTATGAGTATTGAAGGTAAGTTACTGGATAGTTTGACATCCCAGGAGTACAAGTATAGTCAAACACAAACCCTGCATGAGTTTCAACATCCACCAAAGAAACGTGGATTATTTAGTAGAAACGAACCACCACAGGAGGTACAAAGATAATGTTAATGGAAATTAAAGCTGTAATGACCGCAATATCAATGATATTTATTGCCATAGTAATATCACAGATAATCATGGTTGAGGGGGGGTTACTTCTTGCCGTTATACTATTTATGGCAATAGGAGTGCATGTCTTTGGGGATTTTATAATGGGTTACTTTATCACAAGAACACACGCTAAATATTACATGGAAAAGCCACCGTCAAACAAGGAGGTAACACTACTATATACTTTAACAGGATTGATTGATTTTGTTTGGACAGATAAAAAGCCACACGGCAAACGGGACTTTGTATATAACAAACATGAAGCATCTGTTATCAATAAAGGTGATGATCCAATACATCTTTTAAGCGGTGCAACAGGGTTTACTTCACATGAAGATTGTGACGAAAATTTAAACATGAAAGAAGTGAAGTATGCAGAAAAAATAAGCAAGGAATTAGGAACTGATGATATAAAAGAAGTATATGTAATGGCAAAGGAGGGAGAGAATGACTGAATTTACAGATCCACATGCCAAGATAGATAGACTTCTGGATAAAAAGAAAACTGTAGCAGGTGGGCAGATGGAACATACACAGATGCAAAAGGCATACAACAATATTGTGTTCAGGAACAAGGTACAAGAAAAACCTATAATGACAGATAAATACAAGAAAAAGATATTTGGTGTGGAATACATCAATTTACAACCTTATCTTAATATGAGAATGTGGCCGAGGGGAATTTATACTACAGATAAACTATTGCGTTTGGATGCATCCGCTGGGTTGGAATTTCTTAAAAGATACCTTGCGAAGAAACGTACACTGCCCTTTAACATGTGGTGGTTGTTGATAATCATGTTTGGTGTTGTTGGTGCAATTATTGTAATCATAATCCTCTTGCCTTCATTGGGTGGTGGCCTGGGAGGTATAATGCCATGAAACGGATAAGGTGGCGTAACTTCAAGATAACACAACCAACATACAACCGATTGCTGCATATCAAAAAGGATTACGGCTTAAAGAACGGTGATGATGTAATCAACTGGTTAATGGATAATGTAACACTGGAACAGTATGTGTTACCCAACGGTGATGAGGAGAGAGAGAACATTGAAAGTATTGAAAATGAAGTGGATAAGGTGATAGGTGATAATAATGTTGGATAGAAAAACTAAAGATAGAGATGCAAGTATCGAACTATTGGAAGATAGGCAAAGGGAAAATAGGTTTTATCTATTCGTGTTTTACATTCTATGGGTCTTTGGTTCTGTTGCTTTATGGATCCCAAACATAACACATAGAGGAGCATATATATTGATTGTTGCTAGTGTTAGTGGTATAGTAATGTTAGCAACATTTTTGTTACTTCGTTCAAATAGGTCTATCTTACTTTATCTAAAACAGAATGAAAAGAAAGATGTCGTATACATAAAACGTAAGGAGGTAAAGAAATGAAATATGAATTAATGGCACACTTGCCACAACAGATGGAAAACTTTTATAACGCTTTTGCACAAGGAGATGCTGCATTGTTAGATCGTGTATTGGATAATCTCAAAGACATAATAAAAGACGAATCATTCCAAGCAGATATGAAAGACTACGACAAGGAACGCAAGGAACAGTTCGATAAGATACAAAAGAAAGCGTTAGATGGTATCAAAGCAATGTCAGAAGCAAAAGACATCAACGAGGTATACATTGACCTTAAAGAGATACAAGACGACTTTACAGCAGCTTTAAACAGCATGGAAGGCGAGTACTGGGACAAGGTCAAGGAATACATCTCTGAATATGCAGATCAATTAAAAGTTGAAGAACCGAAATAAATAATATTATAACTTATTGTTCTCTAGCTAGAGGGCATAAGTTCTATGTTAATATGGAAAAGAATCATCATGTCGCTTGGGCAGATCGTATAGGCCTAAACAAACAATGGGCTAGAGATGTTGAAGCATGTAGTAATGTTTTTGGAACTGATGTGTACCCAGCTGCCGTAAGACGTTTTAGATGCAACATTCCGAACATAAAGGGTGGGCCACAACTACGAGATGAGATTGACGGTTATGCCAAAGAAGAATTAAAGGAGTGGAAACAGGAAGCATTGAAGTGGTTGATTGAAAACAACCCAGGGGAAGCAAACAATCCTGAATGGTTACGCAGATCCAAAGAGGACATAGAAAAAGAATCGCATGAACATCTGTATACGTTCATCATTCAACTACTGGAAGATAATGGATTTGGTTTTTATGAATCTAATATTGAGGAGGATGAGATGAAGTAAGAAGATTATTTTTTTCGCTTGTTATTATTATTTGAAATAGAAATAATTATGATATATATTAATGTAGGTACATATGGCAAACAAATACATCGAATCCCAAGATGAGTTAAGCAAACTCTCTCAGTTGATTGTGAGAAAGCACCCGTGGGGATATACAGGTGTCGCTGTGCGTGGTGGTCGTGGTGACGGTAAGACAGCATTTGCATTACATACGGGCAGAGAAGTATATCAGTATATAGATGGAATAACACGGGATGATGCGTATGAAAAGCTATTAGGTGTAGGTAACTATTCAAAGCAATACCCACACATCCTATTTGATCTACATGATGTAGTGAAGGCATTGGAGGTTATGGATAACATAGACTACGATAACATACTGGAATGGCAATCTGAGAATACCGTTCCTTACAAGATATGGGATGATGCAGGGATGCACGGTGGCAAGTATAAGTTCTTTACCGATGTCAAAATGGTTGAAGCATTGCAGGGTGAAGTTGATACCATACGGTTTATACTCACGGGGTTTGTTACTACTAGCCCCGAATTAAGCAGTATGTTAAGATTTATGCAGGAGTACAAGGATAATCTGATTGTCAGCATTAAAAAATATCCAACTGCACCAACTCGGTATAATAGGATTGCAGAAGTAAAACGATGGTATGAAGATAGAAACGGCAATTATCGTAAACGCTTGGCATGGACAACTAAATTCAGTTGTTATGTGGAAAAATGGGCGTACCAGGAATATACCCGTATGAAGGCAAGGGCAATAATCAGGAATAGAAACCGCTTAAAGAAGCTGCTGAATGTCGTTAAAAAAATAGAAACGAATAAATCTGACGATGAAATCCTTAACGAGTTTGGTGTTCCAGATCAGTACAAAAGTATCATTTCTTCCTAGTTTTCCCCTGTTGCTTCCAACCACACCAATAATTCATACTTCTCTGGATGATATTTCTTCAAATAGGTTCTAAAGTTTATTTCATTCCTTGATAGCTTCTTCCATCCTGCTACATCATATACCATATCTTTCTCACCGTGTATTGCTTTCTTCATGCCAGTATATAAACCTTATCTGTTAAAATGGCAAAATGACGTAATCCCACCACAACATTTATATACATGCCATGTATTACACATGCTGATGGAAAAAACAGCAGTAAGGATTGTAAGGTGCAAACGGTGTGGGCATAGGTGGGCAACAAAACTTTTACACCCCACAACTTGTGCAAACCCAAAGTGCAGATCACCTTATTGGGATAAAGAAAGGAGAGATATGAATGAAGATATACAAAAAGGGAATGATGTTCGACAGTGATCCATCGTTACATATGGATAAACTGGAAAGCGGAACACTTTTGATTTATGCAACCAAACCAGATGAAACCATGAACAGTGTTTTAAAGCGGAGTGTTCTTTTATGAAACAAATTAACGAGATACTCGCTGAGGAAACAAAAAAAAGTTTCATAAAACCAAAGAAAACGGACAATGAGTGCGAATTTGGCGGTATTCTTAATTACAATCACGGTGTCGGTTTCAAAGTAATATTCATTGGATCTGATAAGACCAAGAACGCACAACACTACAAGGATATGTTCAAGTGGATTATTGGGAGTGATAACTTAAAAGTAAAATCCAAGAACGGATACCATGATAGGAAGGAATAGAAAGACATGACAGAACAATCTATCATTGAAGCACATCGCCAAGGCGATACTTTTATTTGTTCTAGATGTAATAAAATGAAAAAGTATTATGCAACTGGTCTTTGTTCTTCTTGTTATAACCATCAGCGGTACTATACTAATGAAAAACACAGAAAACATCAACTTAAAAGGGCAAAAGAACAAACAAAAGCAGGATATGGTAAAGAAAGATACCTTATGGCTAAAATAGGAAATATGGACAATATCAAAAAGCTTTGTTTGGATTATGATATTTCAGAAGATGTTGCAGAAGCAATTGCTATGGATGGCATTATACTTGATGAGAAAATGAAAGAACGTGGAATCAAATTAAGGTGAATGAATGAATCAGAGTAACGGCAGGGTTTCGAGCATCCCATCCTCAACCACAAGTGTTTTTTGCCCTGCCCTTACAAACTACACCAAAACAGGGCAGGGATTATGTCTTTCCGTATCTCTCCTGGCGTTTCCCCCTGCCCTGTTCATCTCCCCCTCAAAGGTGATATAAATAAACCGAGAAGAAGCAATCAAGGAACTGGAACAAAGACTACCCAGTGGCAACTGGGAACTGCTAACCATCCGTAACTCGGGTAATAAGATAGTCAAGATAATGATAAAGAGTGTTAGGAGAAAAGATGTGGATTAGCAAAAGTGAACCAGGATGGTATACAGTTTATTATTGCCCAAGGTGTAAACAACAAAGAGTATGGAATACAATTAGAACTTCTATTTTTAAATGTGGTTGTTGTGGATTACTTGTACGTTATGTCGCAAGGGAAGGAAGATTAAGTATGGATTTAAGAGGAATGTAAAATGAATGAAGAAAAGGAAAACACAAGGAACGCATATTTGGCGTTTAGATATATTGAAGGCATTTGTATAGCAGTGTTCGTTTTTGGTTTTCTATGGAACGGAACAGAGATATTGAAACTGACATTACCACAATTTATGATGTTGTACGGTGGTGGTGGTGCAGTATTATCAGAATTATTGGCAAGAGTATTCCACAGTATACTTAAAAAAAAAGAAAAAAAAGCGGTAAAGAAGGAGAAGTGAAAGTTCAATGGATTGCATTGTCTATAGGATGTGCATTGGTAGTTGCATTACTGGGTGGTGCAATCGTTCTATTCCAAACGGAAGCGATGTGGGATATGGACAGCCCAAACGCACAATCATGGAACGCAACACTGAATTGCTCTGCGACAATGGGAGTAAATATCATTCCTGTTCTTATCGTTATAATAATGTTGGCAATCGCAATAGGATTTATGGCAACAGCAAGAGGTTTTTGAGGTATAAAAATGTTTGAAAAATATATATTTATCAATCAAGAAACTTTTAAGGCAAGTGGAAAACAAAACAAAGACGGTATCTGGTTATGTGATAAAATTGAAGTGGTCGCAAAGGATAAAAAAGAACTTGAGAACAGATACCGAGATGGTTTGGGTGTTATGAATAAAGTAAACAACGATTACAATAAAAATAAACGCCCATCCAAACCAAAAGGTGAAACTAAACCAGAAGTCAAGGGATTGGAATAATGCAAACCGAACTTACCTATTGGGAAGAAGATCATATATTGGAAGAAGGAATGGAGAAATGGAGATTACAACACAAGAAAGAGTAAAGGATTTGAAACTTTATAAATTCAATGAAGAACTTTTTGATTTATTAAAAGGTTCTGATTATAACGCTTTAAAACGTGATATAAAGCAAAATGGTGTGAAGGTAGAGTTACATATACTTCCCGATAAAACAGTAATCTGTGGGCATCAACGGTTGTGTATAGCGAAAGAACTTGGCATGTCTCATCTCCGTTGTAAAACCGTTACTGATCTTGATACTCCTGAAAAGGTAAGGGAGTATGTTATTTTGGATAATCTTCTCCGTAGGCACCTTACTCCTGAGAAACAGGCTTTTTTATTAGACGATCTTAGTAAACAATATGAAATAGGTAGGCGAGGCAGAACAAAAGAAGAAAGGATAGAAGATGCAAACTCTGCATCTTCTATTGAAAATGTATTAGATAAAACTGCTAAAATGGTTAATGTTTCTCCTAGAACAGTTGCTAATGCAAGGGCATATGCTAAAGCAGTAAAAAGTGATCCTGAAAAATATGCAGGTAAAAAAATCAGTGTAGTCCTCAAAGAAGTACAACGAAAAAAGAAATCAGAGGATGGAAAGAAAATAGATGTTAAATCTATTGGAATAACTTTTAAATTAGGAGATTTCACAAAAGTATTAGATGATATACCAGATGAAAGTATTGATCTTATTCTTACTGATCCACCATATCCAATAGAATTTATTGATTGTTGGAGTAAACTTGCAGATTTTGCTTTTAGAAAACTTAAAAAGAATGGTTTTTGTATTGCTTACTCTGGCCATAAGAATCTATATGAAGTAATGAAAAGAATGGAGATATTAGATTTCTATTGGATGTTTGCGTTAAAACATTCTGGTAACACCAAATTACTTGCATTTAATAATATTGTTCCTAATTGGAAACCAATACTTATATATCAGAAAGGATTTAAGAAAATAGATAATAAAACAGATGATTTTATAGAGGGAACAGGCAGGAGTAAATTTAACCATGATTGGGAGCAATCATTGGGTGAGATTGATATTCTTTTAACTTCTTTCTCAAATGAGGGTGATATGGTAGTTGATCCTTTTGCAGGTAGTGGAACGGTTCTTGTTGCTAGTAAAAAACTTAAAAGAGTTTCTATTGGTGCAGAAGAAAATGAAGATACTTATAATATCGCAAAGAAAAGGATAAGTGAATCAATTGAATGAATTTGATATTTATAAAGAATCATTCAACATTAAACCAGAACTTAAAGTATCTAAAATTATAAATGAACATTCTAAGAAGATTTACACTAGAAAAAACATGTTGAATCCTTACGACTATGATTTGCATTGTTTCGATGAGAAAAATAACTTTTTAGGGTATATCGAAGTTGAAGTTAGTAACCATGAAATACTTGGAAGAAAAGGCACTAGTTGGCAACATTCCTTTCTTATGAGAAAAGTATTAGTATGGAATGAAAATCAGTATCATGACCAAATTTTAAGAGATAATGCAGATAAAACAGTTTATATTAAATTTAATAAAAATTGTGGGTTACTTGATTGTATTTGTTGTTGTATGGAAGATATAACTTGTTTTAATCCAGAATGGCAAAAGAAAACAGGGAATACACGACAGGATTTAGTATTTCGTACTAATCAGAATAATCCAAGAGTTGCAAAAGGAATAGATAATTGTATTGAGTATATTGAAAACTTCTTTGAGGTATAAAACAATGACAACTATTAACACGGCGAAAACCCCATGGGGTTTCTTTTATTTTTCTGTCGTTTCCTTTTTTTTCTTTAAACGAGTAGAGGGGGGACCCCTTTCCTTCCACTGGAACTTTACAATAGATATAGTAAAACATTATTATTTCATATGGAACAATAGCATATCGACTAAGTTAAAAAAAGTAGAAAGAACACTAATACTTAATCCTTATTTAAGTCTTTCTGAGGTTTCGCCATGAAATCCGATTTCGATGTTGATGCCATAAAAATCGTTTGCGTTTCATGTGATAAGAATCTTTCAATCGAAAGCACATTGAATCATCAAAGTGCAGTATTTGTTTGTGGCAATTGTGGCTTACAGGTAAATGTAAGAATGGTGGTGAGATAATATGAGTAAACAAGAAATGTTTGTAATAAATGCAAGGCAAGTGACAGCAGATAATCTATACGAGTTGGCCAAGATCGCAGGATGTGTAAAAGATGGGGAATAATGCGGAAATGTCCAAAATGCAAATCTATACACATGGAAGAAAACAAACACGCCCTTCTGTGCCTGAGTTGTGGGTATCTTAATGTTAAGGCGGAAACAATGGAGAACATCAAATGATAGGATGGTTTCTAGTTTGGCTATTCATCGGCTATGTGGTAATGGTAATAATCAAACTCTATCATATGGTTTGGAAATCCAATAAGGAGTTGATAAACAAATGAAAAATAAAGAATGGTCATTGGAATGGTTGAAGCAGATCGCAGAAGAAGAAAACTTGACAATAGGATATGTAAATCTTGAGGGATAGAATGACACGTTTAAAGTTTGAGCATCAATTAGGTGATATGTATAAAATCACAAACAAGAAAGGAGAATATATCGGTTATCTTGATTTTTACAAACCGTGGAAGTGCTGGGTTTTAAAACCAATGTATAACTGTATCTTTTCTGCTGATTGTATGCAAGAGATTGTGGACTATATGAATAAACTAAAACAGAAGGGATAAAAAATCATGAATATAATAAAAAGAAAGGTAATTGATTTCTTTGATACAACTTTACAGATGTGTATTGATGGAAATTTAAAAGCCAGTTCTTATGGTGGTTTTGTTTTGTTAATGCCTTTCTTCATTCTTTATATTTATTGGAAAGCAAAAGAAGTAGAGGGATAAAAATGAATAAAAAATTAGTAGTTATCGGTTTTATAATTCCTTTATTGTTTTTATCTGGTTGTATATGGAATAACGATAAGGAATATGTTAAAACTGGAATTATAGTTGATATAGAGACTTATGATTTTGGTGCTACTTTTTCAGATACTATGTGTGTCTTGGTTTATGATGATGATACTAAACTTCATTTAACTAATTATTATGGTGTTAGGGATTATATTATTTTAAATAAGACTACAAATGTTGTTTTTTCTGTTTTTGAATATAATAATGTTCAATATAATAGATTTGAAAGTATAAAAATTATTGAGGGATATTAATGGATGAAAAAGAAACAGATGAGATGTTGCATAAGATATGGAAAGAAACTCCTGCTTATTTAATTAATTGGATTAGAGAACATAGTTTACATATTGATTGTTATTTATCTGAGTTGAATGAGAATCTAAATGAATTTTTAGATGATTTGAATGAAGGATAAGATAACACCCTAAATGGAGTTGAAAGTATGAAGAAAGAGATGAGCGAAAGAATAAAAAGGCAGTTGGAACTTAGAAATAAAAAACTTTATTGTAAACATGATAGTAATAAAGTTTGC
>Ga0210003_1004401_pt1 | contig 11161 bp, 12 predicted proteins | sample LantaG_FD_182804 | JGI IMG/M metagenome (GOLD analysis project Ga0210003, IMG submission 182804) | Deep subsurface microbial communities from Baltic Sea to uncover new lineages of life (NeLLi) - Landsort_02402 metaG (SPAdes) (version 2) | ecosystem: Environmental > Aquatic > Marine > Oceanic >...
AACTTATGACCTTAGCGACGAGAAATTAACGATGGGTCACGAAGATAATAAATATAGGAGAGTTTTATGAGAAAGCCATTTGTGGCAGGTAACTGGAAGATGAACACTGACAGTCACACCAGCGTAGAGCTGGTTGAGCGTATTGCTTCCGGATCCGTGGAGACAGCGGGCCAGAGCGTTACCGTAGCGGTTTGCCCACCATTTGTTTATTTACAGTCGGTGGCAAAGGCTCTTAGCTCATCGAGTATAGCCGTTGGCGCCCAGAATATGTACTTCGAGTCTAAAGGTGCTTTTACCGGTGAGATAAGCGTTTCAATGCTCAAAGATGTTGGCTGTCTCTATTGTCTCTGCGGCCATTCAGAACGCCGGCACGTAATCGGCGAGACTGATGAGTTAATAAATAAGAAAGTTGCCGCTGCGATTACCGGCGGACTTTTGCCGATTTTATGTGTGGGCGAGCTTCTCGAAGAACGTGAGGCTTCGCAAACAAACGAGGTAGTAACTCGACAGGTAAAAGGAGGCCTGGCCGGCTTAAACGCCGAAAAGGTCCAGGCCGTGACCATAGCATATGAACCTGTCTGGGCTATCGGCACAGGCCTGACGGCAACGCCCGAGCAGGCCCAGGAAGTGCACGAATTTATCCGAAAGCTGCTCGGACAAATGTATAATGAAGAAATAGCCGAGGAAATCCGAATCCTTTACGGCGGCTCGGTAAAACCAGACAATGCCGCGGAACTGATGAGCCAGAAGGATATAGACGGCTCGCTCGTTGGCGGGGCAAGTATGAAGGCTGATGATTTTCTCGCAATAATTCAGGCTGCAGTGTAATTGACTATTTTACTCGTGACTATTGAGAGAAAAAAGTGGGACTTAAGATTCCATAACAGCAGAAAAAAATAAATAGTCAATTGAAAGGGCAATAAACATGACTGTTTTTCCAATATTGGCAGTAAGTTTTATTATGAATGTAGTAGCTGTCCTGTTCGTCATTTGCTGCGTGTCGCTGGTTCTGATTATCCTGATTCAAAAGGGCAGAGGCGGCGGCTTAAGTGGGGCGTTCGGGGGTGCTATGGCCGGCGGTATTCTGGGTTCAAAGACGGGTGACTTTTTGACCTGGGTGACAATAGTGCTGGTGGGTGTGTTTCTGACCCTTGCTGTAGTGATGGCTAAATTCTACAAGCCGGAACCCGTTGGTGATTATGACGTAAGCCCGCAGACTCAGCAGCAGCCGCTGGAAACCCCCGAGCAGCCGGAACCGTCCGACGCCACCGGGGATACGACCGGCCCGGCCGGTACCGGCGCAGATATAAATTCGCCCGGCAGTTAGCGAGAAGATTATCCTGAAACACAACGGCTGTTCGTACGGCCGAATTTGGCTTGAAAGTAGAGTTATGATGAATAGTATGACCGGCTATGGCGAGGCACAGGGCGAGGCTGATGGAGTAAGTTATGCAGTTGAGGTTAAGACTGTCAATAACCGCTACTTAAAGACCATAATAAAGCTGCCGGAGCTTGCTTACTTTCTTGAGGAGAATATTGATAAGCTTTTGAGAAAAAATGTCCAGCGAGGAACAATAAATTACGTGCTTCGGCTCAAAGATACATCGGCAAGCGCACTGTTTGATATCGACGAGAAGGCCTTACATGCGGTTCTGGAGAAATTGAGCCGGGCCGGTTCTTCGAGCGGTATTAACGGGGCGATCGATCTCGGCAACCTGTTAACCTTGCCCGGCATTATTCAGCCGGCATTGCCGGATAAAGAAAGAGCCGGGCAAATCAGGAAACTCGTTTTGGATATAAGTCAGAAGGCGCTGGATAAGCTAACACGAATGCGCGCTACTGAAGGTGACTATTTGGAAGCCGATATAAAAAAGTGCTGCACGGCAATAGAAGAAGGTCTTGGGCAAGTACGCGGTCGAAGTGCTATCGTGATAAAGGAGTATGCGGATAAACTGAAGAAAAGAGTCAACGAGCTACTCGCGCATGCGGAGCTTAAAATAGATGAAGGAATTCTTGCCAGGGAAGTGGCGATTTTCGCGGAAAGATCGGATATTTCCGAAGAGATTGCCCGGTTAGATTCGCATCTGCAGCAATTTGCCCAGTGTTGCGGGAGTAGTGACCAGGCGGGACGCAGGCTGGACTTCATCAGCCAGGAGATGCTCAGAGAAGCAAACACCATTGCAAGCAAGGCCTCAGACACCGAAACTACCCGTTACGTGGTCGATATGAAATGCCAGATTGACCGCATTAAGGAACAGGTTCAGAATATAGAGTAAAAAGGAGTAAAACGTATAGACTGTTAATGGTTTATGCTGAGGCTGGAATGACGAATACGAATAACGGAAAAGGTAAAGTGGTGATTGTGAGCGGCCCGTCCGGTGTCGGTAAGAGCACGATTTGCAAAGAGATAATCAAGAAGCTCGATTATGTTTGTCTGAGTGTTTCAGTGACGACCCGGCCGAAGAGCGAAACGGAAGTCAATGGAAAGGATTACTGGTTCATCTCCGACAAGGACTTCCGCGAGCGGATCGATAAAGGTTTGCTGCTCGAATATGCCGAGGTGTTCGGTCATTTTTACGGGACGCCGAAAGACAAGGTTGACGAAGCGCTGCTGGCCGACAAGGTTGTGATTCTGGAGATCGACGTTCAAGGCGCCACGAAAGCCAGGGTGGTTTACCCGGATGCGGTGATGATCTTTATTTTGGCACCGAGCGAGAAGGACCTGGCGGAACGGCTCAATAACAGGGGCAGAGAGGCTGAAGATGTTGCCGAAGAAAGACTCAACGGGGCGAGTGCTGAAATCGCCGCCGCCTGGCAATATTATAAATATATGGTTATCAACGAGGATTTGCAGCAGGCGGTGAACGAATGCGTGCAAATTATCGAGAATGCAAGAACAGAAACGTAAGAAAGCGAAAATCGAAACTGATAAGTCCGCCGAAGTCCGGCGGATATTAAGTGCGAGATACACAAGATGATAGACGAACTCAAGAGTGAAAAACTTGTTAATAAAGTCGGCGGCAAATTCAAACTGACGGCACTGGTTCAAAAACGGCTGAGTGAGCTTATGCAGGGCGGCCGGCCACTGATCAAGGACATCGAAGGCAAAACGATGCTCGAAATTGTCATTCAGGAGATCTTGCAGGACAAGATCGCCATCGATGACGGAGTATCTCCGGAGCCTGCAGAGAAAAAGAAAAAATAACGACAGCCTCGATTCTCCGGTGGGCCTCGGTGTTGAAACGAAATACGAGATGCTTGATAATCTGAATATTTTGCTGGGTGTCACCGGCGGAGTAGCCGCGTACAAAGCAGTCGCTTTGGCCGGCAAACTGACCGCCGCCGGCGCCCGGGTAAAGACGGTGATGACCGAAGCTGCCTGCCGGCTCGTCGGGCCGAAGAGCTTCGAAGCGGTCACCCAATCAGCCGTCTTTACGACCATGTGGAGCGCGCCCGAAGAATATCAGATCAGCCATATCGCACTTCTCGACTGGGCCGATATCGTTGTCGTAGCACCGGCAACCGCGAATATTCTCGGCAAAATTGCAAACGGCATCTGTGACGATATGCTCAGCACTACCCTTTGCGCCTGCTGGCCATTGGTCGAATCGGGAGCGGTTCTTCTGGCCCCTGCGATGAACAATAACATGTGGGGAAACCCGGCCGTGCAGCACAATGTCAAGACGTTGGAAGAAAGAGGCTTCCAATTCACAGGTCCCGAAGAAGGCCGGCTTGCATGCGGCGCCGAGGGCGTCGGCAGAATGTCCGAGCCGCAGGAAATTCTGGAGGCGATCGAAAAAATTGTCTCGAACATTAGGGAACGTGAAGTCTGAATCGAAGCAAGTGACATGTTTCCCAGTCCGCCCTGAGTGGAGCCGAAGGGAGATACCTGATGCGAATCTTAATCACAGCAGGCGGAACTCGCGAATACATCGACCCGGTCCGCTTCATTTCCAACGCGAGCAGCGGGAGGATGGGTTACGCACTTGCCCTCGCGGCACTAAAAGCCGGGCACAAAGTGACACTCATCGCCGCGTCGACCGCTCAAAAGCCGCCGGGCGAGGCAAATCTCGTAAACGTCGAAACCGCCGCCCAGATGTTCGATGCCGTAAAGAAACATTTCCGCCAATGCGATTGCCTGATTATGGCCGCGGCTGTAGCCGACTATACCCCTGCTCGTCCGGCCGGGACCAAAATAAAAAAGACCGGCAAATCCATGACCATCAAACTCAAACCCACAACCGACATTTTGAAATGGGCCGGAAAACAAAAACAATTAATTTGTCAAAGAGCAAAACCTGTCCTCAGCAAAGCCGAAGGAGCGAAAGGCAGGATCGTTGTCGGCTTTGCCCTCGAAGATAAAGCCATCCGGATTCGTGCACAAAAAAAGTTGAAAGACAAAAACCTCGATATGATAGTGGCCAACACTCCGGCGGCAATCGGGGCCGACAAATCAAACGTTCAAATAAAAATTCCGGATTCTTCATGGATCAAAATCGAAAACGCCACCAAATCCGCAACGGCAAATAAAATCATTCGCCTTGTAGAAAAGCTCCACCGGGCCGGACTCAAATGAAGTCCTGACAGTATAAAATACCGATACCCACAAACAATAACATCATCGCCGGAAGATTAGAATTGTTAGACCGGTGCCTTTAACTGGACATTGCAGTGCGGGCAGATTTTGAATTCGGAATTGGGGGTAACGAATTTATTGTTGCATTGCGGACATTCGAGTGTTGAGGGTCTGGGCATATTCGGCTGACGTGCGTTGAAAGCATTCTGGGCCTTTGTAAGACTCTGCAAATTACCCCTGCTTTTCAATATATACCCTCCTTTTGCGTAAACTTTTTCAAAAATCGGGTCGGGTTTACGTTTTACGGTTGCCGTTCCGGGCCTTGCTGTGGTTTTCACCTTCCAGCCGACATCAATATTAATGATGTCAACTCCATACATGCTTAGTGTTTCGAGTATGTTGACCAGGTGAGTCAGTGAAGGCTGGTAGTGCCCGCTATCATCGGTCACTTCGGTTATAATGCCGTTTTTCATTTTTATCTCTCCGGCACATAAAACCGCCTGTCCTGCGAGGTAAGAGGAATGATAAAAATTGGAGTACGCCCCGTCAAAAGCTGCACGGTGGGGGCCGATATAGAATCTGCGGTCCATGCTCATGGAATAGCCGCAAAGATTGTTTGTAAAAACCGGTAATTTGGCCGGACCGTCCTGCAGGCCCGGAGACCTGGACGAATCCGCCGGCACGAGTTCCCATTTTTCCATCTTTTCAGGATCCCACCAGGCATATTGATAGGCACGCCGGTCGTCGCCGAAAACAAGCTCATATTTCTTTGCTTCCAGGCGGGTGAGATACTTGACTTTGGGAAGCGGTTTCTTTGGGTCATAAGTCAGCCCTTTGTCCTTATCCCGTCCGTATGTACTAATTTCCTTTCCAAATTTCTCTTCTATCTTTTGAGGCAGCACATTTACTGTCACGTTCCATAGCTTGCATAACTCCCCGACTATGTACTTAAAAAGGGCGTAAACAGGCAGGTAACGTGCCGGATCTACGTTCTGGGCACCTTCTTTTTCGAGGCGCAGCCATGTGTCTGTTGTGAAGAAAAGCTGGGTTTTAAGATATGTTATAACCGCCTTGTCTTTGGTCTTGTTGGCTTCAGAGATGAGTTCGTCGATTCTGTGTAGAATTCGGTCGTTAGCTCGCTGAACCAAACCGGATTTAGTATCTTCCTGCCATTCGTTGTCCTTCGGAATAGCTGTGTATTGTTTGTTCCAGAACTTTGAGCAAACCTGCCTGTACAGTTGCGAGACGGTCCCCCTTGAATTTCTGGTACTCTTTCGCCAACTGGAACCCTTCGATTTCATCCAGTTCTCTATCATTTTCCTGAGAAGTCCGAGATTTATGGGATTCTGCGATCCATGATAGGCTTCGAGTGCATTATCGATAGCTGTAAGCTGTTTGCTTCGCGGAGTCAGTAGCCCCCGTTTAGTCTCCTTCATCCAGATGTTTTTGCTCATAATATCGGCCATAAATTTTCTCCTGGTGGCATATTGTCTGTACCTTGCCCTTGTTAAATTCCAACGCCATTTATTAATCGACCGGAATGTCTCAGATATTTAGCTAATATGTACAGTACTTCCTTTGTGTAGCGGCTGCGAAAGCTGCTTTATCGGCTTGATCAAACTGTATTTACTTTCATTACATTATGTCCCGCCGATAAACTTCCATATTCTGCGTATATGCGAAGTAAAGTCAAGATGAAATACTGCTGAATATTGTCGCTTCGTTGATATAACAAATAGAAGTGAAAAGAAACGAGGTACAGCCCGGCAGCAATCTTCCCCCTTGGCGCAAAGGACCATCTTTTATATTTATGGTGGCAGTTTATCTCAATTAAAGTTCTTGACCAGGACCCGAGCCGGCTTATAATCGACTTTGTACGGTGGCAATTGAAAGTCGCCTGCTTCTTGGAAAGGACCTAAGATGGATCAGGTAACTCAATGGTTGGATGATTACAGGCAGAAGTTCAGACTTCCCGGACAATCGCTTCTCTGGCTCAAATTGATCGTCCCAATTCTATTAGCGTTGTGGTTTTTGTCGGGCATATACATTGTACGACCTGGCGAACAGGGTGTGGTGCGCCGATTCGGCAAGGTTGTAAGGGTGACAGAACCGGGCCCGCATTACAGACTGCCCAACCCGATCGAAAGAGTCGATAAGCCAATGATACAGCAAGTGCGGCGAATAGAAATCGGAGTTGAAACCATCAGCCAAAGTCAGCCGGCAAGGTACCAGTTCCACCCCGAAGAGTCACTTATGCTGACCGGTGACGAGCAGATTATCGATGCTCAAATCATAGTCCAGTACAAGATAAAGGACCCCGTCGACTATCTGTTTAACGTACGCGGCATGGAAGGTTCGCAGGGGATAATTAAGGACGCAGCCGAGGTAGCCCTGCGACAGGTTGTCGGGCAGAGGCCAATCGACGATGTGCTCATCAAGGAAAAACTCCAGGTGGAAATCGACATCCGCGAACTCCTGCAGGATATAGTGGACGGCTACGAAAGCGGCATTCGAATAATCGAGGTCAAACTTCAGACTGTCCAGCCGCCAAAGGAGGTTGCATCGGCATTTAGCGACGTGGTAAGCGCAAAGGAGGATAAGGATAAATTGATCCAGGAAGCTGAGGGCTATAAGGAAGACCTCATTCCCAAGGCGCGCGGCGAGGCCAGGAGCATGGTCCTGGCGGCCGAGGCCTACAAGGAAGAAAAGGTCAAGCGGGCCCAGGGTGATGTAGAGAAATTTTTGGCCGTGCTTGCAGAGTACGAAAAGGCACAGGAAATAACGCGCAAGCGGCTTTATATCGAGGCCATGGAGAAGGTGATGCCCGGTATCAGGAAGTTCATAATAGATTCCGGAACCGGAGACGGCGTGCTGAAACTTTTGCCTCTTGAGGGTGCCCCATTTGGTAATACGCTACAAAATACAAGCCCGGAAACTCGGAGGCCGAAATGAACGAAAAAGTCATAGTTATAATTGCAGTTATCGTGATAACCGCGGCGGCACTGGCCGCTTCGCTGTTTACAGTGGATGAAACCGAGCAGGCCATTGTCACTCAGTTGGGAAAATATGTGAAAGAAGTGAAACAGCCCGGCCTGCACTTTAAGATTCCGCTGATTCAGGCGGTGCATAGATTCGAAGCTCGGGTATTGCAATATGACGCCGCTGCGGCAAAGATTATCACCGATGACAAAAAACACCTGGTTATTGATAACTATTCCTGCTGGAAAATTATCGATCCGCTCAAGTTCTATAAAACCGTGCAAACCGAGTTCGGCGCCCAGTCAAGACTGGATGATATCGTCTTTTCTGAAATACGAGAGGAGCTTGCTAGGCACAGCCTGACGGAGATAGTCTCGGTTAACCGCAGCCAGATAATGGACAAAGTGGCCGAGCAGTGCAACGAGAAAGCCGGCGACTACGGGATCCAGGTTATCGACGTGCGAATAAAGCGGGCCGACCTGCCCCAGGAGGTTAGACAATCGGTCTATGACCGAATGAAGGCTGAAAGGGAAAGGATCGCAAAAAAATACCGCTCCGAAGGCGAGGAAGAGGCTGTTAAAATCAGGGCTGAGACGGACAAGGAAAAGATAATCCTGCTTGCCGAAAGTTACAAAGATGCCGAGAAACTGAATGGTGAAGGTGACGCTGAGGCTATCAAAATATACGCCCAGGCTTTTGAAAAGGATGCTGAGTTTTATTCGTTTGTCCGGACTTTGGAAGCTTACGAGAAGTCACTCGGTGAAGGGACAACTATCGTTTTGCCGAGCGATTCGGAATTTTTTCAGTACTTTAACCCGCCGGCAAAAGAATAGATTTTGATCGTTCATTTCGGACAACCTGCCGCCGATCCGACGATTATCAGGATTAGCTGTCTTTTATCCCGAGGTCGTCTTTTGTGAGGATGGCCTCGAATTTGTAGCCGGCCTGGGTGATGTTTTCTTCGGCGCCCTGCCTGCGGTCGATGACGCAGACGATACTTTTGACCGTAGCTCCGGCTTCGGTGATAATCTTCGCCGCTTCGAGAACCTGCCCGCCGGTCGTGGCGATATCCTCGACAAGCAGAACGACGTCGCCGGCTTTCAAAACTCCTTCGACCATTTTGCCGGTGCCATAGCCTTTCTTGCTGTTGCGAATTATAACCCAGTTCCTGCCGGTCACCATTGCGGTGGCGGCGGCTAAGGCGACCCCGCCCAATTCGGCGCCGGCTATCAGCGTGACATCATCCGTCATATGTTCGGCAAATTCCTCGCCCAGCGCCTTGAGGATGTCCGGGCAGGTCTCGAACAGATATTTATCGAGATAATATTTACTTTTCTTGCCGCTGCGAAGAATAAAATCGCCTTCCAGATAAGCCGTTTCTTTGATTCGTTTTGTCAATTCTTCTCTGGTCATTTTTCTTGCCTCGTGACCCGGGTATCGGGTCGAGTGATAACATTCAAACGTTAAGTTCTACTTTTCTGCCGAGCTCTTTCCGGTATTTTTTGCGGATGGGCATTACGATACTTCTGATGAACTCATCGACCTGCTGCGGCGCTCGGCCGATGTAAGCTTCAGGATTCAGCACTTTTTCGAAATCGATTTTGGCGAAAGCGATGTCCGCTTTTAGCCGGCCGACCAGGTCATTGGGCTTGCCAAGTATCTTGACCTGAGCGGCGGCGGCGTGTGAGTGCAACCTTATTTTCTCGTGCAGCTCCTGCCTGTTGCCGCCGGCCTTTACCGCCGCCATTAGAATATTCTCTGTGGCCATAAATGGCAGCTCGGCACCTACGCGTCCGGCGATGACTTTCGGATAGACCACAAGTCCATCCGCTACGTTGATCAGAATCTCCAGAATGCCATCGACGGCAAGGAATGCCTCGGGAATGACTATCCGTCTGTTGGCCGAGTCGTCGAGCGTTCTTTCGAGCCACTGCTCGGAGGCCGTCATCTGCGGGCTGGAGGCCAGGCTCAGCACAAATCTGCTAAGGGCGGTCGTTCGCTCGCATCGCATCGGATTTCGCTTATAGGGCATCGCCGACGAGCCGATTTGCGATTGCTCGAACGGTTCTTCGATCTCTTTGAGATTCGCCAGCAGCCGGATGTCATTGCACATCTTATGAGCCGACTGTGCGATTGAGGCAAGGGTATTAACGACGAGGGCGTCGATTTTCCGCTGATAGGTCTGGCCCGTTACGGCACAGATTTTCTTAAAGCCGAACGCAGTGGCCACGGCCTTATCGAGCTGCCTGACCTTGCTGTGATTGCCGTCAAATAACGTCAGGAACGAGGCCTGCGTTCCCGTGGTGCCTTTGACTCCTCGAAAGGGCAGCGTATCGAGCCGATGCTCCATTTCCTGCATGTCCATCACGAACTCGTAGCACCAAAGCGTTGCCCTTTTGCCGACGGTGGTCAACTGGGCCGGCTGATAATGTGTAAAACCCAGCGTCGCTACTGACCGGTATTTCTTCGCGAACTTACCGAGCAGGTTAATCACCGCGGCGAGTTTGCCGGTTACGATTTGGAGTCCTTCCCGCATGATAATCAAATCGGCGTTGTCGCCGACAAAGCAGCTTGTCGCGCCGAGGTGGATGATGGGATCGGCCTTCGGCGCCGCGTCGGCGAACGTGTAAACATGCGCCATAACATCGTGCCGGAATTGCTTCTCGTAGCGTGCGGCCCTTTTAAAATCGATATCGTCGAGCCGCTTTGCCATCTGCTTTATTTGGCTGTTTTTAATATCCAGCCCGAGTTTCTGCTGCGCTTTTGCAAGCTCCAGCCAGAGCCGACGCCAGGTGGCGAATTTTTTCTGAGCACCGAACAGCTCGGCCATTTCTCTCGAAGCGTTTCTCTCTACGAGAGGACTTGTATAAACATCATTATTATTTGCCATTTTTATTTCTACCTGTCATCGAGTTTTTCCTGGCGCCGGCTCAGGAGCTGCTCGATTTCCTCGATATCTTTTTCATTCAGATCCCAGTCGGCGGCCGGGGCGGTTTCGATAATCTGTGAAGGTCTTCTCGCGCCGACTATTGCGGCGGTGACTTCGGGCCTGCGAAGGATCCAGCTAATCGCCAGTTGGGCGCAGGTCCTGCCGTTACGCTCGGCGATCTTTTTCAAATCCTCGACAAGTTCGAGCGTAGCGCTGAACTGCGGCTCAAGGAAATCAGAACTCATTCTGCGATGGTCGTCCGGAGCCAAAGCCTCAAAGCGGGCTCGGTCGAATTTGCCCGTAAGCAATCCCCGCTGGATTGGGCTGTACGCGACGACGCCCATCTCGTTTCGCCCGCAGTAGTCCAGCAGTTCATCTTCCACTTCGCGATGGAGCATGCTGTAGGGCGGCTGGAGCGAGACGGCGGGGCAAATTTTTTGTACGCGTTCTATCTGCTCGACGGTGAAATTCGATACGCCGAGGTATCGAACCTTGCCCTCATCGAGAAGCCTGGCCATTTCCTCCCAGGCCTCTTCGACATCTTCATCCGGATCGGGCCAGTGCATCTGGTAGAGGTCGATGACATCGATGCCGAGTCTTTCCAGGCTGGCATGACATTCGTCCCGTATGCTCTGCCGCTTCAGACAGCTCACTTTTTCCTTTTTTTCGTTCCACAG
>Ga0210003_1004405_pt1 | contig 11150 bp, 8 predicted proteins | sample LantaG_FD_182804 | JGI IMG/M metagenome (GOLD analysis project Ga0210003, IMG submission 182804) | Deep subsurface microbial communities from Baltic Sea to uncover new lineages of life (NeLLi) - Landsort_02402 metaG (SPAdes) (version 2) | ecosystem: Environmental > Aquatic > Marine > Oceanic >...
GGCGAGGACAGAATGAAGGAAGAGGTTGAGAGACTGTCAACCCAACAAAAAGAGGTTCCGAGATTCCCAATTCTCCGTCTTCGCTGCCCTTTCTCAAAAGAAAGATTCCCGCTAGACGTACCTTGCGAGGCTCCAGAGTCTCCCTCGCATTGGCGCGCGGCGGCGGCGTCGCTGCTGGGACAGGCGTCGCCTCCGAAGACGATGATGAGGTCACCGATGATGAAGCATCAGAAATCGGCTCTGGCGTCGCCGGAGGCACGCCCTCGGCCTTGCTGTTTTGGCCCCATCCCGCTGCTTGAGAGAGGCGCGGGGCTGCCACCGCTGTCAGAAGCAGCAGCAGGAGAGCAAAGAGCGCCGAGCGCCGCTGGGACAGGAGCATCGCTGGTGCGGCTCGCTCTCTCTCTGAAGTCGTCAGGAGGAGGACACAAAAAAAGGAAAAAGGCTAGTGAGGAAAGAAACTCACTGTCGCCCTGCGCTCTTTGAGGCGAGAGAGTCGACGACCATCGAAACAACATCGTTGCTGCGAGACCTCCCCCTCCTCTCTCAAATAAAATGCGCCGCACGGACAGCGGAGGACTCCGGCCCATGTCCGCCGAGGACGATGGCGTCATGGAGATGAGCCCCCCTCCCGCAGAGGCACCGCCGAAGAACGGCAACAACAATCTCGACGAGGACGGCGCTCGACATGCTCCTGCTCCTCCGCCGCAGAGACTCTTTGCCTTTGTCGCGGCCGCGGCGCAGCGCCTCTTCGGCGGCAGCGCCGGCGGCGAAGGCGAGAAGGAGGACGCGAAGTCCTCTTCGGACTCGGAGGAGACCGAAGCAGCTGCAGCAGGGGACGACGACAGCGACGGTGAATTCTTGTTTGAGAGTTGTTTTTTTTCGACATTGGCGGCGACGACGACGGAAGAAAAAACTCGACCTTAACTCCCCCAAAACTCTCGCTCGCTCGCTCGCTCTTCTCTCTCCAGGCCCGTCCTCGATGCTTACGCCCCCGCCCAAGACAGACAGGAGCAAGACGGACCAGCAGCAGCAGCCAAACCTCGGGGAGGCCCTCTCGGAGCTCCACCTGGGGGCGAGGATCGCTCCCCGCTCTCCCTCGCGGGCCGCGGCTGCTGCTGCTCCCCCTGCTGCTCGTCCTCCCCTCTCCGACTCGTTCGGAGAGGGCGCGACGCCGCCGCCGCCCCCCGCCCTCTCCGTCTCGTTCGAAGAGGGCGCGACGCCGCTGCCGGCCCCCGCCCTGGACTTGGGGGAGCCCGGAACTGCCCCCGCGGCCCTCGCGAACAGGGTGCCGAAGACGCGGGCTGCCCTGGCAAGGGCGGTGGCGACCGCTCTGCCTCCCTCGTCGTCGCAGTCGTCGGAGGCCGGCGGCGGCGGCAGCGACGAGGGAAGCGGGAGCGACGCCGGAGGAGGGAGTGGAGCAGCAGCAGCTGCTGCTGCTGCTATGAGGAGGACGAGACGCGCGGCTGCTGCTGCCGCTGCTGCCGCTTCTGGCTCGCAGGACTCTACGTCCTCGCGCCTCAGACCGAGGCCGGCTGCCCCGACAGCTGCCGAAGGAGGGGCACCAGAGGCTCTGGCGGCGAAAGAAGAGAGCGCTGCTGCTGCCGCTGTTGCTGCCGCTGCCGCCGTTGCTTCCGTTGCAGTTCCCGCAGGGCATGTTGCCTCCGCAGCAGAGGCAGAAGCTGCTGCCGTGCCCGCCGAAGCACCGGCCAAAGAAGCCGCCTCCGATGTCGAAGGCGGCGAGCGACGGAGAAAAAAGGAACAAGCCCCGACGGCGGCTGCAGCTTCCGCCGCTTCCGCCTCGGAGACCGCAGCAGCAGCTTTCGCTGCCTCGGACATCCCGCGGCCCCCGCCGCAGACGCGCCTCTCCCTGCCCCCAGCCGCGCCCTCCCCGTCCGACCAGGCCGTGGGGCTCTGCTACGACCCCGGCATGGAGCTGCACGTGCCGCCGGGCCCGCACGTCGAGAGGCCCGCCCGCACTGCGACGCTCGCCGCGCTGCTCGTGAGGCTGGGGGTCGCGGCGAGGTGCCGCGCCGTGATTCCCAGGCCGGCCGCGGACTCCGAGCTCATCAGGGCGCATTCTCCGGGGCACATCGAGAAGGTGGACGGGTACTTCGAGGCCGTGGCGGGAAAGATGAGGGACAGCGCGAACGCCGCGGCGCTCACGAGGGCGCAGGCGGCGGCGAGAGGAGGAGGCGCCAACTTTGCTCCCTCTTCCTCCGCCTCCTCGTCTTCTCCTCCGGACGACGGCAGCGGCAACAGTCGCCTCGTCCCCTTCGAGTCCGGGGACATGTTTTGGTCCCCAGGCACCGCCTCGGCGGCGCGGCTCGCGGCGGGGTGCGTCACGCAGGCGGCCCTGGCCGTGCTCTCCGGCGAGGCCCGGCGCGCGTTTGCCGTCGTGCGCCCGCCGGGGCACCACGCGGAGTGCTCGCGGGCGCAGGGATTCTGCTTCTTCAACAACGTGGCGCTAGCCGCGCTGGCGGCGATCGAGGCCGGGGCGAAGAGGGTTTTGGTGGTCGACTGGGACGTGCACCACGGTGAGGAGTGCACTTTTTTTTCCCTTTTGTTATGGAGGAGGACCTCTCCCGAGCGGCGAAGTCCTCGTGCTCGGCCACGCGCTGGGCCTCGGCCCTCCACTCGCCGCGCGCACTTCTCCTCTCCAGGAGGAGAGGAGAAGAGAAGAGGAGGTTGAGAAAAGAAACAGCGACCTTTTGCTCTCAGCCTCGTTTTTGACCGACGAAGAGAAAAAAAATGACTCTTTCAAAAAAAAAACTTCTTCATCTTCATCTTCCAGGCAACGGCATCCAGGACATCACCTTGCACCGAGATGACATCCTCTACGTCTCCCTCCACAGGGGAAACGGCTTCTACCCGGGGACGGGACGGCCCTCCGAGGTCGGCGATTTCAACCGAAACCCGCGCTCGATGGGCGCCAACGCCAACATCGCGTGGCCGCGAGGGGGGTTGGGCGACGCCGAGTACGACGCCGCTTTCGACCTGGTGCTGCTGCCTCTTGCGCGAGCGTTCGACCCGGACCTGGTGATCGTCGCGGCGGGGTTCGACGCCGCGGCCGGGGACCCGCTGGGCGGCATGAGCGTGAGCCCGCGGGGGTACGCACACATGACTCGCAGGCTTTTAACTTTAGCACAAGGCAAAGCCGTGCTAGCGCTCGAGGGGGGCTACAACGTCGGGGCGACCGCCGCGGCCGCTGCCGCGTGCGTCGAGGTGCTGCTATCGGACAGGGCGGACTCTCCTTCCAGTAACGGTGCTGCTGGCGAAAGCGGCGGCGGCGCTGCTGCTCCCTCGGCTTCTTCGACCGCCTCGGCTTCGACGGCGACAACGGCCGTCGGCGGCGGCAGCAGAGCAGCACCGACGAGGGGCGGCGGGAGCAGCGAAGAGGAGGAGGCGACCACGGAGAACGTCGTCGAGGCCGAGGAAAAGAGCTCTGGAGACGACGACGACGACGAGAGCGGCCCGGACTCGGGCTCCGAAGGAGACAGCGACGGCTTCGACCTCGGCAGGGCCGTGGCCCGCCCCTCGCGCGCCGCGGCGCCGGCCCTCGCAGCGACCGCCGCCGCCCTGGCCCCCCACTGGCCGCAGTCCGCGGAGCTCGCCAGACTGGGCACCCCGGCCGGGTTCTCTGCTGCCTGGAGGGACTATTGCTTGAGGGCGAAGCCGGCTCGCTTGACCAGGAGCGGCAGGAGGAAGAGCTTGTAGAAGAAGAGCTTGTAGAAGAAGAGCTTGTAGAAGAAGTTGAGATTGAGGAAGGAATGAGAGACAGAAAAAACAAAAGGAAAAAGATTGGAACGAAAAATCCTCAAAACTTTTTTTTTGTCACACTCTCGAACGCGCCCCTTGTTGTTTCTATCTCTCTCTGGGGCCCGCGCCATCTTCAAGCAAAAGCAAGAACACGAACACAGCAAGAACATAAAAGACAGGCGCAACTCCCTCCCTACGCCTTGCGCGCGCGCCACGCCGCGATCCAGGCCCTAGCCTCTGCGGCGTTTTTCGCCGGCGACGAGGCGGCGCCGCCGCTGCTGCTCGGGGAGGAAGAAGCCGCCCTCTTGCCGGCGCCGGCGGGGGCGACGGCCTCCCCGGGGGCGGACGCGAAGATGGTCACGAACGCCACGAGGGCGAGCGCGCCGGCGGAGCCCAAAAAGGTCCTGAGGGGCGAGGCCTGCGTGGTCGGCTTGGAGACGGTGACGGCGGGCGTCGGCGCGAGCGCGACGGCAGCGGGGCGGGGGGCGGCGGCGGGAGCGGCGGGAGCGGCGGCGGGGGCAGGCGCGGCCTTGGCAGGGGCGGCCTTGGCGACGGGAGCCGGGGCAGGCTTCGCCGCCGCGGGCGCCGGCGCGGGCTTGGGCGCGACGGGGGCGGCGGCGGCCTTGACGGCCTTGGCGACCGGAGCGGGCTTGGGCGCGACGGGGGCGGCGGCGGCCGGAGCGGCGGGCTTGGCGGCCGGCGCCGAGAAGACGGGAGCCGCGTCGGCCTTGGGAGCGACCTTCTCGGCGGGCTTGGCCTTCTCGGCCGGCGTGGCGGCAGCCGGGGCGGGCGCAGAAGCAGCGGCGGTGATGGACCTGGGGACAATCGCCGGGACCTCGGCCTTGATAGCGGCCTCGGCAGCAGGGAGCGCGATCGGCGAGGACTGCGTCTCGCCCTTGGTCACGGGGGCCTCGAGCTTGAAGACGTTCTCGGGGGTCCTCACTGAGGCGGGGCGGACGTAGGACTCCTCTTCAGACTCCCGGAGGATCGACTTCTTGGCCTGCATTGAAAGGGCGTTTTTTTTTGTTTGGGGAGGGAAAAGAGAGAGAGAGAGAGAGAGAGAGTGAGTGAGCCTTTTTCTTTCATTTTCTTCTTCTCCTTCCTCTATCTCTCGTATCCTTCTTCTTCTTTCTTTTATAATTAAAAAAACTCACCGTGCTCTCGACCTTGACCGAAGGCATGCCCCCGCGGGCCTTGAGGATGGCCTCGAGCTCAGCCTCGGCGGCGCGGGAGCGGTCGACGGTGCGGTTGGCGTAGGCGGGCGCCGGGGAGAGGGCCTGTTGAAGGTTCGAGAGAAAGAGAGAGAGAGAGAGAAAGAAAAGAGAGAGAGAAAAAGAGAAGAGAGAGAGAGAGAGGAGTGTGAGGTGAGCGGAAAGAAAAGAGAGAAAACGACGACGGCTATCTCTCAGCCAACCACGAAGAGCTCGCACTCCAACGATCCCAATCGGGCCGCTTCGCTCCTAATGAGAGCCCCCTTTTGGTCTCGCGGCGAGCCATCCAGCGCGCTCCATAGCAATGCACCGAGATCGACAGGGGAGAGAGCTCGGAAGGGGCTTGCGGAGGGAGCGAGAAGAAAGGGGATGATCGAAGACGCTTCTTCTTCGCTCTAAAAGAGCTTCCTCGAAGATCGAGCCCGCACTGCTCGCCGCGGCGCGAGTGAGGGCGCTCTTTCGTCCGTTCAAGAAGAAGAACGACGCACCAGGACGGCGGCAGCGGCGAACGCGGCCAGGGCCGGGGCGACGGCGACCGTCGGGGCAGCGTCATTGCTGCTGCGCTTGGAGCGAGCGCAGGCGGCGACCGAGCCGCGGGCGGCGACCGAGCCGCGGGCGGCAGCCGGGCGGGCCTGCTGCTGCGCGGAGGAGGCGCGGGCGCCGGCCAGGCGGGCGGAGGGGGCTGCGGCGAGCGACTGCATCGGTGTTCTGGCCTGGAGAGTTGGAGCCGAGACGAGAGAGGGGAAGGGAAGAGACGGCAGAGGACGACGTAAAAGGATAGAGGAAGAATGCCCGAGCGCACGTTTCTTTGCAGACCTTTTTTCTTTCTTTTGAGGAGGAGAGATTCCTCTCGTCCGCCTTTCTTCCCTCCGAGGCCAGAAACGTTCCCGTTGTCTTCACGCGAAGTCCACGGTCAGCGGCCCGCCCCCGCCGTCCTCCTCCCCCGAGGCGCCAGCTCCACCGCTCGAGGGAGGAGCGGCGCTCGTGCGCAGGCACGCGAGCACGGGCCCCATCCTCGCGCCGAGGCCTGCCAGGGCGTCGAGCTCCCCCGCGCCGCCGCCGCCCCCGCCGCCGCCGCCGCCGCCGCCCCCGGGGCCGCCGCCGCCGCCGCCTCGCAGCGCTTCCTCGACGCCCGAGACGAGGTCGAGGAGCGCCGCCCTGAGCCTCGCGGAGGCGTCGTCGACGGAGCGGGAGACGGAGACGGAGGTCGCGGAGTCCTCCGCGGCGGCGCTCTCGAGGGAGGCCGCGGCGGCGGAGGCCCTCGCCGCGCGCGCCGCGGCGCCGCCGTCGGTCGAGTCGTAGCCGCCGCCTGCGCCTGCGTTTCCGGTTGCGGCAGCAGCGGCAGCAGCAGCAGCGGAAGAAGAAGGACAGGGACCGCCGTCGAGGAGGGACGCCATCGGAGAGGCGTCGATCGCGAGCCCCCCGACGGAGGCGCGGCGCGAGGAAGAGGAGGAACCAGGGGTCATCGACGCGCTCGGAGCGCCGAACGAAGAGCGGCGGCGACCGCCGCGGCAGGGAGGCGAACGAGCGGCGACCCCGCCGCCGCCTCGGTCCGCCGTGCCCTCTTCTTCTCCTCCAAACACGGCCGCCTCGGCCACCAGCGCCTCCACCGCCCCCGAGAGCACGCTCGCCGACGCCTTGATCTCGCCCACGGCCCTCAGCAGCTTGGGCCTGCGACAGAGCAGCACCCCGCGCGCGGCGGCGTCGAGGAAGCGGGCGTGCGCCGCGGCTGCCTCCTCGGCCGTCAGAGCGGACGGCGAGGAGGCGAGAGAAAGAGAGCCGTTCTCCCGCTCCCTCTCCCTCAGGTCGCTCCGCAGCTGCCTCAGCGCAGGGGAGAGGACGTCGTCCACCGCGTGCGCGTGCAGGGCCCGCAGCGCCGCGGCCACGCAGGAGCGCTGGAAGAGGATCCGGGACAGCAGCAGAGGAGGGGCGGAAGAGGGGGAGCAGGGAGGAGAGGAGGAGCAGGGAGGAGGGTCGGCCGAGCCTCCGCGGCCCCTCCTCGCTCCCCCCGCCCTCCGCAGCGGCTTGGCCAGGGCCAGCCACGCGCCCGCCAGCCTCGCCTCGGCGCACCCGAGGTCGCTCACGTGCCTCGCCAGAGCGGCGTACGTGTCGGCGGCAGACCGCGGCACGACGATGGACAGCGGCCACGGGGCGCGGAGGGACAGGCTCAGGGCCTCGGCGGCGCTGCGGGAGCGGAGCAGGAGCTGCGCCGCGGCCCGCTTCTCTTTCCTGCGGCTCCTCTCCAGCGGCGCCGCCGAGGAGGCGTTCGCCTTCCTCGCCTGCCCCTCCCTCAGGTCGCGGAGCATGTTGAGCAGAGACCTCCCGTCGAGTCTGAGGCGCAGGGGCAGGGCCGCCGCGGCGTCCCCGGAGCAGCCGCAGGCGGAGAGCGCCCGCTCGAGCAGCGCGCCGCGGGCCCGGGGGCCGCGCGCCGCGAGCGACGACGCCGGGACCGAGGACAGGGGCAGGAAGCACGGCGGGTCCGTCGAGCCCCGCGCTCCTCCTCCTCCTCCGCCGCTGCCGCCGCCGCCGCTGCTCCCCCCCAGTCCGCCCTCGGACCAGAGCCCCTCCGCCGCGACGTCGGCCAGAGCCAGGGCGACGTCCCCGCGCTCGAGCAGGAGGAAGCGGCGGGCGGCGCGGAGGGCCGCCGGCAGCGAGAGCGGGAGGAGGGGCCTCCCGGCGTCGCCCGTCGTCATCGCCTCGAGCAGGGCCGCGGAGGCCCTCCTCGCCGCGGCGGCCAGCGTCCTCCTGAAGGTCCCCGCGGCGTCGTACTCGATCCTGGTCCCGGCGGGTAAAGGACAGAAGCCGAAAAGAAGAGAGGAGGAAGAAGAAGAAGAAGCGGAAGCAGAAGAAGGGGCCGGCGACGACGAGGAGAGGATCACTCGGAGCGCCGCGACGGCGCGGCCGGCCGCGAGCGCGCTCTCGGCCGCCTCGGCCCCGAGGCAGGCCGGGGCGTCGACGACGGACCCGCCTCCGTCTCCGGCGCCGCCGGCCTCCCTGAGCCTCAGGGTGTACTTGCGGGTCCAGAAGGCGTCGGAGCCGTCGGGGGCCACGTCCCCGGGGAGCACGGAAGGGTCCTCGAGGATCGGGAGCTCGTTGCCGCCGCCGCCGTTGGGGGCGAACTCGTCGTCGTGCTCGTCTTCGTCCTCCTCCTCCCCGCCGCTCCTCGCGCTCTTGCTGCCCCCGGCGAGCTCCCCTCTCGTCACCCACGAGTGAAGCGCCGCGAAGTAAGGGGCGGCGGCCGCGGACAGCAGCGATGCCGCGGCGGCGGCCCGCGGGGGGTCCCCGCGCGCCGCGGCGCTCCGCCTCGCGAGCAGGTCGAGGAGCTCGCCCCCCGTCGCCGACCGCGCCGCGGCCTCGCGCGCCGCGGCCGACATCTCAAGCAGCGCCGCGACGGCGGGAAAGTCCGCCGAGAAGGCCAGGGACAGCTGCTGCAGTCCCATCCCGGCCCTGCGGGTCGCTCCTCCGCCCCCGATCCCCCCCCTGCCGCACGCGGTGGAGAGCGAGGCGTGCTCGACCCTCGCGACGTGCCTCCTCCACTCGCACAAGACTTTCGCGGCCTCGCCACCTGCGCCCGCCGAGACGCCGCCGGCGCGGCGCCTGCGCGAGACGTGGGCGAACCTCGCGACGTCGGAGGCCGCCGAGGCCAGCGGGAGCAGCCTCGAGGTGAGCTCGGCGACGCCGGGGTCCGCGCCGGGGCAGAGCTCGAGGCGCGCCGCGCGGTTGCCGAACTCGTCCCTCTCCGACGCCGACGCCGCCGACGACGACGACGACGAGGGTCGAGGAGAAACAGGCCTCACAAAGTCCCCGTCGTCGAGGGCGCCGGCGAAGGCCGAGAGCAGTCCCTCGACGGCGCCCCTCTCCTGGGCGTCGAGGGGCAGGCCCTGCATTGACTCCAGGCGCGGGCGCCGAGGAGGAGGAGGAGGAGGAGCGGAAGAAGAAGGACGAGAAGAGGAAGGGGAAGCAGAAGAGGAAGAGCCGCCGAGGACGGAGCCCGCAAAGGCGAGCCTGCTCCTCGAGTCGAGCCAGCTCGGGTCCTCGGAGGCGTCGGCGACTCCCTGAGGACTTGAGGAAGGCTGGAAATCGTCGCTTAGCGAGTACAGGGGGCCAAAGGCGGGCGAGGGGCGGCAGCGCTGCTGTCGCTGCTGTCGCTGCTGCTGCTGCTGCTGCCACAGCTCTTCTTCTTCGTCCTCCTCAAAGTCTTCTTCTTCTTCTTCTCCTTCTTCCACTCCTCCTCCTCCTCCTCCTCCTCCCCCCCTGAAGCTCATCCTCTCGATGCCCCTCACAAGGAGGGCCTCTTCCTCGCCGTCGGTCACGCCGGCGGTCGAGGAGGTCCTCCTGCGGTTGGTCCTGGAGGGAGGAGGGAGCTGAGCCCGCTGCTGCTGCAGCGGCGCAGGAGGCGGCGAGACGGCGGCGGCAGTGTTGTCGCCGTCGTCGTCATCGTCGCCACTGCCTCTCCCCGCTCTTCGCAAGAGGGCCTCCCTGACCGCCGGGGCCGCGGCGACGGAGCGCAGCGTGACTAGGAACTCGTCCAGGAGCGGGACCCTGTTTTTTTAATTGTGAAAGAAAAAGATGATGAAGTAAAAGAAGACGAGAGAAAAGAGGGCAGTGAGAAAGAAGAGAGGGAAGACGAGCAGTCTCGCCCCCGGAAAAAAGAGGTGAGTCTTTTTCTCCTCTAAACCAACAGGTGCCTCTTTACCTCTGTTCCCTCAGTCTGTCGCAGAGCTCGAGGAAGGCCGGCCCGTCGCGCGCGGAGGTCGCGGCGAGCTCGTCGCGGGCCGCGTCGGCCTCCTGTAGTTCAGGTTTTGAGTTCAGTTTTTGGAGTTGAGTTGAGTTGAGAGTTGAGGTTGAGTTTTTTTTTCTTCCGTCGTCGCGACGCAAAGACGGGAAAAGTTTCAAGTGCAGCACGATGAGGGGCGCGAAGCGCGGATCTCTTCGTGTTTTTCTAGCCATTTAATCCTCTGCGAGGGAAGAGGCACAGCGGAGACCTGGCGCCCGAGACGACGCGAATTCGGTGAGGCGAGGCGGAAGCAAAAGCGCGAGGCAGAGAGGGCAGAGAGAGCATCGGCGACGTCGAACGGATGCATCCCCCTTCTTTCTTCGTCCACTTTTCGTACCTTTCTCCACCTCCCTGGCGCTGCAGGTGCGCCTCCGCTGCCCTCGCCACATCCACGGCTCAGCACGGATACCGCCGCGGCGCGAAGCTTGGCCGAAGGCGCCGACGTGGAGGGATGCGGGGAGGAAAGGAACGCTGACGTCGACGACGTCGATGAAGACGGAGGAAAGGCCGAGAGCTCTTCCGCCAGAGCGTCGACGGCGGCCTCTATGGCGCTTGGGGAGGACGCGAGCATGGCTGCGAGTGCGAGCGCTCTCTCTCGCGCGCGCGCTCTCGTGCGAGGCGCAAAGGAGTCAAAGCGAGACAAAGAAGGAAGTTCGAGAGCGACCCTTCCCTTCTCTTGTCTCTCTCTCGCGCTTTTTGAAAGAAAAAAAAACGAGGAAAAAAAAAGTGCTTGGCTCTCTTGCTCCTCCATTGTCCTTCGACCCGCTGCGCTTCGCAGTTGAGGCTTTAGTCGAAGCAGAGATCCCCCCCGCTCTCTCTCTCTCCCTCTTTGCCTCTCTCTCGCGCGCTCCCTCTCCTCAAAGCTAGGGCACGAGCAACCACTTCCGAATGAAGGCCTCGGACCTCCTCTCGGGGCCCCCCACGCCACTCAGGCCGCTCGCCACCTCGTGGAGGCCGGCCGCGACCGGAAAGGGTGACTCAGCTCATGTCGGCAGCGGCGACGCTGCGCTCACGGCTCCTCCGGGGCTCGTTAACAACGCCTCCTCCTCCTGCTGCTGCTCCACGCCCCTGGGTGCCACGCCCACGGCCCTCTCCGTCCCTCCCTTGCCCCCAACGCACCTCTCCGACCTCGGGGACGACCTGCTGCGCGAGATCCTGAGCAAGACGGGAGTGCTCGACAGGGCCGTGACGGCGAGGATGGTCTCCCGGGCGTGGCGCGCTGCTCTGGCGCCCCCGCCGGGGGCTGACGCGGCCGTGACTGGGAGAGGGCTGTGCAAGGACGTAGACGTGACGACGGAGCCGAGGCTTCTGGGCAGGGTAAGGGCGGCGGGAGAGGGGCCCAACGGAGCGAATCTGTCGCGTGTTTTCCCTCGCGGGGGCGGGAGGCAATTGAAAGCACCGAGGTC
>Ga0210003_1004407_pt1 | contig 11148 bp, 7 predicted proteins | sample LantaG_FD_182804 | JGI IMG/M metagenome (GOLD analysis project Ga0210003, IMG submission 182804) | Deep subsurface microbial communities from Baltic Sea to uncover new lineages of life (NeLLi) - Landsort_02402 metaG (SPAdes) (version 2) | ecosystem: Environmental > Aquatic > Marine > Oceanic >...
CATCGATCCGGCCACGATCCGCCTCGATCGCCGCGCTCGCGTCCGCACTGGCCTTCTGCAGCGCCTCGTTGACCCGCTCCTCGACCGTCTCCGCACCCATTCGCAGCAGGCCGTCCTGGATGTACACGTCCTTGAGCCAATGGTGGCCGTTCAACGTCACCTCGACGGTCCGGCTGTCATCGGCGGCGGTGAAAGCATCGCTGGCCATCTTGTCCAGCTGCTCATCCATCAACGTTTGAAGTCGTCGGGCCTGCTTCAGTACCGCGGCGACCTCAGGATGCATGTCGTCGGTCACTGCGACTCCTTTTGCGTGTCGTTCATCTTGTCGTTCTTGATGTCACCGCGCGCGCCTCGACGCCGGGCCCGATTGCCGATCACCGCCTCGGTCCACGGCCGGTCTTCGGTGTAGATCTCTTCATCCTCGGCAAGTCGGGGATTGCGTTTCCTGTCGCCGCTCCCCTCGCCCTTGGCCCCCTGCATCATCGGCGCCATACCGCCCATGCCTCCCCCCGCCATTACACCGGCTGCCGCGCCGCCCGCCGCAGCCTGGACGGCGGGCACGGCGACCGGCGCCGGTGCCACCGTCTCAGCGCCGACTGAGGGCAGCAGTGCTGACCCGGGTCCTGCGCCACCACTGCCTGCGGCTGCACCCGCGCCTCCACCGCTGGAGCCTGCGAGTCCCGAGGCAGCAGGCCGCAGGCTCGCATCGGCAGGCAGCCTGGAGCCGCGTTTAGGGCTGTTCGGCATGCCCGCACGCTGCTGTCCAGCTCCCTGCTGCCCAGCACCGGGGGAACCGCCGCCTGGCGAGCCCTGCGGTGCCCCCCGGGCCACCTGCTCGGCCGCAGCCGTCTGCGAGACAGCCGGTGATTCCGGGGGCAGCGACGACTCGCCCCCGGTGGGCGAACCGCCGTTTCTTCCCGTGCCCGGACCCTGCCCTCGGTCCGGACCCTGCCCTTGGATCGGCCGCTCGTTCGGCAGTGGCCTGCTCGCCCGCCGATGCTCCTCGGCAGTCACCGGGATGTCCGACACCACCGGAGATGGCGGATCCTCGGGCTGGATCTGATGCGGTTGGCCGTCGCGGACGTACTGATGGCGAATCTCTTCGGACTGGTTCTGCAATGCCGCCATCTGCACGGTCTTCCTCAGGTTGTCAGCGCTCGCGGGGTGCTGTGCAATCTCCTGCTGAAGCCTTTCGAAGTCCTCAGCAATCGGCTCGTTGTCCCGCTTTGCCACCGAATGCGCGTCGGCGATCCGAGCCGCCTCGCCGGCCAATCGCTGCCACGCACCTGCGAGGCTGATCAGCCAGTCGCGATAGGCGGTGAACTTCGCGTACGCCGCGTCGGCAGCTTCGCCCTCCCACCGCAGAGAGTTCGTTTCAAACGGCTGGGCCGAGGCCGCGAGCGACTGGGCATTGCTGCGCCACATCTGGGCTGCAGCCCGCAGCGACGCTCCGCCATCTCCGGCTTCCAGCGCCCGTTGCGCCTCCGGGGGGAAAAGCATCTGCGCTGAGACGAGTTGCCCCTTCGGAATTGGCATATTCTCTGGACGCGCAGGCGCGGGCAGATCGATACTCCTGGGGTACACGGTGCCGTCTGCAGCGCCGGCTGAGCCTGGTCCGCCCATCGTGGCGTCGAGGTCTTCCCCTGAGATTTTGTCCACGTCTGCATAGGCGGCCGAAACGTTGTCCAACGTCTGGGCAAGCCGCAATCCCTCGAGTCTGCCGAACTCCTGGTGCGCCCACATCGCCTCGGCGTTCACCCCAAGATTGGTGATCGCCACCCCGCTGGTGTCCAGTGCATCCGGCGAGACGAGACTTGGCTGCGCTGCCGTGCTGGACCATGACAGACCCCTGATCTGGGTCGCCTTGCCGGCCAGGTCTTCCGGAGCCACCTGGACTTCATCACCACTCATGTACACCCCCGCGGTGTCTGGGATAAAGCGTGCTGCGATGAACGTGCTGCGATGAAAAGGTGCGCATCAATTGTCCAGGGCCATCTGGTAGCGACTCTCCTCGCGCGGGTTGATCAGTCGGATAGGCAGCCGCTTGTGCCGCGGTGTCTCGATGAAGTTGCCGCCCAACGTCACTCGGTCGGCTCCCTGATGCTGGCCGAGGTAGGTCGTCGAATTCTGCCATGCAACCTTGGCGTCCTCCCCGATACGCGCATTGATGTAGCCGGCGAACTCGCCGAACTGCGGCCCCAAGGTGATGGCCGCACCCGCGGCTGCCGAGCGCACCACGAACTGGGTGAACAACCGCGCGTCGCCGATGTTGATGCTGACGTCGACGTCGTCGAACGGCATATACACCGGATAGCGGTCAGCCGTCTCGCCCACCAAAACCCCAGCAGAGCCGACGGGCAGCTCGTGGTGCCGGTCGGTCACCGGACTTTCGCCCAGCAAGGCCGCCCGTTGACCCCCGTGGAGACACGAAAAGCCGCGCGGCGTTGAGGGATTCGCCAGAGTCGTCAGTAGGACTGTGGCAGTGGGCGCCGAACCCGGGACAACCCGGACCCGAGTCAGCGTGTGATCGGCGCGCGCTGACCACCAGGCGTCCGGCCCGCCCGGCGCGTGATAGGCGGCGGTGAAGGTGTTGAGCCCCTTGATCATCGACCAGGTCTCGCGCTCGAAGGCAATCTCGGTGGCCCGATCGAAGTCCTCGAAGCTGCGGGCGGGGCGCGCGTCGACTCCATTGCCGGCAAGGTAGTCGGCAATCCGCGTGGTGGACGCGACCAGATACTGTGCCAACCCCGAAACCCCGGCGTCGCGACGCAATGCCGAGGTGTGCGTCCGCTCCGGATCGGCACGCAGCACGATCCACGTCCGCCGGCGCGCCGGTGCCGGGTAGGGGCCGACGACCTGCTCATAGAGCGCCACGAGCGGCGCAGGTGCGATCTTTCCTACCCGGTAGCCCGCAGACACCACGTCGGCTTCCAGGTCTGGACAGTAAGCGGTCAGTAGGTTTTCGACCAGGAGGGTGTCGACGACATCGTCGGTGAAGGCTTGGCCGTTGACTATCACAGTCGGGGTGAACGGCCGCGGAATCAGTTCGATCGCTGACACCAGATGGTCGCGTTGCCAGCGCATCGCGACATGGTCGCCGGGCATCACCGTCACGCCGACCGCGGGCTCTGAGGGCGGCGCCGGCGGATGACGATGCCGCCGCCGCCAGGCGAAGATCGCGGCGAGCCAGCCGGTGAGCCGACGACCGCCCAAGGTCAGCACGGCCGCCAGCCCGATCAGCACACTGAGCGTGATGCCCAGCCAGAGCAGGTCGAGCTGCCCGAACAGCAATACGCACGCCGGGATCAGCACGGCTGCCAACAGGCCGTGGCCGGTGCTGAACCGCAACCCGAACACCGACAGAAATCTGATCATCGGCGCCTCAGCGCTCGTCGGGCCAGTGCGCCGATGCCGAGCGCCAGCGCTATGCCGACACCGACGACGACCACTCCGGTGATCGGGTTGCGATCAGCGGGCGGTAAGTACGCCGGCGGCGCAATCTCCTTGACGCTGTAGGGAATCGTTGCAGGGCCCGGGGGTACATCCCACGTCAGTGCTGCGACCGGGTCGATCACCCCGGCGCCTACGACGTTGTCCACGCCACCACCGGGATGTCGTGCGGTCGCGGTGATCCGGTTGATGATCTGGGCCGGAGTCAGCTCCGGGAACCGCTGTCTGAGCAGCGCCGCGAGACCAGAGACGTACGCCGCGGAAAACGACGTGCCGCTGATCGGGATAGGACCGTCCCGGCCCTGCAGCGCGTTGACGGGATTGCCGTCATACCCCAGCGCCACCAGGTTCTCGCCGGGGGCAGTGGCGCCGACCCAGGGGCCCTGCATGGAGAATCCGCTGGGCTCGCCATTGGGCGCGATGCTGCCTACGGTCAGAACCAATGGCGAGTACCAGGCCGGCGAGACGATGGTCTGCACCTTCTGCCAACCGCGTGGATCGGCTGGTGCGGCCGCATCGGGCGGCGGGTTCTGCGTGCAGTCGCCGCCCGAGTTGCCTGCGGCCACGACAATGACCGCGCCCTTGACGTTCACGGCGTAGTTGATCGCGGCGCCGACGACGTTCTCGTTGATCGGCCGCGTCACCTTGTAGCAGGCCGCTTCGCTGATGTTGATGACCTGAGCACCGATGTTGGCCGCGTGCACGACAGCGCGGGCCAGGCTGCGCAGCGACCCTGCGGTTTTGGTCGCGTTGGGGTCGTTGGGGTCGTTGCGCGCGCCCACTGGCTGGAAGCTGTCCGATGTCTGCCGCAATGACAGGATCCGTACATCCGGCGCGACCCCGATGAATGCGTCTGTCGGGGCAGGTCTGCCCCCGATCACGGCCGCAGTGAGCGTGCCATGCGCATCGCAGTCCGACATCCCGTTTCCGGCTTGGTCGACGAAGTCGCCACCAGGTTCTGCAGGCACCCGGGACGAACCGTTCACCCCCGTGTCGATGACCGCCACAGTGACGCCGGCACCGGTGGCGAACTTCTGCGCCTCGGCCAGGCTGAGGTAGCCGTTGGCCCATGGCTTGTCGGCGAAGTTCGACTGAGGAAACGCCGTCGGCGCAGCGCAGATACGACGCTGCTCCATCGGCTGATCCGGGCCGGTCTCATCAGGCGGGATGGCCGCGGGATCGATGGTGGGCGGTTCGATCGCGGCGACCGGGGGCGCTGTTAGGAGTACCAGGATCAGTGCGGCCAAAAGCGCACCTAGACGGCGCACGCGTCGTCACCCCCTGAAACACCCGACCAGCCCGTCGTGTGCCGGAACGCCCGCAGCAAACCCACGGTCACCCTCGGGGCAGCACAAAAAGTAACGTCACACGTACCTACCGTTTGCACCAGGCAATCTTACGGGTGCCCCGCAGGGAGGTCATTCCGCTTCTTTTGGCGCCGAAATCGCAGCCCAGCAGGCGCGCACTCGCACTATCGCTGCGTGGATGCGATTTCGGCGACAGAAAGAGTCAGGCGTCGAGGTCCTGGGCAACCAGCTCGACGACTGCCAGCGCGGCGGCGGTCATGCCTGCCAAGATGGCGATCACGAAGCCGAGCTTGTTCTCGATCGCGAACAGTACGAAGATTCCACCGTGCGGGGCACGTGACGTCGTGCCGAACGCCATGCACAGCGCACCGGTAATGGCGCCGCCGAACATCATCGACGGGATCACCCGCAGCGGGTCGGCCGCCGCGAACGGGATAGCACCCTCGGAGATGAACGTTGCACCGAGAAGCCAAGCAGTCCGCGCGGAGAACAAGCAGCTCCGTAAACGCATCGACGCCGCCGAAAACGCCGCACACCAAGCCATGGGAACGGCCGCAACACGTGCCGACCCCGACGAGCACGCCGAACTTAAGGCCGATAACGCAAGGCTGGCAATCCAATTGGCAAATAATGTGGAACACGTCCGCAACCTGCAGCAGCAGCTGACAGAAACACAAGAAGAACTCGTCGCGGCCAAACAGCTCAACAGCGACTACTTCCAACAACTCAAGCGGGTCTTGGACAAGCCCTGAGCGGTTACGCCTCCACGACCGTGGGCGTTTGCCGGACTCTCAACAGGCTCGGCTACCACGATCGAAAACTCCTTCGTGCGGTTGCCGCGATGGGTACGTTGATACCCGACGGTCTCTGTTCATCGGCTACGGGTGGCTAAATGGTGTTGCGCCTTTCCCTTAATCGACTGGTTGCCGTCTTAGCCGTTGCGGTCATTCTGGTTTTCGCGGTCACGATATCGACTTCGATCCTGTCTCAGGCATCCGTCGGGCGTATCGTCTCCGATCTCGAGAACCGTCTCCTACCGGTCCGGGACAAGAGCTCGCAGTTGGCCCTCGCATACGTTAACCAAGAGACCGGCCTGCGAGGGTTTCTGCTCACCGCCGATCCGGTCACCCTCGAGCCATACAATTTCGGGACTGCTGAGGCCGAAAGGCTGGTCGCCGAGCTTCGTACCGAGCTATCCCGCACGCCGGATGGGGGCGGACTTGTCAATTTGTTCGAGGATGTCGTCGCAACGGCCGACACCTGGCGGGAGCAGGCGGCCGAGCCTCAAATCGCCGCGCAACTCTTCGGGTCGCGGACCCAGAAACAGCTCAGCCAGATAGTTCTCGATGGCAAAGAGCTGTTCGACAAGCTCCGCGAACGAGCTCGCGCTCTCGACACGCGGATCGAGACCCTGATGGCAGAAGGGCTTGAGCGGCTTCGTTCAGTGCAGCGGGCGGCAAAACTCGTTCAGTACAGTGCGGCAGCTGCCTTGGTAGTCGTCATAGCTGGCATCGTCACGATTATGGTTCGGATGGTCAACCGGCCGGTTGCCCGGCTGGTCAGCGACATAGGCGCGGTGGCTGACGGAGTCTATGACAGCCCCATCGGCGGTGCCGGCCCCAACGAGGTTCGAGTGATCTCGACAGCGGTGGGAGCCATGCGCGACAGCCTGATCGAGGCGAAGAAGAAACAAGAGGCCGAAAAAGAACGGTTCGAATCGGTGGTGGGAAAGACGCCGTCGGCGGTCTCGGTCCGTGATTCACAGCACCGCTACACCATGGTCAACGCCGCGTTCTGCCAATTGTTCGGGTACGAATCCACCAAGGAGATTATCGGCCGAACCGAGGATGAGATCCTGCCGCCCGAGGTCCTTCACCGCTCTAGAATCGCCGTGCCTCGACTCCTGGCCGGCGATACTTCCGTCGAGGAAGAGTCCATCCAGCTTGGGCCAGACCACGCCTTGTTCGTGACCCATCGATTTCCGTTGCGCAACGCCGCTGGCGCAATCACAGAGATGGTCACGATACGAACAGACATCACTGACAGCAAGAAGGCCGAGCAGGAGGCCGCCGAACGAGCCAAGTGGCAAGATCTTGTCGCCACAGCCATCAGCGAGGGAAGGCTTTTGGTCTATTCGCAACCGATTGTCGACATCGCGACCAGAGAGACCGTCGAAGAGGAGCTGCTCTTACGGCTCCGCACCGCAGGCGCAGAAGAGATCCTGCCTCCCAGCGCATTTCTTCCTCAATGCGAACAGCACGGATTGATGCCGGTGATCGATCCATACATGGTCGGCCGCGCAATCGAATTGGCGCGCAACGGCCGAGATGTGAGCGTGAACATCACCGGCCAAACAATCTGCGACGCAACCGCAATTAAAAAGATCATCGAGGCGCTCGCCGCGGCGGGCCCAAACGTCGCGGACAGGATCATCTTCGAGATCACCGAGACGACCGCCCTGGCTTCACCGGCGATGGCCAAGGCATTTTCCACGAGCATGAGTGGTCTGGGTTGCCGGCTGGCTCTAGATGACTTCGGTACCGGGTACGGCACGTTCACCGAACTGCGGCATCTTGATTTGTACGCGTTGAAAATCGATCAAAGCTTTGTCCGGGACATGCTGAAGGATCCCGACGCCGAACGCGTCGTCAACACGATTGTCGCCGTAGCGCGGGTCTACGGATTGACCACGATCGCCGAGGGCATCGAGTCACAAGAGGTACTGGAGCGGCTTTCCGATATGGGAGTGGATCTCGCGCAGGGATACTTCTTCGGCAGGCCGGCACCGGTTGGTACGTAATCGAGGTCTGGGCGAGTCGGCGGCCCGAGCATTAGCCGCGAGGGAGATATCGCAGCAAACCCGAGGTCACCCTCGGGGCAGCACAAAAAGTAACGTCACACGTACCTACCGTTTGCACCAGGCAATCTTACGGGTGCCCCGCAGGGAGGTCATTCCGCTTCTTTTGGCGCCGAAATCGCAGCCCAGCAGGCGCGCACTCGCACTATCGCTGCGTGGATGCGATTTCGGCGACAGAAAGAGTCAGGCGTCGAGGTCCTGGGCAACCAGTTCGACGATGGCGTTGAGCGCGGCCTCGTCATCGGATGCGACCGTGACCTCGGCGCCGGGTCCGGCACCCAGGGTCATGATCATCAGTGCCGAGCCGGCATCGACAGGCTCGCCTCCCTCGACTGAGAGCGTGACGGGTACACCGGCGTTGACGACGGCCTCAGCGATGACGGCCGCGGGCCGCGCGTGCAGTCCGACGGACGATCCGACGACGACGGTCTTGGTGGACATGTGTTCTCCTCTTTTTGGGGGTTGTGTGGGGCGTTGCTTCTCGGGTGGTGTGGGTCAGGCGGCGACGACTTCGGATTCTGTCTTGGCGCCGGGTTTGATGAACTGCTTGGCCGCGACGACTGCCAGCGCGGCGGCGGTCATACCTGCCAAGATGGCGATCACGAAGCCGAGCTTGTTCTCGATCGCGAACAGTACGAAGATTCCACCGTGCGGCGCACGTGACGTCGTGCCGAACGCCATGCACAGCGCACCGGTAATGGCGCCGCCGAACATCATCGACGGGATCACCCGCAGCGGGTCGGCCGCCGCGAACGGGATAGCACCCTCGGAGATGAACGTTGCACCGAGAAGCCAAGCAGCGCGACCGTTTTCCCGCTCGGGCTCGCTGAACAGCCCTGGCCGGACAGTGGTGGCCAGCGCCATCGCCAGCGGCGGCACCATGCCCGCCGCCATCACGGTCGCCATGATCTCGAAGGACGCGGTGGTGGCCGCCGCCAGCCCGGCGGTGGCGAACGCGTATGCGGCCTTGTTGACCGGGCCGCCGAGATCGAAACACATCATCAGGCCGAGGATCATGCCCAGGAAGATCGCCGACGTGCCCGACAGCCCGCTGAGCCATTCGGTCAGGCTGGTGTTGACCCATGCCAGCGGGCGGCCCACCAGGAAGAACATGATCAGGCCGACGGCAAGAGACGCGAACAGCGGGGTGATCACGACCGGCATCAGGCCGCGGAGCCATTGTGGCACCTTGAGGTTGCCGATCCACAGCGCCGCGAAGCCGGCCATCACGCCGCCGACGATGCCGCCGATGAAGCCACCGCCGATGAACACGGCCAAGGCGCCGGCGGTGAATCCGGGGGCGAGTCCGGGGCGGTCAGCGATCGCGAAAGAGATGTAGCCCGCCAGCGCCGGCACCAGGAAGCTGAACGCCAACCCACCGAGGGTGAACAGGATGGCGCCCAGGTACTGGGTGAATCCGCCTGGGGGCAGGTTGGTCAGCGAGTTGTTGAGGGCGATGTCGTTGCCGTTGTCGGTGATGTCGTAGCCCGCGAATAGGAAGCCCAGCGCGATCAGCAGACCGCCCGCTGCCACGAACGGGATCATGTAGCTCACGCCGGTCAGCAGAATCTGGCGGGTCCGGGTGCCCCAGCCGACGTTGCCCGACGGCGCATCCTGGGGTGTTGCGCCCGAGCCCTCAACCCTTGCCGCGGCCGGATTATCAGCTGCGACAATGGCTTCGGCGATCATCTTGGCTGGCTCATTGATCGCGCGCTTCACGCCGGAGGCGATGACCGGCTTGCCCGCAAACCTGCCCTTGTCCTTCACCCCGACATCGGTGGCGAAGATGACGGCGTCGGCTTTGGCGATGGTGTCAGCCGGTAGCGGGGTACTGCCCGAGGAACCCTGGGTCTCCACGACGAACCTGACGCCCGCCTCCTTGGCCGCGGCGGCCAGCGCATCGGCGGCCATGTAGGTGTGCGCAATACCCGTCGGACACGCGGTGATCGCCACGATGGACTTGGGGGCCGCTGCGTCTTGAGGAGCCGCTGCGTCTTGAGGAGCCGCTGCGTCTTGAGGAGCCGCTGCGTCTTGAGGAGCTTCCTGGCCAGCAGGCGCGGGCGCTACCGCCGGAGCGGGGTTGACCACCGCGTCGACCAGATCGACCACGTCGGCGGCGGTGCCGGCGTTGCGCAGCGCTTCGACGAAGTCCTTACGCACCAATGCCCTTGCCAGACTGGATAGCAGCTTCATGTGTTGCTGCCCGCCGGAATCCGGAGCGGCGATCAGAAAAGCCAGGTCGGCAGGACCGTCGGGGGCACCGAAGTCCACCGGCGGTCGCAGTCGGGCGAACCCGATCGTCGGAGCGTCCACATACGGAGACCGGCAGTGCGGAATCGCGATACCTCCGGGCAGGCCGGTGGCGGACTGTTCTTCGCGGGCCATCGCGGCACCGATGAGACCCACGCTGTCGTTGGTGCGACCCGCAGCGGCGAGGCTGCCCACCAGACGAGCGATCACCGCCTGTTTGTCGCCTTCGACACCGGTGTCGAGCAGCACCAGATCACTGGTGATGATCGGCGGTGAAGGGGTGGAACCCGTCATGGCACTACTCTCGTCTTTCGTTGTCAGTGGGTGGCCGAAATCGGCGAGATCGGTGTCACCTGAACCGCATTCAGGTCGATCTCAGCGGGAGTGGGCAGCGTGGTTCCTGGTAGGGCGGCTGCACCGCTGCCGTAGGCGACGGCCATCTGCAGTCGCTGAGGTGGAGCCGCACCCCCCACCTCGGCGCGGACATACCCCGCCAGCGACGAGTCGCCGGCACCCACGGTGCTGCGGGGGACGATCGGTGGGGGGGTGGCCAGCCAGGCGCCATGCTGATCGACCAGCACCGCGCCGGCGGCTCCGAGCGTGGCCAGCACAGCGCCGACTCCCCTCTCGATCAGCTGGCGGGCCGCCGACACGACCGGCTCGGGATCGCCTTGTGTTACAGCATGTTCCAGTGCGTGCGGCGAGAAGCCCAGCACGCCGGCCAGCTCCTCAGCGTTCGGCTTGATCAGGTCGGGGGCGCCACCGTCCAGCGACGCAACAAGTGCGGCCAGCGGCGCGTCGGACGTATCGACGGCAATCCGGCAGGGCTGCGATGCCAAGAGTGCGACGACGTCGCCGTACCACGTGTCCGGGACACCGGGAGGCAGTGAACCCGACATCACCACCCAGTCCGCGCCGACTGCGGCCTCGAGCACAGCGTCGGTCAGTGCCCGCACCGACGCCGCATCGAGTTGGGCGCCCGGCTCGTTGATCTTGGTTGTGGTGCCGTCCTGCTCGGTGATCGTCAGGTTCGTCCGGGCGGGTTCGATTGTCGCCACGGCCCGATAGGGCACCCCCAGAGATTGCAGGGCGCCCAACAGCGGATCGTTTGTAGCCGCAGGGAGCAGCGCGACGGCGTCGACTCCGGCGAGCGTCAGTGCGCGGGCGACGTTGACACCTTTGCCGCCGGCCTGACTGGTGACCGAACTGACGCGATGGACGGCGCCCCGCGTCAGCGGCGACGGCAGCGTGACGGTGCGATCGATGCTCGGGTTGGGTGTGACG
>Ga0210003_1004409_pt1 | contig 11146 bp, 9 predicted proteins | sample LantaG_FD_182804 | JGI IMG/M metagenome (GOLD analysis project Ga0210003, IMG submission 182804) | Deep subsurface microbial communities from Baltic Sea to uncover new lineages of life (NeLLi) - Landsort_02402 metaG (SPAdes) (version 2) | ecosystem: Environmental > Aquatic > Marine > Oceanic >...
GCGTTTAATCTAGCTTCTGCAACTAAAAGATTACTCCCACCTTTAAAGTCTTTAATTTCAATTATTTGATCTTTTTTACTTGCCATATTAAACGCCAAAGCCTACGCCTTGTCCTAGTGATTCTTCTATTCTATTATCTATGTCCCAATATCCTTGAAGGTTATTAGTTTCCATACGATCCATAATCTCCCTAGACATTTGAAGCTCAAAACTAAAGTCCTCACCATCATTCTTTAACAAACGAGCTAAAGCATAATAGACTAAGTAATAAGGATCTGGAATTTCTGATTGTATTGTTGTCGCTGTATATAAAGTAGGATTCTTGTAATATTCGTAATTAATAGTGTCACCAGTAACCAAAGTCTTTCGAGGATTAAAGTTAAGAACATATCCATCAGCCTTAGATCCTGTAAAATAACAATAGTTATCATCTGCACTTGCATACTTACCTATCATTTCAGTAGGTATAATTCTCCAAAATGTATTAGTTTCTCCAGATGTAGTTCTAACCCAAGAGTTAGGTGCATTAAAATTAGTTGGACAGTCATAGTCCCAAGTTCCTGCTGTAGTGGTTTTATCTCCATCACTAGCTGAGGTTAAAGTAGACCATAAATCTCTCCAAGTTGTTCTCATCGCCCAATCTTGCAAACCTGCATTTATATATATCCTAGAGGTTAAATATTCTGCTGAACTAGCTGACCAACCGGTATCATCAGTTTCATATAATCCATAAATTGCGTCTATTATTTGTGTCTCGGTTAGTGCGATCATAAATTCCTTTTAATAAAAAAAGACACTCCAGTTTCCTGAAAGTGCCTACATATATCAATAATAAGTTTAGCTGTATTTATCATACCTACCTTTTCGCTTTAATTCTAGTACCACTTCTCCCTGAGACTACTTTAGGTTTACTTACTGAGAACTTAAACTTCTTAGGCTGTGGGGTCTTTAAAGCTATTGTTTTGGGCTTATATCCCTTTATCTTAGGGGCTGAAGGTATTTTAACAGAAGGGGCTTTAAATCCCTTTAATTTAATAGGTTTAACAGTTACTTTTTTAGCGGTAATCTTTGCACCTTTTTTAGATCCACTTGTCTTACCCTTAGTAGTACCTGTGTAACGTGAAACGTCTATTCCTAACTCTTTAAGTTTGGCAATAGTACCTCTTGATCCTGTTGTTAAGACTTTCTCATCATAGAGATCATTAATAAAAGCCTGTCGTTCTTCTTTAGTACCTCCAAAACCTTCTAATTGAGTTTGTACCCAATTAGCACGTTCTTCAACTGTTGCCCCTGAACCCGATTTATAAGTTTCTATTCCAGCACTTACTTCTGAATCAATGATGTTTTCTCTTTTAAAAGTTGGATTATCAGCAAGGTTCTTTCTATTATCATCGGAATATCTATCTATTGAACTAGCACTAACTATTTCGTGTGATTTTCTAGTTCCAGCAATTTCTTTACCATTAACAGTAGCCCAAACTTCCCCTGTTCCTGTTTTAGTATTTTGAGGTATTTGTAATTCTAGTCCGTAATAATCTTTTCCACCAGTAAATTTTTCCTTAGTTTGTGGAACATTGATTACTTTTCCGTCAGGTGTCTTTAAATGAAATACTATGTCTGCATCACCTTTTCCTTCAAAATTAAGGTCTGCTCTTAATACCTGTCCCGATGTAGATTTAGAATAATCTGGAAATGGGAACTTGTCTTTTTCTCTAGTAGATACTGATAAATCACCTATTTTTGTAGAGTCAGTTGATGTACTTACTATTTCTGATAATGCTTTGTATTCCTTAGCAGTAATTGGTGTTCCATTTAATGTTTTATTTAACGCTTCTATTTGCTTTCTAGCTTCAGCTTGGCTTACGTCTCCTGCTTTAAATTGTTTGAGCAATTTATTATCCAAAGCAGTCATTTGTTTATGTTCTTCTACTGATAGAGCCTGATAATTTCCATCTTCTTCTCTGCCACCTAACCACTTAGGTATAATGTGATCTACTTGAGTTGTTCTATCTCCCTCATCAAGATCACTTGTTCCCTCAGCCCTCTCGGTTACTGTAATAGCATCACTAAACTTAGTTATCTTTTCAAAGAAATTATCTCCTGAAAATATTGTCTCTTTTATTGGTTCACCCTTAATTAGTAATTTAGTAGTTGTGATTGGGTTTGGTGCAAAAGAGATAAGCGTTTGTTTAAGTCTCTCACTACTTGTCTTTGGAGAACTATCTGTTGTTGTATATTCAGTCTTACCAGTTAATAAATCTTTATTTTCTTTTTTGTATTCAGCTCTTATATCCGAAACTAGATTATCTATAGTTTTTTTCTTTTTATCGTTAGTCATTGCCTGATATTCAGGTGATTTAAACAACTTGGTCAATGCTGGTCTTAAAGCATCTCCAGTTCCTTTTTCGTATTGATTTAATTGTTCTGGGGTTAAGACTATCTTTTTACCATTAGAGGTAAATGTTTTGCTTATTTTACTTGGTGTAGCTGGAGTACCCGCATCATTTAATCTCTCAAGCTCTCTAGTTATATCTGTATCTATTGGAGTTTTTGAGTTGAATAAGTCTATAAACGCACCTACACCACTTGGTTCTTGTTTAATTTCTTCTCCAAGCACGTTTCTCTTTGGCAATAGGTCGTTTCTAAGTCCTGGTATTCCCTGTTGGAGATAGTCAGTAATTGTGTTGGTTTCTCTCTCTTTTGAATCGAAAGCCTTAGATACATCTTTAACAATATTAGGAACTACTGAAGCTCCAGTTCTGCCGATATAACTTGCTCCATATCTATCAGGATCATTGACTGCTTGTAGTGGTCCTTGAACTCCCTGTAAGAATGTCTGATTTAATTGGTCTTGACCCATTTCACCGAGATAACTACCTACACCTTTTTCTGGATCGTTAGTATTCTCGTTATATTTAGCACCTGCTAGTAAGATAAGGTTCTGAGGACCAATAGAGTTGATACCTCTCCACTTACCATTTACAAAGATAGAGTTCTCTTGTTTGCCCTGTGCTTTCCATAGATCACGTTCTTTTTGATCTTTAGCCTGACCAGTCATTAAACCTTTTTGCATTAAGTAAGCACCTAAAGCAAAGATTGCTGTTCCTATTACTCCTCTACCTAATTGCTGAGATGCTTCTCTCTGTAGTTCGGGAATGTTCTTAATTGCAACATTACCAACACTCATAATTCCTCTAATAAGTCCTATTGGTGAATAATCTATCGTCTTAGCTACAACTGAAGATGGAACGCCTGTAAATGGCATAACCATTTCTGCTAGTAACTTAGTCCAATCGTTTTTACCCGCTGCTCTCTTAACTGCTGAGGCTATAGTAGACACTACGTTCTTATCTTGGAACGTTGCAGCGTTAGCATCTTTAGTAGCTTGTAAAAGCATTTCTTCAGTAGGTTTATCTACTAGGCTAGTTATAAACTTAGCATCTCCCTGCTTACCTGCGTTGATAGCTTTAGCACCTGCCTGATCGTATAAAGACCTTGCGAAAGATGATTTCCAAAATGGCTTGTCAGCTCCACCTAATGTTCTAAATACTGCATCAGTGTAGGTTTTTAAGAACTTACCTGTTTTACTTGTTCCCCAATTTACTCTTTGAACTTCATATTTTCCTATTGCATCTTCTGGATCAAATCCTTTAGTAATAATATCTTTACCAGTCTTAATTCCTTGTATTGCTCCTGTCTTAGCACCCTTAATAGTAAATGTTGTTGTTCGTTGTCCTGTTCTTAGAGATAGTAATTTATCTGCTAGTGTTGCAGGTAAATCTTTGGCAGTTTCCGAGAGAGACATTATTGTATTACCGAGTAAGTTTCTTTCGTGTGTTCTTAAAGAGGTAAGTAGTCCTGCTTTCCAGACTGTTATAACCTTATCCACTAATGAAGATGGAATATAACTATTAAGCGTGTTCTGTAATTCGTTGATTGCTAAGTTCTTTTCTCTACCTGTTAAAGAGTCTATCTTCTTAACCTGTTCACTTATAATTTGTACTTGATCTCCTGAAAGCTCTGGTATTGGTTTAGCACCTGGTTTAAGACTTGCATTGTATTTCTTAATTCTACCTGCTGCCGATAAAGCTATAGACTCAGGACTCATCTTTGGTAATAATGAAAATGCTTGTACTGCTCTACCCAACTCTGTTCCCTGTTCTGATAAGTTATTTAAAAGGTTAGCTGCGGCTTGATGATTACCAGCTTTATCTAAGTTGATAGCTTCTTGCATTGTTGCGGCAATCTTCTTATCAATTCCCTTAACACCTTTAATAGTAATAGATGCACCTTCTTCTAGTAATGCTTTTGCTTCTCCCATTAAATCTTCGTTGGGTTTAGGAATATAAGAACCTGTTACTTTTCCTTGAGTTTTATTAGTAATGTTAGGTGCTTCTTGAACTGAGGTTACCAACCCTCTTACCTTCCCTACTTCAGGACCTTTTATTTTAGCATCTGCTATAATACCCTCAGATGATAAAGATTGACCTTTTACTTTCAGTTGCCCTTGTTCTGGGACTGATTTTGGTTCTCCCCCTAGTCTTATAAATCCTTTTTCTCCTGCTGGTAGTTTTCTACCAAAGAGTTTTATAGTTGGTTCTTGTTTAGCTTGGTTGTAGATGTCGGTGAGTTGGGATTTGGTTTTGAGTTTAGATGGCGAAGCAACATAAAGATTTTCTATACCATCTTCCATATAACGAACAGCGTCATACCCCTCTTTAAGCAAATCTTCCCCATATGGTAAATCATCAGGACTTTTTAATACTTTTGGTTTTACTTTACCACTAAAATATGTTTCATTAAGTCCTCCATACTTAGAGGCATATTCTTTAGATGTAGAGAAGTGCAATCCGTCATCTCGTGAAAATTCTGGTATCTTAAATCCCTCTTTTCTTAAAGTTTCCTGACTTACTCTATTGCTTCCATGAAATACAGGTGTCCCCTGTGCCTTCACAAACTCCTCAGCACTTCCATACTTCTTAGCTTCTGTTGCTAGGTCGGTGGATGCATTACCTAATCTAGCGAATCCACTTTGATTCCCTAAGTTAGTTAACTTATATTCTATTCCCTGGTCTTGAAGTCTAGCTGTCCACGCCATTGCATCACCTTTACCCATTATTTGAAATTGCTCTTGTCCATTCTCTGTCCACTTAATAGATACTGCACTCTCTGGAAGTCTTGATTTAGCTTTTTTAACAACTTCTTCTACAGGTTTTTTAAACATAGTAAACGGATTAAAAAACCCTGCTTGTCCCTCTGGTGGAACTAATATTTGATTACCTGTGAAGGCGTTAGTCATTGTTGGCTTTGGTTGAACAACTGGCTTAATTATATTAGAAAGTTCATCAGCTCCAGATGATAATAGTTTAGTATCTTGTTGTGGAGTCTTTTTAATTATTCCAGACATCTTTTGAGATAAGAAGTCAGCGATATCCATTAATGGATTTTGATTTCCCTCTCCTGTTTTTAATATCTCTTGAACTGTAAATCCTCTTTCTTTTAAAGCATTGAGTCTATTATATTTAATTAATTGCTCTGGTGTACCTCTGCCAGTTGTAACATCACGTAAGTCTTTGAAGGTTATTTTTAAAGGTTTAATCTTTTGAATAAAGCTAGTTAGTTGATTAGCTCCATAATCTTTAACCTTACTAGTAAAGAATTGAAAAGTTGGGTCTTGAGTGATTGATCTAACTCCTGTATCAACTGTTTGATTAACCCCTATATTTTGACCCTCTACAACTGATTTAATAAGGTTCATTCCACTAGAACCAACTTTTTCACCGAAGGTAGCTGGTTCGTATTTAGGAATATTTTGTTTACCAAGAGGATCTATTGTTCTATATGTTATTCCAGCTCCCTTAGCAACATTACCAAAAAAACCCAAGTCAGTATCTCCATACTTGGTTGGTTTAAGCATCCCAAGTTTTCCCTGAGATTGACCAGATAACCCATATCTAAAGTCTTTTAAATTTTGTTGAGTTTGAGGAGAAGTAAATTGAAAGCCAGGTTTTATTTTATTTCTATCTAGTGTATTTTTAACATCTCCTAGATTTTGTTTAATAACTCCCCTAGTTGCAGGAGAAGTAAACTGAAATCCAGCTTGAGACTTATCCCTGTCCAAATACTGAATAAAAGGATTTACTTTTTGTTGACCCTGTTTAAATACATTCTTCGTTAAGTCTAATAAGGAAGCCATTTTTTACTCCTTATCCAAATATTCCTTTTCTCTTATCTTCGTTTGATTGACCATAGCCAAACATTCCCCCACTTTGTTGACCGCCTCCATTTATAGAACCAAACTGGCTAGGAGCTTGCATACTAAATTGTGAGTTTTGTGCCATCATTCCTCTTGCTTGTTCAATACTCTTAGCATTACTCATAGCCCATTGGTCTAACATTGAAAGTCTACTAGAGTTTTCTTGTTTTATTCTATTAGCTTCATTCATAGCTATTGTTAACAGTTCGTTTGATTTTTGTTGAGCAGCTTGACCTTTTAGGGTTGATATACTTTGTTGAGCTTCAGCAAACCAATTTGAGATTTGGAGTAATTGATTATCAAACTCAGTTTTAGCTATTCTCTTTTCTTTATCTACAATGTTGTTTAATTGGAAGAGGTTTTGATCGTATTGACTCTGAACATCTCCTCTAGCCCTGTTTCCCTCTTTAGCCAGAGCGTAAGAGTATTGATTAGCTGCACTTGAATCACTTGCTCCTCTAGTTCCTAAGAAAGTATTGCCCTGCTTAAAGGATTGAGTAAGATTATCTGTTAGGTCTCGTAAAGTCTTTTGTCTATTAGTATCAAGGCTTTGTACTCCCTGAGTATAATCTGTTCCAATATTTGCAATACCTGTATCATAAGAACTTTGAGCTGCATTTATTTGATTTGTATTTTGAGTTCCTAAACTTCCTAGTTGGTCGTTTAAACTATTAATATAATCATTATATCCTGCGTCTAGTTGACTTCCTGCATCATTAACTGGTTTCCATCCATCGGCTGCGTCCCAAAACATACCAGGTTTATTATCACTTGGACTTCCTGTTGGACCTCCACCACTATTATAGTTTGTAGTAGTAGCTCCTAAAACTTGACCGCCAATAGGTGATAGCTGGTTACTAGCAACTGCTTGACTATAACCAGATGAACTAACTGCATTACCACTATTTATAGCATCTTGTTGCTGAGCTGGGCTTAAATTAGTTGTGTAATTACTTAGTAATTGATCTTGTGTGAGTGCCATTTTGTTCCTTTATAACTAAAAAGACCCACAACTTTTACATTGTGAGTCTCATTCTACATCTTAGTAGCGAAATACTAACTTAATAATATACGATTTTAATAGGATGTCAAGTTATTTATCTTGGATCGGTAGAATATGTTTTTAATAATTCCTCTTGAGAAATGACTGTTCCACCATTTAACCTAGTTGTTTTATAAAGATAAAAGGATAAAAAGAAAATTCCTATTAATATAATTATTATAGAGATATATTTAGTTTTCATATTATTTGTTTTCAATTAAATAAACAGAACCTGCTAAGGCTAAGAAGTTCCAGACTGCATAAATGTCTAACTCTCCATCATTTAGTAAAAAGATTACTCCTAAGAATGTTATGCCTAAAGTACCATAAACGAAGTATTTTAATAATTTTTTCATAGATCCTCTTTCATAATTTGTATAAATAGATCTGCATAATCATTGACGTTATCCTTAATCTGCCAGTCTTTCTCTACTGTCCTAAAACCTGCTTTTCCCATCTTCTCCCTTAACTCTGGGCTATCTATGAGCTTCTTTAGTTTAGAGTACCAATCGGTGTAATTATCACATAAAAACCCGTTTTCACCGTCTTTAATGACCTCTGAATACTGTCTAATATCTTGAGCAACAATAGGTTTGCAAGTAGATCCCATTTCTAAGAACTTGATGCTAGATTTGGACTTGGTATATGTATTATCTACAAGTGGAATGACATAAATATCTACCTCGTTAAGTTTCTCTTTCATCATATCAACCCAAGTATAAATATCTTGATGTCCAAAGTCTGTTATATATCTACTACCGAACTTCTTTTTAAAATCACCTAGCATAGCTCCTACAGTTACAAACTCAACATTTGGGTATTCTTCCATAATTCTATTCATACCACTAACGAAGTTCCTATCTCCTAAGTCATTGAAGTGTGAACTTGATCCAAAATAACCAATTCTAACCATACTTTTCTTAACAGGTTTAGATCTCCATTTATATAAATCTAAGTTAATTCTATTGGGAAAGACTTTAATGTTGTTATAAGGTTTTTTAGTATGTGAAGCTAAGGCGTTCTTTAAATACTGGTTAGTAACTGTTACATAATCTACTTCTCTAATGATATCAGTAATAACCGCACGCCCATCGCTACCAGGTGCATAGGTTGAATAAGATGAGTTATCACTTTGAATCTCCCAAATTAAATCATCTATATCAAAAACTATCTTCTTGCCATACTTCCTAAATAACATCCCAATCATAGCAAAGTCCCAAGCTAGGGTTAGATAATTAATATAGAGAATGTCATACTCTTTAGCTACCTCACGCCAATCAAACTTAGCTAGTTTAGATTTACTAACAGTGTTATCAAAAATGGTTACTTTAAACCGAGGGTCTTTTTGCAGCTCTCTCATAGGTAAGATCATTCTTACATAATCTACTCCTGGCGTTACGTCTTTTGTGCAGTGAGTTGGAAAGACAAATATAGATATTGGTTTTTTCATTTTTGTGTGTCCTCTATAAAACGGTCAAGTTTTAAACTAAATTCTTCTCTTAATTGTTTATAATGATCTCTAAAACTCTCAGAGTTAAACATCGTACCCTCGCCAAAATCTATTCCATCTAATCCAGGCTCGTAGTCTTTTAACTGTTCTCTGGTTTGGTCTCCGTGATATTCTACTGGACAGCCACACAACCGAGAAATGTCATACATTGCACTTAATGGGTCATAACCATACATAACTTGGCAGTCGTTAAGCACGTCTGCTAATACTGATTGGTCTTTTGCTAACTTCCTGTCAATTAAGATAGCATCTTCAGGGTGTTTGTGTTCGTCTTTACCTTTTCCAACAAAATAACACGTTTTAGTACGTCTTTTACCATAATCTTTAAATAAAAATAGATTTATTACTGGTAAAAATAATAAATGGTCTTCGTGGACACCAAAAGTGTCATAAATCTTACTAAATACATAAATATCATCAGTCTCATCAAATTCAGTGGGGCTTGGCTGTCCATAGAGTGCCATAAAGCCAGGAGTGTTTAAAATGTAGCGAACTACCCTGTCAGCTCCTAAATCATTCCCTCGATACACCTCGGGATAGATTCCAATAAAAGGTATGTCGTATCTAGCGTTCATTAAAGCTACTTGTCCTTTAACCTCTAACCAAGACTGGAGAGCATACATAACCCTAATACCTCCAGAGGTTATGTCGTAAGGTGGTGAGACAATCGAATAGGGTTTATAAGACATTATTTTGTGCTTTCTTTACACTATCAATAATCTTTTGTGATTGAATGTTTTTAATAAATAATTCCTCAATAAGTTCAGAAAAATTCATACCTCTTCTAGTTGCTTCCATTTTTGCAATTATTGATAATTCTTTATTTATAGAAATATTTATTCTTCTTTTAGACATAAGTTATAGTTGTTCCGTAGTTGCCTACCATATTAATAAAGTTTCTAACTTCTTCACTAAATCCATAACTGACTAATTTCTCTTGTGAGGCTTTAGGCATATTGTTAGGACCTTTAGCATAGTGATAGCATTTAACTTGTTCACCCCTAAGCATAACCTTGTCGTTCTCAACAGTCATTTCCTTCTCTCTACCTAGTGATTTACAACCGTAATAGTCTTTCTCTTTGTCGAATACTTTTAACTTCCATTGAGGATTCTCATAAGCAACCATATTAAGGGTGTCATTCTCGGCACATCTACACTGCCAAGCATCCTTTAGGCTACGCTCCATCCATACATCCCAAAACTCAGGTACTCTTGAAGCTACGCATCCTGCTTGGAGGTAGTCTTCTTCCTTTACTCCATCAATGCTGACGTTCTCATAATCATTGAAATTCATTACTGATCCAATGTCATAATCGTCTGTGAATAACTCATCTAATCTACCCAAGATAACTTGGTCCGCATCCATATTTATGACGCACTCATATTTCTCTGTTAAGAGTTTAGCAAACATAGGTTTAGCATTAAGCCAGTTAATCGTATGTCCGTCAATGATACGACCAACAACATCATCCCTAAACACTACTAAAGGAATGTCTGGGTGGAACTTCTTGAAAGAGTTAATGAACTGAGCTGTACCAACTGGATAGAAGTAGTCATCAGAAACGAATGTATATACTACGTAAGGCTGTTTTTTCATTTTGTAAAGATAAATAATATTTCTGCACACTGATATCTTCTAGCAGTCTTGAAACCAATCTTCTCCATAGTCTTTAGATGTTTAGTAAAGTCTGGTAAGTGAAAAGCAATCTCAATACAGTCGATATGTTGGCAAGCCTCTGCAAACTGCTTAGAGGGAATAACTAGTTCCTCGCCACCCTCAATATCCATCTTACAGAAGTCTACGTGTTTGATTCCAGCATCTTTAAAGAAGTCCATCATGCCTTTAGTCTTAACTTTATCCTCATGTTCTTTAGCGAATCCCATTACTAGAGAGTTACAGGTTAGATTATCTTCATTATGATGAAAAGACATTTCACCTTCTTCGTGAGCAATAGCATAGTTAAAGATCTCTACATCATCCCAACCGTTAAATTCTTTATTCTTTTTAAGAGCTTCAAAGTGTTCTGTGCTTGGTTCTACTGAATAGACCTTACCAAATTCTCTAAGGTATTGACTAATAACTCCGATGTTAGCTCCAATGTCTAAGATGGTAATATCTTCCTTCTTTTTACCTGAGTGTTTTAAAGAGTTAATGACATCAAGATAAACTCCATCAAAGTAGATCTCGTTGTAGATGTAGGGAATATATAATTCCTCAAACTTAATTGGTTTTTCTTCTGTCCCTTTTGGATAGAATAGTGCTGATAGTGGCATTTTATTTGTCTTTCTTTTTAGTTAGAATACTTGTAATAATAATTTTATCTCCAACTGTTTCGGT
>Ga0210003_1004410_pt1 | contig 11144 bp, 6 predicted proteins | sample LantaG_FD_182804 | JGI IMG/M metagenome (GOLD analysis project Ga0210003, IMG submission 182804) | Deep subsurface microbial communities from Baltic Sea to uncover new lineages of life (NeLLi) - Landsort_02402 metaG (SPAdes) (version 2) | ecosystem: Environmental > Aquatic > Marine > Oceanic >...
CGAAACTCCTCATGTTGTGGCGAGTCGCTTGAAGGGCTACCAACCGAAATCAAGCGATTCGTCGGGGATTTCGAGTTTTTTATGCGCCCAGCGCAAAAAGCGCAAGTCCAAATTCGCTTGGATAAGGTCTAGCTGCTGATCGATCAGATGGGCGAAGGCGGCGGGCGACTCGTCGGCCAGAAACTCCCGGGTCTGCTCGGGCGTTGGCGGCAAGCCCGTCAGATCGTAGGCGGCGCGGCGAATCAGGGTCTGGCGGTCGGCCGGCGGCGCGGGCACGAGGCTGCGGGCTGCCCACTCCCGCTCGAGCAAGGCGTCGATGTCGCGGCTCGTGAGCGGCGGCCCGGCAGGGAGGGGCTGGAACGCCCACCACGCCCGGGCTTCGTCGCCCGTCATCCCGCCGATGGCATCGTCGCCCGACCGTGGATCGGGCGCGCCCATCGCCACCCAGCGGGTGAGGATGTCGATTTCGTCGGCGGGCATCTGCCCCCCCTCGTCCTCGGGCGGCATCTGCAGGGAGCGGTGGTTGATCGCTTCGATCAGCAGGCTCTCGTCCGGCCGTCCGGGCACGATCGCCGGACCGCTGTCGCCCCCCTGCTGCCAGCCGCCCATCGTGGCCAGCGACAAACCGCCCTCGGCCTTCGTGCCTCCGTGGCATCCGAAGCAGCGTTTCGCCAGCAGCGGCCGGACGTGCTTCTCGAAAAACTCGAACTCGGCGGGTGGCGTGGCATCAGCGGCCGAAACGAGCGGTTCCGCTCCCGACAGCCACAGCAGTCCGGCGGCAACCGCCAGTGTGCTCAGCCTCATCGGGATTGCCTCCGAATAACCCGTGTCGATGGCCCGGCGTTTGGACCTCACCCAATACCGTCGACATATTTCCTCCGGAAATTCTGCCGCCTCCGGTAACTATGGTTCGGATCTCACGGCACGGCCATTGGAGGATCCTCCAATTCGGCCAACACCAAACCGTGCCCCGCCGGTCAGCGGAACCTGAACGAGAACAGATCGGCGTCGGCGAGGATGAATCGCAGCCGCACGGGCTTGCCGGCAAGGCTCGCCACGTCGCTCCCCGCCTTCCAGGCCACGACCCGCTCGATCTCGTCGCCGATGATCTCCGGGCAGTCGGCCGCGGTGAAGCCGGCCAGCGGCATGCCATCGGGATCTTGGATCTCGATCCGTACGCTCCCAGCAGCGCCGGTGCGGTAGTTGATCTCCAGTTCCCCGCCGGTGAACGTGAGCGGCTTCGTGACCATTTCGCCGCCGGCCCACGGTGCCGACACCGACGCGAACCCGTCGGTTCGCATCAGCAGCCGTTCGATATGCCAGGTGGGCTGCATGTAGTTGCGGGAGACGAACAGCTGCATCTGCCCCTTCCCCGCCGGGAGGATGCCGGTCAGCGGGTAGTTGGTCCGCGACACCCAGTTGGAGTCGCCGAGGCCGGGCCGGATGAACGTCTCCAGGAACGTGCGGTCGTAGGCCGTCGAGCCCGCGCGGGTCGTGAGCAGAACCGCATCGGAGCAGTCCTTGAAATAGACGTGCTTTCCGATCGTCTGCACGCCGACCGCCTCGGCCCGCTTCTCATCGAGCACCTGCCGCCCCTGCATGAAGCGTGCCGCTGGTGCGACAAAAAGATGCGGTGCCCGAAAATAAGGCTGCGTGTTGTTCGTGTAGAACTGCTCGCGGGGGGCATCGCCGTAGCTCATCGGCACGGGCTTCGTCCACGTCATCAGATCCTTCGACGTCGCGCGGGCCATCGAGCGGCCGCCGTCGTTGCAGCGAAAGTAGACCACGTACCGCCCCTCGGCCTCGCTCCAGAACATCGTGTTGCCGCCGTCGAACGAGTTGGGCAGGTGGCTCACGAAGTCGGGCTGCGGGTCGAGCTTGCGGAAGGCAAATCCGTCGGGAGACGCCCAGAACACGAGCCGCTTGGGTCCGGCTGGGTCGGTCATCGCCGTGTGCTTCTCGCCGCTCACCGGCACGCTCTCGATCATCTTCACCCGCTCGCTCGGCGGCACACCCGGCCGAGTGTCCACGAAGGGCGCGCAGGGAAACGAGAACCGCGGCTCGCCGTCCACCGTGGCGATGATGTTGTTGGCCGGCCAGTCGGGCCGCTTGACGAGGTCGAGCGCGGGCTTCGTCCAGGTGGCCCCGCCGTCGCGGCTCTCAGCCACGCAGCCGACGCCGCTTTCATCCTTCGGGTCGACGAGTGACCAGCCGCGGTAATACATGAGCAGCCGGCCGTCGAGTTCGATCACCGACATCCCGAAGTTGCCCGGCCCCTCCCATGGCCTGTCGATCCGGATCGCCGTGCCGCCCGAGACCGGCTCGTGGAGTTTCAGGGTGGCGCCGTCGAGCCGGTCGATGAGCACGTGATCGACGAACAGTTCTCGGCGCGAGCCGAGCTCAATCGGGGGCTCATGCTGCTCGGCGGTGGCCAACGCTGCGATGACCACGGCGTGAGCAACACAGAAGCCGATGGCGGCGGGCGAGGAAACAGTGCGGCGCGACATGATGAGCACTCCTGAAGCGGGTATGCGGGCAAGCTGCCGGCCGAAAGCGGGCCGGCGGCGAAACCGGGCGGTGGGCAGTCAGCGGCAGGTGGACAGGTAGGCCAGCAGGTCGGCGGCCTGACGGGGGGTGAGATCGCGAAGCGTGTTCTCGGGCATCGCGGAGATGATCTGCGGCACCTCGGCCTCGATGTCGTCCGCGGCCAGCTCCGAGCGGTTCCCCTCCGCGTCGCGGAGCACGAGCCCCTTGGCCGAGCGGCTCACGATCAAGCCCGTGAGCACCCGGCCGTCGGATGTCTGCACGACCCAGGTGCGATACGCGTCCGCGATCGACTTCGACGGCTCGAGGATGGCCTCCAGGATCTGCCGGCGGTCGAGGCGACGGCCGATGTCGGTGAGCGACGGCCCGAGGTTTCGGTCGCCATCCTCGACCGCGTGGCAGCTGCGGCATTGCAGGCTGGCCGAGTGGAGATAGAGCCAGCGGCCCCGCGAGGGATCGCCCTCGAGCGAGAGAATCGCCTCTGGATCGATCGCCGTGCCCAGCCGGGGCTCGAGGCGGCCCGGAGCCAGGAACGGCTCGAAGACCGACGCGACCGCGGGCTCGGGATGGCTGGCCGCGGCCTCCAAAACGGCGTCTCGGGCCGCCGCCGGCAGCCGTTGCTGGCGGACTGCGTGCGCGAGTTCCAACGCGCCGGGCATCGAGCCTAGCAGCCTGCCGATCGCGTCGTCCCCTCCCACCGTGTCGGCCGGTGGCTCGGTGCCAGCCACGATGCTCGCGATGTCGCGGTCGAACGACTGCGGCGGCCCGAGGTGCCGGATCCAGTCGTAGATCAGCGTCACGCCCCGGTGATCCACGAGGCTCGGGCCGATGGGCGGCATGTGGCCCGCGCCGGCGGAGGCGAGCCGGTAGAACAGCGTTGAGCGGGACGGGTCGCCCGGCGCGATGATCCGCGGGTTGGGGATGCCGAAGCCCCCCTGGCCGGGCGCGACGTCGAGCGTGCGGGAGGCTTCCAGCGAAACCTCGTGATTGAGCTGGATGTCGGCCGTTCCTCCGCCGCCGAAGCGGTGGCACGACCCGCAGTTGACGTGGAGATAGGCCCGTCCACGATCGGCGAGCGGCGCCGCCGGGTCCCAGGCGGCGGCGAGTCGGGGCCGCGCCGGCGGCGGGGCGGCATCCTTTTCGCCATCCGGCGTGGGGGCATCCACGAGCAACCCAATCTGCCGAAAGTCCACGAGTTGGGAGATCCGCGACTCTCCCCTGGAAACGTCGCGATCAAGCTGGGCGACGTTGAAGGCCAGGGCCGTCTCGGCCCAGGGATTGTGGCAGCGGAGGCACTCGGACCGGCCCAGGAACCGCCAGGTCTGCAACCGCCGGCCGCCAGGAGCATCGGCATCGGCGATCACCAGCTCGCGGCTCGTCCCGGCTGCGGCCACGAGCTCGGCATCGGTCTGGTCGTCGTTCCAGGCGTAGGTGTAGCCCCGCCAGGCCAGCCCGTCGTGATGCAGCAGCTGCGTCTCGATGCGGCGACGGGACGCGGGCTCCCCCGCCGTCATCTCCAGGGCGAACGTCTTGGCCAGCACCGTCCCTTCCGGAACATCGAGCTGGCGGGCAAACATCGAGCCCTCGGCCAAGCGGGGTGCGGGATGGAGCGTCACCGCCGCATCGCCCGGCACGCCCACCAGCCGCTCGGCCGTGGCATGGTCGGCCCAGGCTTCGGTCACGACCTCGAAGGGCACCACGCCAGAGGCCGGCACATGGGCCGCCGTGTCATGAAACAGGCCCGTCTGCGACAACCGCGTGGGAAAGGCCACCCGGGCAGTGGTCGCATCATTGCGAACCAATTCTTGGATCGTTCCGTTGCCATGGTCGAGCAACAGGAGCTCGCCATCGCGATCCTCCGCGAAGGCCACCACGCGAACCTGCGGGTCGGCGAGATCCCGCCGCGGCCCGGGCGTGTCGCCAGCCACGTCCATGCCCCAGAGCCGCCTGGTCTCCCAGTCGCCAAACACGTAGCTGCCCACGAGTTCGGGAAACCGCCGGCCCCGATAGACAAATCCCCCCGTCACGGAGGCGGCGTCGGTATGCGGGATCTCGAGGTACGGGGGCACGATCTCGCCGGGCCCCCGTGGCCAGTCGGTGTGGAGCGGATCGCTGCCGTCCACGATGCTCCAGCCGCAGTTGTCGCCGGCCCGCACCCGGCGGATCCATTCTGTGCGTTCGAGGCCCACGTCACCCACCCACAGCTCCCCCGTCTGCCGGTCGAAGCTCATCTTCCAGGGATTGCGGAGACCGAAGGCGAAGACTTCGCCTCGCGCTCCGGGCACGTTCAGGAGCGGGTTGTCGGGCGGAATCACATAGGGGCTGTCGCCATCCTGCCGGTGCACGTCGATCCGCAGGATCGAGGCCAGCAGGTCGCTCACGTCCTGCCCGGTCCGCAGGCCGTCGGCCGGTTCGTGAAACCCGCCGTCGCCGGTGGAGACGTAGAGGCAGCCGTCGGGGCCAAACACCAGGCAACCACAGTGATGTCCTCCCCCCTGCCAGGAGAGGATTTCCAGTTCACTGTCGGGATCGCAGCGGGGCGGATCCTCGCGGCCGGCCGTGAGCCGTACCAGCCGCGTGCCGTCGGGCAGCGGCGGGGTGCGGTTCCAGTCCTTGTAGCAGGCTGAGTAGCAGAGGTAGATGAACCGATTGGTCGCGAACTCGGGGTCGGCCACGATCCCGTAGACGGCGCCGACGGCCAGCTCCTCCCCCTTTTTTTGGCCCAGCCGGGCCACGAGCTCGGCCACATCGATGACCAGCTCAGGCTCGCGGCATTCCCGGTCGTTGGGAAACGAATACACCTTCCCGTACATCTCCGTCACAAACCAGCGGTCGCCCGCGGGCGCGGCGACGAGCGCGGTGGGCTGCTCGAACGCGAGGTGGGGAAAGGCCCGGCGGGTGCGGAAGGGAGGCGGAGGCTCAGGCGTGCCCCGGACCGCAGCGGTGAGCCACGCCGGCCGCGGCGCGACGGCCTGAGGCTGGGCGGGATCAACTGGCGTCCGAGTCGCGAAGGTGGCAGCAGCGGCTGCTGCCGCTGCTGCGATCAGTAAGAGCGGCGGCAGCGTGGAGGTTCGCCAGCGGCTGCCCGCTGCCGAACGCGGAGCAGGCCTGTCGCTTCCGGGGAAGCTGAGCGTGTCAGAGGCGTTGGCCATGGGCAGCTGGTTTGAAGAGGCCGAGTTCGTAGCCGATTGCCACGGCCTGGGCGCGACCCGAGGCGGCGAGCCGGGTGAGGATGGCAGTCATGTGCGCCCTCACGGTGCGCTCGGAGATTCCCAGGAGGCGGGCGATTTCGTCGTTGCTGAAGCCTTGCCGCACGAGTCCGAGCACCTCGACCTCCCGTTGCGAGAGCGGCCCATGCTCAGCGGACTTGGACGGAGCGGGGAGCTGCGGGCTGACGATGCCCCCGTCGTGCACAGTGCGGATCGCCCGGGCCAGCTCGTCGTGGGGAACGGTCTTGACGACGTAGCCGCAGGCTCCCGACTGCATCGCCAGGGTCATGTCGTCGCTGTCCTTGCTCGAGGTCAGCATCAGCACCCGGGCCGTAGGAAACTCCTCGAGGAGCCGGCGGAGCGTTTCCAGCCCGTCCATCCGCTCCATGCACACGTCCAGCAGGCACACGTCGGGGCGATGTTTCCGCCACAGGGAAATCGCAGACCGCCCGTCGTCAGCCTGGGCAACGATGTTGAACCCGTGATTGAGCGACAGGACGTTGGCCAATCCCACCCGCATTACGAGGTGGTCGTCGACCAGCATCACGCGGATCCCTAGGGGATTCTTTTCGGTTGCCATATCTACGATTTTCGCCGCCCGGCCCGGGAGGGCCATTGGAGGAACCTCCGATGGCCGCCCGGCTGCTTTGCCCGCAGGTTCCCGGCCCCTCAGTGGCCGGCGGAGGCCGCCGGCTCGGCCAGATCGCGGTCATACTCGTACGATGTCACATCGACGATGACGGTGGTGCCGCGGCCCACCGCGCTCTCGATCCGGAAACTTCCCCCCAGCCGCTCTGCCCGCTCGCGCATGCCCAGCAGGCCGAAATGCCCGGCCTCGGCTCCGCGTTCATCGGCGCCGTCAGGAGGGGGGGCGGCAAACCCAGCACCGTCGTCGGTCACCATCGCCTGGATCGAGCGGGTCTCCGGCTGTTCAGTGACCGCAACCAGGATCTGGTTTGGGCGGCCGTGCCGCAGAGCGTTGTAGACGGCCTCCTGGAGGATCAACAGCAGGTTGCCAGCCACGAACTCGGGCACGTCCCTGAAGCTGCCGGCGGCACGGACATCGATCGTGGCGGCATGCCCCTCGCCCACCCGCTGAACCACTGCCTGAAGCGCCTCCAGAAAAGACCGGTTACGGATCGGGAGGCTGCGCAACGCCCAGACGGCATGGTGCAGTTCGCTCGTGGCGTGGTTGACCATCCGCTGGGCCACGTCGAAGTGCCCGCGGGCTTCCTGCTCGTCCTGGCTGCGACTGCCTTGGCAGGCATCGAGTTGGTAGCCGATCCCGCCAAGGGTCTGAAGGAGCGTGTCGTGGAGATTGGCCGCCAGGCGGTTACGCTCTCGGAGCGTGGCCGCGAACTCGATCGCCGCATCCCGGCGGGATCCCATCTCAGTGGCGAGTTTGGCCGTCTGCACCCGCAGCCGCCGGCGGAGCGTGAGCGTCCAGGCGAGGGCCGCGACCAGCGCTGCCGCGACCAGGCCGAGCAGTGCCCCGAGCCGGCCGGGCGTCCACCACGGTGCCGGCCGGATCACCGTGAGGTCTGAGGCCGAGCGGGCGACGAGCCGGAGGCGCTCGGGCACTTGGGCCGGCCAGGCATCCTCGTCGAACCGCCAGGCCGTCTCGCCGATGCCCGTCAGCGACACGCTCGCGCCCGGATTGAGGCCCCCACTCGCCTCCCAGACACCGGGTGGGAGGATCCCGAGGATCTGACCGGTGTCGGTGGAGAGCGTCAGCATGGCCCCCTCGTTGACTGGCCGGGCATCGAGCAGCGTGGCCTCGAGCCGCACGAGCGTGCCCTCGGAGCGGACGAACCCGTCGATCACGGGAGCGCCGAGATCGCTCGGTGCCAGCGGTGCCGCGGCCCCGATCTTCCGCACCACTGCATCGGAGAGCCAGGAGAGCCGCCCCCGCCGCATGATGAATCCGGCCGCCTCGACCTCGTCGCCGGCCAGAAAGCGTTCGCTTGATCTGGTCTCGACCCGGATCCCGCGGCCCCCCTGCTGGATGAATACCGCCTCACCGGGGATCGCATGGATCACGACGCCCGAGGTGCGGACCCGATGCCCGCGGACCTCCCAGGACCGCTGCCGCCCGAGCATGTCGAGCGGTACGGTCGGCGCGGCGAACGCCGGCTGCGGCGGTGGCGAGACGACCTCGAACCACTCCGGCCGCCCGACATTCACCTGCGGCTCGAGGGCGGCATTGAGATTGTGGGTGCGCATCGTCGCCGGGCCCGCCACCCGCACGACCGCATCCACCAACAGCTCGCCGAGGGCAGCCTCGCTGAGCTCGGGGGGATCGCGGCCAAGTGCCTCGGCGAGCACCTGCTTGGAGACGAATGCCGAGAACGGGCGGTAGCCCGCCTCGAGGATGATCCGCCAGTGGGTATCGGCATCGCGGATCCGGTGGACGATGCCGCTGAAGGCGATAACCCGGCAGTTCTCCGCGCCGCCGAAGAAGCGATCGGCGTCGGCCTCGATGACGTTGGGCAACGCCGCGGGGCCATGGTTCACCACCGACCGCGGCCAGAACCCGGGCGCGATGTCGTAGTTGAAAGCGACTCCCTCGATCTCCACGTCGTCGCCCACCCGCACATCGGCCGGCGGCCCGTCGCCCTTCCAAAGACCGCTGGCTGCCGCCCCGGGAAAGTGCACGCCCAGGCCGGCCGTGTCGTCCTGCACGATCAGTTCGGTGTTGCCCCGAAACGTGACCACGCCCCGGATCCTGATCTCCGGGCGGCTCGCCAGAGCGTCACCCGAGAGCGCCCGCACCGCGCCGATCGTGAGCAGATCCGCCGCGGCAGCCGGCCCCGAGGAGGCCTGCCAGAGCAGGCTGCCGACGAGGCTCACCAGCGCCAGCCGGCTGCCGCTGCACCGATCGCTGCTCCCCATGGTCATGCAGCTCATGGTCCTGCATCCTTACGTGCCCAGTCTCTCCCACCGACGGTGTCAGACCCGTCCTTTCGCGAATCGACGCAGTCTAAACCAACAGCGACCCTGAGTTTTCCCACCCCCGGATTTCCCGGTGGCGAGGCTCGCGGTCTGGCCCCCGAGGCGAGGCTTCGTGCCGAGCGGGAAGGGTTAGCGTGTCCAGCGGGGGCGGGCGTGGGCCGTGAGCTCGCCGTCGAGTTCCGCCATCCGCTTCCGTAGCCGCGTCACGATCTCGGGGCTGCCGTCGGCCAGATTCGTCTGCTCGCCGACGTCGGTCTCGAGGTCGAAGAGCAAGAGCCGCGGCTCGGGTCGGGCCGCATCCGGCGGGGCGTCGCGGTCGGGGGGCGGCTGCTTCACGAGCAGCTTCCACCGGCCCTGCCGGATGCCATCGATCTCGCCGCCGGGTGAATAGTAGAGAAACTCGGTTCGGGGAGATGCCGCGACGTCGCCCCGCCAGAGCCGGCTCATGTCGACTCCGTCGATCGGCTGGTCGCCCGGCAGGCTGCTCTCGGTCAGGGCCGCGAGCGTCGGCAAGACGTCGATCGTGCTATTCAGTCCGTCGCAGACCGTGCCGGCTGGAATGCCCGGCCCGCGGATCAGGCAGGGCACCCGCTGGCCCCCTTCGAAGGTGCTCATCTTGCCATCGCGGAGCGGCCCGGCCGACCCGGCATGATGCCTAAACGACAGCCAGGGGCCATTGTCGCTGGTGAAGATCACGTAGGTAGTCTCGACGAGGCCCAGTTTGTCGAGCGTGTCGAGCAGCCGGCCCACCTCCGCGTCGAGGTGCTCGATCGTGTTCACATAGGCCTGCCGCGGATCGGGATCGCGGACGTCGTCGGGCACATAGAGCGGGACATGCGGCATCGAGTAGGGCAGGTAGACGAAGAACGGCCCGGCGCGGTGCGCAGAGATGAAGTCGATCGCCCGCTGCGTGCAGCGGCGGGTGATGGTCCGCTGATCTGTGGGTAGCTCGCAGATCTCCTCGTTCTCGTAGAGCGGCGCTGTCCAGGCGGTGAGGGTCGAGGCGGGGTCTGCCCAGAGGGCGTCGAGGGCGTCGGGACCGTCGGGCCGTGGCCCCCGGTCGGCGGCATAGTTCATGTCGTTGGAGTAGGGGATCCCGAAATACTCGTCGAAGCCCTGGGCCCGCGGCAGCACCTCGGGCAGATGCCCCAGGTGCCACTTGCCGAAGCAGGCCGTCGCGTAGCCCAGGCCCCGGAGATGGTCGGCGATCGTGTGTTCATCCGGATGGAGGCCGACCTGCGACGAGGGGTGGAGCACATGCCGCTGCATGCCCACCCGCTTGGGATAGCAGCCGGTCAGGAGGGCGGCGCGGGAGGGAGTGCAGACCGAGGAGGCGACCATGAAGTTCGTGAACTTTCGCCCCTCGTGGGCCAGCCCATCGAGGTGGGGCGTGCGGATCGTTTCGGAGCCGTAGCAGCCCAGGTCGCCGTAGCCGAGGTCGTCAGCGAAGATCAAGAGCACGTTAGGCGGCGCCGCCTGGGCCGGGGCCATGCCCCCTCCCGAAGCGATCGAGGCGATGGCTGCGAGAGCGGCTCTGCGGATAAAGTTTTGCATGACGCTGTGCCCGACTTTCTGGCTGGGAATCCCTGGAGATGATCGCTGAACCACCCGACCGGCCGGCTCCAGCTCGCTGCCCTACGGTTCGATGACGACCGGGCCCCACTCGGCCGGCTGGAGCCGGGTTTCAGAGGGCAGGTCGGAGGCGATATTCGTGTTGCGATTGGACCAGTAACGGCGGAGCAGGCACTTCGAGCCGGTCTCGTCGGAGAACAAGACGCCGACGTCTCCGGTGATCGTCCGGCCGACGGGAAACGCTACCCGCAATCCGGCCAGCGGAATGGCTGCTTCGAGATCGTAGCCGTCGGCCGTGCGGGTCACCGCCACCTTGGCATCGGCGAGCCGCTCCACGCGGTCCATTTCCACGCGGCCCACCGGCGAGACGAAGGCCTCCCGGGGGCCGGTGTGGCCTTCGACAACGGGCTGGTAGAGCATCACGATCGCGTCCTGCTCGAAGGGCGCGATCGCGATCCGCACGTCGCCCGGCCAGGGCTTCTTCCGGTTCGGGCCGGCAACCGGGTTGAGGCCGAGCTGGATGTCCACGCTGTCGCCGGTGAGAAAAATCGTCTTCTCGTCGGGGCCGGCATTTTTCCAGGGGGTGTCGTCCTTGACCCGGAAGGCCACATAGAGATGGTCGTCGTCGAAGGACAGGGCCGCCTGCGCCCCCCGCCGCTCGTCGGCCTTGATAGTCACCGCCTCGTCGGCGAACCCGGGCTCGTCGAGCAGGCCGTCCACGATCCGGGACCGCCTTGTGATCTTCAGCCGCTCCGGAGCGCCGCCGGCGGCGATCCGAGCCCGCTCCCGGGCCTGGTGGATCGCCTTCCCCGCGGCGATCTGGTCCGCGGTCACGCTCACCTCCCGCGGGGGCAAACGGCGGATCTG
>Ga0210003_1004411_pt1 | contig 11143 bp, 11 predicted proteins | sample LantaG_FD_182804 | JGI IMG/M metagenome (GOLD analysis project Ga0210003, IMG submission 182804) | Deep subsurface microbial communities from Baltic Sea to uncover new lineages of life (NeLLi) - Landsort_02402 metaG (SPAdes) (version 2) | ecosystem: Environmental > Aquatic > Marine > Oceanic >...
AGCTTCGAGTATCAACTCGCGGGTATCCGGCGCTGGTTCACGGAAATCCGGCGCTGATCCGCGGAGGGCAGTGGGTGATTCGCGGAGGTTCGATTAATGGCTCGCGGACCCCCGGCGATGGTTGACGGAACAATAAAACGGCGTTTTTGGCCTGAAAGGGCATTATTTGTCAGGGATCAGAAAATCTGAACTCTGACAGTCTGAATTCTGACAACTATTTATTTTTGAAAGGATTTGAGTTATGGCAAACGACTACATTCCAGGAAGTGACACAGGATTTCAGGCGTGGGTGGACAACTTTGCTACCTACGCCGCCATCAATTTCGCTGAATTGGGTATTGTGCTAGCGGATACAATGCCAATATCGGCGGGCAAGGCGGATTTTGACACGAAAATGTCGGCCAATGTTACCGCCCAGCAGGCGGCCCAGTCGGCCCGGCAGGCAAAAGATGACAGTCGCGATGCACTCGAATCGCTGGTAAGGGCGCTGGTAAACCAGCTTCAGGTATCGTCCGCTGTCGATGATACCGAGCGGGCGGCGCTGGGAATTACGGTACCTGATAGAGTTCGAACCGCAGTCGTCGGCGATATTACAAGCCGCCCGATCGGCGTGGTCGATACCAGTCAGCGGCTCCGGCATGAGATTCGCTTCTCCGATGAGGCGACCCCGACAAAGCGAGCCAAACCGGCCGGGGTGATGGGCTGTGAGATCTGGGTTAAGGTTACTGCTGCCGGTGAGGCTGCTCCGACCAGTGCCGATGAGCTGAGCTTTTTGTCATTGGATACCGCCAGCCCCTATATCGCCGAATTCGACGGCGCCGACGGCGGCAAGACCGCCCACTATATGCTCCGCTGGGTAAAGGCCAGCGGCGAAAAAGGACCCTGGTCCGAAACGGTTTCGGCCACGATTACGGCGTGAGAATAGCTTTAAGCAGTTAGCTGTCAGTCGTCAGCAATAACCGTTGGCGACTGATGGCTTTTTTAACATCTGGCTATCTGACTATCTGAATTATGATTGTCTGATCGCTAACCGCTAAACGCTAACCGCTAATAGCTAATAGAATGTCCAATCTGAATTCTGAAACAATTGCACCAACAGAGCCACCGGATAAAATACTGCCGGTAAAAGATACTGCGCCAAAGAAAAGGCATATTGGGGCCAAGGCCTTTGTCGGCACTTTTGGAACCAGTGTTTTTATTCAAGCCTGCACCGTAGTTCAGGGGATTTTAATTGCTCGATTATTGGGCCCGGTGGGCAGGGGTGAATATGCAGCGGTTATCCTTTGGCCAGCGATGTTTGCTGGGATTGGTATATTTGGTTCCAATATCGCTATCGCCCGGGCCTCGGCCAAACTTGATGACCATGGGGAAGTTTTAAGAACCGGGATTGTACTTGCTCTTATCACGTCGGCCTTAAGTTCGCTGGTTTGTTTTATGGCTTTGCCCTGGCTTATGCCGCAAGCGGAAAGTTACCTCATTAACTTGGCAAGATTGTTTGTTCTGTTTATTCCGCTTAATCATCTCGCCTTAAACTTAATCGCAGTTGACCAGGGCAGTGGCAATTTCAAAAACTTCAATTTTACCCGGGCCATCCTGAATCCTTTATATGTAGGAATGCTTTTGTGCCTGTGGTTGTTTGGCATAAGAGATTTGTACTGGTTTGTCGTTGCTCTTCTGGTCGGCAACCTGGCGGTTGTTGTCATTCGGCTATTTCTGGCCATACGAAGATACCCCATAGCAGGCAAATTACATTCTCTGGCCAGCCTGATAAAGCAAAGCATTCATTTTGGCTTGGCGGGAATTGCCCAACCCGTCTATATGCAAGCTGACAAGGCATTAATGTTGTGGCTGTTGGGGGTAAAGAATCTTGGCCTGTATATGGTAGCATTATCAGCAAGCGCCGTAATTGGCAGTATTACCAATTCCGCCGGTATGGTTTCCTTTACTATGGCAGCCCAAAGCGATAAAGGCGATGGTTTTGAACGTATAGCGAAGACTTTCCGTATCTCAGTATTGCTCTGGTTATTCTTTGGTGGAATTTTAGCTGTTGTTATGCCGTTTGTCCTGCCTTTTGTTTATGGCAAAGATTTTGCCAGTGCCGTTAACCCCGCCCGCCTGCTTATTATTGGCTCAGCCTTTGCCGGTCTTGCTAATATGCTCGAACAATCTGTACGCGGCCAGGGGAAGGCCTTTGTCGGACTGGAAGGCCGCTTGGCCGGTTTGGTAATAATGGTCATATCGGGTATTGTCCTTGCAAATACTTTTGGCCTACCGGGAGTTTGCCTTGCTTATATAGCAGGTCAGCTTGTCTGTCTATCGGTTATAATCTGGCGGACTAATAAGCATTATTCCGTAAAGACTGCAATTTCTTATATACCACGCTTTGGCGATGTTAATTATTTGTTTAATATTTTTTCAGCGTTTACTGAATTGTATCAAGATGAGAACGTCTCATGAGTGATAAACCTAAAGTAATAGTCTGCCAGCATGGAGCAAGGCATCGATATGCTATTCCCCGTATGCTGGAGCAGGCAGGAATGCTGGAGGCACTATATACTGACTCTTGTGAGCATAGCTTTCTGGGTAAGATTGCAAAAGCAATGGGGCCATTAGCGAAAGGATCTTTGAGAAGATTAGCGAATCGGAAGATTATTGAAATACCCAGAAAGAAAGTATTTAGTACAGATATGTTTGTTCTTAAATGTCTTTTTGAAAAAAGGGGGGGGGGATGGCTTAGAATTTTATCTAGGAAGATGATATGTTGGTGGGGACGTGAAAGTAGTGAAATTGTTTATAATATGTATTGTGAAAATTTAGATTTTTTAAGATATATTCAGAATTCCAATGCCAAAATTGTTTGTGATGTATATATTTCACCTATTTCAAATCGGTTAATGAGAGACGAATATGGGACACAGAAATTTCTAGGTATGTTCCACCCTTCAGGTATTGATATGGTTCAAGAGCAATATTTAATTGAGGCATTTAATTTGGCTGATATTTTATTGTGCCCATCAAATTGGGTAGCTGATGGTGTTAAGGAACTTTGCCCTGAAAACGCAGGTAAAATTAAAATTTGTCCTTATGGTAGTAGTATTGATTATGGTGGTCGTGTGAATAAGCCTGTTAAGGGACGATTTTTTTGGGCCGGTGGTGACTGGGTTCGCAAAGGCTTACATTACTTGGCAGAGGCAGCAGATGAGCTTAAAGTGAAATATCCAGAGATGGATTTTAGGGTTGCCGGTATCACTGATTCCAATGTAGTAAATATGCCAAGATTTAAAAACTTGAATTTTCTGGGCAAATTAAACAAAGGCCAAATGCAACAAGAATTTTTGACTGCTGATATGTTTGTATTTCCAACCCTGTCTGAGGGGATGGCGGGAACTGTAATAGAAGCCATGGCTGCGGGGTGTCCGGTGATAACGACTCGTTGTGCAGGTATTGATGTGATTGACAATTATAAAAATGGTGTAATTGTTCCAGAGAGGGATTCACAAGCCCTATTGATCGCTATAGAGAAACTCTATATCGATAGAAATCTTCGCGATTCCATCTCAGATGAGATACTTTTATTGGCTAAAGAATATACTGAAAATGCGTGGAGAAAAAGGCTGGTGCAAGTACTTGAAGAAGTGAAGAATTTATGAGTATCTTTCTATTTATTTGTTTGGTGGTTTTGTGCCTTGCGATTTTTTTTGAAGGTATAGTAAATCATTCTCGTATTTATCAGTTTCCCTTTTGGGCATCTGCGGTATTTCTGGGATTTATAGCAGTAAGCCTCCTGGGATTCTTGCGAGTGCATTATTTACCAGATTGGGGACTGGAGAGATATATCATTATGTCGATATTGTCAATGGTGGCTATATGGCTGGGGGATGATGCTGCTCGCAGAGAACAGATTGCGACTCACACGCCGATAGAATATGACGATAAGAGATGGCTTATTGGTAGTGCCGCTTTAATATTTATTGGGTTGGCCGCATACTTGAAAAATTGTGCACTATTCCAAGCCGATTTCCGAATGGATACAGGCACAACTGTTGCGGTCGGTTTTTTTGTTACGTTACTTCGGTACGGCTTTATTATGGCTGTTATTCATTTCTTTAAGACAAAGAATTACTATTCGCTGGCGTTAATTGCAATATCTGGTTTTTATTATTTTGATCGAATAGTCTTGGCTGGTCGCAGACAGATTATGATTGAACTTGTTTTTGTTGTCATCCTTTCTTTATGGTTTGTAAAAAGATTGTTAGTGCCTCGTACTTTAGTTATTACTGGGGTAATTTTATTTGCTACTTTGAATTTTAGTACCGGTACTTATCGTTCTATTGTTGTTTCCAGAACCGGCGAACGTGATTTGGCTGAGTTGAGAGAAGTAGATTGGCTTGCCGCTGCAAGTGAAACTTTACCTGAAGGCGGTTCAGAAGTAACTGCTGGTATCTATTATATGGCAGGAGTTGCTAATGAAATGGCATTCGATTACGGTGGTAAGCATTGGAACAGTTTGGTATTCAATTATGTTCCAGCCCAGATTGTTGGTACTGAAATAAAAGAGTCTTTATATTTGACTTTGCCGGATATCAGTTTGCTTGCTGAAAAGTATTATGGTTATACTGCGAATTTTGGTTCTACTGTTACAGGGATGGTCGACTGTTTTGGATCATTTTGGTATTTTGGTGCTATGAAATTTTTTGTCATCGCATATGTTATGCAGTTACTATACCGCTATAGTCGTAATGGGAATACCTTGGCTCTGGTATTATACCTTTTTATGATGACTATGGCCTTACATGCGATTACACATTCTACAGGATGGTTTGTTTCGCCATGGATACATATCACAATATTTTGGTTGCCTGTCATTTATTGGTCAAGAAAGCATTCTCTTAAGAATGGTTGAAAAAAAATATAAATCAGAAAAAGTGCCTCAGTTTCGCGATTCTGTTTATAAGATTATTTCGCGACATAAATTATCTTACAGGCAGATCATTAATCTTTCCGTTTATTACGGTGTGGCCAAATATTTACCATGGGGCATTGGAACTAAAGTAAGAACATTTCTTTGCAGGAGAATTTTTAAGTTTACTGGCAAAGATGTTACTGTGTTGGTGGGTGTCAGTTTTGGAAGTGGTATTAACATCAAAATAGGTGATTATTCATCCCTTAATCGTGATTGTTGGATTTCCAACGATACGATTATTGGTTCCAATGTAATGATGGGGCCAGAGGTAATAATGCTCTCCGGCAGCCACAATTTTCATAGAACGGATATTCCAATGAGAGAGCAAGGTGCCCCACCTCGAAAACCAATTCTAATAGGCGATGATGTGTGGATAGGCACTCGTGCTATAATATTGCCGGGGGTTAAAATTGGCAGTCATTCAATAATCGGGGCAGGTTCTATTGTAACCAAAGATGTGCCAGAGTGGGCAATAATTACAGGTAACCCAGCTAAACTGATAAAATATAGGAAAGAACCTGTTGAGAGTTAATATCGTCACATCGTCTATATCTCGCAATTCTGGCGGTGTTGGCCCCGTTGTAAAACACTTAGCCGAAGCCCTGCAGAAATTGTCCTGTGATACCACTCTATGTTGCAGACTGGAAGAAGATACTTTTAAGGGATTGCCAGCAAATAGAGAATTTAAGGTGATTGCTGGACCATCATCAAAGTATTGTTTGCCTAGTGGTTCTCGCCAGCTTAACAAAAGGCTTGTCAATACAATATCCGATATTGATATAGTTCATTGCCATGCACTATGGGAATCGTGCTTGTGGTCTGCTGCTGCTATTGCAAGAGAAAACAGGAAGCCGTATGTTGTTACTCCTCATGGAATGCTTGACCCATGGGCAATCAATAATTCACGATGGAAAAAGAAAATCATCGGCTTGCTGTTCACTAATAAATATTTGCGATCAGCTGCCTGTATTCATGCTCTCTGTGAATCGGAATATCAAAGTATCAGGGCCTATGGACTGAACAATCCAGTGGCAATAATACCCAATGGAATCGATTTGCCAGAAGTAAATAATGACTTGCCTGCTCTCTGGGAAGGGCAAATCCCCAAAGATAAGAAAGTAATGCTCTTTCTCGGCAGGATTCACCCTAAAAAAGGACTTCCTAATCTTATCAAAGCATGGGCTTTGCTTCAGCAATCAGTAGTTAGCAATCAGCAGTCAGAATGGGTACAGGTTATTGCCGGTTGGAGCCAGATAGGCCATGAAGATGAACTCAAGGATATGATTAAAGAATTCAGTCTTGAAAAGGATATTATCTTTCTCGGACCGGTCTTTGATGAGAAAAAGCAGGCGTGTCTGCAAAATGTCGATGCTTTTATTCTACCATCTTTGAGTGAAGGGTTGCCAATGTCAGTTTTGGAAGCGTGGGCTTATGAACTGCCGGTGATAATGACGCTTCAGTGTAATATCCCCGAAGGTTTTGCCGCTAATGCAGCTATTGAAATACGACCGGATGTTGATTCGATTGCCGAAGGTTTAAAGAGTTTTATTTCATTGCCAGAAGAACAACAGAAGCAAATGGGGCAAAATGGATTACATTTGGTAAAGCAGAAATTCACTTGGCCGAAGATCGCTGCAGATATGATTGATGTATACAAATGGCTTCTAGGTCAGGGCGATAGGCCGGATTGTGTGAGGATGGATTGAAATAAATATCTGGGAAGCTATAAGCAGCAATAAGTCATAAGCCATCAGCCGTAAACTGATAGCTGAATCCTGAAAGCTAATTAATGAATAGTCGAGATAATACAAATAGCCAACAACAAGCTCAAGTTGATCTTAGTGATGTTCCCAGCCCTTTTCCATTTGGGAATAAAATCGCAAGAGTTTTATGGGGTTTTGTCTGGCTGTTTTTATTTAGGCCAAGTCCAAGGCCGTTTCATTTCTGGCGTAGATTTTTGTTAAGGCTATTTGGAGCAAAGCTGGGCCGGAAAGTTCATCTTTATCCATCGTGTAAAATAACGATGCCCTGGAAACTTGTTATGGGCGATTTCAGTTGTTTGGGTGATGGTGTCATCTGCTATAATATTGGAGGAGTAAGGATCGGGGCGAATAGTACGGTTTCGCAGTATTCTCATTTGTGCAGTTCGAGTCATGATTATACAAAACCCAATATGCCTCAAACATTTGCTAAGATTACTATCGAAGATCAATGCTGGGTTTGTGCCGATGCATTTATTGCACCTGGCGTTACGGTGAGGCAAGGTGCAATTATTGGTGCCCGTGCCAGCGTATTTAAAGATGTGGAGCCATGGTGTGTGGTAGTTGGGAATCCAGCCAAGTTCATTAAGAAACGGGAATTGATATCTAGCTCAAAGAACATTTAAGAGGCATAGGTGGTGGACACGATACGTGATATTGCTGGATACAAATGGCGAGATGCAAGAACTAACTGTTCGCATGAATATCTGTTGCCAACTGTATTTGATATTGTGAACAGCCTTGAACTCAAGGGGAATAACAAGCGAATCTTTGATCTTGGTTGTGGCAATGGCTCGGTTGCGGCTTGTTTGAGTAACAACGGTTATGATGTTACAGGGGTTGATCCTTCCGAAGAAGGTATCTACCAAGCGAATACGGTGTATCCACACTTGGAACTTTCTCAAGGGTCAGCTTATGATGATCTGGCTGCAGAATACGGCCAGTTTCCAGCGGTGTTAAGCCTGGAAGTTGTTGAACATGTGTATCATCCTCGTAAGTATGCTACTTGTCTCTATTCGCTTTTGCAGGGGGGGGGAACGGCTATTGTATCAACTCCATACCACAGCTACTGGAAGAATTTAGCCATTGCTATTACAGGGAAGATGGATTCGCATTTTACAGCTCTTTGGGATTATGGCCACATCAAGTTCTGGTCGACAAAGACACTCCGAACACTATTGTTGGAAGCAGGCTTTGTGTCTGTTAAATTTAGACGTGTTGGCCGCATTCCAGTATTAGCAAAATCAATGATCGCAATTGGGAAGAAATGAAGTAGAGGAGAATATGGCAATATCCATTCTCATACTTACATTAAACGAAGAGATCAATCTGCCCGGCTGTCTGGAATCGGTCAGTTGGTCGGATGATATTGTGGTTTTTGATTCGTTCAGCTCTGACCGGACGGTTGAGATTGCAAAAGCAGCAGGAACAAGGGTAATACAGCGGGAATTTGATAATTATGCTGCCCAGCGCAATGCTGCCCTTAATGATGTTGACTATAAAAACGATTGGGTATTGATGGTTGATGCTGATGAGAGGTGGGACGAGAGTCTCTATAAGGAAATGACCGAAGCAATCAATAGTGATACTAACAATGAGATATCAATATATCACTTTCAGCGTAAAGATATGTTTATGGGCAAATGGCTTAAGCATAGTCTAGCTTCTTCCACATGGTCAGGCAGGTTTGTTAGATTAGGTGATATATCCGTTGAACGTGAGATAAATGAAGAATATCACGCCAAGGGTAAGAAGGGATATCTTAAAGGTACATTTGTTCATTATCCATTTAATAAGGGGATAGCCTTCTGGCTTGAGCGGCATAATCGTTATTCGTCAATGGAAGCGGAGGCATTGGTTAAAGAGGTTCAGGGGAATTTGAGATTTAGAAATGTATTAAGCTCTGATCCCACTGTAAAAAGGAAGTTTCTAAAGCAGCTTGCCTTTCGAACACCCTGTCGGCCATTTTTAGTATTTTGCTATTTGTATTTTGTCAGGATGGGATTTCTTGATGGTAGAGCCGGTCTGACTTATTCGACACTTCGCAGTATCTACGAATATATGATCGACCTTAAAGTCAAGGAGCTCCGCCGCCGTGAACAGAATCTTCCGATCTGACGCCTTAAAACTGACTACGGAATGCTAATTTCTGAAAGCTAAAAACATGCGTTTTTCCATTATCACCATCTGTTACAATCCGGGCCCGGAGCTTAAAACGGCGATGGAATCGGTGCTGGCTCAGCAGGATGCCAGCATTGAATATATCCTCGTTGACGGCGGTTCGACCGATGGGACCGTCGAAAGGATCAAATCTTACGGTAATAGAATATCAACTTTTGTCTCGGAGCCCGACAAGGGGCTTTACGATGCCCTGAATAAAGGGGTCAAGCTGGCCACCGGTGATGTAATTGGTTTTGTCCATGCCGATGACCTTTACCCTTCAAATGATGTGCTCGCCACGCTTGCCGAAGCATTTGCAGCGGGCGCCGATGCGGTTTATGGCGATCTGGAGTATGTGGACCGGGCCGATACGGCTCGCGTTATCCGCTACTGGAAAAGCGGTCCCTATCATCCCTCCCGGCTCAAATATGGCTGGATGCCGCCGCATCCGACGCTGTTCCTGAAACGTGAGTTCTATGAGCAGGCCCGGCTCCCCAATGGCCAATACTTTGACACCAGCTTTACCTGTGCGGCCGATTATGATTTTATGATGCGCCTGTTGAGCCAGCAGACTATTTCGGTGGCTTATCTGCCCGCTGTTCTGGTCAAAATGCGGGTCGGCGGGGTCAGTAATAGAAGCCTCAAGCATATGATCCGCAAAAGTCGGGAAGACTATTTCGCCATGAAGCGAAACCATATCGGCGGTTTGGGTACACTCATCGCTAAGAACCTGAGTAAACTCCCCCAGCTTCTGGCCAGGTACAATCCCATAGAAGTCAAAGCAAGACAGGTCAGTCATTATCGCTCGTCGAAGAGCAAGATTAGTTCATCTGAGTAAAAATACGTTTTATCACCGGAGGTGTGATGGTTAAAAAAGCTTTAATCACCGGCATTACCGGCCAGGACGGCAGCTACCTGGCGGAGTTGCTGCTGGCCAAGGGCTATGAGGTCCACGGCCTGATCCGCCGCAGCAGCTCGTTCAATACCCAGCGGATCGACCATCTCTACCGCGACCCGCACGATCCTGAGGCAAGGCTGTTCCTGCACTTTGCCGATCTCAGTGATGGCATGGGTCTGCGTGAGGTCCTCACCCGGGTCCAGCCGGACGAGGTGTACAACCTGGGCGCTCAGTCGCACGTACGGGTGAGTTTTGATCAGCCGGTCTATACCGCCCAGGTCGATGCGGTCGGCACCATACGGCTGTTGGAGGCCATTCGTGACACGCACCTGGCGGTCAGGTTCTATCAGGCCTCTTCCAGCGAGATGTTTGGCAAGGTCGCCGAAGTCCCGCAGAAAGAGACCACGCCCTTTCATCCTCGCAGCCCCTATGGCTGTGCCAAGGTCTATAGCTACTGGCAGACAGTCAATTACCGTGAAAGTTATGGCATGTTCTGCTGCAACGGGATACTCTTTAATCATGAGTCTCCTCGTCGCGGTGAGACTTTTGTAACCCGCAAGATCACCCGGGCGGCCACCCGTATTAAAGAAGGCCTGCAGGATAAACTTTACCTGGGCAACCTCGATGCCAAGCGTGACTGGGGGTTTGCCGGCGACTATGTAGAGGCAATGTGGCTGATGCTTCAGCAGGACCGGCCCGAAGATTTTGTGATCGCTACCGGTGAAACCTATTCAGTGCGACAGTTCCTGGACGAGGTATTTGGACGGCTGGATCTTGACTGGAACAAATATGTAGAGATCGATCCACGTTATTATCGACCGGCGGAGGTCGAACTGCTACTGGGCGATCCGACGAAGGCACGCGAAAAACTACACTGGCAGCCGCAAGTCGATTTCAAGACCCTGGCCAGGATGATGACTGAGGCTGACTGGAAATTAGCTAAGCAGGAAAAACTCCTGGTGGATAACGGCATGAAAACAAACATCAATGGAAGGATCTAAAGTGATAGAATCTGCAAACGAACGTATCGTTATTACCGGCGGCGCCGGATTCCTAGGAAAACATCTTCAAAGGGAACTGGTTCGGCGCGGCGCTGGCGAGGGGAACTTACTTGTCCCGGTGATAGAAGATTATGACCTGACCAAAGAGACAGACGCCATCCGCATGTATGATGACATGAAGCCAACGGTCGTCATTCATCTGGCCGCCGAAGTAGGTGGCATAGGCGCTAATCGTGAGAACCCCGGGCGTTTTTTCTACTCCAATATGGCCATGGGGTTGCACCTGATCGAGCAGGCCCGGCTGCGAGAGATCAAGAAGTTCGTCCAGGTCGGCACTATCTGTGCCTACCCTAAGTTTACA